>Ga0207968_100185_pt1 | contig 26776 bp, 26 predicted proteins | sample LakWasMet21_HOW5_2_FD_183867 | JGI IMG/M metagenome (GOLD analysis project Ga0207968, IMG submission 183867) | Freshwater sediment methanotrophic microbial communities from Lake Washington under simulated oxygen tension - Sediment Metagenome... | ecosystem: Environmental > Aquatic > Freshwater >...
TAACAGGCTGTTGAAAAATAAAATTACTTTCCACTTTAGGCCGAAAATACACAATTCTTACAGGGCTGGCACATGTAAGTCATTGAAAGTTCGTTATCCGAACACAAGTTTAAAAGGCAAAAAAGGAGTTCTCGGTGAAAATTTTCCACCGACGTGCATTTTTCAACAACCTGTTAAACAAACGTTGAGCGAGCAATTTGGGATCTATAGCAGTCGCTGGACAATCCGCGAAGACCGGTAGAAAATGGCCGGTTTGCGACCGTGAGTTTATGGTCGCTTAACTGCATATGGCAAGTGTTACCCACCGAGCAAAGGGGACATTCTAAGCCTCTTTATCTTTTTTCCATTAATGAGCCTTGCCTTGTTGAATATCGAATTGCAGGCTGGCGAGCTTAGCGTACAGCCCGCTTTGTTTGCGTAAATCCTCCGGAGCGCCGGTTTCGACGATACGGCCCTGGTTCAGCACGATGATACGGCCGACCTTCTTCACCGTGGCCAACCGGTGCGCGATGATCAGGGTGGTACGCCCCTGCATGGCCGTGTTCAAGCCTTCCTGCACCAGGATTTCGGATTCCGCATCCAGGGCGCTGGTGGCTTCGTCGAGCAGCAAAAGCGGCGCGTTTTTCAGAATCGCCCGGGCGATGGCGATGCGCTGGCGCTGGCCGCCGGACAGGCGGGTGCCGCGTTCACCCAGGAATGTTTGATAGCCTTCCGGCAGGCGGTTGATGAATTCTTCCACTTGCGCCGATTTGGCGGCGGCGATGACTTCATCATCGCTGGCATCAGGGCGGCCGTAACGAATATTTTCCAGTGCATTGGCCGAGAAGATCACCGGATCTTGCGGCACGATGGCAATCCTGTTGCGTAATTCCTGTAAGGAAAGTTCGCGAATGTCCTGACCGTTGAATCGAATGGCGCCATCCGATACCTCGTAGAAACGCAATAAAAGCTGGAACAGGGTGGACTTGCCCGCACCGGATGGGCCGACGAGCGCGATGCTCTCGCCCGGCGCAATCGCGAGAGAGATGCCTTCGAGCGCGGCCGTCTGCATTCGCGACGGGTAACGGAAAGTGACGTGTTCGAATTGAATCTCGGCTTTTTCGGGTCGCGGCAGCGGTTGCGGAGCCTTGGCTTCGACGATGGCGGGTTGGGCATGGAGCAGTTCTAGCAGGCGCCCGGTTGCCCCCGCCGTCCGCATCACATCGCCCCAGACCTCCGCCAGGGTGCCGACCCCGCCCGCCACCAGGACCGCATACAGCACGAAGGACGCCAGTTGTCCGCCTGTCATGCTGCCCGCATGCACCAGGTTCGCGCCGATCCACAGCACGAAAATGATCGATCCCATCACGGCCATGATGATCAGCGCCGTCAGCGCCGCACGCACACGGGTACGCCGAATGGCGGTCTTGAAACTCATTTCCGCGCGGCCCGCGAAGCGTCGGGTTTCTCGCTGTTCCTGGGTATAGGCCTGAACCGTCGGTACCGCATTCAGAATCTCGCCGGCCAGCGCCGAGGCATCCGCTATTTTGTCCTGCGATTCGCGGGAGAGCTTTTTCACTCGGCGGCCGATCGCTAAGATGGGCAGCGTCAATAAAGCCATCAGGCCGAGATTCAGAGAGAACAGATACAGACTGGTCACCGCCAGCATGACCATGCCGCCCGCAAACTGGAACAGGCTTCTGAGGCCCATCGAAACGGAGCTGCCGACCACGGTCTGGATCAGGATGGTGTCACCGGTCAGGCGCGACAGCACCTCGCCGGTTTGCAAAGTCTCGAAGAATTGTGGGGACTGTACCAGCACCCGCGCATACACCGCCGTGCGCAGATCCGCCGTGACTCGCTCTCCTATCCAGGTCACGGTGTAATATCGCGCCGAAACGGCCAACGCCCACAGGCTCGCCAATCCGAACAGAACCACGAAGCGTGCGTTCAGGCTCAGAGAACCCAGCAACCCGGCGCCGGCGTTTTGCCGTTGCCCAAAACCGAAATCGATCAGGTCACGAAACGCCAGCGGAACCAGCAGGATGGTGGCCGAGCCAAGGCACAGCAGCACGAATGCTAGCGCGATTCTTCCGCGATAGGGGCGCATGAAAGGCCACAAAGCTTTCAGGGAAGAGAGGCGTCGAGAGGAGTCGGGTTGGATCGATTTCGAGAGTGACATCCGTAGCCGTATGAAAAAGGGTGCAAAAGCAGCGTGAATAACTGATGTTACGCACGTTCCATTTTTGTCCACGAAAAGCACAAAAGACACGAAAAATTTTAAGTATCCAATATATTGAGCCTGTGATTGCCAGTCCTTTAGGGACAAATGATCATAAAACCAATACAATTTTCAAGATATTTTTCGTGCTTTTCGTGCCTTTTGTGGACTGATGCGTAACATCAGTGAATAAAATCACGAGCCGATTTTACTAATCGAACAAATCCAGTTGCCGCCAATTCAATGGCGCCGCCGAGTCCAGGGAGGAGAGTGCCACCCCCAGCAAGCGTACCTTTTTCGCGCCGACCTCGGTATCTTTCAGTAAATCGGCCAGGATGGCCTCGAATCCCTCGACTCGGGTAATCGCCTGCGGCAAGGTTCGGCTGCGGGTGATCTGCACGAAGTTGTGGTATTTGAGTTTGATCGTGAGGGTCTGTGCGGTCAATTGCTTCGCGGCCAGGCGGGCCAGGGCTTTGTCCAGCAGCGCGAGCAGTTGTTGCAAAATCTCGGCGGGGTCTTCCAGGTCTTGCTGATAGGTGGTTTCGACGCCGACCGATTTGCTCGGACGGACATTGCGGACCGGCCGTTCGTCGATGCCGCGGGCAATGTCGTAATAGTATTGGCCGGACTTGCCGAAATGCTGCACCAATAACGGCAGCGACCATTGTTTCAGATCCAGGCCGGTCCGGATACCTAATTCATGCATCTTTTTTTCGGTGGCCTTGCCGATGCCGTGAAATTTTCCGATCGCCAGCTGTTCGACGAATCCCGGTCCCTGCTCGGGCGTAATCAAATACAGGCCGTCGGGTTTGTTGATGTCGGACGCGATCTTGGCCAGAAACTTGTTGTAGGAAATGCCTGCCGAGGCGGTCAGTCCGGTCTGCCGGCGAATCTTCTCCTTGATCTCCTTCGCGATCAGGGTCGCAGAGCCCTGGCAGCGTGACACCTCGCTGACATCCAGATAGGCTTCATCGAGCGACAAGGGCTCGAACAGTTCGGTATAGTCGGAGAAAATGCGGCGGATGGCCGTCGAGACCTCCTTATACACCTCGAAACGCGGTTTCACGAAGATGGCCTGGGGGCACAGGCGGTAAGCGTGGGAAGACGGCATCGCCGAATGGATGCCGTATTTTCGGGCTTCGTAACTACAGGTCGCGACCACGCCTCGCGCATCCGGGCGGCCGCCGACGACGAGGGCCTTGCCGCGATAAGCCGGGTTGTCGCGTTGCTCGACTGCGGCGAAAAAAGCATCCATGTCGATATGGATGATTTTGTGTTGCGGCCGGCCGGTCGTCATACCATCAGCGGAGTGAAGCGGGCGCGGGCCTAGCGGGTTTGCCTTTCCCCGTCCAGCAGGTCGATCACCGGCCGGGTCTGCGGCCTGACCCCGCGCCAGATGTAGAATGCTTCGGCCGCCTGTTCGACCAGCATGCCGAGGCCGTCCAGGCTGAGCCGCGCGCCGTGCTCTAATCCCCAGCGCACGAAGGCGGTCGGCTCGTTGCCGTAGGCGAGATCGTAACAACTGCCCCCGTCTGCGAGCAGGTGATCGGGCAGGGGGGGCAACTGGCCGCTCAGGCTGGCGGAGGTCGCATTCAGGATCAGGTCGAATTGCGCGTGCGCGAGGTCTGCAAAGCCGCAGCCTGAAATATCGCCCAATGAATCAAATTCATCGGCCAGCAACAAAGCTTTTTCGGCGGTGCGGTTCGCGATCACGAGTCGGGTCGGCGCTTGCGCCAGGATCGGCCCGATGATGCCGCGACTGGCGCCGCCCGCGCCGAGAATCAGGATGTTTTTTCCTGCCACTAGCACCTGGTGATTCTCCAAAAGGTCCCGCACCAGACCGCAGCCGTCGGTGTTGTCGCCGAGAATGCCGCTATCCCTTTGCAGCGCGAGCGTATTGACCGCCTTGCTGCGTTCGGCGCGTTCGGTCCTCGCGTCGGCGAAACGGTAGGCCAGCTCTTTCAGCGGCACCGTGCAGTTCAGCCCTTTGCCGCCGGCCGCGAAGAAGGCTTCGACCGCGACCGGAAACGCCTCGGCCGTGACTTCCTCTGCGTCATAACTGAGCGCTTGGCCGGTCTGCTCGGCGAACAGGCGGTGAATACGGGGGGATTTGCTGTGCTTGATCGGGCTGCCGAATACGGCGTAACGGTCCTGAGTGCTCATTTAAGTGTTTTTCCTGAGCCAAAAGCTCCAGATGATGGTCAGGGTGACGATGGCCGCGACGATCACCAGTTCCACCCAGAAAAAATGCTGCGTATAGGTCGGGATGACTGCGGAAACACCGAGAAAGATGCCGACGACGCTGAAACGCCAGCCGACGCGCAGGCCGTCCAAAACCGTCGCCAAGGACAGGATCAGCAGAATGATCAGTCCCGAATTGTTTTCCGGTTTCAGCACCAGCGCCGCGCCGCCGACCACGAGCAGGGAGCACAGCCAGTGCATGGCTTGATCGCGCAAAACGGTCACGAAGTCCTGGCTGCGTTGTTTCGATTTCAGCCAGCCCAGAATGATCGAGAAGAACGCGAATACAAAGACCATCATGATCCAGTAGCCGTAGCCGTCGGCCGGGGCATAATCATTGATGAAAATGCCGCCCAGCGACAATATCAGCAGCAGGATCAAAATGATCGCTTCAATTTGACGTCTTCGTTTTGGAAAAATCATCAACTCGTCGGTCATCTGCATGGCTCCGTTTTTGTTATTTTTATCGTGGATACCGCGGCGGTCGCCGATGGTCCTCTAAGGGCTGAAGCATCGGCTGGCTTGCGGTGGAATCAGTCTTGTAGCCATTCTGCCACGGATTTGGCGAAATAGGTCAGAATCGCATCGCAGCCGGCGCGTTTGAATGCGAGTAGCGATTCCAGTACGACCTGTTTTTCATCGAGCCAGCCGTTGATCGACGCCGCTTTCAGCATCGCGTATTCGCCGGAGACCTGATAGGCGAAGGTCGGCACGCCGAATTCATCCTTGACCCGACGCACGATGTCAAGATAGGGCATGCCGGGTTTGACCATGACCATGTCGGCGCCTTCCTGCAAATCCAGCGCGACTTCACGCAGCGCCTCGTCGGAATTGGCCGGGTCCATCTGATAATTGTATTTATTCGCCTTGCCGAGCGCGGCCGACGAGCCGACGGCGTCCCGGAACGGCCCGTAAAAACTCGAGGCATATTTTGCCGAATAGGCTAATATTCGGGTATTGCGATGGCGATTTGCTTCCAGCGCCTGCCGGATCGCGCCGATGCGGCCGTCCATCATGTCCGAGGGCGCCACGATGTCGGCGCCGGCGTCGGCGTGCGACAGCGCCTGTTTGACCAGTACGTCGATCGTTTCGTCGTTCAGCACATAGCCGTCCTGGTCGATCAGGCCGTCCTGACCGTGCGCGGTGTAGGGATCGAGCGCCACGTCGGTAATGATGCCGAGTTCCGGCACCGCTTCTTTCAGGGCCCTGACCGTGCTTTGGACGAGTCCCTCCGGATTGTAGGCCTCCTTGGCGAGGTCCGATTTTTTCTCGGCAGCGACGACCGGAAACAGCGCGATGGCCGGAATGCCGAGGCTGAACAGCTCGTAGGCTTCCTCCACCAGCAGATCCAGCGACAGTCGTTCGATGCCCGGCATCGATGCGATCGGGACTCTTTGATGAGTGTCCTCGGTCACAAAAACAGGATAAATCAGGTCATCGACGGACAAGCGATGTTCGCGCATCAAACGGCGCGAAAAATCGTTAAAACGCATCCTTCTCATGCGTGTTTTGGGAAAATTGATGGTATGATAAGACATCTTGTCACCGCTCTTGGGGTTAAAAAAACTCTATCGAGCGCCATGGGCCGCGCTGGCCGGAGTGGCTCCGCGTTTTTTTTATTGTATCAGGAAAGTCATTTTGTTCATTTGAAAATGACAGGCAAAAAGGTTTCTATTTTTCCGAGGTTTATTATGAAGTTCAAACAATTTGCTTTGTTCGGTTTATGTCTGTTCTTTATGGCGTTGCTGCCAGTGTCGAGAGCGTATTCGCAAGACTTATTGCCGCCTCAGCAGGCGATCCAGGATGCCTCCGACAAGCTGAAACAACGCTTGCAGGATCAGTCTTTTAAAAACGATTTCGGGAAAATCGCCCAGTTCGTGAACGAGGTGATCTATCCGCATACCGATTTCGAAAAGATTTCCGCGCTGGTGCTCGGCAAGCTCTGGAAAACGGCAAGCGCTGATGAGCGCGAACGCTTCAAGCACGAATTCCAAATGTTATTGGTCCGAACCTACTCGCGCGCCTTCGTCGAATTCAAGGAGTGGTCGGTTCGCTTCCTGCCAATCGACATGGAGCCCGGCGCGAACAAGGTGATCGTCAAAACCGAGGTGTTGCAGCCTGGCATTCAGCCGGTCGGCGTCAATTACCGGATGTTTTCGAGCGAAACCGGACAGTGGAAGGTCTATGACATCATGATCGAAGGCGTCAGTCTGGTGACCAACTACCGGACGACCTTCACCAATGAAGTGCAGCAAAAAGGCTCGCTGGCGGCGGTGATCGACGGTCTGGCCAAGCGCAATGCGGAAGCATTGTCGGCTAAAGCCGCGTCCTGATCGAAAATGCAGGCGGAACGGCAATGATGCCTCCGCCTTATTGATCTTAGAAAAATCAGTTGATCCACAAAATACACCAAAATCACGAAAAAATTCCGCTTAGAAAAGCGACATCCTCCGGGTGATCGAATCACACGATCTACCACCTTGATTTATTTCGTGTCTTTCGTGCTTTTCGTGGACCAACTGCGGTTTTAAGGTTGATGGCTTTGTTGACCGGGCGGAGACGCTAAGCTTTCCGCCCGGGCCATCCTTTAGTAAATAATCTTCCTGTCTTTCAGGCTGTTGTAAATGTCATCGAGCGGCAGTTTATCGCTGTCGAACGCGCTGTCGCAGCCTTCCTTGCCGTTCACGCACAAGCCAATCAGGCCGGCGTTTTTGATCGCCTGAATCAAAGTCGCGTCCGAGCTTTCCAGCACGGTCGCGGCATGGCCGTTGTCGAACAGTTTTCTTTCCAGTTGATAAGCAATTTCCTTGCCGTTCGCGCCGCTGATCGAGATCGCCGCCGCTTGCTGGCTGAAGCGGGCCGCGCGCTCCTCGATGCTGACCGGACGCGACACTTCGTCTTCGGTCGTGCCGATAATCATGCCCGCGCCGACCGTGCCGTTGGTCAGGCGGTCGATGATGATGAACGAGCCGGTGCCTTTGCTGGTTTTGTAAGGATCGAAAACGACCGGTGCATTGACCGAGAGGGTGCAATTGCCGATTTCGTTCAGTTTCAATTCGCTGGCGTCGTGGTGTTCGAGCGTATTCACGTCGATCCGGTGATGGATCATCGACACCGACCCCGACACGCTGCGCGTCGCGAGTTTGAGTGTATATTGGCGGCCGGGCGTCAGCGCCTTTTCATGCATCCAGACGATTTTGGCGCGAAATTTGTCGGCGACGGTCGCGGCCAGGGTTTCCTTGCCGATGATCATGTCGCCGCGGCTGATATCGATCTCGTCTTCCAGGGTGAAGGTGACCGCCATCGGCGGGAAGGCTTCCGCGCGTTCGCCGTCATAGGTCACGATAGCCTTGATCCGGCTCGATTTTCCGGAGGGCAGGGCGGTGATCTTGTCGCCTTGCTTGAACACGCCGGCCGCGACGGTGCCGCAGAAGCCGCGGAAATCCAGGTTCGGCCGGTTCACATATTGCACCGGGAAGCGCGCGTCGGCGAAATTGTGGTCATTCGCGATCTTGACGTTGTTCAGCGCGTCCATCAGCGGTTCGCCGCCGAACCAGGGCATGTTGCCGCTGCGGTTGACCACGTTGTCGCCGTCCAGCGCCGAAATCGGGATGAAGCGGACATCATGCAAGGCTAACGAGGCGGTGAACTGCAGATAGTCCTGCTTGATTTTATCGAAAGTCGCTTCGCTGTAATCGACCAGGTCCATCTTGTTGATTGCGACGATGATGTGCTGAATGCCGAGCAAGGAGGCGATGAAGCTGTGCCGCTTGGTCTGGGTCTGCACGCCGTAGCGCGCGTCGATCAGAATGATCGCGAGATCGCAGGTCGACGCGCCGGTTGCCATGTTGCGGGTGTATTGTTCGTGGCCCGGGGTGTCGGCGATGATGAATTTGCGCGTCGAGGTCGAAAAATAGCGGTAGGCGACGTCGATCGTGATGCCTTGCTCGCGCTCGGCCTGCAAGCCGTCAACGAGCAGCGCCAAGTCGATCTTGCCGGCGCCGGTGGTGCCCGATTTGACGCTGTCCGCCTGCACCGCGGCCAGTTGATCTTCATAGATCATTTTCGAATCATGCAGCAAACGCCCGATCAGCGTGCTCTTGCCGTCGTCGACATTGCCGCAGGTTAAAAAACGCAGCAATTCCTTGCGCTCGTGTTGCGCCAGATAGGCGTTGATGTCGGTGCTGATGAGGTCGGATTGGTGGGACATTCTTTTTCCTAAAAAATAAGGCGAATTCGTTTATGTCGCTGTAATGTATTATTTGACTAGCTTTTGACTTTTTGCGTTTTCTTCATTGAAAACTTTTACCGAGGTTGGCGATAATTTCCAAAGTTTGACTACAGGCTTAAGCGCTTTTTTAAGGTCATCGTGGACAGGTATCAGTCAATCGGCTTTGCTATTTTTCACGACCAGAATCAACTCGAAATTTACACTGGCAAGGTCTAGGTGTCTGAAGCGTTCGGGTAATTCCGCATTTCCGCCAGGATGCCGCTGTAAGTAAAAGGAAATGAATAGTGCCAAACTATTGGTTAGTTTTTCCTTTACTTCATTAATGTATTTTTCATAGTCGTTGCCAACGCCACTTTTAGGTCGTGGAGAACTCGTTTTAGCCTCGATGATTGAAACGATAGCTTTCTCGCTTTCCGTTTTAAGCAATAGAAACTCGGCTATCTGAATGCCTTCGTTTTGCTTCGCATGTTTATTGATTTCCCTAAGCGTTTGGCTTTTCTCGATGTTAAAAAAATGCCCTTCAGGAAAAGGGCCAAATGACATGCCAGATTCAATAATCGCTTCCGTTGTCATTAGGATGGCAAACTGACTTCTTCTTTGTAGAGTCTAATCGATTCATCAATAATTGGATTATCCGGCATGTCATAGAGCAAGTCGGATTGTTGCCAGCTGTCGCCTTCCTTCGAAAGTACCGGAATGGATAGCTTTTGTTCTTGGGCGATCAGAAATAATTTTTTGATCACAAAATAAGAATGGCTGGCTAAAAAAAACTGGATGCCGTGTTTGGCAAGCAAGGCAATGATATCGAGCAGTCTGGATATGGCTTCTGGATGTAAAGCCGATTCCGGTTCATCGATAAAAACAATGGATTTTCCGTTTAAATAGCCGTTATTTAGTAATGTATCCAGGATTGCAACTTTTTTTATGCCTTCCGCCGTTACACCAATATTAAATCTTTGTTTGCCTTTCTTGAAATACCAGCGGCTTTCGGCTTTGTCGTATTCAACCTTGCCATCAATCATATCTTCGAGCATTTGACATGCTTGTTTGAAAGGTTTGGTGTTTACCCCGGCTAAGGCTACAGAGCCGTCTTCCGGCGGCTTCGTGGACAACATTCTCATATCAACGGCAAATCTACTGGCAACCGGCTTTTGCAGTGCATATGCTAAATCAACATAAGTGTCATCAAAACCGAATGCTTGGTCCTGAACCCTTGAATTTAAAATAATCTGATGTAATGATAAAACTTCCTTGGCGGGCAGAAAAATAGAGTCGCTTCCACGGGGAGGCACCTGGTTTTCCAGCGTACTAATCATTTTGCTGGTATCTTTTCCGAAACTATAAGAGAACTTCTGCCTGTCGAATGTTAGGCTGAACGCTAAGGCTGAGTCACTGGATTTAGTGACTAAATCGCCCAGTTTTTCTGTTTGAAAGGTCCAATAGAGCTTTTCAAATAAAATTTCCGCGGCGCTGCCCGGGTTTTTGCCTCGCTTATAACTTTCCAGAGTGCGCACGGCACTGTAAATCGCCTTCAACAAAAACGATTTTCCGCAGCCGTTATTGCCTATCACCAAATTGATTGGGCCTAAGTTTTGCCAATCAAGTTCGGTGAGTGGGCCAAAGCTTTTAAATTGAACGCTATTAATCATTCGGGATGCTGAGACGCGTTTAGAAATAGCCTTCGCGCTTCTTCTGCTCCATCGACCCGGCTTGATCGTGGTCGATCAGGCGGCCTTGGCGTTCCGAGGTCGTGGTCAACAGCATTTCCTGGATGATTTCCGGTAAAGTCGTTGCGTTCGACTCGACCGCGCCGGTCAAGGGATAACAGCCCAAGGTGCGGAAGCGGACTTTTTTCATTTCGATCTTGTCGTCAGGGCCAATCGGCATGCGTTCATCGTCCACCATGATCAACATGCCGTCCTTATTTACTACAGGGCGTTCCTTCGCAAAATACAGCGGCACGATCGGGATGTTTTCGAGGTGGATGTATTGCCAGATGTCCAGTTCGGTCCAGTTCGACAGAGGAAACACGCGGATGCTTTCGCCCTTGTCGATCTTGCCGTTATAGATGTTCCAGAGTTCCGGGCGCTGGTTTTTCGGGTCCCAGCGGTGATTTTTGTCGCGGAACGAATAGACCCGCTCCTTCGCGCGCGATTTTTCCTCGTCGCGGCGGGCGCCGCCGAAGGCCGCGTCGAACTTGTATTTGTCCAATGCCTGTTTCAACGCATCGGTCTTCATCACGTCGGTGTGTTTCTTGCTGCCGTGGGTGAACGGGCCGATGCCCTGATCGACGCCGTCCTGATTGATATAGACCAACAGTTCGAGGCCGAGCTGCTTGACCATTTTGTCGCGGAATTCGATCATTTCCTTGAATTTCCAGGTGGTGTCGACATGCATCAATGGAAACGGCGGCTTGCCCGGATAAAACGCCTTCATCGCCAGATGCAGCATCACCGCGGAATCCTTGCCGATCGAATACAACATCACCGGACGCTCGAATTCGGCGGCGACTTCGCGGATGATGTGAATGCTTTCAGCTTCAAGCTGTTTCAGATGCGTGAGTTTAAAATCAGTCATTGATTGGGCCAGTTAAATATCGGTAGGCGTGAGTGTAACCGCTTATTTTAATTCGTATCACGGTCGATTGCCAGTCGAAAGCCGGCAAAAAAACGGGAAAATCCGATGCGTTTATTCTATGATTTAGCCGCATTGATTTTTAGTAAGGATTATTTTTGATGAAAAGTGCTTTCTTTGGCTCGAACCCTTCCGTGAGGATTTTACGCCGGGCCGCTGCGGCGCTGGCCTTGTCCGGCTCCCTTTTGTTGTCCGCTTGCGCGTCGATCGGCCATGAGTTTCCTGCCGGCCAGGTTTCGACGATACGGATCGGTCAGACCACCCAGAACGACATTTACACCACCTTCGGCGCGCCCTGGCGCACCGGCATCGACAACGGCCAGAAGACCTGGACATATGGCCGTTACTATTACAGCCTGTTCAGCGACGGCGAGACCGAGGATCTGGTGATCAAGTTCGACAGCCGCGGCGTCGTGGCGTCTTACGTCTTCAACACGACCAAGCGCTCCAAATAAGGCCTGGCCTTTTCGGCGCGGCTCATTTTTTGCTGTTTTCGACGATGCTCAATGCCACCGCTTCGGCGACCTCGATGCCGTCGATCGCGGCCGACATGATGCCGCCGGCATAACCCGCGCCCTCGCCGGCAGGATACAATCCGCGCGTGTTGATGCTCTGGAAGTGTTCGCTGCGCTTGATCCGGACTGGCGACGAGGTGCGGGTTTCGACGCCGGTCAGCACCGCGTCCGCCATCGCAAAGCCGGGGATTTTTTTGTCGAAGGCGGGCAGCGCTTCGCGAATCGCCTCGATCGCATAAGCGGGCAGGGCTGTGCTCAAGTCGCACAAGTGCACGCCCGGGGTGTAGGACGCCGCCACCGAGCCGAATTGCGTCGAGGCGCGGCCGGCGAGAAAATCACCGACCAACTGCCCCGGCGCGTCATAGGTGCCGCCGCCGAGTACGAAGGCGGCTTTTTCCAGTTGGCGTTGCAGCTCGATGCCGGCCAGAGGATGTCCCGGATAGTCATCCGGCGTGATGCCGACCACGATGCCGCTATTCGCGTTGCGTTCGTTGCGCGAATACTGGCTCATGCCGTTGGTGACCACGTGGCCGGGCTCGGACGTCGCGGCGACCACCGTGCCGCCGGGGCACATGCAGAAACTGTACACCGAGCGGCCGTTCTTGCAGTGGTGCACCAGTTTGTAATCGGCCGCGCCGAGCAGGGGGTGCCCTGCATACTTGCCGAAACGGCAGTTGTCGATCAGGGATTGCGGATGTTCGATCCGGAAGCCGATCGAAAACGGCTTGGCTTCGACATAGACGCCGCGTTCGTACAGCATTTTGAAGGTGTCGCGCGCGCTGTGGCCGACCGCGATCACGACATGGTGGGTGTCGATCGTCTCGCCGTCGGCCAGCACCACGCCGCGCACGGCGCCGTCTTCGATCAGCACGTCCTCGACCCGGCTTTCGAAGCGGATTTCGCCGCCCAGGGCTTCGATCGTGCCGCGCATTTCCTCGATCATCGACACCAGCCTGAAGGTGCCGATGTGCGGCTTGCTGACATAGAGGATCTCCGGCGGCGCGCCGGCTTTCACGAATTCGGTCAGCACCTTGCGGCCGTAGTGGTGCGGGTCCTTGATCTGGGTATGCAATTTCCCGTCCGAAAAGGTGCCGGCGCCGCCTTCGCCGAATTGCACATTCGATTCGGGATTGAATTCGCGCCGCCGCCACAGGCCGAAGGTGTCCTTCGTGCGCTGCCGTACCGGCTTGCCGCGCTCGAGAATGATCGGGCGAAAGCCCATTTCCGCCAACAGCAGGCCGGCAAAGAGCCCGCACGGGCCAAAACCGATCACGACCGGGCGAGTGGTCAGATCTTTCGGCGCCTCTGCGACATGGCGATAATCCGTGTTCGGAGTCACCGAGACATGTGGATCATCGCGAAAGCGCGCCAGCACCGGGGATTCGTCCGTCAGTTCGACATCGAGCGTGTAGATCAGCAGGATGCTGTCGCGTTTGCGTGCATCGTGGCCGCGGCGGAAGATGGTGTAACCTTGCAGTTGCCCGGCGGCAATGCCAAGACGTTCAATCAGAGCGGATTTGAGCTGGCTTTCGGGGTGGTCGAGAGGGAGTTTCAGTTCGGTGATTCGTAGCATCGGTTCGGCACTAGGGATTGGTGCTGCCTGAGTCAGGCAAGGCGATCATTGGCGTTGAAAAAGCGTTGGCGGACGGGAAAAAGGCGGCAACCCTCTCAGTCCAGGCGATTAGTCTGCGCCATTTGATATAGACAGTCGAGTTCATCGGCCATGCTGTTGCCGGGCGCCGACATCCTCGCGCGGGCATACCAGTAATCCGCATTTTCGAGATCGCCTTGCTGGCGGTGCAGATAGGCGTGAATCCGGCAGGCCAGGGGGTCGGAATGCGCTTGAATCAAGCGATGGACGGCATCCCACTCGCCGGCCTTGATGGTATCCAAAACGGGCAGGTAATCGGCGGGCATAGGGTTAACGGTTTCACGGATGTTGTCTTTTCTGCATCCATTATACCCGACCCCGTCCCGGCAATGCGCAAGGAATTACCGGCATTGCCGAAAGCATGTTTTTTGGCAGCCCGGCCTGAGCGGCGACCGGTCGGACTGCTCTGAGGAAAATGTTGTTAAACGGTATGGACCAGAATCGGATCTTTTTGCCAGGAATTCATCAGCGGCTTTCTCCTTCTGTCCGCGATGCGCCGGTCCCGAAATTCAGCCGCTGCATCCGTGATCGAATTTCTCGGGTCGTTTGACAATGAGCGGTTGACATATTCGCGCGCGGTGATCGGCGTGTTTTTGAATGTGGTGCCATCGATGCGTTTAATGACCCGTTTTGCGACTTCTTTCGGGAAAACTCTAATCAACGCGTGTTTTTCCAGCGCATCCGAATCAACATCCTGAATCGACAGGATTTCAATGTCCTGAACCGATACCGGGGCGGTCGACTTGCCCAGGAAACAATCGTTGAAAACCGGCTCAATGAAAGTTGCTATCTCGTATTTCTTGGTGTTTATCGGTATATTTTTAAGGAATATAATCATACGGCCTTCTATCTCGTTCACCGAGGGAAATATAGTGTAATGGAAATGCGTGTTCGGTCGTGGTCTTAGGCTAACAGGATTTGCTTTCGCGCCGCTTAATAATTAAAAATTTCTTGCTGACGATTTGTTTTTTGTGTTATCGCGGCTAGAATCAGGCTAAATTTACGGCCCACACAACTTCCAATGGCGCCCCGTTTTTCGCTAATCTTCACATAATTTCGCTCTTTGTCAATCGGGCGTCGATTGAATCCGATCAAGCCGAATCGTAAACGGCAATGACTGTTTATTTGGCTTTACAAAAATCCGTTTCAGACGGTCAGTTGACTAAAAACGGAAGCTTGATTTAGCGCAGCGATTGCAGTGAATCTTTGCTGGCAACACGCGTGCAAGAAGGTGTGATCGTGATGAATTTGTTGTTCGGCCCAAACGGCAGGCTGACTTTGATACTATGATTCTAACGAGATAGCGTGTGTTGCTGGGATATGGCAATCTTTCAAATTCAGGTTGGGTTTTTAGTGGGTTTCGCCGGATCGAAATGATCTGACGGATCAATGGTGTTGATTGGGAGGGCATATGTTGGGTGAATATGGCGTGCTGCTCGGTCAGAACAGCTTGTTGTCGATGTTGAATCGATTGCCTTTGGCAGTCGTCGATTTCTTGCAGACGCGGGAAGGTCAGGTTGCGGCAGGGGTGCTGCTGGTCGTTTTGTTTTTTATTTTCGGCAGGAAAAGGTAGTCGCTTGGCGGTACGCCGAGTTTTAGCCTCGCCCATTGCGTCCCCGATCAAACCGGCCGCGCGCATTTCTGCCAGCTATTGACCGCTGCGGTGCTCTTTTTTCGTGGAAAATGACGCGCATGAGGTAACCGAAGGCTGCGCGGCGGCCGCATTACACGCTTTCACCGCTATAGAAGTCTGGCTTCGTAAGGCTCAATAGGGTAAAATTGCACAGTTATATTGTGAAATTTATTACGTAAACAGGGTGTGCGCCGGCGAGCGTAGCCCGGGGCTTGCGAAATGAAATGGCGCAATCAAGGTTTTTTATTACTTACGAAGGGGCTGCTCCGTGAACAAAACCAAGCAACTATTCGCAGGCACGATCTTGACGGCTATCGGACAAGAGTCAGCGCGGGCGGATTATACGCTCAACCTAACCGAAGGAGTTACCAAGGTCAGTCATGAGATTCATGACCTGCATATGCTGATTCTATGGATTTGCGTATTCATCGGCATTGGCGTATTCGGCACGATGTTCTACTCGATTTTCCATCACCGCAAGGACAAGGGTCATCAGGCTGCGCAGTTCCATGAAAATACGACGGTCGAAATCATCTGGACGATCATCCCGACCGTGATCTTGATCAGCATGGCGATTCCTGCGACCAAGACGATGCTCGAACTGGACGATGTGCAGGACTCCGACATGTCGGTCAAGGTGACCGGCTGGCAATGGAAATGGGAATACGAATATCTGGACAGCGGCCTCAAGTTTTTCAGCAGCCTGGACGAGGCCAGCAACAAGGCGCGCCAACTCGGCTCCGGCATCGACCCTCGCACCGTGCCTAATTACTTGTTGAATGTCGACCACCCGCTGGTGATTCCGACCAAAAAGAAAATCCGCTTCCTGTTTACCGCGGCTGATGTGATCCATTCCTGGTGGGTGCCGGATCTGGGCTGGAAGAAGGACGCGAATCCGGGCTTCATCAACGAGGCCTGGACTCAAGTCGACCAAGCCGGCACTTACCGCGGCCAATGTACCGAATTGTGCGGCAAGGACCACGGCTTCATGCCGATCGTGGTGATCGCGATGGATCAGCCCGATTACGATGCCTGGCTCAAAAAAGCCAAGGCTGACGCCGCCAAAGGTCCGGATTTGAGCGACCTGAGCCACGAACAACTGGTTTCGAAAGGCGCGACCGTCTATGAAAAGAACTGCGCGACCTGCCACTTGCCGAATGGTGAAGGCGTTCCGGGTGCATTCCCGGCCCTGAAAGCCAGCGCGATCGTGACCGGCGACATCAACAAGCAGGCCGATCTGGTGTTGAATGGCAAAGGCGCGATGCCTGCGTTCGGCAAAATGCTGAAAGCCGACGAATTGGCAGAGGTGATTACTTATACCCGTAACGCCCTCGGCAACGCGGTCGGTGACGAGATGCAGCCGAAAGCGGTGCAGGTGTTGTTGCCGGAAGGTGCGGGGGCGGCATCGGAGGCCGACGAAGACGAAGATGATGATGAAGAAGAGGCTTCATCGGCAAAGACCGAAGAGGTCAAGGCCGCTCCAGCCGATCCTGCGTCGAAAGAAGGTCTGATTGCAAAGGGCAAGGCTGTCTATGAAAGCCACTGCGTGTCCTGCCATCAAGCGAATGGCCAGGGTTTGCCGCCGACCTTCCCGGCCCTGAGCGGCAGCGATGTGGTAACCGGCGACATCAAGGAGCAGGTCAAGTTGATGAAGGCAGGCAAGGGCATGATGCCGTCTTTCAACAGCTCATTGAGCGCTGACGAGTTTGCCGCGGTCGTTACCTATACCCGCAATGCGCTGGGCAATTCGGTAAACGACATGATCACGCCTGCCGAAATCGAGGCGCTGCATTAAGGCAGGACGGCACGACGTTTACCATGGCTTCTTTTTTTTTACACTTTCTGAGGTATAACACTTATGTCCGCTGTCATAGCACCCCATGATCATCACCACGATGATCATGATCACGACCACGGCCCGATGAAGGGATGGCTTCGCTGGATCATTACGACCAACCATAAGGATATCGGCACGCTGTATCTGGTTTTCGCGCTCGCGATGTTTTTTGTCGGCGGCGGGATGGCGATGATCATTCGCGCCGAATTGTTCGAACCGGGTTTGCAGTTCGTGAACCCGCAGTTCTTCAACTCGATGACCACGATGCATGCGCTAGTGATGGTATTCGGCGCGGTGATGCCGGCTTTCGTCGGTCTCGCCAACTGGCAGATCCCGCTGATGATCGGCGCGCCGGATATGGCGTTGCCGCGGATGAATAACATGAGCTTCTGGATGTTGGTCGCCGGCGTCCTGTTGCTCGCCAGCACCCTGTTCATGGAAGGCGGCGCGCCCGCCGCCGGCTGGACCCTGTATCCGCCGTTGGTGCTGCAAACCGGCGCGGCGCTGCCGTTCGCGATTTTCTCGGTGCATTTGCTCGGGGTTTCGTCGATCATGGGCGCGATCAATATCATCGCGACCATCTTCAACATGCGCGCGCCGGCGATGACCCTGATGAAAATGCCGTTGTTCGTCTGGACCTGGCTGATCACCGCGTTCTTGCTGATTGCAATCATGCCGGTATTTGCCGGCGCGGTGACCATGCTGCTGACCGACCGCTTTTTCGACACCAGTTTCTTCGATGCGGCGGGCGGCGGCGATCCGGTGTTGTACCAACACATTTTCTGGTTCTTCGGTCACCCGGAAGTATACGTGATGATTCTGCCGACTTTCGGCGTCGCCTCGACGATCATTCCGGTGTTCGCGCGCAAGCCGCTGTTCGGTTACAGTTCGATGGTCTACGCGACCGCGTCGATCGCTTTCCTGTCGTTCATCGTCTGGGCGCACCACATGTTCCTGGTCGGCATGCCGATGGCGGGCGAGTTGTATTTCATGTACGCGACGATGCTGATCGCGATTCCGACCGGCGTGAAGGTGTTCAACTGGACCGCGACGATGTGGAAGGGCTCGATGACTTTCGAAACGCCGATGCTGTTTTCGATCGCGTTCGTCGTGTTGTTTACGTTGGGCGGTTTTACCGGTCTGATGATGGCGGTCGCCCCGTCCGATTTTCAATACCACGATACCTATTTCATCGTCGCGCATTTCCACTATACCCTGGTGCCGGCCTCGATCTTCATCCTGATGGCGGCGGGCTATTTCTGGCTGCCGAAATGGACCGGCCACATGTATAACGAAAAAATCGGCAAGCTGCATTTCTGGCTGTCCGCGATTTCGGTCAACATTTTGTTCTTCCCGCAGCATTTCCTGGGATTGGCCGGCATGCCGCGCCGTATTCCGGATTATGCGGTGCAGTTTGCCGACTGGAACATGGTCTCCAGTATCGGCGGCTTCATCTTCGGCGCCAGCCAATTGCTGTTCCTGTACATCGTGATCGACACGATCCGCGGCGGTACCGGCGAAAAAGTCAGCGATGAAGTCTGGGAAGATGCGCACAAGCATGGCCTGGAATGGACCTTGCCGTCGCCGCTGCCCTACCATACCTTCACGACGCCGCCGGAATCGGTTCCAAGCGAGCATTTCTAAGCGTTTACGATTGAGCTGAAACGAAAGATGCGCGGCCTAAGGCAGCGTATCGGTGAATCAAGATGGATATAAAAAAGAAAAATATTTTGACCGCATTGATCCTGGTCGCGATCGCGCTGACGATCTATGTTTTCGCGGTGCTGAAAGCGATCTCGCAATGACCGGCGACTTGCAACGAAAGAATGCGAAACTGGTGCGCACCCTCTTGCTGGTGGCCGTGGCCATGTTTGGCTTCGGTTTTGCGCTGGTGCCGCTGTACGATGTGTTGTGCCAGGTGACCGGACTGAACGGCAAGGTCGAGAGCACGGCCGCGAAGGAAACCGGCTATCGGATCGACCCGAGCCGGGAGTTGACCGTCGAATTCGTGACCGCGTTGAACGAATCCGCGCCGATGGCGTTTCGCGCGGAAACGCCGAAATTAAAGGTTCATCCGGGACAGTTTTATACGGTGAATTTTTATGCGGAGAACAAGACCGACAAACCGATGATCGCGCAAGCGATACCGAGCATTTCGCCAGGCGTCGCGGCCGAATTTTTCAAGAAGACCGAGTGTTTTTGTTTTACCGAGCAGACATTCAAGGCGCGGGAAGGCAGATCGATGCCGGTCCGTTTCGTCGTCGATCCTAAAATCGCGCCGGAGCTCAAAACGATTACGCTGGCTTATACATTTTTTGACAATACTGAAAAAGCAAAGAAACAATAAAGGGGAACATTATGTCCACACACAATGCTTATTACATCCCGCATAAAGCGACCTGGCCGATAATAGGCACGGTGGGGCTGTTCATCATGCTGGCGGGTTTCGCGAATTATCTGAACGGCGCGTCGATCGGCCCCGGCATGATGGTTCTCGGTCTGTTGATTTTTATTTTCATGCTGACCGGCTGGTTCACCCTGCAGTCGCTCGAAAGCGAATTTGGCATGTACAATGCCCAGGTCGGTATTTCGTACCGGATGGGCATGATGTGGTTCATCTTTTCGGAGGTGATGTTCTTCGGGGTGTTCTTCGGCGCGCTCTGGTACACTCGGAATTTGTCGGTGCCTTGGTTGGCCGAGGGAGCCACCGGCGAGATTTTACATAACGGCTTCGAGGCGGTTTGGCCGACCAATGGTCCGGGTCATCTGCTCGAAGGCAAGCCGACCCCGGACGGCGAATTCGAAGCGATGGGTCCATGGGGCCTGGCTTTCCTGAACACCTTGATCCTGCTCAGCAGTGGCGTGACCTGCACCTGGGCGCATCATGGCCTGCTGGCGGGAAAACGCCAGCAGTTGATTCAGGGCTTGATCGCGACCGTCGGCCTGGGCTTCCTGTTCGTTGGCTTGCAGGCTTACGAATACCATGAAGCCTATAGCGAAATGGGCTTGACCCTGGGCACCGGCATTTACGGTTCGACCTTCTTCATGTTGACCGGTTTCCACGGTTTCCATGTCTGCGTCGGCGCGATCATGCTAAGCACGGTGCTGTTCCGCAGTTGGAGAGGTCATTTCAAACCCGAAAACCATTTTGCGTTCGAAGCGGCCGCCTGGTACTGGCACTTCGTCGACGTGGTCTGGCTGGGCCTGTTCGTTTTCGTTTATTTGTTATAATCTGGATTTTGCATCGTTTGAAAGCGTTGCCGCCTAGGCAACGCTTTTTTTTTGTCAATTCGATGCCGGCGCGTTTTGCGGTGTCAGCACTGCGCTGGTAGCCGGTTTCGGCGCATGCATCCGGGCGCCGATGCCGCGCGGCGTGTAAAGGCCGGTCGCGATCATGATATAAACAAAAATGAACAGCGCGACCGACAGCGTGATCCGGATCGTCAGCGCCCTGACCGTTTTTTTCGAGTCTTCTTCGCCCCGGTATTTGACGAGGTGTAAAAGCGCCGAACCGAGACTTATAATGATCAGGATGAAGGCGAGGGTGACGATGGCTTTGATGAGCATGGTTGAATTGCGCCGCTGGCTGAATGTTGAAATAGACAAAAAACGAAAATTATCTCTTTGTCAGGCGAATTGCAAATTTATTGTTAACGATGAAATTTGAAAAAACCCCCACCCTGGTCGTTTTGTGCTTGCTGCCGGTCTTGATCGCGCTCGGCTTTTGGCAATTGGACCGCGCCGAGCAGAAGCGCGCTTTTTTCGCGCAGCAAAAGCAGGGCATGGCGGCTCCGGTGGTGCAATTGACCACGGCAACCGCGGAGGACAAGGGCGCCTTGCGCTATAAACCGACGGCCGCGAGCGGGCATTATGACGGCGCGCATCAGATTTTGCTCGACAACCAGATCGCGGACGGCAAGGTCGGCTATTTCGTGCTGACGCCGTTCATTCTGGATGACGGCAACAAGGCCGTGCTGGTGAACCGGGGTTGGATTCCGGCCCCTCAGGACCGCAAGACACTGCCCGATATAGCGATAAAACAGGATCAGACGCAGGTGAATGGCAGGATCAATCACTTTCCGGGCGTCGGCATCAAATTGGCCGGCGCGGATCAACCGAGCGCAGGCTGGCCGGCCGTCGTGCAGGTCGCCGACAGCGCGATCCTGTCCGCACGGCTCGGTTACCCGGTGTTTCCTTTTATGATAGAACTCGACAAACAGGCGCCCGAAGGCTACCGGCGCGAGTGGCGTGACATCGCCGTGATGCCGCCGGAACAGCATGTCGCCTATGCGGTGCAGTGGTTCGGCCTCGCGCTGGCGTTGGCGCTGTTGTTTGTCTGGTTCAGCCGTGTGAAATATTAAAATGAATGCCCAACAGAAAAAAAATCGTCTGCTCATCCTGACCTTGTTCGCGATGACGCTGTTACCCTTCTTGGTCGCCTTGCTGTTCAAGGTCAAACCGGAATTGCTGCAAGGCCAGACCAACTACGGCCGGCTGATCACGCCGCCGGTCACGACCGAGGCGTCCGAGTTGAACGGTTTCGATGCGTTCAGCAGCGACAATATCAAGGAATTGAACGCGCATTGGTTGATCGTGAATCTGATTCCGCAACAGGACTGTAATGCCGTCTGCCTGGATGCACTGCATAAGACCAAGCAAGTCCAATTGATGTTGAACAAGGACCTGCCGAGAACCCGGCGCGTCGCGGTGCTGCTCGGCAATACCGATCCGAAGCTGGCCGAAGCCTGGTGGCAGGACGAGAAGGCCTTGTTGCGTGTCAAACCGAGCCCGTCTTTCCTGAACAAACTGAAGGCTATCAGACCGGAGGGCTTTCAGGATGGGGCGGTGTTATTGATGGATCCCTTGCGTAATCTGATGATGCAATACGAACCCGGATTCGACCCCTATAAAGTCAAAAGCGACTTGACGCATCTGTTAAAAATCTCGCAAATTGGTTAGGAACCGCGATGTATAAGAATCTTGCTCTCTTCGGCGTCTTTTTGGCGCTGATCGTGATCGTCTTCGGCGCCTATGTGCGCCTGTCGGACGCCGGCCTCGGCTGCCCCGACTGGCCCGGTTGCTACGGCAAGGCGGTGATTGCCGATACCCCGGATTTCAAGGCCGAGGCCGATCAGGCTTTCCCGGATCACCCGTTCGAGCATGCCAAGGCCTGGAAGGAAATGACGCATCGCTATCTGGCCGCGGGTCTCGGCGCGGTGATTCTGCTGCTCGCGCTGCTGTCGCCGTGGGTCAAAACGAACCGCCTGGCCGCGATGACGGGAAGCCTCCTGGCGCTGTTCCTGGTCGGCCTGCAAGCCGCGCTGGGCATGTGGGCGGTCAAGCTGCACACGATGCCGTTGATCGTAACCGCGCATCTGTTGCTCGGCATGCTCACGTTTTGGTTGCTGAACGGCCTGTACCTGCGCGTGAAACCGGCTATGACGCGGCTTCCGGCCCCTCGGGGACCGGTCAATTGGGCGCGTTTGGCGATGGTAGTCGTGCTATTGCAAACGCTGCTCGGCGGCTGGACCAGCACCAACCTGGCGGCCTTGGCATGCGGCGTTGATCTGCCGTTGTGCAACGGCCAATGGTTGCCTGAAACGGCCGACTTCAACGCCGCTTTGAATCTCTTGAACGGCCTGGTGACCGGCAATACCGGCATCTTGTCGCCGGAGGCGCAAGTCGCGGCACACTGGCTGCACCGGGTCTTCGGGTTGGTCAGTTTTGTGGTGCTGACACTGGTGATGCTTTTCGCGACCTCGGCGAAGAATCCGAAGCAGGTCAGACGGGCCGGATTGAAGCTGTGCATTTTGCTGATTGTCCAGATCGGACTCGGCATCGCGATCGTGAAGCTGACCGCGCCGCTGTGGGCGGCCGTGATGCACAATGCGTTCGCGGCGCTGATGATGATGCCGTTGATTTCGATCACTTTCTACGGCCGTTTCGGCCTGAGGGAAGCCGAGATCCCGGCCGAACGCAAACGGCCGCTGCCGGAAGCGAAAGAAGCTATCAAGGTTCCGGTCCCGGCCGAAGAAGCCGGCGAAGCGGCCTATGTCGAGCCCGCGCCCGAATCGTTGTATCTGCGGCTCAAATCGCAGCTGAAACGGACCCGTTCCGGACTCGGCGACGCGCTGGCGAGTCTGACCTTCGGCCAGAAAGGCGTCGGCGACGACTTGCTCGAAGACATCGAGGCGACTTTGTTGATGGCCGACATCGGCATCGATGCGACGACCAAGATCATCAACCACCTGAGCCAAAGCCTCGAACGTCATCAATTGCGCGACGCGGACATGCTGACCGCCGCGGTCAAACAGGAACTGCTGGCTATCGTCGAACCCTGCTGTGAACTCTTGAAGATTCCCGAGCAGGACAATCCGTTCGTGATCCTGGTCGTCGGCGTGAATGGCGTCGGCAAGACCACGACCATCGGCAAGCTGGCCAAACGCCTGCAGGCGCAAGGCCACAGCGTGATGCTGGCGGCCGGCGACACCTTCCGCGCGGCGGCGGTCGAGCAACTGCAAACCTGGGGCGAACGCAACAACATCCATGTGGTCGCGCAGCATACCGGCGCCGATTCGGCCTCGGTGATCTACGACGGCGTGCAGTCGGCCAAGGCAAAGGGCATCGACGTGCTGATCGCCGATACCGCCGGCCGTCTGCACACCAAGTCCAATTTGATGGACGAGTTGAAAAAGGTCAAACGGATCATGGGCAAGCTCGATGCAACCGCGCCGCACGAGGTGCTCTTGGTGATCGACGCGGGCACCGGCCAGAATGCGTTGTCGCAGGCGAAGCAGTTCAACGATACGGTGGCGCTGACCGGCCTGGTGTTGACCAAACTGGACGGCACCGCGAAAGGCGGCATGATCTTCGCGCTGGCCAAGCAAATCGGCATTCCGATCCGCTTCATCGGTGTCGGCGAAGGCATCGACGACTTGCAAGATTTTCACGCCGACTCTTTTGTCGAGGCGCTGTTCGCCCGGGATTGACGGTTGCCATGTTAAAATTCGACAACGTTAACAAACGCTATGCCGATGCCGGCGATGTGCTGATCAATATCAGTTTTCATCTTAAACGCGGCGAGATGGCTTTTTTGACCGGCCATTCCGGCGCGGGGAAGAGCACGCTGTTCAAGCTGATCGCGCTGATCGACCGCGCGAGCCGTGGCCAGATTTTTTTCGACGGCCACGATGTCAGTCATGCCGAGGATCATCGGATTCCGTTCCTGCGCCGCAAAATGGGCTTGATCTTTCAGGATTTCAAACTGCTGCAGGACCGCACCGTATTCGACAACGTCGCCTTGCCGCTCGCGGTGGCCGGTTACGGGCATCATGAAATTTCCCGGAAAGTCAGGGCGGCGCTGGACAAGGTCGGGCTTTTGGGCAAGGAAAAAAAATACCCGCTGACCCTGTCCGGCGGCGAACAGCAGCGCGTCGGCATCGCCCGCGCGGTGGTGAACAAGCCGCCGATGATTCTGGCCGACGAGCCGACCGGCAATCTGGACCCCGAACTGGCGGCCGAAATCATGACATTGTTTACCCAGTTTCAACAGGTGGGCGTCACCGTTTTGATAGCTTCTCACGACATTGCGCTGATCCAAAAAATGGACCGGCGCGTGCTGACGCTCGACCATGGCCGGCTGATTGCAGGATAACTGATGAAACGCAAACGCGCCGTGAAACCGGAACCCCGCCCGGAAGTGCCGCAAAACAAGGTCGCCGGCGGCGATTTTATCGACAAACTGCATGCTTATCGCGATCTGCATGCGCATGCGTTTTTTTCGAGCCTCGGCCGCCTGGTCGACAAGCCGTTCACGACCGCCCTGACGGTCGGCGTGCTCGCGATCTCGATCGCGTTGGCGGCCTGTTTTTACCTGTTGGTCGCGAATATCGAGCAATTGACCGGCACGATCGAATCGAGCAATCAAATCTCGCTGTTTCTGAAAGACACGGTCAGCGAAGCCGAAGCCAAAAAGCTGGTCGAAAAGATCAGTAAAAATAACGAGGTTGCCGAGATCAAGTTGATCAACAAGGCCCAGGCGCTGGCCGAATTCAAGGTCAACAGCGGCCTGGATGCCGCGCTTGATGCGCTCGAAGGCAATCCGTTGCCGATCGTGCTCGATGTGCTGCCGACGCCGGCGCAGTCGAACACCGCGGCGCTGCAGAAACTCCAACAGGCCTTGCAGCACTATCCCGAAGTCGATGAAGCGCAGATGGACATGCAATGGCTCGAGCGGATGCAATCGATCATCAGGCTCGCGGAACGGGCGACCCGGAGCATCAGCATCCTGCTCGGGCTCGGCGTGTTGTTCATCACCGGCAACACGATACGGCTCGAATTGCATAACCGGCGCGAGGAAGTCGTGATCGCGAAACTGGTCGGCGCGACCAACCGCTTCATTCAGCGACCATTTTTGTACACTGGTTTCTGGATCGGTTTTTTGTCCGGCGTCCTGGCCTGGTTCATCGTGACCGTGATCATGCTGCTCTTGTGGCGCTCGGTCGAAAATTTATCGCTGCTTTACGAGGGCAGTTTTCATCTGCGTTTTCTCGAATATGGCGAATCGGTTTTTCTGATTCTGTTATCGTCGAGCCTCGGCGTGGCGGGTTCCTGGGCGGTGCTGGCGTATCAGCTTCGGCAATTGCGCCCCGAGTAAGAGTGAACTTGTAAAATGATTAGCACTCTTATAAGCAGAGTGCTAGAATTAATCCAAGTTGACTACCCGAGGTACATTACATCATGAGTCATTCATTAACCTTACCCGTTAATTTATCGGCTGGAACCTTCGATGCCTATTTGAATCTGGTCCGGCAAATGCCCAGATTGACATCCGAGCAAGAGCGTGAATTGGCGATAAGGTTTAGAGATCACGGCGACCTGGAAGCCGCGCGGCAACTGGTCATGACCAATCTGCGTTTCGTCATGCATGTCGCGCGCGGTTACAGCGGTTATGGCCTGTCGATGCCGGACATCATTCAGGAAGGCAATATCGGCCTGATGAAGGCGGTCAAACGCTTCGATCCGGATGTTGGCGTGCGCCTGGTCTCGTTCGCGGTGCACTGGATCAAGGCCGAGATTCACGAATATGTGATCAAAAACTGGGGCATCGTGAAGGTTGCGACGACCAAGGCGCAACGCAAATTGTTCTTCAATCTGCGTAAGTCCAAACAGGACATCGGCTGGCTGTCGAACGACGAAGCCAAGGCGATCGCGGAGGATCTCGATGTCGACGTCAGCACGGTCTATGAGATGGAGCAGCGCCTGAGCAGCCGCGATGTTTCCTTCGATGTGCCAGCCGATGATGATGAGGAGCAGGCCTATGCCGCCCCGACGCACTATCTGCAACAGCACGGCGCCGACCCGGCCGTCCTGCTCGAAAATGCGGAATGGTCCGGCCATGAGCAGGGCGTGTTGACGGAAGCCTTGTCCGAACTCGACGAACGCAGTCAGGACATACTGGCCAGCCGTTGGCTGACCGAGAATAAGGCGACCCTGCACGAGCTGGCCGAGCGTTACAGCGTCTCCGCCGAACGGATCCGCCAGCTCGAACAGAACGCGATGAAGAAATTGCGGGCGGCGGTATTGGCGGCCTGATCGTCTACCCATTTTATACTTCGAAGGCTTAACGGGGTCCCGTTAAGCCTTTTTTATTGCCTGTGGTAGGGTACGCCGCGCGTACCGTTCTGATATGATAAAGTCCGCTTAGAGGGTGTAGACAAAATCAATTAAAATACCAGCTTACCAAGACTATAACATAAGGTGAGCGATGAAACGAAAAGGCCGACCGGAAAAAATCAAGGCTTCAGAGCGGAGCATCTTGCGCGAGTTAGCCCT
>Ga0207968_100186_pt1 | contig 26744 bp, 18 predicted proteins | sample LakWasMet21_HOW5_2_FD_183867 | JGI IMG/M metagenome (GOLD analysis project Ga0207968, IMG submission 183867) | Freshwater sediment methanotrophic microbial communities from Lake Washington under simulated oxygen tension - Sediment Metagenome... | ecosystem: Environmental > Aquatic > Freshwater >...
AAGACCATGTTCCAAAAGCCAGGGGCATATTGTTCAGCAAATCCCGCCGCTCCCGCCAATTGGGCATAAACTTGTCCATGTGAGCGCGAAAGCGTTCGTTATGTTTGCGTTCAAGCATGTGAACCAACTCGTGGACCAGTATGTACTCCAGACACTCCGGCGGCTTTTTGGCTAATTCCAAATTCAACCAAATACGCTTACCGTCAACATTGCAGCTACCCCACTTGGTTTTCATCTTCTTAACGCTCCAATCGACTATCTCAACTGCAATTCGGTTTTTCCAATCGGGGATAAGCTTTTCAATCTGGGCTTTAAGTTGGGATCGATAAAACTCCGTCAACACCAAAGCTCTATTCTCAATCGTTGTACCTGGATTTACTAACAAATGGATTTTGCCGCCCGATACTTTTACCTCATGCCGACCAGCTCGCTCCACGACGTTTAATCGGTGGCGTTTACCCCAAAAATAATGGCATTCACCACTCACCAAAGCCCGATCAGACTGTCTGGGTTGAGCAGCAAAGTCGCGTTGTTGTTTTTTAATCCAGGGAATACGGCTCACCACGGCCATGCGAATTGCGGTGTCGGTCATCTGTTCCGGCGCAGACACACGAATGCGGCCATCGGGTGGTAATACACTGATATGCAGGTTTTTAATCGGCTTGCGATTCAGTTGTAGCGACAACGAACCGATCTGCACCTGCGGCATTAGTGATAATCCCTCTGGGCTTTGGCCAATTCCAATACTTTCAAAATATCGACGTCGTAGCCCGCAGTTTCTTGTCGTATTGCATTGCCAATTTCTCGCTCTTTAAAGCGATCTCCCACCCAGTCAGCCTTTTTGGTGTAACGAATGGCGCTATCTATTTTAGTCGCCAGCACTTCGTCCTTACCAAAATTGTCGTAGAACGCCCGCTTGGCTCGGGTATCCATCGAAGACGGATAGCCTGAACCGACTTGCTCCGGGCGAATTACTTTCCTGGATAATTCACGAATGCGCTTAAGATATTCCTGATATTCAATCGCTTTTTGCCGACGTAAATTGATTAATTCATCCAACAATACCGACATATGTTCGTAGTATTTCGGGTTGACTGGGTTTTCATCGACGATGGTTCGTCTTACATTGTTTTCAATGGTTTCCGCCATCGCATCCTGATTCTTCCGGATACCTTCGGGCAGTAACTCGGTTGCCTCAATGCCTTGTTCGACAATCAATTTAATGAGTCCAAGCTCTCCAAAGTCAATTAATGGTTCACTGTCATCAGCACGAATATACATATCCAGCAAATGGCGCATGGCTGGTTCAAAGCGTTTCATGTCCAGCAAATCACCACTGGCGAGTTTCACCTCGTCACGCACTGTTTCATAATGGGCCACTTCCACTCGAATCCGCTCGGCATCTGCTACAGTAAATCCCGCCTCCGGCAATTCATTGGCGATATTGGCAAACGCTCGTATCAGCTTGGCAACGTTCTGGTATAGCGTAAGACGCAACGCTTCTTTTTCGCTAAGCGCATCCTGATTCACCCCCGACTCACCGCAGAAGAAATGAATGTAGTCTTGAGTAGCCCGTGGCGCTTTCACCGGTTCGCACAATGCTCGCACCATTTCCAAGGCATTGTCCAAATCCAATCGTGCCTGTACCAACCGGTCTTTCAGCAGTCCGGCAACATCTTCTTTGTCGTAGCCTTCAAACGCTCCTTGGGTATAGTCGGTAATGGCTTTGTCCAATGAGCGGAACAAATCCTTGTAGTCGACGATATAGCCGTATTCCTTATCATCACCATCCAGGCGGTTGACCCGACAAATAGCCTGGAACAGACTGTGATCCGCCATTTGCTTGTCGATGTACAAATAGGTGGCGGAAGGCGCATCAAAACCGGTCAGCAATTTATCCACCACAATCAGCAACCGCATTTGCCCGGGCTCTTCGATGAAGCGTTTTTTGACGATTTTCTCGAACTCTTCAACCCGGTTGGCCGCTACATCTTCGGGCTGCTCAAAGTAATCGGCCAGCATTTTACGGTAAATGTCGTACTTAAATAACTTCTCGGTCAGACCCTCGCCGGTTTCCTCGCCTTTAATGCTGGTGGCGGTGGGCTGAAAACTGGTGACAATCGCCACCTTACCGGCCAAATCCGACTGACTGAACATTTCATAAGCCTTGCAAGCCTGATAAACACTGGCACACACCAACATTGCATTGCCATAGCCATCCATCAGCCGGGGTTTTGTGTCCATGTCCAACAGAATGTCATTAACGATCTGCTGCAAGCGCGACTTGCTGGATAACACCTTTTGCAAAGTGCCCCATTTTTGCTTGAGCTGGGTTTTGGCGATGTTGGATAAGCCACGAGTTTTAGCTTCAAACCATTCGTCGACTTTCTTTTGCGAGGTGATGTGCTGGTCGATGTCCCGCGCCTCGTAGCGCAAATCCAGCACCACGCCATCGGCCACCGCCTCATCGAATTTATAGGTATGAATATACGGCCCAAACACCTCCACGGATTTTTTCTTGTCCTTTTTCATCAGCGGCGTACCGGTAAAGCCGATAAACAGCGCATCAGGCAAGATAGACTTCATGGCTTCATGCAATTTGCCGGACTGGGTGCGGTGACACTCATCAACAAACACAAATAAATCGCCTTTCACTTTAAAATCCTTGGGCAAAGATTTTTTCAGCTCCTCGATAAACGCATCGGTCGCACCCTCATCCTCGCCTTCAGATTGCCGACCGAATTTATGTACCAAGGAACACACCAGCCAAGGATTGGGTAGGTTCAAGGTGGCGACCAAATCAGCGCCGCTTTTGCTGCGGTAAATGCTTTCTTCGACACCGGTAAAGACTTTTTCAATCTGCTCATCCAGCTCAGTCCGGTCGGTCACGATCAAAACTCGGCTATCTTGAACGTTCTCGCGTATCCACTTGCCCAGCCACACCATAGTCAAGCTTTTGCCCGAACCTTGTGTGTGCCAGATAATGCCGCCTTCACGCCGCGCAATGTGCTGCTTTGCGGCTTCGATGCCGAAAAATTGGTTATGGCGGCAGGTTTTCTTCACGCCGGCATCAAACACCATAAAGTCGTGAATGATTTGCAGGAAACGTCGTTTGTTGCAAATTCTACTTAAGTGAAAATCCAACTTGTGTAGGTTGGGCTGAATGCAATGAAGCCCAACATTTTGATTTTGTTGGGCTTCGCCTTGCTCAACCCAACCTACATTATTTTCTTTCCATTCAAGATAATACTTTTCCGGGGTTTCAATCGCGCTGTATCGCAAGCCCTGCGTGTCATTACCGGCCATCACCAGTTGCTGCGTAGTAAAGAAATTGCGGATGAAGTCTTTTTTCTGATTATCCAGATTCTGGCGTATGCCTTCGGCCACCGACACCGAAGAACGCTTCAGCTCCAAGATACCTAAAGCAATGCCGTTGACGTACAACACCAGATCGGGGCGCTTAAGGTTCTCGCCTTTGATGGATACTTCTTCGGCAATGGCAAAATCGTTGGCTTCTGGATTGTTCCAGTCGATCAACCACACGGTTTGATTTTGCTCGCCAGCGCCTTCTTTGTCTTTCACGCCATAGCGTAACAAGCGATACACATCCTTGTTGGCGTAATACAGCTTTTTACCTTCGCCCAGTGCCGCTGCGGTATCCAGTTGGCGTATGGCTCGGGTAATCAACGCATCACTAATGCCGCGTTTTTGCAGCCAAGCGGTTAGTAAGCCGGTTTCGATGTTCTTGTTACCTGCGCGATCTTGCCAATCGCCCAGATAACGGTAGCCCAGCTTGTTTTGAAAGAATGCAACGATACGGCTTTGCGTGGCACGCTCCCGTTGACCAACAATACTCATTTCATACTCCCTGTTCTCATGTCGTTAGTCAGTCCACCGAGCAGTTATAATCAAAAAATCATCGTTAATGGGTTAGGTTATGGCCATTCGAAAAACCACAACAAAAGTCAATAAAGTCCGCATTTACCGCGCTGTTGCCAGTTCAAGTGCCATTGAAACCGGTCAGTCTGTGCGTACCATCGAATTAAACCTTAAAGCCAATAACCACAAATATCGCGACTTGGCTCTGGCCGATTAAACGCTCGATTTCCGCATATTTCTAACCAAGCACTCAAAAATCAGTTAAGTCATCAAGCAAAAATCAGATGGCTTGTCTTTTATTTTCAATGACATAACAAAATTATATTTGGTATTCGATCCAGCCAGTCAAGCAACCATCAAGCAAATTATGCCCAATTAGAGGTAAAGCTAAGGGGTAGCGCAATACCCACACCTCTAGGGAATAGCATTCAAAACATCCTGCTCAAAAACTTGGGCCTGAGTACAAATGTTTTTTACTTGTTGCCAATTTTCAGTCATTACCGGGGCATAATTGCGATAGTCACGAGGTCTCTTTTTGATTCTTTGCTGAAGTGGCAAACGCTCTAAATTAGCTTCAACTTGAATATCGCATTCGGCATTAGCCAGTAAAGGATGCGCAGCTCCCAATGTAGCCGCAGCAAGCCAAGTTCCTGATGAATGTGCTGGCAGGCAAAGCACAGAATGCTGTCCCAGAGTTGCCTGTCCCAACCAGCTATCCACCACAACCTTTAAAGCATCACAAGTACTACTGACCGGAGGACAGACTTGAGCGCAAGGTAAGTCTCCCCAGTTACAAGCGATTGCCAGGTCATTAGTCGTTTGCCCACAGTTTCCATATTGAAATGTTGAGACATCGACATCAAGATGGAGGATTAGCAAATCAAAATTGCTAAGTGTAGTGTCTTGATCTACAGGCCCAATACAGCGTTTACTAGCCTCATAGCACCATTTGAGTACTCCGCACCAACCGCTACCCATTTCAGGCTGCGTAGCTTCGGGTTGCAACTGAATCAGCACAAAGTCTCTGCCTAGGAACGCCTTAAGTGCTGCCTCAAGAATCACATAATCCGTTGGCCCTTCTGCCACCAGAGCGATACGCAAATCAGACATTGGGTACAGCTCCCAAATGCCCCATCAACCAAAGGCGAGATAACGGGTATTCCGTATTTTTCGCCTTCAGGTCAGCAGTCAGTTCTATTCGGCGCACACGCGTCAATCCATTACAATTACGCTCGACAGCAAACAATCGTGTTTCTGGATGGGTTAAATCCAGACCATCCAATACGGCGGGATTATGCGTAGTAAACAAAAGTTGTCGATCCTGAGCACTGTTTAGCAACCATTGGCACAAGTAATGCGTCAATCGGGCAGCCAACCGAGGATTTAATGCCTGATCCAGATTATCGATGGCAAACACACGAGGCGCCTCAGGTAAAAGACACAATACCGCGGTAAAAAGAATATAAAGAGCGCCTTCACTGGCATCGTAAGCAGTCAGTTCATTCCGGGTTTTATTCATAAAACGGTCGGTAAACTTAATCAAATGCTTGGTCCGTGGCACCTTGGGGGAAAGCAAAGCACCTGCTTGAGTCGTAATATTAATGTCTACTACCCAGTCAATAAGCTCCAACACTTCATCCAAAATGTTTTCGCCATTTTCACCCTGTGATAGCAAGTGCTTACGAAGCATGTCGAAACCTTCCGCCAACTGACCACCACTCAACCCAACCGGTCTGCGAGATTGTTGATCCGGAACGACACCCCGCAATATGGGTGTATTAGGGCAATAAATGGCGTAATCCTGCAAAGCGCGCATCAGTTGAGCGGCTGAATTACGTTCCTCCAATTCCACCATTTTCAGCGCGGCCAAACCAGCTATAGGATTGAGGTTTTTCTTGTTACGTACCCCGTCAGAAACAATGTCATTAGCCCCATCGAACAGCGACTCCGTCTTATAAGTCCAAGCAGGATCAGGCGAGTCCAGCGGGTTAAGCAGAGACACGCGATAGCTTGCGCCACCATCCGCCTCAACATCTAATCCAATATGTGCTGGTGTGCGCTCAGAAGCAAAGGAGCTTTTATAAAGTCCAGGAACCCCGGCACGGACACCTCTACGCATCAAGCTTTCATCGTCAACGACACCATTCGCGGCGGCGCCTAGCACACCTATCGCCTCCAGAATATTACTTTTACCAACGCCATTAGCACCGATAAAGCAATTGACGCGTCCTAGTTCAATCGGCTCGTCCAGAATTAACGATTTGAAACCTTTAACAGTCAATTTACGAATAATCATATCAACCTCGTTTTACCGGTGAGTAATTTCTGCATCATGCCTTGTTTAATTTGGCGAGTTTTGCTCAGGCGTTGTTGCAGGGTTTGGATGTCGGCATCCATGTCGGACAGGATGGTGGCGATGGCGGTTTGCTCTTCCTTATCGGCTGGTATTGCAACGTAAGTGTTATTTATCAGATCAGTATTGAGGTTCATTTGAGAACCCGTCTGACCCTGTTTCCCCCACTCATCTTCCAAATCTTTCAAAACGTAGTACATGTAATCGTAATCAGTCGATAGCCCATTGAAAACAACAAAACCATCGTGAATACATAAATCCACATGAGTAATAATTGGTTTGCCGACGGTAGCACATATACTCATTACTAAACTATTGGCTGGAACAAATCGGCTATTTTCTATTCCCAAGTCAGATAAACTCTGAGTTGTTTCTGCAAGATATTTTGAAGTTCTTGAAACATCAGAGATACGAAGCCAACCAACAGAAGAATTCCGATCAAACCAGATTGGGTTATCGATTGGCCTAGGCGAAGCTCCACGTTGAATCTTTGCCAAATCGCCCATTTTTATTGCATCCCAATCCTCCGGAATATCCCCCAACTCGCTCTGTTTATAACCCTTTTGCGTACCATCTTCACGCAGGGCGAATTGTGGCAGGCGGGTGCGGCCTGTGAGGAGTTGCTGCATGGTGGCGGTTTTGATGGCCTGTTTTTTGACGATCAGTTTTTCCAACTCGTTAATCAGCGCATCGACATCAGACAGGGCGTTGGCGATGGCGGTTTGTTCTTTAATTTTTGGTAAAGGGATTTGTAAACTCTTCAGCATTCCAGCATTGAGAACGGCCATTGTTCCCCCCTGGGCAGCTGATGAAAGATAATTCTGAATGTAATCTGATTCAAAGAAGTATCTAAAATAATCTGAGTTAACCTTAGTTTTATCGAATCTAAATCTCAATAAACGTGGATTAATTATTCCCTTCTGAGCATTGGGCGGAATCACAAGAAGTTTCCCTGCCGTACCAACTAAGCTCAGAAGAATGTCACCATCAGTAACTTCACATGATTTCAGCTGTCGAAATTTGACCTCATCAATAAAATAATCCCCATATTCATGATCAGCCTTGATAACTTGTTCTTGCCCATAGATTTTGTAACCAGTTTTTACATACACTTCTTTCGTTAAAGCCGAACCAAACGGACCAGCTTTAACAGCAGGAAAATTCTTTAAATTAAGATTCTCGATTTCAGAAACACTCCATTCCTTTGGAATCACCCCAACTTCAGTTCGCTTATAGCCAACAGGCACAACTTGCCCTGTAGCTTCCGCCAAATACTTAACACTCGCCTCAGCAATTTGATTATTAGCTGTCATGGCATCCACCACCCATTTAATTGAGCGTGGATAGCTTTGTAGGATGGGCTAAGCGATAGCGCAGCCCATGCGGCTTTAACGATGGGCTTCCTAACGTCAGCCCATCCTACATGGCTCGCTTCGGCGACTCGATGGATTGCCTTCATAGCGACCACTCCAAGCCCATCGCCTTCAAGTGTCCGGCCACTTTTTCACTCAACACATCCACCGATTGGGTGATGGCAGGCAGTGGCTCGGCATAACGCTCTTCCAGTTCTTTAACTCGGTTGGCCAGTTGCTGGGTGACGCGCTCGATTTCGGCTTGAATGTTGGCCTGCAAACTGGCCAGCCATTTATCTTCGACGATCAGGGTTTTAATTTCCGCGTCGCTCAAGCCGGCGTAGTGTTTGAATACCGTCAAATCCAGCGCTTCCTGATGTTCCTTGAGGGATTTTTTGGCCTCAAGCTCGACATCGAACAGTTTTTGCGCCTGTTTCAACGCGGCTTTTTCCTCTGCATTGGTCGCCAGCTTTAATTGCGCTTTGACGCTGGCGGTGGTGACTTTGTCTTTGTCGTTGAGTGCATCGCTGAGCAGGCCATCGTCGCCGCTGTGTTCTTCGAGATAGCTTTCCAGTTCCTGACTGGCGGCATCGAGATCGGCTTGTATTTGATCGATGCGGGCTTGTTGGGCTTGAAAGTAACGTGCCACCAGCAAGGCCGGTGCAATCAGCTCGGTTTTGTATTTGGTTTTGTTGATAATCAGATCAGGAGTTTCTTTGAGCTTTTCGCCTTTCTGCGCCACCAGTTCGCGCAGGGTTTTACCGGCTGACCAGCCGTCTTGTACCAACACGTAGACATCGTCCTGCATCACCTCAGCCCAGTAATCCATCAGGATTTGGTAAATGTCGTATTTGTTTATTAACCCAGCACTAATTATCACAGGTAAACCGTTCGGGCTGAGCCCTTCGACAAGCTCAGGGCGAACGGTATTTGCGGACTGGGTTAGTTCTAAGGAGCTATCGGCATAGGCTTGCAAAAGGTCTTCGCTGATGCGCTGGATGATGAGTTTTGGCAATTGCCCAACTTGAATGTCTTGCAGTGCCGCGCGCTCACGCCAATCGGTAAATGGCTGTAGGCTTTGCCGGGCAAAGGCGATGAATTCGGGGTGGTTCAAGATGGTGGGTTTGACCTGCGCGGTCGAGATCAAGGCTTTGCTGTAGCCGGGGCGATCTTCGGCGAATAAAGTATCTCGCAAACTAGGGAATACCTGCCAATAGGCTTGCAGCGCGGCGATGTCGCGGTTGGGTATGCCACCTTGCAAATGGCCGCTTAAATCGTGCAGGTCTTCCGGTTCGCTGCTGTCGATGTAGCGCGGAATATTCAGGTTGTAGTCGTTGGCGGCGATTTCGCTTAAAGCCACCATACGGCTGTAGCGCGGCAATACCAGTTGCTTGGTAAAGGCATCGACGATAAGGTGAATGTCCTGAGTGCGCAGCCGGTTTTTGTTGCCGTCTTTCATATAGCCTTTGCTGGCATCGATCATAAAAATACCGCTGCGGTGCGCGGCGTGTTGTTTATCGATGACGATGATGCAGGCCGGAATGCCGGTGCCGTAAAACAGGTTGGCAGGTAAGCCAATAATGCCTTTGATATAGCCTTGCTTGAGCAGGTTTTCGCGAATCCGCGCTTCGGCATTGCCGCGAAACAATACGCCATGCGGCAGAATCACCGCGCCTTTGCCGGTGGATTTCAGGCTTTTGATAATGTGCAGCAAAAAGGTGTAGTCGCCGTTTTTATCCGGCGGTATGCCCCAGGTGAAGCGGTCGAATTCGTCTTCTTGCGGGTTGATGCCGCTGGTCCAGTTTTTATTGGAAAACGGCGGATTGGCAACGGCGAAATCAAAGGTTTTGAGTTTGCCGTTGGCGTCTTTCCATTGCGGATCGGCAATGGTGTTGCCTTTCCAGATTTTGGCGGTGGCGTTGTTGTGTAGAATCATGTTCATGCGCGCCAAGGCGCTGGTGGCGTTATCCATTTCCTGACCGAAGATGGTCAAACCGCGCGGGGCTTCGTCGCTGGCTTTTAACAACAACGAACCCGAACCGCAGGTGGGGTCGTAAACAGATTGAGACTGATCTGTTTCTGGAGTAATGCCAATCACTTTAGCTAGAATGCGCGAGACTTCTGCTGGGGTGTAAAACTGGCCTTTGGATTTACCCGACTCAGTAGCGAAATGGCGCATCAGGTATTCGTAGGCATCGCCCAACAAATCATCGCCATCGGCGCGATTGGCGGATAAGTCAATGCCTTCAAAAATGCCTACCAGCTTGGACAGGCGGTCGATCATGTCCTTGCCTTTGCCAAGCTTGTCTTCATCATTGAAGTCGGCGACATCTATCACGCCCTTGAGGTCATTCTCTTCCGCGAGGGCACTGATGATCTTGTTGATGTTTTCGCCGATTTCTTTGTCGCCTTTCAATGCCACCATGTCATCGAAGCTGGCGCCTTGCGGCACGACGATCATGCCATACGGGTCGCCTTTGTACTTGTCGGACACATACTTCATAAACAACAGCGTCAGCACATAGTCTTTGTACTGACTGGCATCCATTCCGCCGCGCAGTTCATCGCAGCCAGCCCAGAGGGAAGAGTAAAGTTCGGTTTTTTTTATAGCCATTTAGAGGAGCATTTCCGTTGATTTGTATTCAATGTATTCCGTTAAAGCAGGTCAGTATTCAGACCCGCCGCTTTTAAGCGCTGCGTTAAATTACGCATTTTGCTGAATTCGGTGCCAAGACTTTGGCTAAGTCCTACTCCCTCGCAAAACTCTTTAGCGGTGATGGTTTTCAGTGCATCGGCGTATTTGATCATTTGCAGGTGCAATTCTACGGTGTATTGATTGCGCGGCGCTTCCGCCAAGGCTTGGTTTATGCGTTGGTAAATTTCATTTTCATTCATAGTCTGGCCGGAAATGCCTGATGTGTTTATCTAATTTAGCTAAATTATATAAACATTCCGTATGCCACGAGAATATTTTTATGGTTAGAGTCGACAGCGCTTATTCCCTAACACAGAAAGCGAGCGTTTATTTTGGAGTAAATGGTCTCTAAAAGTTGGTCGATTTATTATCGGGACTAATGTTGATTTAGATTAGTCCCAGGTGAAAAGAAAAAGATAATCGAACTATTTACCCATAACCGCTGGCATAAACTAATGGGTGATTCGGTTTCTCTATGGGTACATGGACATTCGTCTAACCTCCCTTGTGGTTTTCAGCTACCTTAACCCAGACGCGAAGGATCTCTGCAACGCTCCATGCCTGAGCGATACAACCTCGCGGGGTGAACAAACCTTCGGCATCGAAAACTTCGCTGATGGAGCCAATACAGGCTTCGTGCAAATGCCTCTCCAAAAATTGATCAAGAAAATCGCGCGCGTCTTTTCGCTGTTCGGGATAGACACGCAACCAGGCATCGATGTAGTGCCCCAGCAGCCAGGGCCAGACAGTGCCTTGATGATAAGCGGCATCTCTGGTGCGAAGATCGCCATGGTAATCGGCTTTATAGTCGGGGTGATCCGGGGACAATGTCCTAAGTCCCACCGGCGTCAACAGCCGATCTTTGATAGCCTGAAATACCGATTGCCAATGCGCCTCATCCAATACCGGATGAGATAGCGATAGCGCGAACACTTGGTTGGGCCGACACGCCGGGTCGTTTCCACCGCTTTCACCGTCGACCACATCAAACAAATAGCCTGTCTCGGTATTCCAAAACCGTTCATTAAAGCTAAGCCGGGTGAGGTCGGTGCGCTTTGCAATCTCGATAGCGGCTGAGCTTAAGTTTTCCTCCAACAGCCATTTTTCCAGCAGCCGCAGCGCGTTGTACCACAAGGCGTTGATTTCAACCGCTTTGCCGCGACGCGGTGTAACGACCCAATCACCCATCTTGGCATCCATCCACGTCAACGCGTAACGCGGATCGCCCTGGATCAGCAGACCGTCGCTGGGGTCGCAATGAATACCGAAGCGCGTGCCACGAATATGATGGTCAATAATATCCAATAACTTGGGCAGCAATTCCTTGAGCAAACCTCGATCCTGGGTATATTGGATATATCGGTCCAGCGCATGGAAAAACCAGAGCGTCGCATCGGCGGTGTAATACACGCCCTCGCTTTCACCTTCCGGAAACATGTTGGGAATGAGACCGTCACGCAGATGATGGGCAAAAGTACGCAGAATATGTCCTGCCTCAATATGCCGTCCTGTCGTCAGTGTCAGGCCTTCCAGGCTGATCATGGTGTCCCGCCCCCAATCGGTAAACCAGTGGTAACCGGCAATAATGGTACGCACATCGCCGCCGGTTGCGCGGGTACGCGTTGTTTCGGCTACGCGCTCAATCGGCGCGATAATAAATTGATCGGCTGCCAACACCAACTGCTTGGCCAAGCTTTTATCCAATTCCGGAGGCGCCGCCGCCAGCAAGCGTCGACACCGCTCCAGTTCGGCCTGAAATGTCTCAGCGGGAGACAGTGCCATGATGCTTTCCCAGCTTTCCGAAGAAGCTATCAAGGTGACATCTTTACCGGCAGCAAGATCAACGCGAAAGTAACCTGGGCTCCACAGATTACCTTGAGCTTCATAGCCTCTTTGCTCCTCGATACGGTAAAGAATGTCGCTAAAGCGTTTGGCTTCAATCGTAAATGCCGAGTTCTCGCCATCGACATAAAGATGTAAGGGCGGAATTGGAAACCCTTGAATTTCAACACGTCCGGAAGACGCTTTAACATCGTAGGAATCCATGGGCAGTCCTTCGGCCAAAGAAGCTTCATGGCGACGAAAATGCACGGCTACGCGAATCTTAAGTCTTACCGGTCCTGTGCCTGAAACCAGGCGATACCCTACATGAACCGTGTTGCTCATATAGGGCATCAGTATCCATTTTTCAATCACATGGTTTGCCAGTTCATAACGCCATACCGGCACCCCGGATTCCAATCGAAATTCGCGGAGACTGGACATGCCGTGTAAATCGAGCGATCCGTCCGCTAATTCTATGCCGCCTATTTTCTGGCTGCTGCCATCAGGAAACCGAACCAACTCACTGAGTTGATTGAGCATCACAAAGCGACCTTGCGGATCAGAAAGCACAGCGGTTAAATGACTGTGGAAACGGCGGGTGGGTACGCCCGAGATCGTTCCGGATGCATAGCCGCCAAGACCGTTGGTGACTAACCATTCACGTGTCAGTAACTCTTCCTGTTCGGCAATATCCCCAGTCCAGTTCGTTCCAATAACAATATTACTGTTCATGATTAACATTTTCCTTTACTTGAATAATAGGATGTAGCACAACAGCGGATTCGCCTTGAAGATACCAATTGCCTTTCATGGGCCAGGGCGGCATGCCCATACCGCCGTAATGAGGATCGTCGCTGAACCACATGGCATCCCAAACACAACCTTTAGGCGCTGTCAAAAGCGGTTCCGGCGCCGGAACCAGGTGAATATCCCGGCTCAGGTTAACCAATAACAGACGGTCATCCCCCGGATTCTTGCCGAAAAAACGTATCACCCATGCATCCGGACTTAACACAGCCCCATCAATGCGGCTGCTTTGTTGGCAGGCCTGAAACACCGGATCGTTACGGCGCAAGCTTAATAAATCTCGGTGCAGGGCGTATTCTTCCTTATGCAGATTACGTTCATTTAAGTCCAGTTTTGAATGTGTAAACGTTTGCGGATCGCAGGGATCGGGCAGTCGTGCCTGCATTTCGGGTGTTGCCAAGGCACGAAATTGAGCCAGAAAATCAGCGCGTCCTCTCGCTACCAATTGGGCAATTTCATCTTTGTGGTCGGCAAAATAAAAGAACGGACTGGTGGCGGCAAACTCCTGGCCTTGAAACAACATAGGCGTCTGCGGAGCCAATAAGAACAGGGCGGTCAACGCCCGATAGCGATTTGGGCTGGTCAATAAATGGACGCGTTTACCACTGCCGGAATTGGCTAATTGATCGTGATTTTGAATGAAGTTGATAAACTTGGCTGGCGGCATATCCAGTCCCGGCGTTCCGCGCGTATTGTTTTGCCATGAGTACCATTGCCCTTGGTACAAGAAACCGCGCTTTAATGTGGATACAAATTCCTGGGCGGCACCCCGGTAATCGCTATAGTAAGCATCTGCACGGCCTGTCATTGCTACCATAGCGGTATGGTGGAAATCGTCGTTCCATAATGCGTCCAGGCCGAAACCTCCGTTTTCGAGAGGCGAAAACAATTTTGCATCCTGCGGCTCATTCTCGCCAATAACAAAAGTCTTACGCGGCGCCCCGGCGCTGCGCACTGCCTGCACGATTGCGGCAATAATATGCTCAGCAGAGCTGTCGAAAATTTGCTGGGTTGCATCAAGACGCAGGCCGTCAAGGTGGAACTCTTTAATCCAATACGCACTATTGGTGAGCACATAAGCGCGTACGGCGGCTGAGTTTGGTTCGTCAAAATTTAGCGCATCGCCCCAGTCGCTCTGATAGCGGGTGGAAAAGTAAGCACTGGAGAATTTCCCCAGGTAATTGCCATCCGGGCCCAAATGATTGAATACCACATCCAAAATGACGCCGAGACCGACGGCATGCGCTTGGTTAACAAAATAGCGAAATTCGTCCGGGGTTCCGTAAAGCCGTGTCGGTGCGAACAAATTGACACCGTCATAACCCCAACCGAACCGGCCTGGAAAATCGGCTACCGGCATGATCTCCAATACAGTCACGCCCAATGCGGCCAGTTCGGGCAGCTCTTTGGCCGCAGCGAGCCAATTGCCGTCATGAGTAAAGGTGCCGATATGCATCTCATAAATAATCTGACCTTGGGCTGCAACTCCCGGCCAGTCAGCGTCCGTCCAGTCGAATGTTAAAGCATCAACCACTTGCGACGGTCCGTGCGGACCTTGGGGTTGAAAACGCGAGGCGGGATCCGGATACGGTTGCGGGTCATCATCCAGCAGATAGCGATACAAGCTTCCTACGCAAGACTCTTGCAAAATGACCGAAAAATAGCCATTGCCTTCACTTTGCAGTTCAATTTCGGTCGCTGGATGGGGAAGATCAATATCTTCACCTTTATTTTCACTTGGAGAATTAATGACCAGTTTCACTATCTTTCTTTCAGGTGCCCAGACCCGAAAATGTACGCCTTTTCCAGGCACTCGTTCTGCCCCAATTGGGAATCGGCGGCCATTAACTAATTTGGTAGCTATCTTTTTGCTCATAAATATTGTTCCAAGTAAGCCACTAAAAATTCAAATATTGCTGCTGCAAATTGGTTACCGTTTCAGAGGCCAAAGTTTCTTTCTATCAAGATTCAACGAAAATAAGCCCGACCGGAAAGTCTGCCAGTACTTGTGCGACGGGCAGGCGCCATCCGGACAACTTCTTAAAGGGGATCAGCGTTTTTCCCGTGAAGGCACATGTGTATTGGGTATCCGGGCCATGAAAAGGTATCGCCACCGCTGTATCCCTCCAAATTTCTTCTCCGAGAGGAAGACTATTAGCTTCACCAAGTAGCCGCGCGAAAAAACGTGGCGCCACCGTAATAACCGAACGCCTCCCGTCAATACGTGCATAGGCACACAGATGAGCGGCATAGTCACCCTTAACTGCCAGGGGCAAATAGCTTCCTTGCTGAAAGACTTCCGGCCAGCGCTTTCGTAACGCCAGCGCTACCTTAATGACCAGTAATTTGGCTTGGCCATCTTCCAAGGTGTCGCACAATGCACGCACGCCTGCACAGCGTTGTTGCGATGTCTGTGTGGCAAGCGTCTGCAGCGCAGCCAGCAAAATTCGACGATGACTGAAATCAACCGGTCTGCGGTTATCCGGGTCTACCAGGCTGAAATTCCAACATTCGCAGCCTTGATAAATATCCGGCACACCCGGTGCGGTGAGTTTTATCAATGTCTGTGACAGGCTATTGAACATCCCGAGTTGCGCAATTCGTCGCTGAAAAGGCAGGAAATCGGTCAGGAACTCGCTTTCCGCCGGCGCATTTATCAGCGTATCGACGAATGCCAGGATTGCGTCTTCATAGGCGGCATTAGGATTTATCCAGCTGGTATAAACCTTGGCTTCACGCACTGCCTTGACCAGATATTCCGCCAGTCGAAGACCTAGATTAGCCATTGCATTCGCATCCGGTTCACCTAGCGGCCAGATACCTAACAAGGTCTGATAGATGAAATATTCATCGTTGGCGGTGGGCACCAACATTCCATCCACACTTCGTTTGAGGTTGCGGTTGGCGTGGCGCCAACGTCGCAGTGCCAGCCGCCAGGCAGCCGGTATTTCGGACAGCACATTGAGGCGCGCCCGCATATCCTCGCTGCGCTTGGTGTCGTGAGAGGAAGTGGTCAACATTGCATGTGGCCAATGCTTTGCGCGCGCCTGGTTGGCTCGATGGAATGCGCTAAGCGTTACGCCGAATTGACGAGGATCGCCACCGACTTCGTTGAGTGACAGCAAGCGGTTATAAATATAGGCGCAGGTGTCCTCCATTCCTTTCGCCATGACCGGGCTGGTGAATTGCTGGAATTTCATAGCAAATGAAAGCACCTGCTCATAGTAAGCGGTCGATTTTCCTTCTGCTGCGGAAAGAGTTAACACGTCACGCAGAAAATCAAAGATGCTGGTATCGGCTGCTGTACTTCTACGCTTAGCCGCTGCTATTGCCTGTTCAATGTTATGCCGGTCTTCCGCCGCAACCTCGCGGGAGCTTATGTAACCTCGATAGACCGGAAAGCAGGCGATAATTTCAGACAATGCTGTGCGTAATCCGTGTAGCGTGTAATCGCAAGTATGACGATCAGCTTCAGCAATTTTTGAGAGCAGATTAGCCAACACATTTAGCTCCCCCGCCAGCCCAGTCTTCATGATCAGCTGCTTGGAGCGATAGAGTAAATCATCGAAATTGACATGCTCTCCTATAAAGCTCTTATACAGACGTTCTAACCGTTCGGCGTTACTGGTAACCACAAATAGCCCATTGAGCAGATTACTAAATTCGTAACCCGTAGTGCCATGCACCGGCCAGCTGGTTCGTAATTGCTCGGTTACCGCCAGGATTTTTTCCACCACCAGATAGGGCGGTTGCCCGGCACGACTGCAGCGTTCGACCAGTTTGCAAAAATAAGCTTCCGGATCATATAGCCCATCCGGATGATCCAGGCGCAAGCCATCCAGTTTGCCTTCATGCACTAGCCGCAGCAATAACTGGTGAGTTGCCTCAAAGACCTCGTCATTCTCCATGCGTAGCCCGGCAAGATCGTTAATATCAAAAAATCGTCGGTAGTTAATCTCGTCCGAGGCCACCCGCCAGAATGCCAGCCGGTAAGCTTGAGCCTCAATCAAGTGGTGGAGCAGATCGAAACTGGATGATTCCCCAGCCGTGCCGTTGAAGAGGTGCAGATTTTCTTCAAGAAACTCGGCGATGTCGGGAGATTGCTTAACCAGACCGGCAAGATGATGTTTATAGACTTCCTTGTCGCGTCTGCGCTCGACCTGGCGTTCAAGCGAGCCTTCATCACGAGAGGGAAGATTACGGAATGCAGTTATCAGACTCTGGTATTCCATCAATACCGGATTATCCAGCCCACACCGTGTGTTCAAAGTATCTATGCGATACGCCAGGATTTGTGGGTATTCAGCCGGATCAACCGGAAAATGGTGTTCGAAGTAATAAATGACGAATTCACCGTGTTCCGCGTCAAAGCGCAATTGCAATTCGGCATTGTCGAGCACTGCACCATAAGAGTTACCCAACACCGGCAACAGCACCTTGCCGTGCAGCTTGGCCTTTATCGGCATCCAGTCAATATCAAAGAATCCGGCGTGTACGGATGCCTGACCGTTTTCCAGCACGTCCAGCCACCAGGCATTATCTCCACCCTGAACGCCCATATGATTGGGAACGAAATCAAGAATCTGCCCCATGCCGTGTTCGGCGAGGGTTGCACAAAGCTGCTCAAATTCTGCGTGCGTGCCGATCTCGGGATTCAGTGTGTTGTGATCAATAATATCGTAACCATGCCGACTACCAGGCCGCGCCTTGAGATAGGGAGAGGCATACAGGTGTGAGATGCCCAGCTCGCTCAGGTAAGGAACAATCTCGCGTGCCTGATTAAAGGTGAAATCGCGGTTGAATTGCACACGATAGGTGGATAATGGAATGTGCGGTGGGGGCGACTTAAACGCTTGTTCACGGCCACTGTTTTCTTCAGACAATAGCCAGCGAGAGCCACTATCGGAGAATGTGGATGGCAGCGTAACCAGTGCAGCAAATGCTTTTTTATGCACGCATTTCATGTTGTCTAGGCCTGCTTCAGCAGCACAAGCGAGCGTCCGCCCAATGGATAAGCTTGTTCTGTCTTGTAACGTGAAACATCAGGTGTACCGATAGCGTCCTGCGTGTCGAGCAGCACTTCCCAATAGTCATGTTCCTCGAATTCCGGCAACATAAATGCGATGTCCTCATGATGCGCATTTAGAAGCAACAGCAGATTAATATCCTTTAAACGCCGTCCGCGCCCGTCGGTTTCAATCAGCTTACCGCCGGCAAAATAAACGCCCAAACAATGGGAAGATGCTTGATTCCAGTCGTCATCTCTCGTTTCTGACCCATCGGGATTGAACCAGACGATATCTTTTATCTCGCCGCCATAATTGGGGGTTCCCTGAAAAAAATAACGTCGTCGAAATAAGGGATGCTGGTTACGCAAGCTGATAATGCGTTGGGTGAATGCAAGTAATTCCTGATCCTGTTGCTTCAGTTCCCACGAAAGCCAGCTAATCGCGTTATCCTGACAATAGGCATTGTTATTACCCAGCTGGGTACGCCCGATCTCGTCGCCTGCCTGCAGCATGGGAACCCCTTGTGAAAACAGCAGAGTAGCGAGAAGATTGCGCTTTTGCCGGGCACGCAAAGCATTAATCGCCGAATCGTCGGTTTCTCCCTCGACGCCGCAATTCCAGGAACGGTTATTGTCGGTACCACTGGAATTATCTTCTTGATTGGCTTCGTTGTGTTTAGTGTCGTAGGTCACCAAGTCATGCAAGGTAAACCCGTCGTGCGCGCTGATGTAATTGATGCTGGCATGAGTCCGTCCACTGCGCTGGTATAAGTCGCTGGAGCCAGTTAAGCGTTGTGCCAGTTCTCCGATCAAGCCTTCATCGCCTTTCCAGTAGGAACGAATACAATCGCGATACTTATCGTTCCATTCCGACCAGCCCAACGGGAAATTTCCCACTTGGTAGCCGCCTTCGCCCAGATCCCAGGGTTCGGCAATCAGCTTGATGGTGCTTAGGACAGGATCCTGACGGATGGTATTGAAGAAGGTGCCAAGCTGGTTCACTTCGTGTAACTCTCTTGCCAGTGAGGACGCCAGATCAAAACGGAAGCCGTCTACATGCATTTCCAGCACCCAATAACGCAGGCTGTCCATCATCAACTGCAACACGCATGACTCTTGCATGTCCAGAGTATTCCCGCAGCCGGTGTAGTCTACGTAATAACGCGGATTGTCTTCCTCCAGGCGATAGTAGGAGGCATTATCGATGCCACGGAAGGACAGTGTCGGCCCCAGATGACTGCCTTCGGCGGTATGGTTGTATACCACGTCCAGAATCACCTCAATGCCCGCTTTATGCAGGGTTTTCACCATGGTTTTAAATTCACTGACCTGGCCGCTGGCGGAATAACGGGAATCAGGCGCCAGAAAGCCTATGGAGTTATAGCCCCAGTAATTGCGCGCGCCTCGTTCGACCAGATGGCGATCATCAAGAAAAGCATGCACCGGCATCAGTTCAACAGTGGTAACGCCTAGCCTTTGGAGATGCTCTATGACGGGGTCCATTGCCAATCCGGCATAGGTGCCTCGCAACTTGGGCAGAATATCAGGATGTTGCATGGTAAAACCTTTGACATGCAGCTCATAAATCACCATATCGCACCATTGAATGTCGGGGGGATGGTCATTTCCCCAGGCAAAAGCCTGATCGATAACACGGCACTTCGGCATAACATTGGCATTGTCACGACGACTAAAAGATAGATCGTCATCCTTGCTGCCTATGCGATAACCGAAGTGGGCGTCGCTCCAGAGTGGTGTCCCCACTATGTCTTTTGCATAGGGCTCTATCAGCAGTTTGTTTGGATTAAAGCGATGTCCCTCTTTTGGTCGGTAAGGTCCATGCACCCGGAAACCATAAAGCAATCCGGGGCGAGCTTCGGGTAAATAGCAGTGCCAGACTAAATCACTGCGCTCTTTGAGTTCGACGCGCTGAACTTCGTTCTTGCCCTTGGCATCGAATAAACACAATTCGACCTTTTCGGCATGTGCGGAAAAAATAGCAAAATTCACTCCTTCACCATCCCAAAATGCACCGCGCGGATAGGGGCGCCCCGGCCATACCGCTGTTATCGTCTTAGTCATCTTGAAAACCTCTGGTCAAAATTATTGGCGCCTGGTTGAGCTGTCTGCTGACCACACTGCAATCCTTAAATCACAGATTGCAATCGCGATAGTATGCAGCGGAGCGGAATCACTACCCAATCCGGGCGCTTATCAAGTGCGTTGCGCACATCGTAAAGTGCCTTTTCCAGTATAAAAAGATCGAGTAGGTCGCGTAGCGGTGCATCCGGTGCATCCGGTGCAACCAATGAATTGCCCACTGTTTCCATGTATGCGGCTAGGAAAACGCGGCTAACCTCTGCTTCCCACTCACGTACAAATGGCTCAAACTTTGACATATTCTTGGGTTGCTCTGCGCTGGCGTGTGCTAGAGCAGTATGGGCGGCATAGCTGAACGATCGCAGCATGTCGGCCACATCCCTCAATGACGAGTGTTTGTGGTGGCGCTCAACGAAAGTGCAGGTAGGATCGCCCTTAAAATCGGTAATCACGAAATCATTATGTGCAAGTAGCACGTGCCCAAGATGATAGTTGCCGTGGTAGCGTGTCTTGACTAATTTAAGCTGTCCACTACCGCTAATACACGCCTGGAGACGTTCTGCCAGTGCGTTGCGTCGCGCGAGCAATGTTTGTGCTAGCTCCACAACAGACACTGCAAGTTCTAGCTCCCGGCTTTTGAGCAGATTCAGTGTCCTTTGCGCTTCGGCTTGCCCATGCTGGATCCAGTTAGAGAGATCAGAGTCGTTAACGGGCTCCGGATCAAAGGCGGAATCACCGGTTATTTTTCCTAGCGCATTGTGTAGTTCGCCAGTCCGCTGACCAAGCGTGCGTATTAAAACTAGATAGGCAGCATGTGCTTGTTCCGCAGGTTTGGGGGGCTCGCCTGCTGTGCGGCATTCTTCAAGGAATCGCCCGAGATAATCCAAGGTATAATTCCAACAGTCCCCCTGATTTCTTACATAGCCCTGCAACAAAGCCAGTGTCATTTTTCGACCTTCGCTGTCCTCATACTCAACTAGGCCAAACACGGGGGCTATATTGGGAAATTTGACCACATCGGTTAAAAAACGCCCAATCTCGAACTCCGGTTGCATGCCGATTTCCAGATGCCGATAGCCTTTCAGAAAATATTGTTCAGCCAATACGACGTTAGTATTACTGCCCTGTAGGCCAAGTGATCTTATTGAAAAATTGGCAGATGCCTTGCTGAGTGAAACAAAAGTGTCGGTAGCTGAAAAACGGATAGTGCCTGTTGCGCAAGTTAGCGTTTCTCGTGAGCGAATGGCCTCTTCCATTGCTTGACAAAACCACTCGTCGGCAAAAGCATCAGCCACTATGCCAATTTGAGCCTGTTGGCGCACTTTGGCCACAGTGGTGGGCAACATGGCGCGCAGGTGTTTCTCGTCGCCGTTTTCCCACGCCAGTGCCAGTGGCAAAAAGCAGGAATATGGCACGCCTAAATCACCTTCAACACGGCACAATGCTATCAGCCACTTTTTACCATCACTTCCCCACTCGGCATAATCGTTAATCACAACACGTCGAAGCACGACGTCTTTAGCGCCAGACCAGTGTTGCGCAGCGACAAAATGCGGTAATACCTCTTCTTCGAGCTGATGACGGACTTTCTCAGCAATGGCAATACGCGAAGGTATAACTCGATCATTGAAGAAGCTATTCCAGCCATCGAACAGCACCAGTGTCGGCAGTTCCTCGGGTAGTAAATGCTCATCGTGCCAAGCTGGGGCCTCTTCGCCACTGGCCAGTCGGAACCAATAATGATTATGGCCGGGTAGGGTAAGAAGATAAGGTAATTCACCAATGGGCGGAAAAGACGCGCGGCCCATTAATTCCACCGGCACGCGTCCCTTATACGCAGAAAGATCAAGCTCAACCGCTTGAGCGGCACGGGACAGGTTGGCTACGCACAATATAATATCGTCTTGATATAGTCTGAAATAGGCGAGTATCTTGCGATTGCTGGGATGCAAAAAAACCAGTTTCCCGCGACCAAATGCCTGATGATTTTTGCGTAGCGCCAGCACACGCTGCATCCAGTTCAACAGCGAACCACGCTCACGTTGTTGCGCCTCTACATTGACTGACCCGAAGCCATAGACCGGATCCATGATGGGGGGGAGATATAGGCGTTGCGGATCGGCGCGCGAGAATCCGGCATTACGGTCCGGACTCCATTGCATGGGGGTACGTACACCATTGCGATCACCCAGGAAAAAATTGTCGCCCATACCAATTTCGTCGCCGTAATAGAGACTGGGCGAACCCGGCATGGACAGCAGCAAGCTGTTCATCAACTTGATTTTATCGATTTCGTTGTCCATCAGCGGGGCCAGTCGGCGCCGAATGCCGACGTTCACGCGTGCGCGTGGATCTACAACGTACATCTGGTACATATAGTCACGTTCTTTGTCAGTGACCATTTCCAAAGTAAGCTCGTCGTGATTACGAAGAAAGACAGCCCATTGGCAGGAGTCTGGAATATTCGGGGTCTGCCGCATAATATCGACGATAGGATGGCGGTCTTCCTGGGCAATGGCCATGTACATTCGCGGCATGAGTGGAAAATGGTAGGCCATGTGACATTCATCGCCGTCACTGAAGTAGTCACGAACATCTTCCGGCCACTGATTAACTTCAGCGAGAAACACGCAATGAGGGTAATGTTCATCAAGTACCGCACGCATTTGTTTGATGACGGCGTGAGTTCCCGGCAGATTTTCGTTTTGAGTGCCTTCACGCACGCACAGATAGGGAATTGCATCCAAACGCATGCCGTCAACACCTAAATCCAGCCAAAAACGCATCAGTTTGATGACCGCTTTCACCACCTTTGGATTATTGAAGTTGAGGTCCGGTTGATGGTGGAAGAAACGATGCCAGTAATAGGCATGGGCTTCTTCGTCCCAGGTCCAGTTCGATCTCTCGGCATCCTGGAAGATAATCCGCGTTTCGGGAAATTTCTGGTTGGAATCACTCCATACATAAAAATCCCGTTTACTTGAACCGGCAGGTGCCCGGCGCGCCGCCTGAAACCAAGGATGCTGATCGGAGGTGTGATTGATGACCAGTTCAGTGATAATTTTGAGGCCGCGGCGGTGTGCTTCCTTTACGAACAGTTTGAAATCGGCCATGGTGCCGTATTCGGGATGGATGTTGCGATAGTCAGCAATGTCATAACCGTCATCACGCATTGGAGACGGATAGAAGGGGAGTAACCAAAGCGTGTTGACACCTAAATCCTGGATATAATCGAGCTTCTGGATTAACCCCGGAAAATCCCCGGTGCCATTATTATCGCTGTCATAAAAAGCTTTGATATGCAGTTCGTAAATAACGGCATCTTTATACCAAAGCGGGTCATCCATCCATTGTGCGTTGCCCATCTGAGGATTTTTTATTTCGTTGGTTTCGTTCATAGTTTGCTTTTCCAGAAAGCTGTCTAAGCGCATTCGGTAAACACGCGTCGGCGGAATTTAAAATGTCACGACACTCAACAAAACTTCCGATGGTTCCAAGGAAATGCCGTCCTAATGCTGCTTGGGGCCGCATGTCCGATTCAAAAGAAACACATGGGGGACACCATTGTCAGATTCCTAACGTTAAGATCCGTGTTAATACAGAGGGGACAGGACAGAGGCCCCGTCCCCAATGTTCGCTTCCCGGTTGACTAGCTTTGTGGTATCTCCGCAGCGTTTAAGGTAAGCATCGGCTTTCTTTCCATCAATGCTTGGGGTGATAGAAAGGAAATTGATTAAGCTCCTCACGCAACCGTTCCCATTTATTTGAAGTGTCCGGCCAGTGCTTCTTATCAAAACCAGGCGCCTTTTTTAAGGTCTCTTTATCTAGGTCGAGGACGTAATACTTCTTATCACTATTCCAACTTAGCCCGTCCCAGGGAATGGCAAACAGTTTGTCCCCAACGCCCAATACACCGCCGAAGGAAACAACACCATAAACAACTTGACCACTCGCCGGATCGATCACCAAGTCTTTGATGGCACCAAGGTTTTCTCCGTTTGGATTTTTCACCTTGGTACCAATGATCTTGCTGGCGCGACTGACCTGCTGCATCGACTTGTTGGACTCCTGAGTGCGCTCAACAGCTTCCTTTTGGCGCTCTTGATTGAGTTCACTCTGCTTTTCTTTGACCTCCTGTTGTTTTTCCTGAAGCTCATGTTGCTTCTCCTGGACGTCAACCGCAAAAGAACTCCCCATGAATGCCACACTCAAAAAAGACACTGTTACAATGGAAATAAATGTTTTCATAACTATCCTCCAACTTCATAAAATGACGGGTACTTCAGTAAGTTTCGAGTTTGACAAGGTATGCTGAAACCATTCGGTTCGCCGTTTAGGTCAAACGACTGACAGTTTTAGGTCTGAATTCCCCTCATCATTGACAATTATTTTTGTTTTTTAATCTGCAGTCTGTTCGCTAGCATACATAAGCCAACCATCGAAATGAGGCTGCCCATACGCTTTGGCCGAATTCAGCGTTGTCGACTTTTTAAGTTCTGACAGCTCGTCATTAAGTTCTTCTTACATCCACCAAATATCCCTTCCGCGAGTCTGAGATCGATTCTTAGCATTCCGATCGGGTATAGCTTTAGTCCGTCTATGTTCGCTACCGTACTGACTAACTTCAGTTTTACCCGTATCGTTTTGATTGAGCGTGGGATTGCTATTCCGCGCTTTAGTCATGATCAGCCTCATGGCTAAATACTTACCGGGAGATACTCATGAACAAAGATCAAATAAAAGGCCGAGTTGAAGAAGTCAAAGGTAAAGTCAAGGAAGTCACCGGCAACATACTGGACGACGAGGAGTTGGAGTTAGAAGGAAATATCCAAAAAAATGTTGGCAAAGTCAGGGCAGGCTTTGGCGATCTCAAGGAAGATCTTGAAAAAGATAAGTAAAACCAGTACTTAAAAACGATTATCGTTAGTTATGTTTACGCTTACGGCTGGTCTTATAATGATGGTCAGCCCTATTCGAGCCAAACAGGATACTGCTTTGCAATTGGCTGCCGAACGCAGCGTTGGAAAATACCCAACGTAATATTCGCGATAAAAATAACACTACTTTAGACATTTTCGAGAAGGCACATGTAGAGGATATTTCCTCGACTGAAGAAGCATCTGTCTAATTGGAATGAGGGCATATCACTTACGAATGATCTAGCAAAAACTTCGGGGGTTGTAAGCCCATCCCCGGGTATATATACCCGTAACAAAACTTATAACAATCAGGATACTACTATGAAAACTAAAGAAATTATCGTTACATGTTTGGTTGCTTTGGCGTTATTGTCTGGCTGCAACAAAGAAAAGGAATCCACCTCTACCTCGACCACCAGCAAAAGCGTTACAACACCGGCTCCTGCTGAAGAACCCTCTACAACTAAAACTCAGGAATCAACTACCACCACAACCGAAACAAAAGGTAAATAATTTAAGATTTGCCAGTTCCCAATCTCCTGATTGGGAACTTCTATCTTGTAGCTCCCCAGTTATTGATTTCAAAAAAACAGCAAACTTTGCCAAAGCACAACCTGTATTAATTAATACAGGTCTAAAGTTTTCGCGGTTTTAGATGTTGATTCACACTCAGACTTCAGACTTCGGCACAATCCGGGCAGAAAAAAACCACGAATAATAAGACGCCATGCCACCATGCGGGTAATACGGGCAATGTCCTTTACCGGGTGGAAATGACTGGGTCGGGCATTTACGGGATAAGTCGTCTGCACCGGCAGGAAGGCACATAGAAATCTGTGTCGGGCGGCTTCAATGATGATCTCGCTTTCGAAAACGAAGCCCTGGTTACGGCTCAACTGGAATTGGCAGAGCCTGATAAGTTGCGCTGGATACACCCGGAAACCCGACTGGCTATCTTCAATTGTCTGGCCTGAGGCCCAGGCGATCCAGAAGTTGGCGAAACGGTTGGCTCGGTAACGGGCAGTTGGAATCACTGCTCGGTTCCATAAGCGTGAGCCAATCACCAGTTTGTCCGGATGGGCTTGTGCTGCCATCAAGAGCCTTGGAAGATCGGCTGGATCGTGCTGGCCGTCCCCGTCCATGGTGACAATTCCCTTCGCGCCAAGACTCAGTGCCGCTTGCATGCCATTCCACAGGCTAGCCGCTTTCCCTAGATTTTCAGGATGTTGCCTCAGTGTCACCGGCAAATTCGAGAGCTTTTCCACCGTACCATCGTTGGAACCGTCGTCGACCACAATCACTGTACCAAAATGCCGTAGGGCACCTTGTACTACCTCCCGAATGGTGGCGGATTCGTTGTAGGCTGGAATTACCAATATGTATTCGTCTTTTCCGTTCATGCCATTTCCCCATTCACGCCGAACAATTGCCGGCAACATACGAGGCACCGGCCGGTGACCAGAAAGATCATCTGGTACCCCTTCCTCTTTATCTGATGAGCCACGAAAGCTGGCAGCGATGATGGCTCTTTGCAGATCCTGTTCTTGGTAAGCCAAGCTTCTATTCGTCTGAATGCCAGAAATCATAAAAATTGAACCAGTTATAAGGCGCCAAGCGGCAGTAATGCTCCAGACGGTTAGCGTAGTTCTGCATAATGTTATGGACGGCGGCCTCCCGCTCGTGCCGACGGACTCGCGGCGGGTCGGCCAGATGTTCAAACCTGACCTCGTAGCGCCCATCACCCTGATGCAGGCAGAAGAACAAAACCAAGGGCATGTCGAGAATTCGAGACAGTAGGGCAGGGGCC
>Ga0207968_100189_pt1 | contig 26453 bp, 22 predicted proteins | sample LakWasMet21_HOW5_2_FD_183867 | JGI IMG/M metagenome (GOLD analysis project Ga0207968, IMG submission 183867) | Freshwater sediment methanotrophic microbial communities from Lake Washington under simulated oxygen tension - Sediment Metagenome... | ecosystem: Environmental > Aquatic > Freshwater >...
ACGCGCACGGCGCCTGGTCATGCACCATGATCGTTTGACCCAGGTATCTGAAGCCTGGGTTTGGCTTGCGGAAGCCAGAATGCTGGCCTGCCGGTTAGCCGGATGATTTATTTTGTCTACACCCTCTCAGTAAACGTAGCCCGGATATAGCGCAGCGGAATCCGGGAAGCTGGCACACAAGCCTAATTTTTGGGCTTCAATTAACCCCATTATGACCCAATACAAAGCCGCGTGAATAGCAGAGTTCATCGCGTTGAAGTTCCCGGATTCCGCTGCGCTGCATCCGGGCTACTCGCTTTGGCCTTGAGCATGTGAAAGAGATTTTTCTCACAAGCGTTTTTTGCCTTGTTAATGTTTTCATAATAGAACACCTGTTAGAATGAAGCCGGACTTTAAAGTGATTGTGGCTTTTAAAGTTATTTTGACTTTTAAAGTCATTGTTAAGTGGGCGGCAGGGTATCTGTTTGCGTTACTTTGATAGCGCAATACATTGATTTTCCTTATGAAGATTGCAACTAACTTTTTTCGAATTGGTTATTACCATCATAGGAAACATAGGTAAAGAGGTAGACAATGTCAAATAAAAAAATTATCTCTGTTTTAGTCAAAACAAGTATCTTCGGGCTGAGCCTCTTGCAGAGCGCGCATGCGGCACTTATAAATGGAGGATTTGAAAGTCCAGTCATCGGTTCGGACGTCCGTATTATTACGGATCAAAGTGGCGTACCTGGCTGGCGTACTACGGCTTCGGATGGTGCAATCGAGCTATGGTCCTCTGGCTTTCTGGGCGTTCCGGCTTATGAGGGCAACCAGTTCGCGGAATTGAGCGCTAACTTGGTTTCAACGTTGTTTCAGGATGTTTCCGGTATCGCGGCCGGCAGCGATGTCGGATTTCAGTTTGCGCATCGCGGGCGCGCCGGTACTGATACGATGAGATTCACCTTGACTGATTTAGGCGCCGACAATGCTCAAGGTGGGGGAGATGACTCGATTTTATTCAGTCAGCAATATAGCGATGGCAATCAAGCGTGGGGTTTCTATACAGGCACCGGCATCGTCACCCTTGGCAATACGATACGCTTCGCGTACGAGTCCGTTTCCGCGGCAGGCGGCAGTCCTAGCGCTGGTAACTTTCTAGATGCGGCCGACTTCGGCGTCGGCGTCGGATCGCCTGTCAACGCGGTGCCGATTCCGCCAGCCATCTTGCTTTTCTTCACAGGCCTGATGGGACTATTCGGCTTTGGTAAGCGCCGGAAACAATCGGTGTAACAGGGCGGCGAAATGAACTCCGGTCGTGCCGGAGTTTTGCGGAAACCCAGCGCTGCCGTGTCTGGAATGCTGGGTTTCGTGCCGCAGCCCAGCTACCAGCATATTTTATCGCGGCGAATGGTTGCTATCGGTATTTGACCTCGCTGCCTTACTCCCAAGCTGCCGCTTCAATCGCAACAACAACTCGTCGGTCGCAAAGACCCGCCATTCGTCGCCGAGCCGCACTGTGCCTGGGCCTGCTCCAATCGGTATTGAATCACTCACAGACGGCGCATTGCGGCTGTTGACTCTTGCTTTTGACGAATTGCGCCATAACTTAAATGTTAATTAGAGAGAAAAAATATACTTAGTCTACTCTGCCATTGTTGGCCTGTATAGATAAGCGCTTCAGTATTTTTTTATATTGACCAGAAGTAAAAATCTTTGTTAGTATCATTTTTCCAGTAAAAATGACTATTTTTTACTGGAAATTGCATGACCTTATTAGGTCTCATAAGCAACCATTATATCATGCTTAAATTCATTATTAAGTTATTAATAATAATTCGTGTGGATGTCTGGGATACAAAAGGGGGATGCCCATGCTCGTGGCGCAGAAGTATTTATTTTTTAAGAGTAAATTAATTTTATGCCGGGTTGGGTATTTAATTTTTTTCTGGTAAGCGCCTTGTAAAAAGTTCGTATATATAATTGTTACCGACGTCTGCACTGACGCCACAATAATGGCCGTCGATACCCATTGACTTCTTGCTAGCGCTTGATTTGGCAATATTTTCGTGCGTATGGGTTGACTGTTGTTTCAACTGGCGCATTTTTGTTTTGGGGTAGGGAATATGAAACAACTATATAAATATAAAGCGGGTTTCCTGCTTAGTGTCGCTATCATGGTGTGTCCTGCATCGGTCTTCGCGGCAATTCTTCCTGTGGGTTACTTGTCTTATAGCATAACGAGTCCTGGAAGCACCTCGCAATTCGACATCATAAATCAGACGGGTTTGAATTCTACGGCCTTGCCTGACGCCACTTGGCCGGTTACGACGCCGGTATCGTTTTCTAACCTGAGTTTGGAAGTGGATTTTACGGATGGCTCCCAGATCACGTATGGTTCATCCTATTTCACGTTGAGCCTCGATGGCTTTTCTTTCGATGGTGGCACCATCGCGATTGGCGGGTCTAATCCATTGCCCACAAGCGCGCTCTTGACAGGCAATTTTAGTCCGCTGAGCATCGCCTTGAATGACGGGTCTACCTCAGCGATTTTGGCGACGTTCAGCGCCAGTATTCCTGTCAACGGCTTGGGACTGGAAGACGGGGATTTCGCGATCATTAATGCAACAACGTCGGGAACGACGGTCGTTCCCGTGCCGGGCGCGTTGATGTTGATGGGGTCCGGATTAATGGGGCTCTTGCCTTTTCGGCGCAAACAAAGGCGCACAACGATGCCGATGCTAAATTCTCCGGGTCCTTCCCGAAAGCATGCTTTCACGTTTTCCTTGGCTTTATTGGCCTTGGTTCCGGGGGGCCTCTCGGCGGCTACTGTCACCCTCAATGCCGCCACCTCGCCTAGTACGGGTGTTGCGGGGGTGTCGTATGTCAAAGTCAACGGCTCCGGTTTTCCCGCGGGAACGATCTTGCCAGCCAATGTCAACGTGACGCTTGCGAAAGGCAGCTGCAACGGTTCTGTCGCCGGCACCACGACGGCCTCGAGCGTTCGGTCCATTGTTGGAAGCAGCAAACAAATACAATTTCAAATCCCAGGTTCTCTTGAGCAAGACGACTATTATGTTGCTGTCAGCGACAGTGTGGATGGAATTACCAGCGCCAATTGTTCAAAAATCAATGTCACCCACACCAACGCCGCCCTTTCCGCCTGTCTGCCGACCAGTTCGCTGGCCGTGTCTACTGGCGCGACAGTCACCGCTTATGTGCCGAATGGATGGTGGGGGGGGGCTTCTACAGGTATACAAGCGGTACCGGTCGAGGGCGGCGGTTTGCCTGCGTCGATTGCGACACCGGGTATCGTCAATTCCTGCTCGGCCAACCCCGCAACAGGCAAGGCGGTCTGCACGGCAAATACCACGGATGTCTATATCATCTCTGGAACAACGTTGACAAATGTTTTGACCAGCGGAAGTAACACTTACGCAGGCTTCTCGGGGGGGAGTTGCCTTAACTGTGGCGTGGCCATCAATGCCTTAACCAATAAGGCGGTCATCGCGATGGGCCTTTCTGGTAGTCCATCCAACAGCGGTTTACAGGTGCTGGATTTGAATACCAATACCTTTGCGGCGCCGGTTCCATCGAACCATATCATTTCAGAGGATATTTCGATCGACCCGACCCGTGGCCTCATCTTGTCGCCTGGCGAAAGCAATAATTATACGCTTTTTAAGATATCCACGAGCGGTACGCTGACGGAATTTGGTAATCAGATTTCCACGGGAGGGGAATTCGACTCCGCGGCTGAGGATTGCACGACAGGGATCGCCCTAAGCGCGGTGGAGTTTACCGGGGATTTGTTCCTGACGGATTTAACCCAAGCCACGTTTACACCCGGTTCGCCCGGAACATGGACCGCGCCATCGCAAGTACAGTCGTTTCCGGAATTTGCGAGTTTCTCTGCCGGAACGTCGGGGATTTCAGTTGCGCCTGGCTCTTCCCATCTGGGAATTGTTTCGGGCGAATTCGGCGGCAGTTCGTTCGGTGTCATTCAGCTTCCAGCAACGTCGGGCAGTGGCACTCCTAGCGTATTGGACTATGCGGCGGCAAGCCTGCCGAATACTCCAGACGGTAATTATTTTTCAGCAGGGTATGACCCGCATACGCTAACCGCCTATACCAGCCCAAACAATGGCAGGGCTTATGGCATTATTGCCGATTGGGCCATAGGATCGCCATCCTATTTGGCCATTATCGATCTTGCCAAATTGCTCGCCGCGCCTCGTAGCCCGGGAACTCATCATGTTGATCCGGCTTATGACCTTTTGGCCAATGGTGTTGTAAGGTATGTGGCAACACATTAAGCACCCTCTTGAATCACGGTGGCGTGAGAGAATGCATTAAACCAGTACGGTGGGCAGACAGTAATAACGTTTGCCCACCATTTTCTGCAAAGCCCTGTAGGTCGGGCACACGGTTTCGTTTGCATCCAACATTTCGGTGTGTCAAGACCGGCCACATGCTTAACTTCTACGCGGCTTCCAAATCTCATAAAGGCAAGCGCGACAGAACAAGGGATTGAATATCCACTTTTTCGCTGGCATGTTGCACATCGATGCCGACCAATGTGTCGGATTCGTCAAAATCAAGCCACGCGTAAACGGCGGCCAATTTCAGCAATATAACGCCAATGTCGAAGACGTCCGTCAGCCTGGATGTCGCGGCTAACGATATTTGACTTCCACTGCTTCGCTGCCCAGTTGCCGCTTCAATCGCAACAGCAACTCGTCGGTCGCAAAAACCCGCCATTCGTCGCCGAGCCGGACGGTGGCCTGAGCCTCTGCCGAGCGGTATTGAATCAGCACCGGACAGGCGCCGCCCTTGAACGGTTCTAGCGCCGGACTCAATTTCTCCGTCAACGAGTCGCCGTTGACGCCGGCCTGCCAGGTCAACTGCAAACCGCGCGCAAAGGCGTTGCGGGCCTGATCAATGCTGTAGAGCTTTTCGGCGGTCAAACGCGGGGTGCCGGTGAAATCGTCCATCGCGAGCGCGCCTTCGGCGACCAAGAGCACGTCGCGGGTGACGATGTCGCGATGACGTTCGTAGGTTTCGGGATAGATCGCGACTTCGAGCCGGTCGGTGCGGTCATCCAACAGCGCGAAGGCCATGGTCTTGCCGTTTTTGGATTGCCGCGTCCGGATTTCGACGACGAGGCCGGCGACGCGGGCTTCCAGCTTGCCCTTGCTGCGTTCCATGTCCGATTTCAGCTTGTTCAGGCTGCCGTGCGTGAACTGGCCGATTTCGGCCTCGTACTGGGCGATCGGATGGCCGGTCAGGAACAGGCCGAGGGTTTGTTTTTCGGCGTTCAGGCGCTCTTGTTCGGGCCAGGGTTCGACGAAGGTCGAATAGGCGGCGATCGCATCTTCCTCGGCGCTGGCTTCCTGCAAGCCGAACAGATCGTTCTGGCCGGTTGCGGCCATCTTGCCGTGCTGTTCGGCGACTTTCAGCACGGTCGGGAGTTCCGCCAGATGCGCGGCCCGGTTCGGGTCGAAGGTGTCGAAGGCGCCGGCGCGGATCAAGGCTTCGAGCACGCGCCGGTTGACCTTGCGCAGGTCGACACGCTTGCACAGGTCGTACAGGTCGCGGTAGAGGCCGTTCTCTTCACGCTCCCGAATCATGTCCTCGATCGCGTTCTCGCCGACGCCCTTCAGAGCGCCGAGGCCGTAAACGATCTTGTTGGCCTGGTTGACCGTGAAGCGGAAGTTCGAATCGTTGATCGACGGCGGCGCGATCGGCAGCTTCATGCGCCGGCACTCCTCGATCAGCACGACGACCTTGTCGGTGTTGTCCATGTCGGCCGATAACACCGCCGCCATGAACTCGGGCTGAAAATGCGCCTTCAGCCAGGCGGTCTGATAGGCGACCAAGGCATAGGCGGCCGAGTGCGACTTGTTGAAGCCGTAGCCGGCGAACTTCTCCATCAGGTCGAAGATGTAGGTCGCGATGCTTTCGTCGATCTGGTTCGCGATCGCGCCTTCGGTGAAGACCTCGCGCTGCTTGGCCATTTCCTCGGGTTTTTTCTTGCCCATCGCGCGGCGCAGCATGTCAGCGCCGCCGAGCGTGTAGCCGCCCATCTCGCGGGCGATCTGCATCACCTGTTCCTGATACAGGATCACGCCGTTGGTCGGCTTGAGGATAGGGACTAATAGAGGGTGCGCGTATTCGGCCTTGGCGCCGTGTTTGACGTTGATGTAGTCATCGACCATGCCCGACTCCAAGGGCCCGGGTCGGAACAGCGCGACCAGCGCGATGATGTCGTCGAAGCAGTCCGGCTTCAGCTTCTTGATCAGCTCCTTCATGCCGCGCGATTCGAGCTGGAACACCGCGGTGGTCTGCGCATTCTTCAAGAGGTCGTAGGAGTCCTTATCGTCGCGCGGGATCGCGGCAATATCGACGAGTGGTTCGCCGCGTTCCTGTTTCTTGCGGTTGATCGTCTGCAAGGCCCAGTCGATGATCGTCAAGGTGCGCAGCCCCAAAAAGTCGAACTTGACCAAGCCGACCGCCTCGACATCGTCCTTGTCGAACTGGGTGACGAGATTGCCGCCGCCCTGTTCGCAGTACAGCGGCGTGAAATCGGTCAGTTTGGTCGGCGCGATCACGACGCCGCCCGCGTGCTTGCCCGCGTTTCGCGCCATGCCTTCGAGCGAGAGCGCCATGTCGATCAGCGACCGGACCTCTTCCTCGTTTTCGTAGCGTTGCCTGAGGTCGGGGCTGTCTTGCAGCGCCTTGCCGAGCGTCATGCCGATCTCGAACGGGATCAGCTTGGCGAGCTGATCGACAAAGCCGTAAGCGAAACCCAGCACCCGGCCGACGTCGCGGGTCACCGCCTTCGCGGCCATCGAGCCGTAGGTGATGATCTGCGCGACCTGGTCGCGGCCGTAATGGCCCGCAACATAGTCGATCACCTCGTCGCGGCGGTCCATGCAGAAGTCGACGTCGAAGTCCGGCATCGAAACCCGCTCCGGATTCAGGAAGCGCTCGAACAAGAGGTCGAACTCGATCGGGTCGAGATCGGTGATCTTCAACACATACGCGACCAAGGATCCCGCGCCCGAACCCCGGCCCGGCCCGACCGGAATCTGATGATTCTTCGCCCACTGGATGAAGTCCGCGACGATCATGAAGTAACCCGGAAACCCCATCTGCGTGATCACCTTCAATTCGATCTCGAGCCGGTCATCATAGATCTTGCGATTTTCTTCCTCGGTGCCGCTGCCGACGGGCGGATGCTGGCGCAGGCGCTCTTCGAGGCCCTTGCGGGATTCCTCGGCCATCACGTCGCCGATCGTCATGCCTTCGGGCACCGGGTAGTCGGGCAGGAAGTTCTTGCCGAGGGTCAAGGTGATGTTGCAGCGCTTGGCGATCTCGACCGTATTTTCGAGCGCCTCGGGAATGTCCGCGAACAGCTCACCCATTTCCTCGGTACTGCGCAGATATTGCTGGTCGGTGTAATCCTTCGGCCGGCGGCTGTCGTCGAGCACGCGGCCCTGGTTGATGCAGACGCGGACTTCGTGGGCCGGAAAATCTTTTTTATGCAGGAAACGCACGTCATTGGTCGCGACGACCGGCAGATCGGCCTCTGCGGCCAGCTCCAGCGCGGCCGCGATATAGGCTTCTTCGCCCGGTTTGCCGATGCGCTGCAATTCCAGATAAAAACTGTCCGGGAACAGGCCGCCCCAATAATCGGCCAGACGTCTCGCGTCGTCCTTGCGCTCGGCGATCAGCGCCCGGCCGATGTCGCCGGCCATTGCGCCGGACAACGCGATCAAGCCGCCGTGGTTCGCCTCGATCCATTCGTATCGGAGCATCGGCACGCCCTGATGCTGGCCTTCCTGATAGGCCTTCGAGATCAGTTCGGTCAACGTCGTATAGCCCCGCTGGTTTTTGGCCAGCAAGGTCAGGCGGAACGGGTTGGCCGGTTCGTCCGGATGGAATATCAGCACATCGGCGCCGGCGATCGGCTTGATGCCCTGGCCCATCGTGGTCTTGTAAAACTTGACCAGCGCGAACAGGTTCACGTGATCGGTGATAGCCGCGGCCGGCATCTGTAATTCGGCCAGGCGCTTGACCAGTGGTTTGATCTTGACGATGCCGTCGACCAGCGAGAATTCGCTGTGCAGACGCAGGTGTATGAATTTTGGCTGCATCGAGTTACAGCTACAGATCTTCGATGCCGTTGAACAGGCTCATGTAATCCTGCATCGCGCGCACGATCACCTCATGCGCCTCGGCGCGGCCGTACACGTCGGTGATCTCGCAGGTGGATTTCTCGCCGGGCAGGTTTTTATAGGTCAAAAAATAATGCATCAGCCGGTTGATGTACGAGCTCGGGCAATCGGATACATCGTTCCATTGCCGGTAAAATTCGTCGCCTTTCATTACCGCGATGATCTTGTCGTCCGCCTCGCCGGCATCGAGCAGGCGGAAACCGCCGACCGGAATCGCCTGCAGGATGATGTCGCCGTGTGACACGCTGCGTTCGCTCAACACGCAGATGTCGAGCGGGTCGCCGTCGCCCTTGATGCCCGTTCGGCCCGATTTCAGCGCGGCGAATTCGGCGACCTTGTTGCCGCAATAGGTGCGCGGCACAAAGCCGTATAAGGTCGGCACCATGTTCGAAAATTTTTGCGGACGGTCGATTTTCAGATAACCGCTCTTCTTGTCGATCTCGTATTTGACCGTATCGGTCGGCACGATTTCGATAAATGCGTTGACCACGGAAGGCGTATTGTCTCCCGCGCTGATGCCGTGCCAGGGGTGGGCTTTGAAATGATAGTTGTTCATACTCGATTGGGTTAATAACGGGCGATTTTTCATAACGAAAGATTCAGGATATTCCGGAGAGAGTGGTGTATCGTCGAGAACGATCCGTGTCCTATCGTCGTCGCACCCTACGGGCTTGGCGATTAAGTTTTCCAACTGGGACGTTGGAAGCCCGCCATTTAAAGTGTGCGTTAAACCGAAATCGGCGCCCGGATCGGATCGTGCGCCTGATAACCGTCGATTTCGAAATCCTCAAACCGGTAATCGAACAGCGAATCCGGCTTGCGTTTCAGGATCAGCCTCGGCAAAGGATAAGGCTCGCGGCTCAATTGCAGTCGGGTCTGTTCCAGGTGATTCAGGTACAAGTGTACATCACCGCCGGTCCAGATAAAATCGCCGACGTCGAGATCGGCCTGCTGCGCGGCCATGTGCGTCAGCAAGGCGTAACTCGCGATGTTGAATGGCACGCCGAGAAAGGTGTCGCAGCTGCGCTGATAAAGCTGGCAGGACAGCTTGCCTTCGGCGACATAAAACTGAAACAGCGCATGGCAGGGCGCGAGCGCCATCCTGCCCTCTGCGACGTTCGCCTGCGGGCCGATCGTTTCATCGGGCAGATCGGCGACGTTCCAGGCCGAGACGATCATCCGGCGGCTGTTCGGCGTGGTTTTGATCTGCTCGATCACCTGCCGCAATTGATCGATCGCGCCGCCGTCAGGCGTAGGCCAGGCGCGCCATTGGCGGCCGTAAACCGGGCCCAGGTCGCCGTTTTGATCGGCCCATTCGTCCCAGATGCTGACCCTGTGCTCGTGCAGATAGGCCAGATTCGTGTCGCCCCGCAAAAACCAGAGCAATTCGTGAATGATCGACTTCAGATGGATTTTCTTGGTCGTGACCAACGGAAAGCCTTCGGCCAGCGGGAAACGCATCTGATGTCCGAAGACCGACAAGGTGCCGCTGCCGGTCCTGTCGCCTTTTTGGACGCCTTCGTCGAGGATTTTATCCAGTAGATTTAAATAGTGTTGCATGGAGAGTTACGGAAATTTTTTATAAAAATCTTCTCTGTTGCCCACTCGGAGAAATTCTATCGTCTCTCCATCGCAAAATACTCCAATACGATAACGATAATCGAACTTGATCCGGCAAAAGTTCGGATAGCTCGACATTTCGGTTAAATTCGAAATCTCCAAAGGAAATTGTGCGGTTTGTGCTTCAACTAATGATTGTCTTATTTTTGCCAATATCCGCCGGTCAGTGATTTTTTGCGTGTCTTTAACGAAGCGTTTACTGATTTTTACCTTCATTGAGGCAGGTTGGCAATGAAGGCATTTGTTTCGTCTTCCGTCAAAAATTCGTTCTGGTCTTTCACTTCTTTGCAAGCCAGATATAAAGCAAGGGTCTCTAGTTTTTCAGACTGTTTTTCCAATAGTTCTTGGAGAAAACCTTGCTGGACTTCGTCAGGCAGTGTTTCGTAGAGCGCATATAAGCTATGCGCCGTAGTTGAATTTTGTGGTTGCATGGCTGTTCTCTGGGTTGTTCTGAATGACAGGCAGGGTATCTGAATAGTAAAAATATCAGGGCGCTTTTTTATAAGCCCAATACACCATTCCCGCCCCGATCAGCATCATCGGCGTCGATAAAATCTGTCCCATCGTGACCCAGTCCAGCGCCAGATAGCCGAGCTGCGCATCCGGCATCCTGAAGAATTCGACAAAGAAACGGAAGCCGCCGTAGAGCATCACGGCCATCCCGGTCGGCGCCATTTTCGGCCGCGGTTTGGCGGTATAGAGCCAGAGTATCACGAACAGCACCACGCCTTCCAGAAACGCCTCGTAAAGTTGGGACGGATGGCGCGGCAACGGGCCGCCGTTCGGGAACACCATCGCCCACGGCACATCGGTCGGACGCCCCCAGAGCTCGGAGTTGATGAAATTGCCGATTCGTCCGGCGCCGAGGCCGATCGGCGCCAACGGCGAGATGATGTCGGTCAGTTGCAGCATCGTGCAGTTTTGTTGCTTGCCGAAAATCCACATCGCGATAAACACGCCGAGCATGCCGCCGTGAAACGACATGCCGCCCTTCCAGATTTCGAAAAGCACCAGCGGATTGTGCAGGAACTCGCCCAGATTGTAAAACAGCGTGTAGCCGATGCGCCCGCCGAGGATCACGCCGAGCGCGCCGTAGGTGACCAGATCCTCGATCGCTTCGGGCTTGATCGGCGACCAGGGACTCAGCGCGCGCCGCTTACCCAGTATCCAGACGCCGGCGAAGCCGACCAGATACATCAGCCCATACCAATGAATTTTAAGGGGGCCGATGGCGATGGCGATCGGATCGATAGTTGGATAAGTCAGCATAGTCAGGGAGAGTCAAAGCCAAAATTACGCCATTATACCTTGCCGGGCGTGACATATTAAGCATCGGCTTCAGTGGCCAATAAAAAGCCATCACTCCGATGCCGCTGCTGCTCTACGCCCATGCCCCGCATCTTGTTGATGCCTATGAATGACGCCGCCCCCTGTCCGTTGGCGATGCATCGTGCCGCCAAACACGAACTGACTCGAACCTTTATTCCGCTGCGCCCGAATGGTGCTTCATGTGCTCGGGCACCACCGCATTGCCATGGTCCTTGCCCTGTGCATTCAGCCATTCATGCAGCGCCTGGTCAAATTGCGGATATTCGGTCGAAAAATGGATCTGGGCGCCGTTCGCCAAGCCCTTGTACTCGTAACGGATATCGTCGGGTTTGGCGGTTTTCAATTGCAGAAGTCCCGGCATGTCCGCGCCGTGCATCTTTTCGGACAGCGAAAAATCGCCTTTCGCGAATGCAAGGGACAGTTGCCGCAGATGGTCCTGGATCGATTTGACCAGGTTCGGATCGTCCTCTTTGGCGACCACATGCATCACGCCGCCATGAACGGTTTTCGAAAATGTTTCCACGACCTTATCGGCGTTATAAGGCACCAGTTCCTGACGGTGCTGCCCCACGTCCTGCATGCGCTGCGGGCTCGCGTGTTCCTCCGCGAACGCCGATGTCGCAAAAAATAAAAAGCCCATCGAAACTAAGGCAACCTGTTTCATGATCATTCTCCTCGTTGGCGCTGATGTGAGTGCGCACTGCGCACCTGCTTTGCGGTCGATTGTGCCGGAAGGTTGACGATTGTGATTCGCCGTGTGGCGGCACATCGTCCTTCTTTAAAAATATACAACATCAAACTATTCGAAAGACCGTATCAAGGGCTTTGGGTTCCATCATTCGTACAATGATAATGCGCTGATAATGTATGATTTTTTTATCAGTAATGATAAAATCAAGGCTACAAGTGAATTTAGCAGATCGACGGATGCCGACAGACCCCAAAAAAACGTCTATTAGTCACCTTGCGCTGGAATTTAAAAGCAGTACTTTTTCGGTACCCGTTTTAGTCCTATTCAGCAACAGCCTCCAGAACATCGAACAACAACTACAAGAAAAGATCGCGCAGGCGCCGGAGTTTTTCAAAAACTCTCCGATTCTGCTCGATTTCCAGGAATTGAACAAACGCGATCTGGACCTCGCCGTGGCGGATCTGGTCAACGCGGTCAGAGCACTGAAGCTATTGCCGATCGGTTTGCGCGGTGGCAACGCGGTCCAAAATCGGCAGGCATTGGCGTTAGGCATTCCGGCGCATGTGCTGCAAGGTGGGGCGCCTTTGGAGATCGCCAAAACCAAAACGGCGCCGGCCGAGCCGGAAGAACCCGAACAGAGCGACGGGCCGTCCGCGATATTGATTACCCAACCGGTGCGGTCGGGCCAACGAGTCTATGCGCGTGGCGATCTGATCGTGCTGGCGACTGTCAGTTCCGGCACCGAGATCATGGCCGAGGGCAATATCCATGTCTATGGTTCGCTGCGCGGCCGGGCGCTGGCTGGCGTTCGTGGCGACGAAAAAGCGCGGATTTTTTGTTCCGATCTGCAAGCGGAACTGATCTCGATCGCAGGCATTTACAAAATCAGCGAGGATCTGTCCGACGGGGTTCGGCACAAACCGGTGCAGATTTATCTTCAGGATCATTCGCTGATCATCAAGGACATTTAATTTAATCCGCATATTTTGGAGGAACAACCATTGGCCAGAATCATTGTCGTTACATCAGGTAAAGGCGGCGTCGGCAAAACCACCACCAGCGCCGCCATTGCGATGGGACTTGCGAAACGAGGCCATAAAACCGTCGTGATCGATTTCGACGTGGGTTTGCGCAACCTGGATTTGATCATGGGGTGCGAGCGCCGGGTCGTCTATGATCTGATCAACGTGATCAGCGGCGAGGCGGCGCTGAATCAGGCCCTGATCAAAGATAAGCACTGTCCTAACCTTTTTATTTTGCCAGCCTCGCAAACGCGCGACAAAGATTCGCTGACCCAGGAAGGCATCGGCAAGATCCTGGACGAGTTGTCGAAAGATTTCAAATACATCGTCTGCGATTCGCCGGCCGGCATCGAAAAGGGCGCGCACCTCGCGATGTATTATGCCGACGACGCGCTGGTCGTGACCAATCCGGAAGTGTCTTCGGTACGTGACTCCGACCGTATGTTAGGCATTCTGGCGAGCAAATCGCGCCGCGCCGAACAGAATCAGGAGCCGATCAAGGAATACCTGTTGCTGACCCGTTATTCGCCGGAGCGTGTGAAACTCGGCGAGATGCTCAGCGTCGATGATGTGCAGGAAATCCTGTCGCTGCATCTGCTCGGCGTGATTCCCGAATCGAAATCGGTATTGAGCGCATCGAACGCCGGCGTGCCGGTGATTCTGGACGAAAAAAGCGATGCGGGCCAGGCCTATGCGGACGTGGTCGCGCGTTACATGGGGGAAGACAAGCCCCATCGGTTCATTGACGAGAAGAAGGGACTCTTCGGGAAACTCTTCGGGAGAGGATGATGAGTTTGCTCGATTATTTTAGATCTTCGCGGCCAAGTTCTGCATCCGTCGCCAAGGAAAGGCTGCAAATTCTGGTGGCGCACGAAAGGGTTTCGCGCAACCAGCCTTCCTATCTTCCGCAATTGCAAAAAGAATTGTTGGAAGTGATTCGCCGGCACGTCAACGTCGGTCAGGATGCGATCTCGTTCAGTTTTGAACAGGATGGCAACCAGGAGACGCTCGAGTTGAATATCGTGTTACCCGATCAACCGCCCAAAAAATCTTGATTTTTTCACAAGCAACACAATAGGAGACTTTTATGGCTGATAGCATAGGTGAAGTGGCTGGCAAGATCTGGACTTTTCTGGATCAAAACGGACCCTCCAGCGTGAACAAGATCACCGTCGAAACCGGTGAAAACAAAAATGACATCCAGCGCGCGATCGGCTGGCTTCTGAAAGAAGACAAGCTGACGATCGAAATGGTAGGTCGCGCGGAAACCTTGTCGTTGAAATAAGCGCAAGCATCTAATTCATCCCGGTAGGCGTCGAGTGCTTTCGAGCCTGTCGGGCAAACTGATAACGCCGGAGGGTCATCGTATTCTTCGGCGTTTTTTTATGCCCATCGAATCATGGCGTCGGATAGGGCGAGCCGCGCTTTTCTGCGCGCCGCCTATCTGGGTGATTACTCGCAAGCAAAATCTTCAAGCGGGTTCCGCATTATGCCGGTTATTATGTAAAATGGCCGGTTTTGCAGGAAGGAACCCATGGCGTCGAAAAAAGCGCATCAAGCCTCCGGCCTTGCGGCCGGGATACTGGCGGCGGTGATTGTGGTACATGAAAAGGCGGGAGGCCCCTATCAATTGCTCGCCATGCTGGCGCTCTTGGCAGGCGCGTGGGGAGGAATGGCGCCGGACTGGCTGGAAGTTGCATGGTGGCGGAAAAAATATCGCGGCAAACGCCGTTTATGGATTGCGCATCGCTCGTTAACCCATTGGGGCATTCCCTGGATAATGCTGCTGTGGTATGCGTACACCCGTTTCAATTCGGTATGGTGGGCCCCCGTTGCCTTCGGATTCGCGGCAGGCGGCCTGATGCACCTGCTGGCCGATTGGCCCAACCCGATGGGCGTGCCGTGGATTTATCGGCGCCATTCGCTGTCCATGTGGCGCAGCGGCAACCTGGAATTCGTCGTGATCCTATTATCCTGGGGGCTGTGCGCCGGGGTGGCCGACGGTCTGCTGTTCAAGGGCGCCAACACGACAAAGCTTATCGCCTTGTGTCAGAGCCAATTGAAGAGTTTTTCGGAAGACGCGGCTACGAAAGTTGCACCGAGGCGGTTAATTCGGTAGGCTAGAACCTGATGCCCCCCCTGTAAACCGGTTCCGCTTTAAAGGGGTTAGAAGAAATGTCGGGAGCGAAGTCATTCCTCATGATAACGCGATGTGCCGACGTAAGGAGGCGCATCAATCGCGAACGATGCGCTTCACTTCATTCAGCATATCCTACGGGCTAGTTTTGAAATACACTGATTAGCGCATTGGCGTTAGGGAAAAGTAATCCCTGCTCGACGCTGCTGGGTATTTGCGTTCCTGCGCTTGGATAACGCCAGTAGGTAAAATAAAATGAACCTTCAATTTCGACCGCTTTTTTCTCAAGCGACCGAAAGGCGCCGATATTGAGAATGCCCAATTGGGGAACCAGGTTAATGTCTATCCCCCCGCCAAGTGTGTGAGCGATTGCATGTCCTCTATGGTATTCTGAACCAGCACCTTTAGGGTGGTCGCGCATACGGCCCTTGTCACGCCGGACATGGTTTTTTCCGCTACTTATTCCCCATGCCGCAATTAATCTTTCGAGCGCAATATCAAATAAATAAGAGAATTGAGGCAGGGGGACGACGACGATGTCGGGTTTCTTGGAGCCCAATTTTCTACAATAATCCTCAATCCAAATCCCTATCAGGTAGTCTTCGACCTCGGATTTGCGGCCTGGGTCTTGCCAAAATTTATTAAGATCTGGATAAGACGGCATGATGACTATTCTCTAATAACGATTGTAATTATTCGCGTAAAACGCATTGTGAGATACGTTGGCGAATGCTCTACGCCAACCTGGCCAATTCTGCCCGAACACAGCGCAGAACACCATAGCTGTAGCTTCCATCGAATTGATCGAAGACGGGTTTTAACGTAGGGCTGTGCTCTTCGGGCAAACTCAAAATGGCATCCTGGATCAATTTGATTTCCTGCTCCGGTAATTCGACGACCTCCTTTAGCATCACGAGTCCCCGTTCGATGCCTTCGGCTAGATGCCCATATATCGTGGTCGATTTCAGTTCGCGCTCTGCGGCAATCCGCTCGATGCTATAGCCCAGGCGAAATAGAGCGAGCGTGGTATTGACTGTGTCGGTAAGCCCCAGGTCCGGTTGTTTCGGATACGCCGCAATCACTTCGAGAAACTGCTTGCCGTACAATTCGAGTTTGCGTGCGCCAATGCCCGAAATGCTCGCCATTTGCTTTAGATTGGCTGGCCGTAGGGACATCATTTCGATCAAGGTTGCGTCGTGAAAGATCACGTAAGGCGGCACGTCCTGCGCCTCGGCGATTTCCTTGCGCTTGGCGCGCAGCGCCTCCCACAACGGCGATCCGGTGACTGCGCCGGTTTTTGCTTTAGCGCCTTTGGTTTTTTCCGATGCAATGTCCTCGCGCAGCATCAAGCCTTCCTCGCCGCGCAGCACCGGCCGGCTCGCGTCGTTCAATCTCAGGGTGCCCATGCTTTCGAAATCGACCGCGACCAGACCGCGTGCGATCAACTGTCGGTACAAGGAATGCCACTGCTGTTCCTGAAGGTGCTTGCCGATGCCGAAGGTCGAAACGTGGTCATGCCCATTTTTCTGTACTTTCTCGGTCGTTTTGCCGAGCAGCACGTCGATCAGGTGGCCGACGCCGAAGCGCTGGCCGGTTCGGTAGATGCAGGATAAAGCCTGCTGCGCGGCGAGGGTGCCGTCCCAGGTCTTGACCGGCTCCAGGCAGGTGTCGCAGTTGCCGCAGGGCTGGTCCAGATGATCGCCGAAATACGCGAGTAGCGCCTGCCGCCGGCAATGCACCTGTTCGCACAGCGCCAGCATCGCGTCGAGCTTGTGCAGTTCGAGCCGCTTGTGCGCGTCATCGGCATTCGAATCGGCCAGCATGCGCCGGAGCAGGAGCACGTCCTGCAAGCCGTACGCCATCCAGGCATCGGCGGGCAGGCCGTCGCGCCCGGCGCGGCCGGTTTCCTGGTAATAGGCCTCGACGCTTTTGGGCAAATCCAGATGCGCGACGAAGCGCACGTTCGGCTTGTCGATGCCCATCCCGAACGCGATCGTCGCGACGATGATCAGGCCTTCTTCCATCAAGAAACGGTGCTGATGGCGTTGGCGTTCCGAGGCGTTCATGCCGGCATGATAAGGCAGTGCATTGAGTCCCTGCGTTTGCAGCCAGTCGGCGGTTTCCTCGACTTTCTTGCGCGACAGGCAATAGACGATGCCGGCGTCGCCGTGATGCTCGGCGCGGATGAAGTCGAGCAATTGCTTGCGCGCGTTTTGTTTGTGCACGATCCGGTAGCGGATGTTCGGCCGGTCGAAACCGCGTTGAAATAGCCGGGCTTCGCCGAGCCCAAGGCGACGGACGATTTCCTCGCGCGTTTTCGCGTCGGCGGTCGCGGTCAGCGCAATCCGTGGAATGGTCGGAAAACGCTCATGCAGCAGCGATAACTGCAAATAATCGGCGCGGAAATCATGCCCCCATTGCGAGACGCAATGCGCTTCGTCGATCGCGAACAGGGCGATTTGGAGTCTTGCCAATAAATCCAGCGTGCGTTCGCTGGTCAGTCGTTCCGGCGCGATGTAGAGCAGATCGAGTTCGCCGTTCAGCAGTTCCTGTTCGATCCGGCGGACATCCTGCAATGCCAGCGTGGAATTCAGAAACGCCGCGCGAATGCCGAGTTGGGTCAGCGCGTTGACTTGATCCTGCATCAGCGCGATCAACGGCGAAATCACGATGCCGACGCCGGCACGGATCAGCGCCGGGATTTGATAGCACAACGATTTGCCGCCGCCGGTCGGCATCAAGACCAAGGCATCGCCGCCGGCCAACAGATGGCCAATCACCTCGGCCTGCGGTTCCCGGAAGCGGTCGTAGCCAAATATCGACTTTAGAATATCCAGCGGCTGAGTTTCCATTATCGTCCCCTGCATCATCATTTAAGTTTCTTGAATGGTCTCAACCTATTTATAATAGTCCGATTATACAGGACAGAAGAGCGCAGCGACCTTTCCATGACTCATTCCGATAAGATGCTTTCGCCGCGATTGGAGCGGCTTTTACACAACGGCCGGCAACATCTGCTTCGCGGAGGACTGAAAGGGATTGAAAAAGAGAGTTTGCGTATCGGCAAGGACGGCATGATCGCGCAAACCGCGCATCCGAGAGCCTTGGGTTCCGCGCTGACGCACCCCTACATCACGACCGATTATTCGGAAGCGTTGATCGAACTGATCACCCCGCCGTTCGCGGAGATCGGCGATACGATTGATTATCTCTCCGACCTGCATCAGTTCGTTTACGATCATCTGGGCGATGAAATGTTGCTCGGCGCGAGTATGCCGTGCGGCATCGACGGCGACGAAAGCATTCCGATCGCGACCTACGGTTCATCGAATATCGGCCGGATGAAACATGTCTACCGGCGCGGCCTTTGGCTCCGCTATGGCCGCACGATGCAATCGATCGCGGGCATCCATTTCAATTATTCGGCGCCGACCGGGTTATGGCCGGCGCTCAAGCAACTCGAAAACAGCGAGGCCAGTCTTGATGCCTTCACTGCCGATGGCTATTTCGGCCTGATTCGCAACTTTCAGCGCATCGGCTGGATCATTCTGTACCTGTTCGGCGCATCCCCAGCCATCTGCAAAAGCTTTTTCAAGAGCCGTCCGTCCCTGATGAGTCAGTTCGAAACCTTCGATCAGGGCACGCTGTATCATCCTTACGCGACCTCGCTGAGGATGAGCGACATCGGCTATAAAAGCAAAAACCAGGCGAATCTGAACATCGATTACAACTCCCTGCCGGCCTATGTGGCCAGTTTGCACCGAGCGATCACGACGCCCTATCCCGATTATGAAAAAATCGGCGTGAAGGTGGACGGGGAATACCTGCAACTGAACAGCAACCTTCTGCAAATCGAAAACGAGTTTTATAGTACGATGCGTCCGAAGCAGATCGCGATGTCCGGCGAAAAGCCGACCTTGGCGCTGAAGCGGCGCGGCCTCCGTTACATCGAAATGCGTTCGCTCGATCTTGATGTGTTCAAACCGGTTGGGATCGATGCCAGCCGGAGCCGCTTCATCGAAGCCTTGCTGCTCTGCTGTCTGTTGCACGACAGTCCGCCGAACACGCCCGAAGAATATGCGCGCTATAATGCGAATCAACTGGCGGTCGCGAATAATGGCAGAAAGCCCGGCCTGGAACTGAACAAAGACGGGAAGACGATTGGCTTGCAGGATTGGGCGAACGAAATACTCGCCGCGATGGAACCGGTCTGTGCGGTACTGGATGAAGGCCTGGACGCTAAACCGTACAGCGCGGCCCTGGCGGAACAACGCCAGGCGGTGCAAAATCCGGATCTGACCCCGTCGGCCCGGATGCTGAGCGCGATGTCCGAACGCGAGCAGCCGTTTGCCCGTTTCGCGCAGCAGGCTTCGAACGAGCATGCGGAGTATTTTAAAAATCATAAACTCAGCGATGCCCGCAACCTCGAGTTTCTGCAACTCGCCGAGCAATCGCTACACAAACAAACCGAGATCGAAAGCAGGGATCAACTGTCTTTCGATGATTTCCTGGCAAACTATTTTGCCCAATGTGATGATATAAACCTGCCCGCATGACCGCATTCGATATCGAGACCCTGCAAGCCGAATTACAGAACAAAAACCCGCGCGTGATCCTGAAAAAGGCGCTGGAGTTGTTCGACAACATTGCGATCTCGTTCAGCGGCGCGGAAGACGTGGTGCTGATCGACATGGCGGTCAAGATCAGAAAGGACATTCAGGTCTTTTCGCTCGATACCGGCCGCCTGCATCCCGAAACCTACCGCTTCATCGAAAAAGTCAGAAAGCATTACGGCATCGCGATCGACGTGCTGACGCCGGACCGGCAGCTATTGGACAATCTGGTCAAAACGAAAGGCCTGTTCAGCTTTTATGAAGACGGCCACCACGAATGCTGCGGTATCCGCAAGGTCGAGCCGCTGAAGCGCAAACTCGCGCACCTGGATGCCTGGATCACCGGTCAGCGCAAGGATCAAAGCCTGGATACCCGGCAAGACATCCCCGAAGTGCAGATCGACACCGCGTTTTCGACGCCGGAACATCGATTGATCAAATTCAATCCATTATTGAACTGGACTTCCGCGCAGGTTTGGGACTACATCGAAGCCTACCAGGTCCCTTTCAACGAACTGCACCAAAAAGGCTACATCAGCATCGGCTGCGAGCCTTGCACGCGGCCTGTATTACCCAATCAACACGAACGCGCAGGGCGCTGGTGGTGGGAAGATGCGGCGAAGAAGGAATGCGGACTGCATGCGGGGAATGTGAAGGCGGAATAAAAAATGTAAAAGCCCCAATTTGATCTGACAGGTTCAGGTGTATGTTTACATTTTACTTACGATAAGAAATAAAATTGAGTGGTTCAAACCGGACATTTGCTGCCACAGAACGCGCATTGACCACTGGCCGCAAACTGGCTCAATCCTGCCAATGATCTGGTTTGCTTCAAAATCCAGATGTAGAGTACGCACCGCGTACCTTGTTGGGCGATCCAATTGCCAAGGCTTCAAAAGGTACGCGGTGCGTACCCTACTTGGCTGTTTTGGCTTCAATGGCGACCCGCCATCGCGTGCGCGTTAATTATGCGTTGAAAGTATCAGCATCACAGAGTCATTTGGATAAACTCATATGTATAGTGTAGGTGAAACAACATTTGTTTTAGCAAATATGGTCGCGCGATGAATATATCAATAAAGGACATCCTGGATGCCGATGATGTCGAAGAGCTAAAGCAACTAGGGTCATATTTTGAACTGAAGATCTTTTTTGAAAGAAATCTTGATTTCAAGCTTGGTGTTAACGGCTGGGAATCGTTTTTTTCTAAGATCAAATTTCTAAAATTTTCGGTTCCTGAAAATCAGGAAGTTATTTCTTCACTTTGTGAAGAAAAATCATTTCAATCTTCAAAAAGAAAAGCAACAGAATTACTTGGAATAAAAGTTAAGGCTAATAGCTGGTCAACTTTTAAGATGAGGCTGGCCAACCTTGTAAAGATTTTCTGCCAAGATAGCTTTGATCCTTATAAGCGTTTTGAAGAAACAAAACTAAAAAATTTCAAAAATAGTTCGAAGTTAGAAGGGTTAGATATAGATATTTACAATAATTCCACTTCCTTAGAGAGCGTTTTAGCTAAGTACAGAAGGTAAATGTATGGACAAATATGATGCATCTAATGATCATTATTGCTATCAAGGGACTGGGGTTCTAAAAAACAAGCTCAATATTGATGATATGAAAGAGCTTGAAAAAGCTGAAAGAGAAATCACTGCCTTGACTGTAAAAAATGTTAGATATAGGGCTCCTCCTTATGATTTGGAGTATATGAATCTACTGCATCGTCAGCTCTTCTCGGAATTATATGAGTGGGCTGGAGAGTTAAGGAATGTTGATATTTCGAAAGGTGGTACTCGCTTTTGTACTTGCGGGCGGATTTCTGCAGAGTCTCAGAAATTATTCAATAGTCTGAAAAATGATAATTGGTTGTCAGGCCTTACAAAAGATAGATTCTGTGAGAAATTAGCAGAATATTACTGTGAATTCAATATGATTCATCCATTCCGCGAGGGTAATGGTAGGGTTCAGAGGTTGTTTTTTGAGCATCTCTCTTTGTCAGCAGGATTTGAGCTTGACTGGGAAGATGTAAATCAAGATGAATGGATTCAGGCTAATATTGATGGGGTCAATGTAAAATATGGCCCTATGGAAAGCATATTTAAGAGAATTGTAATGAATCGAAAACAACAATTTTAGCAATTGATTGCTGTCGGACTGTCAAAAGCTCTGGCTTCGCCTTCTCTTTTCCCAATCGCAGAGCCAAACATTGAGCGAGCAATTTGTGTCCTATAGTAGCCACTAAAAAATATAAAGACTGGCAGAAAATGGCCGAACTCAGGCCATCATAATTCAACCGTTTTTGAGAGATTGGAACGGACAATTAATTCCAAAATTTACAGATAGGCTCTGTTCTGGTATTTCCAGACAAATTAGGTCTTGGTGCACGCTTTTTTTTTCCGCTCTCTGTTTTACCCCGAAAAGGAATATCTGACGGCCTGGTGATGTAGCCGCAGAATTCGTAAAGAATCGTCAGCTAAGGCGTTTTAAGGGAATTGCTTTTTTAAATTTGATTATTTACTCAATTTTTTCATAACGAGTGCAGTGATAGCAATGGATGCTCCGCCCTTAAGTAACTCGCTACCGCCTTCAATACACCAGCGGCACAGTTCGTCATCATAATACTCACCCCCTTTTGCATAATCATGGCAAAGGGGGCTTCGGCACGTATAGATTATTTCTTTGCACGAAGGACAAAGACACTTATCGCGCCTAAAAAAGTTTTTTTCTATGACCTCTGGTCTTACTTTTTCTTCGCAAAATGAACAACGACCAGAATGTTTGCTGCTCATAATACCCCCTCGTCACCTATTCTTACGACGATCTTGGGGTATGCTTTTCCTTTCATAGCTAACCTACCGTTTTTTATTGTTTTTATATTGAAGCAAGTTCATCATCCAATAGGTGAACAAGAGATTCTTAGGCTTCTACATTTTGGACAATAGTTCGGTGTGCCAAATCCTCTTCGGCTGGTCCATTCATGTTTGCATTTAGGATTCAAGCATTTAGCTCTATATATGACAGTTGACATTATCAGTTATCCAAATGATTTTAAAAGATTTTATATAGTATACTGTAATTTATACCTCAAATCTAGCGTGCTACGGTGTGAATTTTTGAATTAAATGTCCGGAATATTTTGAGATTATTTGTCAATCTTGAGCCCGATGCCCAGGCAAAGGTGTCACGCATTGATGACCTCGGCTGTCGCGTTTCCATGCTATTGATATGCATGCTAGGTTTGTGACAAGCCCACCAAGACAACCGGCGATGTCATTTTCAGAAATCGATAGCACCATTTTATTGGCTTAGAACCGTCTTGTGCAAATGAGGCTTAGGTATGGAACCAGATGCACTTCTGGCGTTGAACAAGGTTTGCTTGCTCTATCTGATGACAATCACTCTTGGGTAGTTGGCTTCTATAGCCCTTATGCATGCAGCCTAACCTCATCATAGCCCTGCTGAATGAGGCCCGTTTTTGAGAGACTACCGCCCAGGCCGCATGATGCGGCCTTTTTATTAACCTTTAATCTTCTAAAACTATCTCCTGAAACTTATCTTCGACAACTTGATCGGGTCGATGCGTTTTAGGAACAGTTGAGAACGACGGATTAGAATGAAACCTTGCTAATCAATTCATGAAAATCGATTACTGACAATGACTGATTTGAAACAGATTGCTGCCGTTCAATGAGTCAGGGTAATGGACGACTTTGGGTCGAGTTCTGCCTGTCAATATTTTCATATGAGGCTAATTTTTGAAGCAGTCACATCAAGCCTTGAGTTTAATAGATACAGCTTTTTTTCATTCACATGTTAGTTGCTTGTGCGAGCAGAATACTTTGGGTTGCCTGCCATTTGGTGATCTTCGACGATTTTAGCTTATTGGTGTCGGGATAGCTGAGTTCATGTCAACTAATTCTGAATCCATACTTGAGCACATCATCCGGGTCGACCACAAATTGATGCATCCCTGTCAGATACGAGCTGCCGGTGACGCAGGGTTCCACGGCGGCATAGCCATGCAGAGCGACCGTTCTGGTCAGGCGGCCGTGAAAGCGGGTGCCGATGATGCTTTCCGCGATAAATTCGCTATTAAGGCCAAGCTTTCCTTTCGCATACAGCGTTGCCATCGCGGCCGATAGTCCGGTGCCGCAAGGGCTGCGGTCGAATTGGCCGGCGCCGAAGACGACCAGGCTTTTCGAAATGGCCGAGCCAGGGGCGGGTGGTTCATAGAACTCGGTCAGTTCGACCCGGTCAATATGTTGATGCTCGGGATGCTGTATTTTTACCGCCGCATTCACCGCCTGTCTGATTTCGATGCCGAGCCGGACCAGGATCGGAAGATTGGCGGGTGTCAAGGAGAGCCCCAAAGAATGGACATCCACCGCGGCGAAAAAATTGCCGCCGAAGGCAACATCGCAGCGAATGGAACCGAACGAAGGCGCATCGATTTCGACATTTTCGGCGCAAACAAATGACGGAACATTGATGAACGAAACTTCGCTGACGCGATGGTTTTCGACTTTGGCGTAGCTGGTGACGAGGCCGGCCGGGGTGTCGAAGACGATCACCGTTTCCGGTTCGACCGCCTTGACCATGCCGGTCTCGATCAGTACGGTCGCTGCGCCGATGATGCTGTGGCCGCACATGTTCAGATAGCCTTCATTGTCGATGAACAGGATGCCGTATTGGGCGCGATCATCGCAGGGTGGCGTCAGGATCACGCCGAACATGTCATTGTGCCCACGGGGCTCCTGCATCAGCAAGGTCCGGAAATGATCCAGATGGCTTTGGCAATGCATTTTTTTCGCCGCCATCGTGCCCCCCGGAATCGGCGGCAGGCCATTGACCACCACGCGCACCGGCTCGCCGCCGGTATGCGCGTCGATCGTGCTGAGCATATGCTCGAAATAGGCCATGATGTCATTCCTCGGTTTCGGATTCCTCTAGCGCAAAGCGCATTTGCAGGATGCCGCTGACCAGAATCAGCGCGCAGCCCGTGATTTGCAGCCTGGATAGGGTTTCCTGGTAAAGCAGATAACCGGCGATAGCTCCGACGAGCGGCTCCAGGTAAGAGACTGTCGCATATTCAAAGGCGCGAAGATAGCGTAATGAGATGATCATGAATGTCAACGCGACAAAGCCCTGAAAAAAACCGATCGCGAGTAAACCGTATCGGTCGGCATAGAGGGACGACCATTCCACATGGACGATGCAAGGCAGCATGACCATCGAACCGATCAACAATTGATAAAAAGCCCGGCTGAAGCTCGCGATGGAGGCGTCGATTTTGCGATTGGCGATGATGAACAAGGCATAGCAAAAGGCCGCGGCCAGCGCCGACCCTTTGCCGCGCCCGGAAAATTCGGCATAAGAAAAGTCGAAATCGAGCAGGCACAGTAAGCCCAAGAATGCGCCCAAAAGCAACGCCGCCCTGATCGCGCTGATCTTTTCCTGCAACAAACAATAGCCGATCGTTGTCGCGATCAGTGGCGCGAGATAGAGCAGGAATACCGCGTTGGCCAATGTGGTCTTTTTCAGCGCCTCGCTGTAGAACAGGACACAGAACGCCAAAAATATGCCGCTCAAAATCAGCGGCAAAGAAATTCGGGTTTTGAATGCTCGCGCTTGTTTGCTGATCATCAGATAAGCGGCCAGAAACAAACCGCCCAAGGCAAAACGCGACAACGCAATCATGCCGCTTTCGGCCGAAACTTGGCGGACCAGGACGCCAAAACCGCCCATGATCAGCGTCGAGATCGTCACCAAAACGAAACCGAGGCGGCGGTGATGGCGGGTGAACAGAAGACTGCCTCAATCATTCGCTTTGAGTGACCGCCCAATGTCAGGCAACTGGCGCGGCCTGACTTGTTCGAAGGTCTGAGCTTTTGATCAATTCTTACTGAGGCGCTGGAGCGGCGGGCTTGGCCGGCTCGTTGTTTGCCGCCGGCGGCGCGGCTTCGGGAGCGGCCGGGGTCGCTGGGGTTGGCGCGGGTGCTTCGGCTGCCGGCGTCGGTGCCTCAACTGCCGGTGCGGGAGCGGGGGCCGCCGATGCGCCTTCGGCAACCTTGATCAGCCAGCCTTTCTTCTCTTCGCAGCCCAAAACCGCTTTGACCGCCGCATCGATTCTGACGAACTTTCCGGTCAGGCTTGCAGGCAGTTTGGCCTTGACCCGGTGGAAACTGCTGTTGCTTTCGATCGTGAAGGGAATTTTTTCTTTTCTGCCGGTCAGCCGGATTGTTTCCGGATTCGACCAGGCCGAGACTTTGAACTCAAAGGTGGATTCAGGCGGAACTTCAATCTTTTGTTCGGCGTGGTATTCGGGTAGGGTAAAGTCGGTGAATTTGGGATCTTTGCAGAGCACTTCCGTTTTTTCATCCTCGTAGGCGCTCGCGGTTTGCGTTGCCAGCAGGATCGCGATGACCGATGCACATTTTATTATTCTTGTTTTCATAGACATACCTACCCATTCATTTTGAAAGAAAACTATCCCTAACGATAGTCCCGATCCAAGCACTTTAATGAGTTTTTGGGGTAAATTCAACCGTAAAGTTTTTACTGATTCGTAACCAATTCGCGGGTTTACTTAAAAAAAGCCGTGCGACAGGTTCACCCAAAACGCGGGTTGTCTTGTACAATAGGGCGATTAAAATTTTTTGAGAGAGCACTGCCTTGAGCGAGCAACAGAGCCTGAATTATAAAAGCGCCGGCGTCGATATTGAGGCCGGCAACAGCCTGGTCGAACGAATCAAACCGATCGCCGCGAGAACGCGCACCGCCGGCGTGATGGCAGGTCTCGGCGGTTTCGGATCGATGTTTGAACTG
>Ga0207968_100193_pt1 | contig 26202 bp, 19 predicted proteins | sample LakWasMet21_HOW5_2_FD_183867 | JGI IMG/M metagenome (GOLD analysis project Ga0207968, IMG submission 183867) | Freshwater sediment methanotrophic microbial communities from Lake Washington under simulated oxygen tension - Sediment Metagenome... | ecosystem: Environmental > Aquatic > Freshwater >...
TGGGTAGTGGTGCGGGAACGATATTGTGGCATGAGATACCTCGATGAAAATAAAAGCGTAAATCGTACGATTTTACTCTAATCGTCTAGGGGCAATCTCAGAAATCGGAAAAAATAGTGCGCTAAGATCAAATCACTCAGATTGAATCCGAGGAATTTACGCAGGATTCGTCAGGAAATGCGGTAACAAACCCTATCCTGACTTTAGTTACGTCCAACGTCACAAAACGGGCTTCCAGCCACTCGGCCCATGTCGACGTCTTGCGTATCCGATCGGCGCGGTATACGGCGTTGTATCGCAGTGTGCGCGAGTGGTAGTTAGCGGATTTCGTCCACAGCTCGCCCTTGTCGTTGAACTAGTCGCCGCAAACGCTCAATGAACCGCTTCGGCGACGGCGTTAGTTTGGGTGATGAACAGCGATTGATCGGACAAGTCCGAGGGGTTTTTCAAGGCTTCGAGCAGCACCGTGTCATGCCCGTAAATGTCGCGGTAAAAGGCGATTTCGCCGTTTTGTTCGGCGAATGCGGTGGTGTAGAAAAACAATACCGGTATCGATTTTTGCAGCATCACGCGCTGCATCTTCGGCGACTGCATCGCGTCTTGAATGGCTTCCAGGGTCCATTCGGGCTGATTTCTTAGCGCAAATTCGGCGAGCTCCTGCGGTTTTTCGACGCGCACGCAGCCGTGGCTGAAATCCCGGGTCGAGCGGCTGAACAGCGACTTCGATGGGGTGTCATGCAGATACACGTCGTCCTTGTTCGGGAACATGAATTTGACTCTGCCGAGCGGGTTTTTCCTGCCCGGGCGCTGGCGGATCTTCAACAGCCCCTGTTTGAGCTGGATCAGCGAATCCATAGTCAGCGGCACCGCTTGAGCGTTATCGCTGAACGCGGCGACGATCTCCATGTTTTCGGATCTCAGGTAGCCGGGGTTGGCGAGCAGCTTCGGTACGATCTCGTTCTTGGTGATGCTGTAGGGGACATTCCAGTAAGGCATGAAATCGATGAAGCGCATTTCGGCCATTAATACCGGCGTCTGCGTCTTCATCGCCTGGCCGACGACGACCCGCATGCGGAGCGCGGCGGGTTCATCCTTGCTGATGTCCTCATACACCCACAGCTGAAACGCCGGGATGTTCACCAGGATGTAGGGGCCGGAACCGATGTCGGGCAGCCAGCGCAGTCTTTCCAGCGCCAGTTCGATTTGGGTGACGCGCTCGGAGAGCGGTGCGTTCAGCGCGGCGACGGTGCCTTTGCCGAGCACGCCGTCGGCCCCGAGTCCGTGGCGCGCTTGAAAGCGTTTGACCCCTTCGCCCAATTCCTTATCGTAGCGCGGCGTCGTTTTCGAAGCCTTGGCGGGCGCCGCATTTTCCGGCAGTTCGCCGGTCTGTATCAAAAAACGCCGTAATTCTTCCAGTTGCGGATGCGTTTCACCGATGCGCAGCGATTTGCCGATTTCCAGATTAAGCTGCGCGGTACGGGCGGCCAGGTCGCGGTAATGCGCCAGCGCTTGTTTGAGTTTTCGATATTGATCCAGTTTCGGCTCGGCCGCGGCGGTCAATTGGGCAATCTGTCCTTGATTTCGGCTCGCGAGGATCAGGGCCGGCAAGTCGATCAGCTTTTTATCGCGCAGCTTCAAGTTGAAATTGATGCCGTGCGGATTCACGCGTCCGTAATGCAGATCATGCAGGTAGCGCAGCAGGGACAGGCTGACGGCGGTATCGAACAGCGCCCGTTTTCTGACCGCGACCACAGGCAGTTGCAAGGCGGACGGCAGCATGCCTTTCAGCTTGTCCGCATCGTAATTTCGCGGATTCAGGCCTTCGCCGGCGGCATGGGACAAAAGATCGAGGGTTTGCATGAGCAACGGCGCGGAATCGGCGCGGTTCAGCCACACCAGGTCGTAATTGACCGCTTGATAAAGCTGCGACAAATCCTCGGCGCGGCTGGAGAAATCGGTCTGCGTCAGCTCGGGATGCCGTTTCGACTCGATCAACGTAAAAATCTCTTTGCCGACGCCGGTTTGCGGGATGGCGGCATCTTGCGCGCGCAGCGGCGAGATTTGCCAGCCGAGAGACAGACACAGCAAGAGGCGCGCGAGACGCAGCCAACGCTGGCGCTTTTCTTGATTCATGAGAGAGGGGATTTTGCGAGCAGGGTTAACTTGAATTAATCCCATGTGATCGATCATTTTTGCTACTATAGACGGATTCATATGTTTATCGCCTTGGCGATTGTAAAGGCCTTGGCGAGGCTTTTTTCACTTCGTTTCAATCAATCGCGGTTGTTTTAGCCTTTCCCGTACCAATCCTTTAGCGTAATTGACCCCGTTGCCCGTCCTTGCCGTTGCTTCCCAGCAAATTTCGCCGCGTTTGCCCCATTATAATGGATCATTGTTGATCTGTTCAGCTCATTTCATAGTGCCTGCATGCAGGCAGACGTTAAAGCAAGCGAACCTGAGGATGGCTAGAATGGCGGTCAGCCAAGCGGCGCTAGCGACTTATTTGTTTTGCAATTTTTGATATTTTTTTGCCGAAGTTCATGAAAATTAATGTAGTTCTGACGATTATTCTGCTGTTAAGTTTCGGCGCCGGGCCGCTTTGGGCGGAATCGAACGCTTCCGCCGTCAAACCGAAGGCGTTAGCCTCCGAGATCGGCAAAAAAGAGATCCAGGAAAAAATTGAAGCGGTCAATAAACGGCAAGGCCTGGAGGATGCGTTAAAGACCAAGGTGCTGGCGATTTATCAGGAGGCCGAAGACAACCTTGACCATAGCGGAAAATTTGCGGAGCAAGAGGCGGGCTATAAAGCGGCATTGAAGACCGCGCCGGTCCAGACCCGGAGGCTGCAGAAAGAGATCGAATCGTATCCGCAAAAGGCCGGCAAGCAGAAGAGCGAGGATTGGGACAGCATTCCGACCGAGGAGCTTGAACAAAGGCTGATCATTGAAAAAGGCAAGGCGGCCAATCTGGATGACCAGATCAAACAGAAAGAAACCGAACTCGTCGAGCAAAACAGCCGGCCGCAATTGATCCGAGAGCAAATCGTCGCAGCGAAACAGGCGATCGATACCGACCAGAATCAACTGATGGCGCCGACGGCCGGTCTGGCTTCGCCGCTTGAAAGCGAGGCGCGGCAGGCCGAGTTGAAAACAGCGATTGAGCGCCGCAACGCCGAGCTGAAAATGCTCGAAGCCGAAGCGCTCAGCAATCCGGCGCGCGCCGATTTTCTGAAAGTCGAGCTGCAATGGCTCGAAATCAAAAGAACCGAGCAGGGCCCTGTCATCGAAACGATTGAGGCTGTGCTGGCCGAACGCCGGCAAAAAGAAGCGCAAGAGATTCAGGAAGCGCTGAGCCAGGCCGAAAAGGAGCTTGCCGGCAAGCATCCCCTGATTCAGCAAATCACGCGCGAAAATCTGCAATATACGCGCGATTTGCAGATTATCAACGGCAAGATCGAACAGTTTGCCGAGCAAAAAAATACCATCGATGCCACGGCGGCCAACATGGGCAACGATTTTAAATCCGCCGAAAAGAAAGTCGGTCTGGCGGAATTGAGCCCGGCGTTGGGCAAGATTTTGCGCGAACAGCGGCGCAATCTGGCCAATCAGGACCGCTATCTTCTGCAATCCGAGAATCTTCAGAATGAAACCGCGATGGCCAGCCTTGAGCAATACAAGATCGATGACCAGTTGCAGCGGCTTGCGAATCTGGATACCGAGCTGAAGGAGTTGATGCGCTCCCAGGTCGATCCCCAATGGCCGCTCGATCAGCGCATGATGATTCAGGCGGAATTGCGGGTCTTGTTGAACAGCAAGAAAGATTTGTTGAACAGGCTGTCGGCCGCTGAGGCGACTTATTTGCGCACATTGGGCGATTTTGACTTTGCGCGTCAGCAACTGGAGGAGCAAATCGTTAAATTTGCGAATTTCCTCGACGAGCGCCTGTTATGGGTGCCCAGTTCCGAACCGGTCAATCTGGTTTTTTTCGCGGGGCTGTATGAGTCGGTGCAATGGCTGCTGTCGCCGTTGAATTGGCTGGAGGCGGGTGAAGACCTGCTCAAGTCGGCGCAGGAGCGTGCGTTTCTGGCCTTGTTGGCGATAGTGGGGCTGAGTTTTTTGCTGTTGACCAGAAAGTGGGTCAGAAGGCAGTTAGCGGTGGAGCTGGAAAAGGCTGAAAAAATTTATACCGATAGCTTCAATAACGGTTTGCAGGCCCTGATCTATACGATTGTGCTGGTCTTGCCGTGGCCGGCCCTGTTTTATCTGTTCGGCTGGTTTTTGAACAGCAGTTGGCCGGCCGCCGATTTCAGCAAGGCGGTGGGCGCGGGGCTGAAGACCGCCGCCGTGCCGCTGTGTCTCGTGCAGTTCTTTTACCGTCTGTTTGCGGCGGACGGGATTGCGGTCAAGCATTTCCAGTGGCAAAAAGCCAATGCGCAATTGATGCGCAGGCATTTTGCCTGGATCCGTTTCATTGCGGTGCCCGGCATCTTCATCATCTATAGCGCCGGCGCGTCGAAAAGTTCGATCTATGGCGATAGCCTCGGCCGTCTGGCGTTGATCGCGGTCATGATCGCGATGACGGTGTTTTTCAGCCGGGTTCTGAAGCCGGGCGAAGGGCTGCTGAAGAGCCATATATTGACCTATCCGAATGGCTGGGTATCGCGCCTGCGTTATCTCTGGTATCCGGCGGTTTCTCTGTCGCCCTTGATTGTGGTGGGTTTTGCGGTGGCGGGCTATTATTTGAGCGCGATCGAATTGCAGCAGAAACTGGTCGTGACGCTGCGGCTCGTTTTCGCTTTGGTCATCGTGCATGAAATGGTGCTGCGCTGGCTGACGCTGGCCAATCGCCAGCTCGCGATCAAAAATGCACGGCAAAAGCGCAAGGCGGCGCTGCAGAGCGAAAAAACCGCGGCCGGCGGCGAAGAACCGATATTGCCGGTCGATGAACAGTTGATCGACATTCCGAAAATCAATGCGCAGACGATCAAATTGATGAGCGTGCTGATCGCATTTACCGCGCTGACCGGTGCCGGGATCATTTGGCGGAATATTCTGCCGGCGTTTTCTTTCCTGGAACGCATCGTCCTGTGGCAGCACTTGGGCAAGGTGGACGGGCAGGAGGCCTATTTGCCGGTCACGCTGGCCAACTTGCTGCTGGCCGGTTTGTACGTTTTCATTGCGGTAGTGGCGGTCAGAAACTTTTCCGGCGTGATGGAGCTTTTGGTGTTCCGGCGCTTGTCGGTCGAGGCGGGCGTGCGTTATGCGGTCAATCAGCTCGCGAGCTATGCGCTGATCGCGGCCGGTTTTGCGGTCGTGGCCAATGAACTGGGCGGCAGTTGGTCGCAGGTGCAGTGGCTGGTCGCGGCGCTCAGCGTCGGTTTGGGTTTCGGCTTGCAGGAGATTTTCGCGAACCTAGTGTCGGGCATCATTTTGCTGTTCGAGCGCCCGGTGCGGGTCGGCGATACGGTTACGATCGGCGATGTGACCGGCAAGGTCAGCCGCATTCAGATGCGCGCGACCACGCTGATCGACTGGGATCAAAAAGAACTGATCGTGCCGAATAAAACCTTTATCACCAACCAGTTGACTAACTGGTCGCTGACCGACGCGATCACCCGGGTCGTGATTCCGGTCGGCATCGCTTACGGCTCGAATGTCGAGGAAGTGCACCAGTTGATGCTCGACACGGTCAAGTCAACGCCGCTGGTGCTGGCCGAGCCGGAGCCGAGCGTGTTGTTTGTCGGCTTCGGCGAGAGTTCACTTAATTTTTCGATACGAATTTTTGTCAGTGAGATGTCGCATCGCACGCAGGCGACGCATAATATTCATCTCCGGCTCGAAAAGCTGTTTCGCGAACATCATATCCATATCCCGTCCCCGCAGCGGGAGATTCATATCAGTACTGTGAACGGGGATGTGGGTGGCCTGATACAGAAAAAGCCGTCTTAGCGCTTCAACCTAGAAAAATCAGTTGATCCACAAAACACACCAAAATCACGAAAAAACTCAGAAAGTTATCGCTTAGAAAAGCGGCACCCTGCGGGTGATCAAATCATGCGATCTACCGCCTTGATTTATTTCGTGTCTTTCGTGCTTTTCGTGGACTAACTGCGGTTTTAAGGTTCAAGGCTGCGGCGAGAGAGGGGCTTATGCCGTGGCCAGCGCCCGGTATTGGCTGCGGAAGTACAGCAGCGGTTCGCCGCTGCGGCAGACCGCGTCTTCGATTTCGCCGATGATGATCCAGTGCGTGCCCGCACGCACTTTTTCGACGACCCGGCAATCAAGCGACAAGAGGCTGCCGTTCAGCAGCGGTACGCCTGCAATGCCGGGCGTCCAGGCCGTGTTTTCGAAGCGCTGCTCTTGGCTCAAGCCGCCGGCAAAGTGATTCGAAACGTCCTGTTGCTGGTCGCTCAGCACATTCACCGAAAAACGTCCGCTTTCCTTGATGCCTTCGCCGGTGTCGGCGGCTTCGTTGACGCACACCAAAATCTGCGGCGGCGTCATCGAGACGCTCGCAAAAGCCGTCACAGTCATGCCTTGAATGCCGAACTTCTCGGAGTGGGTCGCGACCACGGCGACGCCGCTCGCCCACTGTTGCATCGCTTGTTTGAATTCATCGCCGGTGACAGCCATCAGTTTCTCCATGTTGATTTGATAAGGCGCTGCCTCTTCCTGCCGCTGAAGAAACAACATTAGCTTGCCGTATATGGTACAACAGCGGAACAGGCTTGTTAACTGAATACGTTTCGAGCGCTACCTTGGTGCGGACATTTGAATGGCCGCCGCCGGCTTGTTGTTTTTAAAACGCCTGCCTTATGAATCAATGCGTTAACCGGTATTTTGGCAAATAAACCCACGAAATCAAGGATTTCTTGATGTTTTTGCGGGTTGAGAAAGGCGGGGTTTTATGATGTAATAGGATGATTTTTACCAAAGTGTCTCTTGTATTTGATTGAGGTCGGAATGAGGGGACGATTTCGCGGCTGCTTGCTTGGAGAGTAGGTTTCAACTATGCAATTTACAATAAAGAAAGGTTTGGATCTGCCGATTACCGGCGGCCCCAAACAGGTGATTGAGAAGGGCAACGCGGTCAAAACCGTTGCGATTCTGGGAACGGATTATGTCGGTATGAAGCCGACCATGCTGGTCAGTGAAGGGGATGCCGTCAAACTGGGCCAAATCCTGTTCAGCGACAAGAAAAATCCGGGCGTCAACTTTACCGCGCCGGGCGCGGGCAAGATCAAGGCGGTCAACCGCGGCGCGAAGCGTGCGCTGCAGTCTGTCGTGATCGAACTGGCCGGCGACGAGCAAGTCTCGTTTACCCAATATAAGGAAGCCGACCTGGCCGGCCTGACCGAAGAACAGGTTAAAGATAATCTGTTGCAGTCCGGTTTGTGGACCACGCTGCGCACCCGGCCTTACGGCAAGATCCCGGCTGTCGACACGAAGCCGCGTTCGATCTTCGTCACCGCGATCGACACGAATCCTTTGGCGGCCGACCCTGCCGTGATCATCAAGGCGCGCGCGAATGATTTTGCGAACGGCCTGGCGGTGATTGCCAGGTTGACCGATGGCAAGGTCTATGTCTGCAAAAAGGCCGGCGCGGACGTCGCGGTCGGCGATACGGCTTCGGTTCAGGTCGCCGAGTTTTCCGGCCCGCATCCGGCCGGCCTCCCGAGCACCCATATTCATTTGATCGATCCGGTCAATGCGAATAAGGCCGTCTGGTATCTGGATTACCAGGCCGTGATCGCGATCGGCGCGCTGTTTACGACCGGCAAGTTGAATGTCGAAAGGGTCGTTGCGCTGGCTGGTCCTACGGTCAAGAATCCACGCCTGATCAAAACCCGCGTCGGCGCGAGCACCGATGATCTGGTCAAGGGCGAACTCGAAGCCGTCGAAAACCGGATCGTTTCCGGTTCGGTGCTGTTCGGCCATCAGGCATCCGAGTGGGCGGCCTTTCTGGGTTGCTACCACAATCAAATTTCCGCGTTGCAGGAAGGCCGCGCCCGCGAACTGTTCGGCTGGATCGTGCCCGGCAAGGATAAATATTCGGCGTTGGATGTGTATATCACCAGCCGCCAGGACCGCAAATCGGGTCGTCTGTTTCCGTTCACGACCAATAGAAACGGCAGTGACCGTGCGATCGTGCCGGTCGGCGTTTACGAGACCGTGATGCCGCTGGACATTCTGGCGACCCCGTTGCTGAAATCCCTGCTCGTCGGCGATAGCGATAACGCCCAGTTGCTCGGCTGCCTGGAACTCGATGAAGAAGACCTGGCGCTGATGACCTTTGTCGATCCCGGCAAGCATGATTTCGGTCCGGTACTCAGAGCGAATTTAACTAAAATTGAGAAGGAAGGATAATGTCGGCGAGAGAATTTTTAGACAAGTTAGAGCCACATTTTACCAAAGGCGGCAAGTTTGAAAAGTATTACGGCCTCTATGAGATGGTCGATACTTTCATCTACACGCCACCCACGGTAACGCGCGGCACCACCCACGTTCGCGACGGCAACGACTTGAAACGCACGATGACCTTCGTGGTTATCGCGACCGCTTTCTGTATCCTGATGGCGTTATACAACACCGGTTATCAGGCGAACCTCGCGATCAATGCGCTGGGCAAGGAAGGCACCGACGGCTGGCGCGGCGTGATCATGTCGGTGTTCGGCTATAACACGATGAATCCGCTGTCCAATCTGCTGCACGGCGCGCTGTATTTCTTCCCGATCTATATCGTGACCCTGGCGGTCGGCGGTGTGTGGGAAGTCTTGTTCGCGACCGTACGCGGCCACGAAGTCAACGAAGGCTTCCTGGTTTCATCGATGCTCTATACCCTGATCATGCCGCCCGACATGCCGCTGTGGCAAGTCGCACTCGGCATTTCATTCGGCATCGTGATCGGCAAGGAAGTGTTCGGCGGTACCGGTAAAAACTTCTTGAACCCGGCTTTGACCGGCCGTGCCTTCCTGTATTTCGCGTATCCGGCTTCGATCTCCGGCGACTCGGTCTGGGTTGCTGTCGACGGTTATACCGCGGCGACGCCTCTGGGTCTGGCTGCGAACGGCGGCATGGATGCGGTCTATAAAGCCAATTACACCTGGATGCAGACCTTCTTCGGCTTCGAGCCGGGCTGCCTCGGCGAGACCTCGACGCTGGCGATCCTGATCGGCGCGGCCTTCCTGCTGTATACCCGCGTCGCGTCGTACCGCATCATGGCCGGTGTGTTCCTGGGCATGGTGACGACTGCATCGTTGCTCAACTTCATCGGCAGCGACACCAATCCGATGTTCGCGATGCCTTGGTACTGGCATTTGACCGTCGGCGGCTTCGCTTTCGGCATGGTTTATATGGCGACCGATCCGGTTTCCGCGGCGATGACCAACACCGGACGCTGGATTTTCGGCGCCCTGGTCGGCTTCATGACCGTATTGATACGCGTAGTCAATCCGGCCTTCCCGGAAGGCATTATGCTGGCGATTCTGTTCTCGAACATGTTTGCGCCGACGATCGACTATTTCGTAATTCAGGCCAATATCAGAAGAAGGATCAAACGCCATGCCTAACCAACAAAAGCCATGCAAACATCTGGAAAAGGTTTGCAACAAGCTGAATGAGTACGAGCAGTACCGTAAGTTTATTATCTATAAAGACAAAGTTTTGGCGATGGGCAACGATAGTCTCGAAAAGACTATCGCGATCGCGCTGTCGTTGTGCTTTATCTGCGCGATCTTGGTGTCGTTCTCGGCCGTCGCGTTGAAACCGTTGCAGATCTATAACAAAGATCTGGACATGAAGAAAAACATCCTCGACGTCGCCGGCTTGCTGGAAGAGGGTATGGATATCGACAAGGCGTTCGCGGACAAGATCGAGGCGAAAGTCGTCGATCTGGAAACCGGCGATTATGTCGAAAACATCGACGCGAATGCTTATGATCAACGCAAGGCCGCTAAAGACCCTGCGCAAAGCGTCGCGATCCCGAAGGATAAAGATATTGCACATATCCGCGTAAAGGCGAAGCTGGCCAAAGTCTTCCTGGTCAAGGAAGGCGGCGCGCTGAAATCGGTCATTTTGCCGGTCAGCGGCTACGGTCTGTGGTCGACCCTGTACGGTTTCTTGTCGCTCGATGCGGACGGTCAAACGGTGCAAAGCATCAACTTTTATGACCAATCGGAAACTCCGGGCCTCGGCGGTGAAGTCGTGAACCCGAACTGGCGCGCACTGTGGAAAGGCAAAAAAGTCTATGCAGTGACCGATCAACCGGCGATGGAAAAAGGCCTGATCGCCGAAGCCGATGTGGGCGAGCCTGCGCTGAGCCTGATCAAAGGCACCGTCGATACCAGCAAGCCGGGTTCCGAATACCAGGTTGATGGTCTGGCGGGCGCGACGCTGACCAGCACCGGCGTGACCAATCTGATCAGATACTGGATGAGCGCCGAAGGCTTTTCGAAGTATCTGAGCAAAGTTAGAGCGAATCAAGGGGCTAAATCATGAGTGCAATATTAGATAAAGCAGGACTAAATGACGAAACCAAAAAGGTTTTGATCTCGCCGCTGGTCGAAAATAACCCGATCACCTTGCAGGTGCTCGGGATTTGTTCGGCGCTGGCGGTCACCTCGAAAATGTCGACCTCGCTGATCATGGCGCTGGCGTTGACCCTGGTTACCGCGTTCTCGAGCGCGGCGATCAGTGCGATCCGCAACCATATCCCGAGCAGCATCCGGATCATCGTGCAGATGACGATCATTGCTTCCTTGGTGATCGTGGTCGACCAGTTGTTGAAAGCGTTTGCGTTTGATGTCAGCAAACAACTGTCGGTTTTCGTCGGTCTGATCATCACGAACTGTATCGTGATGGGTCGCGCCGAAGGCTATGCGATGAAGAATCCGCCGCTCGAAAGCTTCTGGGACGGTATCGGTAACGGTTTGGGCTACAGCTTGATCCTGGTCACCGTCGCGTTCTTCCGCGAAATTCTGGGTTCCGGCAAACTGCTCGGCATCGAAATCCTGAAGCTGACCAAAGACGGCGGCTGGTACGATCCGAACGGTCTGATGTTGTTGCCGCCCAGCGCGTTTTTCATCATCGGCCTAATCATCTGGGGCGTGCGTCAATATAAGCCGAACCAGCGCGAAACGGTTGATTATAAAATCATGTCGATTGCTCACGGTGAGGGAGGGCACCACTAATGGAAGCGTATATCAGTTTATTCATCAAATCGGTTTTCATTGAAAACCTGGCGCTGTCCTTCTTCTTGGGGATGTGCACCTTTATCGCGGTGTCGAAGAAAATTTCGACCGCGATAGGTCTCGGCATCGCGGTGATGATCGTGCAAGCGATCACCGTGCCGGCCAACAACCTGGTTTATCATGCATTATTAAAGGAAAATGCCCTGGCGGCGATCGGCATCGAAGGCGTCGATTTGAGCTTTTTGGCGTTGCTCAGCTGTATCGGCATGATTGCCGCGTTGGTACAGATTCTCGAAATGATTCTGGATAAGTTTTTCCCTGCGCTTTACCATGCATTAGGCGTGTTTTTGCCGTTGATTACGGTAAACTGCGCGATCCTGGGCGGCAGTTTGTTCATGATCGAACGCGACTATAACTTCGGCGAAAGCGTGACCTACGGGGTCGGCAGCGGCCTGGGTTGGGCGCTCGCGATTACGGTCATGGCCGGCGTGCGCGAAAAACTCAAATACAGTGATATTCCGGTCGGCCTGCAAGGCCTCGGCATCACTTTTATTACTGCGGGTCTGATGTCTCTCGGCTTCATGGCTTTCTCCGGAATCCAACTGTAAGGGTAATCTAATGCTGGATATTTTATTAGGGATACTCATCTTTACGGCGCTGGTGATTGCGCTCGTATTCGTGATTATCGGCGCGAAAAAGAAGCTCGTGGCCGAAGGCGATGTGGAGATCCTGATCAATGACGAAAAGAAAATTCATGTGCCGGTCGGCGCCAAATTATTGACCGCGTTGGCGGACAACGGTTTGTTCGTGTCATCGGCCTGCGGCGGCGGCGGTACTTGCGGCCAGTGCAAGGTCAAAGTCAAATCAGGCGGCGGCGAGATTCTGCCCACCGAATTGACGCACATCACCAAGCGCGAAGCGGCCTGCGGCGAACGTCTTTCCTGTCAGGTCAGCGTCAAGCATGACATGGACATCGAAGTCGAAGATTCGGTTTTCGGCGTCAAGAAATGGGAATGCACGGTCAAGTCGAACAACAACGTCGCGACCTTCATCAAGGAACTGGTGCTCGAATTGCCCGCCGGAGAGTCGATCGACTATCGCGCCGGCGGTTATATTCAGATCGAGTGTCCTCCGCATGTGGTCAACTATAAAGACTACAAGATCGAAGAGCGCTTCCATGAAGATTGGGATAAATACAATCTGTGGCGTTATGTCTCCGATGTGAAGGAACCGGTCTTGCGCGCTTATTCGATGGCAAGCTATCCGGAAGAAAAAGAAATCATGCTGAACGTGCGTATCGCGACGCCTCCGCCGAGAGCGGACGAAAGCGTACCGGCGGGCAAGATGTCTTCTTACATCTTCAGCCTGAAACCGGGCGACAAATGTATCATTTCAGGTCCATACGGTGAGTTCTTCGCGAAAGAGACCGATGCCGAAATGGTCTTCGTCGGCGGCGGCGCGGGTATGGCGCCGATGCGTTCGCATATTTTCGATCAATTGCGCCGGCTGAAATCGAAGCGCAAGATGACCTTCTGGTACGGCGCGCGCAGCAAGCGCGAAATGTTCTATGTCGAGGATTTCGACATGCTGGCGAAGGAAAATCCGAACTTCACCTGGCACGTCGCCTTGTCCGATCCGCTGCCGGAAGACAACTGGACCGGCTATACCGGCTTCATTCATAACGTGCTGTATGAGAACTATCTGAAAAATCATCCGGCACCGGAAGACTGCGAGTTTTACATGTGCGGTCCTCCGATGATGAACGCCGCGGTGATCAAGATGTTGCTCGACAACGGTGTCGAACCCGAGAACATCATGCTCGACGACTTCGGCGGCTAAAAGCAAAGCCTGCCAGCCCTCTTTCGTAAAGTTCGCTTTGCGGAAGAGGGCTTTGTCGTATTTAGTGCTTTTTAAAAATTGCCGGCTTGATCGAGTCACGCTAGCCGTTCACCGTTAATCTTCATTTTGGAGTTGTTCTCCGTTATGTTCATGGCTCATTGGCGCTTTCATGCAATCCTCTCCCGTCCTGAGAGAAACAGGCTTTTGGGCTTCAGGAACCTTGTTCTGCTGGTCTTGCTGATGCAGGCGGGACCCGCGCTCAGCACATCCACGATGCGCTGCGGCCACAATATAGTCGAACTCGGCGACGATACCTATAAGGTTCTGGAGACGTGCGGCGAGCCTGCATCGATCTACCATCGTACCAAAATCGTCGGCAGCACTTTACATCACCCCCGCCGTACGCTCGACATTGAAGAGTACGAAGAAATTCAGGTCGAAGAGTGGGTTTATGATTTCGGCAGAAACCGGATCAGGCAATCGCTCCTTTTTGAAAATGGGCGGATGGTTGAAATCAACGATTTGAAACGGAGCCGTTAAAGTTAAGGCGCTGTCTGCGGCTTAGACTCGCCGCTGGGCTTGAAAAATTGACGGTAAACTAAACTTTTAACTGTGCGGCCAGTCTTTTGCTTGACGCGTTCATTTTAATGGCGGCAAACTTCAGTAAGCGGTATCATTTGCCTCATCGGGCGTGGGTTTGTCCCGATCCTGAAAAAGGCTTCATCGATTTTTAGAGATTTTTGTATGACTTATTTTTTAGTGACATTTGCGATCATGCTGGCGGTAGTCATCCTGATGGCGGTAGGTGTGATGTTCGGTCGCCGCGCGATAAAAGGATCCTGCGGCGGTTTGAATTCCGGATCATGCGTTTGCGTTGAAAAATGCGATAAAAGGAAAAAAATCGAGGCCGAACAGGCATCGATCCAATAGCCTTGATCGTGGTTGAATGCCGGGTATTTTGGCTTCGCTGCGGCTAAGGCCGAAATTGATAACACTGTTCATTGCAAGGAGTTCGTTATGCTGACCAAGATAGCTATAGCCGACTACATGACCAAACACGTGGTCAAATTGACGCCGAGTCTCAACGTCATCGATGCCGTGAAGACCATGATCGAGCACAAGATCACCTCCGCCCCCGTCGTGGACGCACAGGGCCATTTGCTCGGCATGTTTTCCGAAATGGACGGCATGAAGGTTTTCCTGGATGGCGTTTATAACCAGGGCATGAGCGGGAAGGTCGGCGATTACATGACCAAGAACCCGATCACGGTGCAGGCCGAATCCAGCATCGTCGATCTGGCCGAAAAATTCCAGAATTTGCCGGTCAGAAGTTTTCCGGTTTTCGAAAACAACGAACTGGTCGGCATCATCAGCCGGACCGATTTGCTAAGAGCGCTTGCTACGGCGCAATGAAGATGCGTAGGTCGTGACGGATCATTCATTCTATTGGCACGACTACGAAACGTTCGGTACGGACCCGCGCCGGGATAGACCCGTGCAGTTCGCGGGCGTCCGTACCGACCTGCAAGGCAACGCGATCGACGATCCCCTGGTCGTCTATCTGAAGCCGGCGGACGATAGCCTGCCGCATCCCGATGCCTGCCTGATTACCGGCATCACCCCGCAATCGGCCGAACAAAAAGGCATTTGCGAAGCCGAATTCATCCGCCAGATTCATCAGGAAATCGCGCAGCCGAATACCTGCACCCTCGGTTACAATAACCTGCGTTTCGATGACGAAGTCACGCGCAACTGTCTTTACCGCAATTTTTACGATCCATATGCCCGGGAATGGCAACACGGCAATAGCCGCTGGGATTTGATCGATGTGGTGCGGGCGGCGCGCGCCTTGCGCCCCGACGGGATTGCCTGGCCGCTCAATGAAGACGGCACGCCGACGCTTCGGCTCGACCGCCTGACCGTCGCCAATGCTCTCGCGCATGAGGCCGCGCATGACGCCTTGTCCGATGTGCAGGCGACGATCGCGCTCGCGCGCTTGCTCAAGCGGACGCAGCCGAAACTCTACCAATTTCTGTTTCAGCATCGCGTCAAAACCGAGGCGCTGAGACTGCTGCAAATCGGCAGTTATGAACCGGTCGTGCATGTCTCCGGCAAATATCCGGCGAGCCGGCATAGCCTGGCGATCGTGCTGCCGGTTGCCTGGCACCCGAGCAACAGTAACGGCGTGATCGTTTATGATCTGTCGGTCGATCCCGAACCGATGCTCGAACTGTCCGCCGAAGACATCGGCCGGCGCCTTTTTACCGCGGCCGAGGATTTGCCCGAAGGCGCCGCGCGCATTCCGCTGAAGACCGTCCACCTGAATAAATGCCCGGTATTGGCGCCGATTTCGGTGATCCGTCCGCCAGACGCCGAGCGTTTGGCGCTCGACTTGGCATCCTGCCATGCGCATATCGCGAAAATTAAAGCCGCGACAGGTCTCGCGGAGAAAATCGTACAGGTATTCAGCGCACCGTCAGGCTTCGAAACCGATACGGACCCGGATCTGACGATTTATCAGGGCGGATTTTTTTCGGACGAAGACAAGCGCAAAATGACTCGCCTGCGCTCGATGACCCCGGAACAACTGGCCGCCTCGACGCTGACTTTTGCCGATCCCCGCCTGCCCGAAATGCTGTTCCGCTACCGCGCGAGAAACTACCCGGAATCGCTGAATGCCGAAGAGCAGGAGCGCTGGCGGCAGTTCTGCATCGACCGCCTGACCGGCCTGAAGCCCGGCGCCGGGATTACGTTTGAGCACTATTTTGCCCGCCTCCGGCAATTGAAAAACGACGCTGCGGATGAAGCGGTGCTGGCCGCCCTGGAGTCCTATGCGCTTGAAAAGATGCGGTCTTTAGGTATTGAAAATTCCACGGTCGAGTCGCTGACCGCCTAAGGGTTCGCTCAAAGTTAACTTCCTTAAATTCAGCCGCATCGAAATGCGGCTAATACCCTCCTGCACCACTTGGGATTTCTGGGAACTCGGCCGGATTTATTGACGAGATAAAGTCAACTTATAATTTAAGTTAATCATTCATGCGTCTGCTGGTGTATTTTCTCTGCTGCCTAGCTCGAAAATAGGTATCGATAATCTCTATCACTCATCCAAGTCATAGTAAAAACGTTAGAAAATGACTGGTAAATAAAATACGTTTCTTTTGTGGTTTGATTCAGATTGCATTCAGCTAGCAATCACTAAGATCATGTCCGGGCCCCGATCCGAATTTTTTCTTCCATCAATCCCACATGAGTAGGTATTTTATGCAAGCTCTTTTTTCTATACGATGGGTTTTTAGAATTTTGCTATTGGCCGTTATGCTCGGGTTGTCGGTGGCCCGAACGGCGCAGGCCAATATCGAGCACAGCGATGCGGTGGTGATGTTTTACACCGATTTGTCACCCTACGGTAACTGGGAAGAACAACCGGTTTTCGGTAAGGTTTGGTATCCGCGAGATATTCCGGGGGATTGGATGCCTTATACCATTGGCTATTGGGTGTATACAGATATCTATGGCTGGTTATGGGTCGCCGAATCGGCGTGGGGCGACATCACCGAGCATTATGGGCTTTGGATGAGGGATGATCAGGATCATTGGTTCTGGGTGCCGGACAAAATTTGGGGGCCAGGATGGGTCGAATGGCGGGAAGGAGATGATGAAATAGGGTTCACGCCATTGCAGCCTATTCCTGTTGATGTCGATTCGTTAGCTCCGAGATGTTGGGTTTTTGTTCGTAAGCATGATTTTCCTCATCATCCCCATCATCATAAGTCGAAAACGAAATTTATCGATCCAAGAAAAAACCCGGATCTGATCAGACGGACGCATGCGTTGGAGCCGCCGACCGTGCTGGATCGGCGCCCCTTCAATCGCGGCGTGTCGCCCGAAAAGATCGCACGAGCAACCGGTCGCAGGGTCATTCCCCTCGATCCCAAGGTTGTGACAGGCCCCGGCGAACTGGCCGTACGAAAGAAGCGCGCCGCAAAAGAGAATGCGCCGATCATTTATCGGCCTATCGATATTCCGCTCACGCTCGACGCGATCCGCGACCAGGAGTTGCGCGCGAAAGGTTTTGCCGAAAAGAAGGCCCGGCTTTCTATAGAACCGAAAGAGGCGTCGGCGGAGGAACAAACCGGCGAACCAAACCAGTCGGCCAAGCCTGCGGAGAAACTCGGAGGGACTGACCTTCGAAGAAGCAAGAGGCAAACCGAAATATCTAAGCCAGAATCTTCCGCGTTAGATTCGGCGCAAGGCAGCAAGGAGCCTGCGAAGGCCGAAGAGAAAATAAAAGCGGACAATGTGGCGCCAAGGGACAGCCGGGCGGTCGATCCGGAAAGCCGGAAGTCTGAAGAGCAGGGATCAGTGGAGCGGGATAGGGAACGCCTGCGCGAAAATATCGACCCGCAACAAGCCGAACCGAAGGCAAGCCTGCCGCGCGAAGACAGTCTTCACGAATCGCCGTCTTCCCGCCAGGACCCTGAGCCTTCATCATCCGGAGAGGCGTCCGGCTTAAATGGATCAAGCCCGTCGACAGTCAATGAACCGAGTTCGGCTTCATCATCGGTGGACGGGACGAATTCAGCGCCGGCTCCATCATCGGCGAATGACCCGAGTCTGACACCGCCGGCTTCGTCACCGTCGACTGAATCGAGCCCAACGCCGTATTCGTCATCGTCGACTGAATCGAGCCCAACGCCGTATTCGTCATCGTCGACTGAATCGAGCCCAACGCCGTATTCGTCACCGTCGACTGAATCGAGTTCAACGCCGTCTTCGTCTACGTCGTACGACTCGAGTTCATCGTCGTCCCCGTCTACGTCGTACGACTCGAGTTCATCGTCGTCCCCATCTACGTCGTACGACTCGAGTTCATCGTCGTCCCCGTCTACGTCGTACGACTCGAGTTCATCGTCGTCCCCGTCTACGTCGTACGACTCGAGTTCATCGTCGTCCCCAGCTACGTCGTCTGAATCGAGTTCATCGTCGTCTCCATCTACGTCGTATGAGTCGAGTTCATCTTCGTCTTCGGCTACGTCGTATGACTCGAGCTCATCGTCGTCTCCGTCTACGTCGTCTGAGTCGAGTTCATCATCGTCGTCTGAGTCGAGCTCTGCGCCCACTCCAGCTCCGGTGTCCGAGCCGAGCCCGCCGCCACCGCCTCCCGTAGAGTCTCATCCTCAGGAGTCGACTTCCAGTTCCAGCAGTAGCTCATCAGAAGAACATAAACATGAAAAAAAGCATCATGATTAATCGGCATTGTCTTATGTTTTGAACGGCGGGAAAGGGATCATGGCTGGATGGAACCGCTTTGCCAGGGACGGCAAATTTTCTGCTCGGCGTGAATGAGGCCTGCTTGCACGAATCCCCGGATTTCGAGTCCGGCCTGGAAAGAAACGGCGTCTTGCCGGTAAACCAACGGCGCTTTTTGGCTGTCTCTATTGAAATCGAATAAAAGCGTCCAGGAGTCGTTATTTATGCACAGTCGTTTGTCATTAGGATGGTTATGCAAGGCGCTGATTTTGGCGCTGTTGCTCAGTTTACCGCTCGTCCGCCCTGCGGAGGCGAATCATCTCCGAAACGATGCCTCCAGGCTGTTTTATTTAAAGCTGGCGCCATACGGAACCTGGGTGCATCACCGTATCTACGGCAGGGTTTGGTTTCCGCGCAATATGCCGGAGTATTGGCGCCCGTATCAGGAGGGTTACTGGGCTTACACCCATGATTACGGCTGGCTGTGGGTATCGGATTGGGTCTGGGGCTGGGCGACCGACCATTACGGCCGCTGGGTGTGGGATGACTGGTACGGATGGATTTGGGTGCCGGGTGCGGTATGGGCGCCGGCCTGGGTCGTCTGGCGTTATGGCGACGGTTACGTGTCCTGGGCGCCGCTGCCGATCCAATATATCTGGAACCCGTATGCCAGCTATACGACCACGTATTTTAATTTCGATCGTTACATCTATTGGGATTGCTGGGTGACGACCCACGAACGCGATTTTCCGCGCCGAAATAAACCGCGCAAATTCCTTCCGCCCAAAATGAACCGCGAGATTCTGCATAGAACCCGCTATGCCGACCCACTGATCGTGCATAACCGGAACATCGTCAATCAGGGTATACCGCTACAGTGGATCGAACGGGCGACGGGTTCGTCGATCAAGCCTGTTGCTCCGGCGGTCGTGCTGGAGCCCGGTGATAATAGGCCAAGAGAGCGCCAGAAAAGAGGTCGCGAAGAAGTCAGGATTTATCGGCCCATTGACAATCAACCGACAGTCGAGACGATCCGCGACGAAGCGGAGTCTGACAAGGCATTGGCGGAGAGAATCGATGTGCATAGGCAATTATCGTCCGATCGCGAGAGCCCATCGGGCGAAAATCTTGAACCCAGACGCTCGGGCCGTTTAACCGGCCGCCCCAAACCTCCCGATGTTCAGGAAGCGGAAATGCCGCAAACCGCGCCGACTTTTCTGACCTTGCCCGACATGCAGGAAACGTTGCAGGCGGAGCCAGGTCAGGATGAAACTGTCGATCGGCGAAAAAATGGTTTGGGCCGAGTGCAACGCCAGGAACAGGAGAACGTGCCTGAACAGCCCATGCGCATTGAAGAAAGGCTGCAAATCGCTCCGCAAGGGCAGGAGAGTGAGTCGGTTGGACGGCATGGAAATCGAGGTTATGAACCCGCTATGCAGGAAAACCAGCAGCAATTGGAGCTGGAGAGGCAGCAACAGGCCGAAGAAGAGCGCATGCGACAGGAAGAAGGTCCGCGCGAGCAGCAACGCCAATTGGAACGCGAACAGCAGGCCGAGCAGGAGCGCATGCAGCAGGAGGCAGTCGGCCGACAGGAAGAAGGCGCGCATCAGCATCGAGAGAATAGGGGGTGGCGTCAGCAAGATGTACAGGAACCTGAACAGCAAGAGATCGTTCCGCAACCGCCGAGGGAAACCGAAAACCGGCAACAGGTCGAGGAAGGGCGTATGCGGCAGGAGGTGATCCGGCAACAGGAAGAAACCGTGCGCGAACAGCAGTTGGAAGCGGAGCGGCAGCAACAAGCCGAGCAGCAACGCATGCAGCGGGAGGCGATCCGGCAACAGGAAGATGCCGTGCGTGTACAGCAACTGCAAATGGAGCGTCAGCAACAGGGCGAACAGGAACGCATGCAGCAGGAGGCGATCCGTCAGCAGGAAGAAGCCGTGCGTGAACAGCAACTGCAAATGGAGCGTCAGCAACAGGCCGAACAGGAGCGCATGCAGCAGGAAGCGGTTCGCCAGCAACAGGAGGAAATGGCGCGTCAGCAGCAGTTAGAAATGGAACGCCAACAGCAAACGATTCAACAGCAGCAAAACGAAATGCGTCAGCCGGAGACTATGCGGCAAACCGAGCCGGGCGGCGGTCGCGGCAGAGTGGGGCGGGGATTTGGCAGAGGCAGAGAGTAAAGCGAATGTCCGCTGTTGACCGGATGGCGGAGAACGCCATCCGGTTTCCTGATGTGTATTTCTTTCTAAATTCAAATGGCATTGGCGCAAATTTTTATTATTGATAATCGCGTCACATAACCAAAACATCGTTTGTTTTAGAAAAAAGTAAGACGTGTAGACTTATCCGATAAGCAATTTAGCTAGAACCCATTGTTAATCGGAACCAGGGGAAATGTCATTTATGCATCAGAAAAATTTTTATTTGTCCGCAGCCGCCATGCTCGCCTTGTTGACTGGGCTCAACGATACCGCGATCGCCAACCCGGGAGCGGGTCGGATGTATGGAAAAGGCGCCCCTTTCAAGATCCGGGATCTGCCGGCGCAAAGCCAATTACGGAAGGCGCTCGAAAAACTTCCCTCGACGGCTAAGACAAAAGCGATGAAGAGGCTGCATGAATTCTCATTTCCTGCGAACGATGCAAATACGTTACAGGTGGATCAGGACGGCGGCGTGTATTATATCGAGGCCGTAACGCCTGAGCCGGGGGCTAGCAGCTCAATGACGGCGGAAGTCTCAGCCGCCGCAGCATTGCCGGCGACCGGCGTATTTAAGCTGCACAGTCTGCCAGGCGCTTCAAGAACAGTGTTTCTGGATTTTGATGGTCATGTGATTAGCGGCACGGCCTGGAATTCGACTAATCCGACTTTAACCGCGGTGCCCTACGATACTGACGGCGATGCCAGTGCTTTCAGCGATAACGAACTCAATCGAATCCACGAAATCTGGCATCGGGTTGCCGAGGATTTTGAGCCTTTCAATATCGACGTCACCACAGAAGTACCCGCCGCATTTGGGCCTACGGTCGGCCGGGTGCTGATTACCCAGGATGTCGATCAATATGGTCTGGCGATGCCGTCCAAAGGAGCTGGCGGTGTCGCCTATGTCAACGTTTTCGGCCGCAGTGATTATGTCAGCAAATATTCGCCCGCACTGGTTTATTACAATAATTTGGGATTGGCTTCCACGGCCGAAGCCAGCTCACACGAATTCGGCCATAATCTGGGGCTCTCTCACGATGGCACAAGCACGGCGGGCTATTATACTGGTCTAGGCAGCGGCAATTCATCCTGGGCGCCGATCATGGGAGCCAGCTATTACAAGAATGTGACTGAATGGAGCAAGGGGGAATACCCGGATGCCAATAATACGCAGGATGACATCGGCATCATCGCCACGAAACTGACGTTTAAAGCGGACGATCATGGCAATACGAATGACTTAGCCAGTCTGCTTGCCGTTGAAAGCGACGGCAGTATTTTGGCAACCACCCCCCAAGACGATCCAGGAAATACTGTCCCAGACAATAAAGGCATTATCGAAACGCAAGGCGATATTGATGTGTTTGCCTTGGATGTCGGAGCCGGCACTGTCAATATCACTGTCACACCGGCATGGGCGGTGGCGATCCCTCATCCCGATGTGACAGGCACGCTAATACGAGCCGCGAATTTGGACGTCAAGGCAACGCTCTACGATGCATCGGGTTTTGAAATAAGCACCGGCGATCCGCTTGACAATACGAACGCCGTGATTAATACATCGGTCAGCGCGGGGCGGTATTATCTTGCGATCACCGGTGTAGGCAATGCGTCGACCCCTTATTCCAGCTATGGCAGTCAGGGCGAGTTTTTCATTACCGGTACGGTGCCGCCTGTGAGTGACATTACGCCGCCGGCGCCCAATCCGAGCTGGCAAACGGTCCCGACCGCGCAAAACGACACGAGTATCGCTATGGCGGCAACAGCGGCAAGCGATGTGTCCGGTACCGTTGAGTACCAGTTTTTATGTGTTGCCGGCGGTACCGGCTGCGTTAATAGCGCCTGGCAGACCAGCCCCAATTATGTGATCAGCGGTTTGGCGCCGGCAACTTCTTATACCTTTCAGGTCAAGGCGCGCGATGCTTTCGATAACCAAACGCCAGCTTCATCTCCGGCGACTGCCACAACGGCTGCCGTCATTAATCTGAATCTCGTCGCAAATGATGATACGGCCAGCGTAGAGGAAGACGGCGCGACGATCATTCCGGTATTGAGCAACGATTCCGTGAGTGGCGGTAATAGTCTCTCCATCGTTTCGGTCGGAACCCCGGGGCATGGAGTGGCCACCAACAATAATGACGGCACCATTACCTATAAACCGAGTACCAATTTTTACGGCAGCGATAGCTTTACCTATACCATTTCCGATGGCGTTGGCGGTTCCGCATCGGCAACGGTAGCTATTACCGTAAATCCGGTCAATGATGCGCCGGTTGCAGTGAATGATACGGCAACGGTTCGCGTAAAAAAGACCGTCAGCATCAAGGTGTTGAGTAACGATACGGATGTCGATGCCGATAAGTTGGTTATTGTTTCGACCACGAAAGGAACGATCATCAATGGTCAAACCCTGTCCTATATCGGTACTACGGTAGGAACGGATACCTTCGCCTATACCGTCAGCGATGGCAAGGGCGGTCTTGCCTCGGCAAGCGTAACGGTTACGGTGAAGAGATGAGATGACTGGATTTTCCACAGGGTCGACTCTTACCCTGTGGAAATCAGGCGTTTTTTCCTTAACTGAAGGTATCCACAAAAACCCCGAAAGCAACGGCCGAATGAATGGTGCGATGAAATTTTTCGTGCCTTTGGTGTTTTTCGTGGACAATGATGTAACATCAGCTACTGAGTTGATGCGTTTTCCTGCGGTAGGGCCACGGTCCCTGGCGGTAACGGCTTGGCATCCATCTCGAAATCCATTCTGATGCGATGTGCAATCAATTCGGCTTCTCTCTTGTTTTTGAAGGGGCCGGCAATCACTTGATAAGTCCCGTCTTTTTCAACTTTTCGCGCCGGGATTGGCGGACCTTGATGCGTGAGCATCGCCGCCAGTTGTTGCGCCACCGCCGCGTTGTGAAAGTCGGCGACTAAAATCGCCCAGTCGCTGCCGGTCAATTCCGGGACTACCGGCTGCCCGTAGAAATGCACGGGATGTTGCACTTCCGGCGCTTTCGCGGCGAGTTCCGGCACATCCAGGCTGGCCGCCAGGATCGGGGTGGGGATGCCGTCGGCGCGTTGCAGGGTGCGGTCGACTTTTTCCCAATCTACGGTTACGCCTTTTTCGGCGGCGGCTTGGCGCAGTTGTTTCAGCAGCGACTTTTGCAGCCGTTGTTTCTGGCCGGCCCATTTTTGCAGCGGCTGATGGGCTTCCAGGTAAAGTCTGTCTCCGACCCATGCCGTCATATAAGGCTGGTGGACCATCCGCACCGGCATCCCGACCGCCGTTTTTTTAAACAGCGCTTTGATGTCTTCGGGGTAAAGCCGCACACAGCCGTGGCTGACCTGCATGCCGACGCCGTAAGGTTTATTGGTGCCGTGGATCAGGTAGCTGTTAAAACCTAGCGATAGCGCATACTTGCCGAGCGGATTGTTGGGGCCGGGAGGCACCACGGCGGGCAGCGGGTCGCCTTTTGCCGCGTGTTCGCGTCGGATGGATTCCGGGGGAGCCCATGCCGGGTTGGCTTTTTTTGCGACGATAGTGGTTTGTCCTAAAGGGGTATTCCAGCCTTCACGGCCAATGCCGAGCGGGTAGGTAAACATGACGTCCGGCTGTTTCGGGGGGAAATAAAACATCCGCATGTTCGCCAGATTGAGCACGATGCCTTTGCGCGGCGCATCAGGCAGGATGAACCGCAACGGCAGCAGCACGCGCTGGCCCGCTTTGGGCGTCCAAGGACGAATATCGGGATTGGCGAGCGTGATCTCGTGATAGCCCAGGCCGAAATGCCGGGCGATGTCGGACAAGGTGTCGCCGTCCTGGGTCCTGATCACGGCAAGCCTGCCGACAATGCGGCGGTCTTTGGCGATCGAAAACTTGTGGGCGGCGATGCCGGCAAGTTTCGGCCGCTGCTCGCTTGTAGCGGCCGGAGGGAGGGCTGCTGTAGGCGGCGGCGGAAGCGGCAGGTATTCTGTTGTAGGCTCAAGTTGGCAGCCGCTGAGCATGCCGACCGCCAACAGCACGCAACGCAAGGCGGCATCCTGATGCAGCAGATCGGCCAATGTTTTTTTCAATGTCTTCATAGGCATAAGCGGTAATGGCGGGTGCGGGATGCAATAATAAGAATTAGACATTAGAATCAGCCAATTATTGATAGAAGCGACACAATTGGAAGTACATGCACGCAAAAAGCCTGGTGTGTTCAACTGGGGCCGCGAATTTTCAATATCAACATTGAATAAATCTCGCCGCAAACGATAGGAATTATGGATCGGATGCAGGACTTTTAAGCGCTGCAATTGAACAGAATTAGACTTTTACAGCCTATACGGATTGCGCGGCAGCATTCCCGGCAGGTTTTGATTGGCCTGCGTTTTCAGTTGAGTTTAATGCCTACTAAAAACAGAAACAACAGGCGATTGTCCTGAATCACCGTGTCGTCATAAATCGATCTGCTGACGTACCGTTTGTCTAGCAAATTTTCGACCTTGACGCGGAAATTCAGTTTGTCGATTTGATATTGGGGCGTCAAATCATTACGCACATAGCCCGGCACTTTAAAACGATCGACGTCATCGCCAAAAGCGGCGATCAATTAAAACCTAAAGCGAATGTCATCTGCTGACCGGATGTTGGAGAACGACGTCCGGTTTCTTAAATGGCTGATTTATAAGACTCTGGACTTGATCTAAATCCGTATCGAGTCTTCGAGACGGAGTCATCAAATAGTTAACCGTTGATTACTTCGTTGTCCATTTTTCGGCCAGTTGCGCTGAAAACTTGCCAAGATAAACGCCGATCACGATAGAAACCGAAATCACCACGAGCGGATTGCTGAATGAGACGCCAAGCAAACGTCCTCAGTCATTTTGTCAGGCGTTTGCAGCAGATAGGCAAAGGTCATCGAATAACCGAACACGCTGGCCGGGGTTGTGGATAATTGAGGAATGCTCGCGGCGAGACACATCACGATTACCGCAATGGTGACGGTTAAGGAAGCCATCAAAGGAAACCCGATCAGCGCGTCGGACGGCACATTCAGAAGCAGGAAGGCCGTTATCCAAGCCATCACGACGCCGAAAATGCTACAGGTAATCGTGCCCTTGAAGGCGGCTTCATTCGCACCGAGCGCGAAATACGCCGCCCAAGGAATCGTTGCCGCCCAGATGAAAAAATATCCGCTGAGCGGGCCTACCGCAAAGAATGTCGCGGCGCCTGCCAAGATGCCGATACTGAAGGAAAGTGCTGTGGGTTGGTTAATAGTGAGATTCTCTAAATGGCGCCTCGACGAAGTGATATAAATGGCTTTCATAAGGGCGGCGGTTCGATGAAAGTCCAATCTTTTGCCTTTACTCAACAGGTGAGCCTTCCACCGGTCGTCAGGATGCTACCAAATATTCCCTGTTAAACAAATAAATGCGAATGATTAATTCGGACCTTGAAGTTTTAAGCGGCATAGTTGACTCTAAAATCTTGAAAATAACTCTGGACGCGTGTAGGATCACTTTCTCAAAAAAGCATGTGTTTATTGTTGCTCCGGCCTCTTGTTGTTTGAAAAAGATTTCTTTAATGGAATCTGGCGTTGATAGGCTGAATTCGACCCCTATGTGTAGTTGCAAACTATGTGTAGCTTGTTGATCTTTATTGCCTGAGAGATTGAGCGCGACTGGGTTTGAGCCGAGATGCTTTATCCGTAGCTTGACATAGTTTTGCCGAAGTCCTGA
>Ga0207968_100195_pt1 | contig 25991 bp, 21 predicted proteins | sample LakWasMet21_HOW5_2_FD_183867 | JGI IMG/M metagenome (GOLD analysis project Ga0207968, IMG submission 183867) | Freshwater sediment methanotrophic microbial communities from Lake Washington under simulated oxygen tension - Sediment Metagenome... | ecosystem: Environmental > Aquatic > Freshwater >...
CCAAAATGCCGGACTTACCTAATCGCAGAAGTTGTGCCCTTAAAGCACATCAACCTGGATATGACGGAAGTTTTTACCTCGCCACACTCAGCTCGAAGACCCTAATTCGGCTTGATTAATTGGCTTTTTGTATATCAATGCGCGATATACAAAACATGGCTCGGGATTATGTTTCCTCGGGTTGGTTAAACCGTTGATTGTTATTACAGAGAACCGGATCAGTTATGCAATATCGGCTGGTTTCCAATCAATGTGAAGATGGATATTTTGGTTTGATAATGAAGTCCATAAAGAGGATTCGCAGAAAGGCAACATCTGGAGAACGAAATGAGAATGCATAAATTTCTATACCCTTTGTACATGGCAATTACGTTTTCCATTCTCATGGAAAACAGCTTAGTTCACGCAGAAGAGGTACTCGGGCAATTTCCGCTTTGTGAAGCATCAGCTGCCTTGTTGATTCCTTGTCCAGATAAAAAAGTCGACAAATGCCTGTTGGTAGGCGACAACGAACAGGATCAAGAACTTTATTTATTCCCCATCAAGAATCTAAAGCTCGATGCAAAAGCCCAACGGGCGTTTGATTTGCACCTCGACGAGGAACAAAAAATTTCTGACATCGAAGCGCTTACAAGCGTTTCCGCTGACGAGATTCTGGCTTTTGCCTCACACAGTCGCAATAGCACATGTGAAATAAAGAAGAAACGCCAGCAATTTGGCAAAGTCAGTTTGGCTAAAAAACAAACCACTATTGTGGACACTCTAAAATCCAAGCCGGTCAACTGCGAGTATTTGTTTGCCAACCAAGTATTGGATACATCAATGCAGGCAGTTTGCAAAGCAATTGATACTGCCGAGACAAATGCGGAAAAAATTGAAGCTGAGCTGAAAGCGAAAAAAATTCCTGAAAAAGATGCAAAAACACGTTGCAACACAGTCAATGCCTTCAATGCCGAAGGCGCCGTCGCACTCAAGACCGAGAAGGGCGCTGGTGTATGGATCGGACTACGCGCACCTTTGCTTCATGTTCATCCCGAGCAACCTGAGAAAAAAAATCTTGCCATTCTGCTCCACCTCAAGGATTTAAGCGCTTACACGTTTGACCGGGTTGCATTCATTGACTTAAGTGAACGCGGTATTCGAGATCTGTCTGCTGATGGTGATTCAATTTGGATCATAGCTGGCCCTGCTAAAGATCAATCAGAACCTTTTCAGCTCAGACGGATTGCAATATCTGCTTTAGAGCCATCAAAAGTTATTGGTTCAGACTTTGTAAAAGAGTTACCTAACTCATCGGAAGGCTTAGCAGTTTCGGGAAAGATTGCATACGTTGTAATTGATGGGGATAAGGGAGATGGTCATAAATGTAAGGAATCCGCAAGTTACATGATTTTGACCTTGCCTTAGTGATGTGGAAGTGAACCCAGATTAACTCAATAATCCAATTATATTATGGAGATTCATCATGAGTCTTGTCGACTCGTCCTACAATAAAGAATCCAAAGCATCCTGCCTGGTGTCCAAAGGTGTAAATACCTACATTCGTTATTACAATTTCAGCAATTCATCATATTTCCAGAACAAACGTTTGGAGCTTGTCAATGCTTAAGTTCTATGAGCCAATGGATTAATAATTGCTGTGACCTTTCACCAAAGACATAATCAAGTCAGCGACTTTGCTGCGCACTACAGGCTTTCGTTACGAATTACTAATTTATCGGAGATTAGGCATGTCCTTTGCTAGCTTAAGAGTTACTAAACCAAAAAACCGGTTAATTTATATAAATGGTAATTACACAGAGCCGGCAGGGAATTCTTCGAGTAACTCCATCACAGTTGCCAGTGGCGGAAATATTGCGGAAACCCTAACTAAGGAAGACAAAGTGGATTATCGTAAACAATTCGAGGTAAGACCGGGAGATACTGTGGTTATTATTGAACTTGATCCGGTCAATCCACCAGAAGCGATCTAATTAAGGATAGCAATGAACTATCGCAACTCAAGCCCAGTTTTTATGCAACTGATGTTGTTATTAGCCTTGTTGACTACCGCTTGTTCCTATCCAACTCGAAATCAGCAAGCTACTGTTATCAGTGAAAAAACCGGATACCGATGGCACAGTTCCCAACCATCGGGTCTGGATGACACCTTGATAATCGTCACAGCATCCGGTGGTGGTACCAGGGCAACAGCGCTTACGCTTTCAGTTTTGCGGGCACTTGATGAAATTAAACTTGCATCCGGGTCCAGTCTAGCCCAGGAAGTCGATCTAATTTCCTCAGTGTCCGGCGGTAGCGTTGCCGCCGGGTATTTCGCTCTCGAAGGCACACGGGGATTCGATTCGCTGGAAAATAATTTCATCCGCAAGAATGGAATGTCCACACTGTTGTTTAATGCGCTTAATCCGATAGGTTTGGTGCGCTTAGCTACCCCTGGAGAAGAACGTATCGATTTGCTAATCGACTACCTTGACGAAGAGCTTTTCCATGAAGCCACATATCAGACTTTAATGGACAAACAACGTCGGCCTTTTCTAATCTTGAACGCCGCTGATATGGTAGAAGGCGTACCCTTTTCTTTTACCCAAAGAAAACTTGATCTGCTCTGCAGTGATCTATCAAGTCTACCACTAGCAACCGCCGTTGCAGCTTCTGCAGCTTTTCCAGTAGCCTTATCTCCGGTAACCTTGACCAACTATTCGCCCTGCCCAGCCAGCCAAAACAAGGTTTGGCCTCCAGTCTGGGTAAAAGCCAGTCTGGATCAACCAGATGCCAAACAAAGTATTTGGTACAATAATCCTCAGCGGGCGACTATGGCTAGGGCTGAAAACGCCTATGCTCTCGGCAGACCCAAGAAAGCATATATCCACTTGCTGGACGGTGGCATTGCAGACAATCTGGGCATTTTCGAGCCATTCCGCATGATCACAACTGGCGATACCCAGCCATCGTTCTTAACATACATAGATAAGCATCAAATTACCAAACTAATATTCATTACAATCAGTGCTCGCTCTTTCGCTTCCTCAGAACTTGATCAGGATCAGGCGACACCTGGCATTATAGACATGTTGAAGGCATCTATTGATGCGCCTATCGACCGAACATCCGCCGGAACAGCTGTGCAGCTTCGCAATCTTTTGTTTGACCAATTTCCTAAAATGCCAGGGGATCAGAATCAGCAAAAGACTTATAAAGACTTAGCTGATCATACTGCTCTGATTTCTATCGATTTTGACGCAATTGTTGATCTTGAGTGTCGGCGCAAATTCCAATCTATCACAACCAGTTGGTCGCTTAATAAAGATCAGATTGACGCAGTATTGATGGTCGGGGGGGCTTTACTCCAAAACAACCCAGATTTCCGAATACTGCTTAGCCTGCTGGGTAATCCGGCCCGCCCGAGATTGCCAACCATAGACCAAGCTTGCCAGGTCTTTTGATCACCCCTAGTGTGAACAGGAAGCGCCGACCGTTACCAAAAACGCGTGCAAAAATGGATCCGAGAAGCCGGCTTGCCGGCCGGTAAAATTTTTGCCAACTTGAACAGGCTGAACTCAGTGCCGCTGTGCAACAGCAGATTGCCGCAGCCATCGCCAGTCAATTAATAGAACAAAACATCCGCGTAAAATGGTTCTCGGCAGTGGCACTTGTGCAAAGCCTGTAGCAAGCCAAGCGGGACCTGGATTTAATGACGGCAATGACGCGTTTGGATAAATATCAAGTGCTGATTGTTGACGATATTGGTTATGTCAAAAAAACCGATGCGGAAACCCAAGTGCTTTCGAATTCATTGCCCATCGTTTTATAAAGTGGCGCAACCATACAACAGTTTGACGATCAAATCATAAGGCGGTTCCAGCAATCCGATAATCCGATCCACTTCAGGGCGCTATTATACGACCGGAATGTATGGCCGCCATTTGGCCCGCACCACGTATTCAACTTTGCCCAACTCCTTTTGTAACACGTTCTTGAAGAAAAACAGAAGCGCATTGAAGGCTTGATTCTGGCTAGACGCGGCGACCTGTTTGTTCACGGCGAGATTACTCAAAAAGCCTTTGACATCGTCCATGCCCAACAAGCCGGTATCCTTGCTCTTGGTAAAGGTTTGAAACTGTTGTAGCCAATAGCGGTAGGCTTGCCAAGTCTTGTTCGAATAATGGCGTACCTTGATGGCGTTTTTCAGTTGTTCATAAATGGCTCCCCAGTTGGCACCGGTCAATTTCATCGGTTGATCCGTCACTTCAGACAGTGGCATTTCCCGTTTTGTTGCAGGCAGACCGACCTGACTGGAAGAGTCCGGATTCGGCGTGCCTGATGACGTCAAAGGCAGAGGATTGTTAGCATTTTTAGCTGTTAAATTGCCGGACCGTGCTGGCGGCGATTGAAGGGTGCCGATCATTCGGTAATAAATCGCAATAGACCGGCGAGCTGCCATTCTTTGTGAAACGGATTGCTCCTTGATCTTCAGTTTTTCGTCAAACCCGGCAAAACTAGCGGTAAGCTTCGGGTCCAAAGTGTACTTATTGCAAAAATCCAGATAAAACCTAAACCACTTATGAAAATCATGGCGTTGCTGGTCCGGAATATTGCGTAAGCTAAGTTGCGACTCGAACGTCTGACTGTCTGACTTAAGGATGCGGTAACGATCAACATGACAACCTCCGATTTCACCTATTGGCTCAGTTTGGATGATGTACGGAAGGGAAAAATCCTTGCAGTTCACAAATTTATTGTTGCGACTCAGGTTTCGTGGTAGATATACTGTTAACAGCTTAATAACTTGTTAGGCTGTTAGGCATCAAAACTACGTTTCAGTCTTTTACAGTGGGCCAGTAAAATCTCGATTATCATTTGAGGAGTTAGTTCGATGAGGTTGCTTTATGTAGCTGTTGGTTTCTTCCTCGCTTTGCTCGCATTTTCTGCCGAGGCAGAGGTATTTGCTGGATACGACTCGTTTTGTGGTTTAGCGGTTGTTGTTGGTAGTGATCAGCAAGTAGCTTCAGCAAGAACCGATCCAGCAGGCGGAAAGTACATCCATATTGACCCAGGCGCTATGGCAAATTGGACAATGTCAAGAATGTTCACACTTGCGCATGAGTGCGCTCACCACCTCCTCGGACATACCAATTCTCTTGGGCAAGCTGAGCGCTTTTACGGAGGTACTGCGAAACAAGAGTTGGAAGCCGACTGTTGGGCAGCAGCAAAGCTACAAAGCATTGGGTATGATGCTGAAATCACTAGAACTGTACTTGAGCGCTCTAGCGAAGGACACTTCTCGGCTGGAGGCTATCCATCTGGTTCGATGAGAGCCCAAAATATTGCCGCATGCGCTGGAGGGACTGCGGGAGTGAACGGCTCGCGATGCTACAACGTCCAAGTAAACGAACCATTCATGGATGTCCAAGTCGTTATGCATCAAGTACAGATTCCTTGTCAGCACTGCGGATGCGATGCATTCGGGCAATGCGGATGTGTCCACCAGTTTGACATCGCGACACAACCAGTACAAGTTCCAGTTCAGCGTACTCGTATCGTTACTGAGCAAGTTTGTGAGTAGGATGTGGAAGCCAATGTCTAACCAGACAGTCAAGCGGGGCTTGCGCGAATACAGCCTTGAGCAGCCCCTTAATTTAACATTAGAACTCGCCATTTCACCCTTTACGCCACTCAACCAACCATAGGAAGTTTATATGCAAATACTGAAAATTGGATCAACTGGTAATCTCGTAGTTAAATGGCAAACCTTTTTACGGGGTCAGGGTCACACTCTGAATGTCAATGGTACTTTTGATGAGCCAACACAACTTGCGACTATCAAGTTTCAACGTAGGTATAAACTGGAAGCGGATGGAATTATTGGAAACCAGACCATCGGCAAAGCCGCGATGCTTGGTTTCGAAGTTGTTCAGTATTCCGAAACTGAAAGCTCTTACCCACCAAAACCGGACTTCCCCCCTCTTGTTAACAATGATGCTCGCCAAGAACTATTTGGCCCATTAGAGTTCATTCCCGCACCAACTGCAAAGAATCCAGAAGCAATCAAAATTACCAACGAGTGGGATAAGCTCAACATTAGTCGGATAGTTATTCCGCAGTTGGCTGGCATTGAAGGTGCGAACCAAAATGGTCACGTTTGGTTTCACAAAAAGGCTGAAGAGCAACTTGTGCGTCTCTGGAAAATGTGGGAGTCGGAAGGCATACTTAAATATGTTTTAACTTATAGCGGCGACTACGTTCCTAGATTTGTTAGAGGTAAGGCGCAAGAACAATTACTATCAAACCATGCATTTGGAACAGCGTTTGACATCAACTACGCATGGAACAAGCTTGGTGCAGAGCCAGCCACATCAGGTACAAAAGGTTGTGTCTATTCCCTAGTAAAAATCGCTAATGAGTGTGGTTTCTATTGGGGCGGACATTTTTCGCGGAGAGATGGTATGCATTTTGAGATTGCAAAACTGTTACCGTAGCAATTCCTAACATTACGCTCAACCGGAGCGCGGTTATAATGCGGTTTTATTTTTCAGCTTCCCGTGCCTCGCCCGGTTAGCTTTACGATGAATGGCTGCTGATTGAACCCCTGCCGACATTGAGCGCAAAGCTTCGAATGTCAGGAAGGGGTCGGTGACTGACTTTCGCGACTAGCTGCAGTCGGCCAATTGCCGTCTATCGATATCGTTAAACTGATAGCAGGTAAGCACCTAAAAGCTGCCGTTAACGCCCAGCACAGGGGCCCACCGGAGTGGAGCGCATTTGCGGTAAAGTGAGCGCGGCGAACCGCAAATGGGCGGAGCGTAGGAGGGGCCCTTGCTGCTGATTGTTAGAACTTAAAGCCACAGAGCTAGATCGCAACCAACTCGGCGATTTTTGCCGCGACTACCGCCATTGAATCATCTGAAGTATCCAAGCCTGTTCTGGAGGCGAGTAAGGGGCTGATATTGCGCAGAGCTTCATAAGTAGTGTTGTGCACGATCGGAACGAGCTGGTTACCTGCCAACAGTGCTGAAAGCTCTTTGTCAGCAACGCTCTCCTTTGGTAAGCGATCTAGCATCGCAGGGGTCACCAACACAAGGCCAATTCGTGAATTCGCTAAGCCTTTGTCGATGGCGCGCATCATTGGCACACCGAGCCCAAGATCCTTCTCGCTGAACCAAACTTTGACACCAGCCGTTTCAAGCAAATCGTGCAGCTCTTTAGCCGGTCCTTTGCGGTCGTCCCACGCGTGACATAGGAAAACGTCGCGAAGATCAGGCTGCGCCGCCGCTCGAATCTCAACGGCTTCTCGGATTGGAGTGAGAGATTGAATTTGAGCCGGCGTGTAAGACACTGACGAACTTGACCTTGACCAACGAGGTCTTGGGCTGCTGCTAGACCTAACACCACCAATGCTGTAGCTGCTCCCACTACTGCCATACGAAGGGTAGGACGAGCCGTAACCACTATAGCGGCTACTTTTATAACGGCATACAGGACAGGCCGCTGCTGCGGCCGCTGAACTATGCCCACGTACTGGTGCTGTGCATCTAGCCATGTCATTTCTTCCTTACTTGGTTTAGCAGTTCTAAAGCTGTGCTCACCGGTAAATTAGGAGCGCAGCGAGTAATTTATCCGCGTGCAGCACCTTGTTAACTGCCTATTAATGCGGGAGGATTCAACAGCCACACAATTATAAAAACAGCAATTGCGCCTGTTGCCCTTATAGAAAACTTCTGAAACCTTGACTCGACATTTAGCAACCCTGGAATAATTGCTGCTACCGCCGCTAGTGAAACAGAAAACACCCCTCGAAAAACAAAAAATTGAGTTGGAGTTGGGCTGGGAATAAATATTGCCAAAAGAAGAATTAGCAGAGCAAATAGCGCGCCAATAACTAATCCGGTTATAAGCTGCCATTTGGGAATTTCATTCAAATCATTTGCTCCGGCATATTCAAACCCTGCAATTGGCAGAGAGTTGTCTTTAAACAGACTTTCTATTTGTTTCCACTGATATTTTGGAAGATACTCTTTTGTCATTCTTTGCATGTTCGCATAAGCAGCTGTATCGGGCGGCTCTAAAGCACCTGCAAGTTTGTCAGAATAACTCCGTAGGAAATTCACATGCACCACAAAGGCCATTAATACACTGTGACACGTCTCAGCAAAACCTGTAACCCATTTCCCATTTGCATGGGCACCTAATAGTCCACTATTGCCAACGAAATTTTCAATAAAATTAAAGTATTTAGTACCTAATTTCTGACATGTTAATAAATCCTGAAGGGAAGGTCTTTCTCCACGTTCATGAATTTTAATCACAATAGGCTCAAGATGCGCCATGTAGGCTTGCTTTAGTTTCTCAATTTCTGCCTCAGCTTGGAGAACTGCTTGCTCATTAGTCATCATTGTCCATTGCTTTTGTCGCCATGAGAAGTAAGGTAGTCAAATCAGAATTATCGATGCCTTCCAGCATCATACATCTATATGAACCAACTACATCGTGGACTATCTTCTCAATATCAGCCTTCGACGCAGAACTCTCTAAACTTTTAATTCGTCTAGCAATCTCCTGCAGATCATGTTCGGTCGGAGCCCAATTAGTTATCAAAAGTACTGCTTCAAGTTCCTTTTTAAAGTTTTCTGTACTCATATCAAGTGTTCTAGTTTTTAGTTGCTAATTGCATTAATGTTATTAAATCTGAGGTATCTGCGCCGTAGTAACCGTAATTTCCTGCATCTGGACAATGCTTTTTAACAATGCTTGCCCAATCTAATTCTGTAGGGATAACTCCTTTTTGAACAAGTACTCGTATGTCTTGTTTTATTTTCTCCAACTGAGACGAAGTTGGTTCATTTGGAGCAGTACCAAACTTAATCTTTAGTTTATGTGCTAGTTCCTGATCATTAGTCATTTAGATCCCTTACTTTATGCTACTGAGAGCTGTTAACAAGTAATTAGATGGTTTCCGCATATCTACCGAAAAATACTCTTTGAAGAGATAATATATTGATTTGCATATGATTTTCCATTCTGTATATCATTCAGAGCCAAGCAGATAGGACTGGTAAACATCAAATAGCAGCCATTGAATCAGATTAGACGATAGACCGCAACGGGTCGTTCGCGCACTGTCGACATCCCCAATTTGCATCCTTGCAGTCGCAAAAAAATGCCGGTTTAACCCGGCATTTTTATTTAGTTTTCAAAGTTATCCGTTCTTGGCCGCCCTGCGTGGCCGCTGCTCCTTCTTCTGAATGTGCGCTTGTTGCTGCTCAATTCTACCCTGGTGTTTCTCGATCACGGAATCGACAATAGAACACACCTGACGCTTGATACCTTCTTTGCCCAGTACGCTATTATTCGCAAGATCGTTGAAATCGGTGAAGCCTTTGGGATTGGCCGTCTGCTCGCCGGGTGCAAAGATAGGTAGCAAGACCTTGCCGCCGACTGACTTAGCGGCTTCCTCAGCCTTGCTGCTGCCTGGATTGACGCCCTGGGTAGCTTCCAGGTGTTCATCATCGTCACCGGCAATGACAACGGGTTTGTCCAGAAACTTTTCATGCAACGCCTTGGCAACGAGCGGCAGGTTGCCCGAGTCAAACGCCGCGACAGTGGCAAAGCCCAATGCTTGCGACAGGCTAGCGGCGGTCGCGTAGCCTTCACTGATAACCAGAGCGGGAGCTTTAGCCAAGGCGGCCATGCCGCCGATCACATGAAAACAACCTTCTTTCCGGCTGTCCTTGGCGAATCGCTTGATGCCGTCTTCTTTAATGTACTGCATCGTCCATTGCTTACCATCGACATCTGTGGCCGGAATGTAGGTTTTCTGGCCCTCTTTATCGGTGAACACCCCCGCTTGCGGTTCCATGCCCTTGGCCTGCATGTACGGGGTTGGTTGTTCGACGGGCACCAGGTCGGCCATTTGAGCACTGACACGTTGCGCAGTGTATTCGTGTAATCTGGCCTGCTCAGGGTCACGGGCTTGCAGCTTGGTCGCTGCCTCAGCATGCAGTTGCGCTTTCTGCTCCGGATCAAGGGCATAGCCTTTGGACTTCCATTTCATTTCAATGCCGGTTTTGTTGTTCTTGATATAGCCCGCCGAGTGACCGACATAAAGATTGCAGTCATATAAAGGGCATATCTAAAACCATAGGAAGCATTACCGTCTTCGTTGATAACAGCCATGCTTAATGTGCCGACGTCAGAACCTCGTTTTTCAAGCGATGACCTTAGACTAATCTGTTGGGGGAGAATCGATAACTCCTTGGCCCAATATTTGACCTGTTGCTCAGGCGATTGACTCCCCGGACGACGTTGCGGTTTTAATTGACAATGAATTCGCTTGCTCGAAAAACCCAGTGCCAGGATGAATTCTTTATAACGTTTCGCGTCATCAACTGTTTTCATTTGCAAATGGGGGTGCGAGGCTATATTGGTCGCAATGTAATATTGAACACCCCATTGGATTCGTTCAGGATCGCTAAATCTAAGTTGTTGCAACTGTTGCAGTGTCTGTTGTGAATCTTTGATATCTAGCTGAGCATGCGGTTTCGGCATACAGCGAGGTGGATACTGATGCTCTTGGGCCTGAATGCCGTTTTTTTGATCGGTGTCGGCCAGTCCCCACCATTGAGGCCTAATATGCCTTGACACCTTCTTACCGGTTTTCATTTGGGATAACTCATGTGCCACATCAAACCAGGCTTGAATCACATGTTCCGAATAGCTGGTTTTTTCCGACCAATAGTAGGCGTTTTTATGTTCGGCGTCGTTGTGTTCAATGAGTTGGTGCAATACAGCAACAGAGGGTTCGTTCAGTTGCTGCTGGAGAGAACATTGTTGTAGCGATTCCGGCCACTGGATAGACACATTCTGTCTTACCGAAGTTGCCGATGTTTGCGTTGGTAATACTCGGCTACGTAATTGATTTTTGGCAATTTTTAGGACCGATAAATCGGCGTATTTGCGCTGCCGGTTTTTATATAGAGCCTCCCGACCAATGCCACTGATCACGGTGATTGCCGCAATCGATAATACGGACTCGTGTGCTTGGTTCAGGTAGTGTCTAAGCAAGTAGTCACAGAGGTGAAGGTAATTTTTCAGGGTAATGTCGGGGCTGGCATGGCCCAGCAAAACGCTGATTTGAAACAAATGCTTGCGTGAAGGTGTACGACTATTCAGACCAAACACTGCTTCGGCCTCTGCTTCGAGAATAGCTGGCTGATACAACGCCAATTCGGGCCAGTCGATGCCTTGCAAGCGCAACATTAGGTTATTGCCGCAACTATGCCGCAGATGGTGATAGCGCACCGTTTCATCGCCAGTGACAGCGCGTAGCACGGTTTGGATTATCTGGAAAATCACTGCCTCTTGAATAAGACTTAACCCGTTGTGTTCCTGGCAAAACACAAAGCTATTGTCGGTTTCAAAGCCGTCGAGTGCTTGCTCCAGGCGTCGATATTCAAGCCACTGAAGCAGTTCATTTAATTCAGCCAGGGGCAGCAACGACTTTAAAAGGATTTGCCGGGTGGCATGAGATGATTTAACCGTTTTGTGACGACTGGCCCGCACTAACAGCACAGGGTACTGACTGATTTGAATGTCGCACATGCGGAGTTTCCAGGCTTCTGTCCGACGTAAGCCGCAACGATAACCGAGCATCGTAATCAAGCGTCGACTCGTGATTAACCGAGGGTTACTTGCATCAATCTGATTGAACGCTTCTAGTGCCATTTGGTATGCGGTTTCGTTGATGTAATTGGCATCGACACTGGCACCCTGGGATTGGACACCTTCCAGCTCCGATAAATTTAAGGGTTCATCGTAACCACAACGTCGTAAGTAATGGTGAAACTCTTTAACGCGTCCGGCTTTGAAAGCTTTCGATTTCGGCGTTTTGCTGCGATCAATCAGGTTCTGATAAATTTCCAGCAATTCATCTCCCTCCAACGCTAGGGGATCTTCAGCGCCGATAACGTTGACCAAATCTTGTAGTTGACCAATATAATTCGCCACGGTACTGGCTGCTAGCCGGGTCTGGTTGGAGCTGCCATTTCGATACAGTTCAATAGCCCACTGACATAAGCGCAGTAAGGCGGGAGCTAACTGCCCTTGGTGCTCGCGGCTAAATAATTCGATGATCGCGATTGATTTAGCGTGGGGTCGCGTGGGGTCCACGCGCTTACGCGTCAGTCGTTTGACGAGAATTTTATACAACTGATACTGGTCATATCGCTGAATCACGTAGTCGTCACAGATCAGCGGCTCGTCCAAAGGCAAAACTGTTTCACTCGGCGATACATGAACATCCAGTGTCACTTGCTCGCCCCGACAATCGCTGTAAAGACGCTGCCAAGCACGGGGGGGAAGCGATGTCGTGGCGATTTTTCCTGCCGCAATATGTAATAAGAACGTCGGTAGTACCAATGCGTTTTGAGTGATTGCACAGTTGATGAGTTCGCGCAGAGGCATCGGTTTTTCGCTGAACCCGACTGCCGCCAAAAAGGCGTTGATCAAATACTGGCAATAGCTTTCACTTTTGTCAGGCGTTAGATTTTTAGGAATTGGAAATTCGCCGAGCTGATCGGCATACCAACGGAGCAACAGTAACTCTGTAACCGAGTCCGGGAACCATCGTTTCTGGAATAGGGTTTCTTTATGCAGGCGTTTACCTTTGTCCGATGATGCTTGCCGCGGCACATCGGTTTCCCATCGGGTTGTCAGCTCTTCGTTAAAATCGATCCAACAAACATCGGTATTAGCTTGAAGTTTGTCGATATGGCGGGGCAATAAATACAGGTAATTTGTATCCAATAAGCCACTGTACAGCAGGGCAGTCAACAATAATTGACCGGCGCGTAGTTGCTTTTTTTCATCGCCAGGTCGAAAGCCCTTGAGGTTTTTGAGTCGGGCCAGATAAAGCTCAGCCTCTCCGAAAAATTCCTCGTCGGACCAGGTTTGCTCCAATGCGAATTGAAGCTGTCGAAGCATGGGTAAGGCGGCAAAGGTTGTCGGCTGAAATAATGCCGTTTTTCTAGGGACGGTAATGATCGGGGCTGGGACATGAATGTTCCACAGTCCTGCACGTACTCCCCGATCCAATCCTTGCACGAAAAAATTACGGCAGTGTTTGAGTCCGTAGCCAGGCTGTTGCTGTTCAATGGCTTGCAGGATGGTTTGAATCTTCGCGTCATCAATGACAGGATCAGGCGTCCCTGTAACTAGATTGGGTGCCAGGTCTTGAAGAATTTTGATGACGCCGCATTGAGCAAGATACCGTTTACGCCGATAGAGATAATATTTATACGCATGACCACCCTCTGGCTTTTCGCCTGGCAACGTAAATTTCCACCCCAACCAAACGTTGCTATCGTCCATGCCTGTCACACCATTGAATGGTCATCGCAGCCAACTATACAAGACGACTAAAGCCTTCAATACAACGCCAGCCATCTTCTGCCAAGAGAGCATTGAGTCTCGGTGCAATTTCGTTGCGGTAGGCCATGGGTGAAAGGGAGGAGTAAACGCCAAACGGCTCTTCGCCATTTTCCCAATGGCCCAAAAAATAATTAACGATTTCGCCACTACAACCAAGCTCCCGCAAACGATTACGCAAATAACTGCGATTGACGTTGCAAGGCACCCGAAAAAAATCGCTTAAGCGTTTTTTGATTTCATCGGGCGTTAATTTCAGTATGCGGCCATTGGGTTTCATTAAAAATAGAAACGGTACCGTATAAACCAGTGTCTCGCCGTGGGAGAGCAGTTTTTTTGCTAATGTCGGATTAATTAGCATCAGCCGCTCGCCCAAATAATGACAATGAGTTTGGTAATGGCGCAATTGTTGCCGGACGATCACAGGTAACCACACTAACCTGGCATTGTAATAATCCAGGTCATCCTTATCAGAGATGCAGCAAAAACCGGTTTGCCAATCCACTTGATCTATGCACGCGAACGGATTTTGGACTGCGCGGTATCCGCTGGCAAAACCCAATAGTTCGGCAACATAGAGGGTATAGTCATTGTGCAACTCGACCCAATAATCCACAGACCCGCTGAATTTTAGGGTGTCGCTAAAGCGAACTATCAAATTTTGCACCAACTCAGCGACGACACCCTTTTTTAGATAGTAACGTCCACCGGTATAGTGCTGATCGGCATCTGCTTGGGTAAATTGGCGGCTATTTACCTGGGTTTGTGACAAGGGTTTATGCAAACTCTGGTAAACGGTTGCAGTGATCTGTCGGCAAGTGTCGGTATAGACTGTCTGTAACCGAGATAATGGCGGACTGGCGTAATGTAATTGCACTGTCCCCAGGTAGTGATTACGGCCTGTGATAATCATTGCCTCGGTGAGGTCACCACTGGTTTGATATAACCGCCCCATCAAATCATGACTAATCCGCGTGATTGTGAGCCGAGTTTTATATTGACGATTTAATTGCTTTAAGAACGTTGTAATTGCGCTCTCATAGTGAGGCTTCGCCTTTTCGACAGATTCGCTAAGATAAAACAGGCGCTTACAGCGTATTCTTTTACGTTCGTCCTCAATGTCTATAATCCAACGCCGTATAATTTCGGCAGTTTTATTGTGTATCGGCAATATAACCAGATTGTAGGTGTCGTAGACCAGCACCTTGGTTTCCTGATCGAGACTGGAATGATACGACGGCCTGAGGGAGCCATGAACCCATTCGTGGCTTTCGAGGATAAAACGAAAGTCATCGGCTTTCAAGGTCTTGGGTAACACCTTCCGCTCGTTTTCAAATCGGACCATGATAGCTGTTTCAAGGGAGGCGCCGGTCCAATATAACGTTGTCAACAAGGCCGCCAACTCTAGGTTACTTACAGTGTGGCTGAATGTTTTGCCCGATCGTTTACACCTTACCAAATTGGAAACTTCATGCAGGAATACCGTTAACTCATGAGCAGTCAAAACATCCCATCGGTAGTTAATAAGCTGGTTAGCGATCGCAATGGCTTTATATTTTTCCCGGCTGCGCCGGACGTGCGCAATGGGGGACCGCCCGGCCATCGGGTTGCCAGCAATGCGTTCGTCGTTGATGATGAGGTGCTCTACTCCGGTTTTCACCTCCCCTACTGCACAGCCTGCCTCGCGAGCCTTCTGTTCTTGTTTTTCGGTTTGGCTGTACATTTGAATAGCTTCGACAGAAAAACTAGCCGCGTGTTCATCTGCTGAATCGCTTGCAACGATCATTTCCCGCAAGGCCTCTCGATTTAATATTGCCTCCCAGGTTCTGCTGTGGGTCCGTGTGTAGCCGCCTTTATGTTCCACAGCATATCTAAGCATGCGCCGGAGGACATCTATGGCATTCACGAAGGGCTCTTGGCCGTAATCGACATCCTCTTCTAGGGTGTAGATAAAATCTAAATAATCGCCAAGTGAATTAGTCCTGTCTGGCAACGCAACCAGTAATGGCCTGAGTTCTGCGATTTTTTCCGGGTAATTCAATTCCGCAAACTGACGAATTAAACGCGTTGAAGCCAGGGAAATACTGTCATAGTGTTTATCTTGCTTATCTTCGAGACGGCGAAATTCGTATTGGCTCAAAAGCAATAGTGTCTGCAACAATCGATAGCGACGTTGATGCTCTTCCTCCGGATAGTCATACCAAATTGCTGTATAGAGCGGATAGCGTTCGAATTGTTTGGAAAATGGTGCGCGCTTACCATTTTTTGACTGCTGATTGATTTCAGGAAAATCGGTCGCCATTGCGTCAGCATACTCAACCACATATTCACAGATTCTTCGCCATTCCGAAATATTATCACGCAAGTAAAAATCATCTGTCACCTGCCCTGCTATCGGTAATACATTGATTAATTGATGGGCAATCGTTGTTAATGCCCGCAATTCGGGATGACAATCGATGAAACCAAGAAAATCATCAACACACTCTTCTGGGATACCTAGATCGAGATTGATGATTTGCGCGAACAAGATTAAATTACTATTAATTGGCGCGCTGGTGACGGTCATAACCTACATTTCAAGAGTCAGCTAGCATTTGATTCCGGATTTGTTTGCTTTTTTCTTTTCAAATAGGCTTTTTTACGTGAAACGTTCAGTAATTTTGTCAATGCACTGAGTTGTTTAGCTTCCGGAAGGATTTGTTTTTTGACGTCATCTAACGCCTGCCACGCTCGACAAATTTGATCATCACAATCTACAGGCCGCAATGAAAATAATAAGTGGCTCAAATAAAAATCAGTGGTGGCTATTTTCTCAATTAACTCATTCTCTTCCGCTTTTAATATAAAACAATGAATGAATGATTTAGGCTCTAAAACAATTTTGGCAATTCTAAATAATCTTATATTGCTCACACAATAATATCGCCCTTTATCCTGAACCAAAACCAGCGGATGGAGCTTGATAAAACCACGCAGATAATTAGCACTAATATTTTGTGCCGAATCTAGCAGATACTCTAAGTTACTTTCAATATGCATGTGATTCTTTAAGCCTGGATAAACAGACTCAATTTTTTCAAATATTATTTCTTCAAGCTCAACATTAATTTCTCCGTAAAAATCAGAATTCTTTTTTGCCATATTTCAATTAACCAATCACTAGCCTGTGTAAATAATATAATTCTTCATAACCATAACGCCGGATTTGACCAAATGGTTGGGTTCGAAAATTGGTGGCTCATAGGAAGGTAAAGCAAGCGAGGGTAGATGTCAATTTTGTCCCTTTTTACTGTGACACGCTATGGACAATCAGTAGCGAACAATTTGACATTATTTGACTTTAAACAACCCAAAAACAACCACAATCGTATGAATCTATTGATTAATGACAGTTAACATCCATTAATATATTGTTACGGCGCTCATGTGATTAGTGCTCCGGAGGCCGAGGTCAGAAGTTCGAATCTTCTATTGCGGAAATCAGGAAATTGCTGAACATTACCAAACAAGAGTCGCCATGATAGCGCCGACCTCCAGTAAAGGCACTGTGCTGATAGTCGATGATACGCCTGGTAATCTGGCGTTATTGTCAGATACGTTATCTGATGCCGGGTACCGAGTATTAGTAGCAACTGACGGCTGCTCAGCCATCGAGCAAATCCAATACATCAAGCCGGACATTATCCTGCTGGATGTCATGATGCCCGGTATAGACGGGTTTGAAACCTGTAATCGTTTAAAAGCCAACCCAACGACGGCATCAATTCCGGTGATATTCATGACCGGCTTAAGTGAACTGGACGATCTATTGCGAGGATTTGGTGAAGGCGCACTGGATTACATCGTTAAACCGATACGCCCGGCCGAGGTATTAGCTCGAATTGAAGTCCATTTGACCCAGACACGTAATTTGCTCAGAGCTGAAAGGCTATTGGCTCACGGCGATTTTGCCGCAGTGACGGTAGATGATTGTGGTGGAATTGTTTGGTTAACGTCCACAGCGGAACAATGGCTCGGGGATTTTACTTTTCAGCAAGGCTTGCCGGCCGAAAGTAATGTGAATGATTCTTTGCCACAAAGTATTCTGGTTTGGTTCCAACACTGGCTGCAACGTGCCGACAACATTAACAATGAGCAGGAAGAATTCGAACTTGCCCCCGGCTTTAGCATCCGGATTAGCCCGTGCCAGCAACCTGGTGAGTTTTTATTGCTGTTGCAACGTGAAACCCTGCCCTGGAATCCGGAAAGCTTGCGTGACAGCCTGAAATTAACCTTCCGTGAGGCGGAAATATTAATGTGGATAGCCCGCGGTAAAACCAATAAGGAAATTGGCATTATCCTCAGTACTAGCCCAAGAACAGTCAATAAGCATCTGGAACATATTTTTGAAAAACTGGGTGTTTCTACCCGTGCAGCGGCTGTTGCCATGGTGTTACAAGCAAATTGACTTACCTGGCAATAGAACGTAACGAATTATGAGCTAACTGGCTGAATATAAAAATGAAATTCAGCCAGTTGATGAGCTAAAGCTTGAAAACGTCACATTCGCAAATATCCTAAATTAGCTATGGATAAATGCTTATCGTAATTAGTGACGGCCAGAATATCTATAATCAAACCTTAAGTTAATTTTTATTATTGACTCAATTTTCCTATGCGGACTGCAGTCAAAAATGCACGTTTTTAACTAGTGACAGTGTGGCTGACACGCGAATTGTTCAGCGCTTCCCTAAGTAGTTCTACTTATTTATTCCCATCAAGATATGCCATACACTGTTTCTATGGTTAAAAATGTATAAGGTGGTTTTTTAGTTAAAACAAATCCCCAGCCAGTTTAAGTTATAGCCTTATTCAAATTACAGATGAATGGCGCTGTTCCACTTCTTCTGCATTGGGAAGTTGCTCAACATTAAAATTATCACACCGCCCCCTTGGCATTTGGGTACACCTGGCTCGGTGTGTGGCTAGCCCAGTGCTTGATGTCTATTTTTTGGGTTGTAAGATAGAAAACAGTTTGTAAGCCCTGCAAGCTGTCGTTCTTTTTCAAATAGATCTCTTCATATTTCGCCGTCCGCCACGACCAAATGGAGATCCTGTCCCGCTTTATCAGGCATGCAGGAGGACGAACAACGAAGGAGCCGTTGCCTTAGAGTGACAAATAGCTTCCACCTTCCCTAATGAGCGTAACTTCACCATCCAATAAAAATATGAATATCCCATTATCAATGAGATATAAGTTGTTTCTGGTAAATTTTGACGCTCTTTGGGAGTTTAAATGCAATCTTTGTTATTAATGTTCAAGAGGAGTCACGCATGTTTTATGACTTGAAACAAAACCTTACTAAGCTGGAAATTAATAGATCGGAATTAGATTTTGAGCGATGTTTATCGGTGTGGAGCACAGCACGCAATTTAAGGTTCCCACTTTCCGCGTTCGGTTTACTTGCCGCGACCATGAGCTGGCAGACTGCTAGCGCACAAACTTTCAATCAGGCAAGTACTATAGAACTTGATCGTGTCTGCGGCAGAAACCAACCGAATCCAGGTGATTTCACAATACCAGGAGGCATTGGGAATGAACTTGGGAGTATTTGTACTCAATTGCAAGCCGGTGGGCAAACCGCCGGTGCAGGCGTGGGTACTCAGTCGCAACCAAATTCGTTGCTGATCTCCCAACAACAATTGAAAGATGCACAAACTCAAAAGGAAAAAAAAGATAGGCCTCGCGGCTCTGCTGACGCGATAGCTAACAATTGGGGCAGATTCAGTACCTTTTTAACGGCTGGCGCAACGACTCTTCGCCATCACCAAAATGAATTTGAAGAAGGTTACAACTCAACGATTCCTTCGGTTACGTTAGGGGCTGGGTATTCCATTTCCAAGTCCCTGGAGGCTGGCTTGGCATTTAATTATTCAAACTCGAATGCCAATTTCAACTCGGGCGGCGGTTTTAACGTCGATTCTTACACGCCGCTCCTCTATATCAACTACCTGCCCTTCGATAATGCCTTTGCCAACCTGGCTCTAGGCTATACAAGGCAGAACCAAACCAATAATAGAATAGCTGTTGCAGGTTTGACTGGTGTGGATCCAATTACTAATACTCGCAGTATAATTTCAACTAATACAACAGGAAACCTCAACGCCAATCAATACACGCTCAACTTTTTGAGCGGTTATGACCATCCGATTGAAAATATCACCATAGGCCCGAGAATCGGAGTCGATGTGCGGCAATGGGAAATGAACGGTTATCAGGAATCTACCAACACCGGCCTGGAGTTACTCTATAACAGTCAATATCAAACCTCAGTTCAGAGCACATTGGGATTATCCGCCTCTTCTGCCCACAATACGCCTTACGGTGACTTAATCCCTCAATTCAACGCTTTTTGGGTGCATGAGTATGCAAACAATTCACGAACTATTAATTCGCATTTTGTTCAGGCTGCTGATTCTGCTACTTCTGCCGGCTTTTTCTTTCAAACCGAATCTCCGGCACGAAATTGGGCGGTTATTGACCTTGGGGTTTCTTTAGTAATGCAGAAAGGTGTACAAGCTTTCGCCAATTTTTCAACCGTGCAGGGAAACCGCAACTTTGAAAGTTATGGCGGCAACGTCGGCGTCAGAGTCGGCTGGTAGCTGCTTACAATCGGATCATATTTACTGCAATTTTATTCGAACATACGATCTGTAGTTTCTAAGTTCGTTATTCCAGCAAGCCAAGCCGGGATGACGAACTTGAACATAATTACTCTGCTAATTCATCCAAAACGTTTTGCCATATCCGCTCCCAACAACAAACATGATCGTAATTGTCGATCACAATCAGTTCAGCACCCAAATGTAACGCAGCTTTTGCCATCAATGCCGGCGGTACAACCTCATCTTTGCCACCTGCATAATGGCGCTGATGAATCAACTGGGACAGTGGCGGAAGAACTGCCGGATTCAAAGATCCACTGAGTTCATTATCCACGCCATAGGCAGCCGCCCAGGCATCAAGATCCAGGTTTGCAGCGACGGTAACTACAGATACGGTTTGTGGCAATCGAGAGGCAAGCAGCACCGCCAAAACGCCACCGCCACTGTGTCCAAACAAAGAAACTTGTTGATAACCACCCTGCTCTAGTAGTTGCTTAATCACTGCCGCGAGGCTGGCGACTACCTCCTCAGAGTATCGCTCTTTCAGCCAGAAACGGCTGGAACACTCGCCGATTGATTCCACCCCATGGTAACAAGGCCTGCCCACATAAACGGCTGGGGCGGCATCAAGCGCCATTAAATTTAATACCAGTGGATTGCGTGGCGTGGGATCGTCTGATGGCCGACCCGCAATCCAAGGATTGCCGTCACCATCGAGATAGATGTGCAGCGTTTTTGATGAATATCCTGTCTTGATATAGACCACATGTTGAAAGCGCGATCCTGTTAGCACTGCACGCTGCATTTTCAACTCTGCAGCTTTGCTGGCAAACTCTTCTGCAAGAGTTGTACAACCCGCCAAAAATAACACGAGCGCATATATGATGAATATGCGCTTACTCGAATGCACGCCAGTCTTTGCAAGTTTGATGAGGTTCATTGATACCCAAATAATCGTGCAACTCATCCTGATTCAGGTTTCGCCCGGCCCTACTGCATAACTGATCAAACACTCTTTGCGGTTCTGCATCATGCAGCTGCACCTGACCATCACTTACTGCAGATGCCAGTAAGTGTTCGTCCGGGCTGAAAGCGACGCCCCACACCTCGCCGTCATGACTAATGCGGCCTGTTTCCAGACCAGACATTGTTTCGATTAGTCTTGTGATTCCGTCACGGCTGGCGGTAGCCAAAAATTTTCCTGTCGGACTAAAGGCGATGCTTTTAACCTCACCGCCATGTTTTATCAAGGAAAGCAATTTGCCTGAATTAATATCAATCAATCGAGCCGTATTATCCATACTACCCGTTGCCAGCAATTTGCCATCCGGACTAAAAGCAACGCTAAGCACGATACCGGCATGTTCAAACCTGGCTGTTTCTTTGCCTGTGATTATCTCAAACAATCTTGCCATGTTGTCTTCACTCGCCGTTACCAGCAATCGACTATCAGGACTAAAGGCTAGCTGCGCCACCGGAGCAGCGACTTTAATTGCCTGTTTTAGCTGCCAGGTTTTTGTGTCTATCAACTTTATTGTGCCATCCTTAATAGCAATGGCTAATAGCTGGCCATCAAAGCTGAAAGCGACATGCCTTATTTCGTCAGCCGCATTGATTTGACTGGCCTGTTTGCCGGTCGCAGTGTCAATCACTATTACCGACTTATCCAGGCTAGCAGTCGCCAGCCATCGACTATCAGGACTAAAAGCAATACTTCTGACCTCATCTGTGTGGTGAATCCTGACTAATTCCTTGCCGGTCTCTACATCTATCAGCTTAGCCGTATTGTCCTTGCTTGATGTAGCCAAAAATCGTCCATCCCGGCTAAAAGCGACGCCATAAACAGTGTCAGCATGCTCAATTACCATCTCTTCTTTACCGGTAGTAATATCGAACATTCTGGCTGTTTTATCCTGACTCGCTGTCGCCAACAATCGCTCGTTGGGATCGAAGGCAATGCCCATAATTGCAGCATTCTGTTTGATTTTTATATCATCCGGATTTTTGACAGTCTCGATAAGCCGTACCACTTTATCCATACTTACCGTGGCCAGCAGCTGATTATCCCGACTAAAAACTATGTTCCACACTGCCCCGCCATGTATTATCCGAGTGACTTCCTGCCAAGTAGCTGTGTCAATGAGTCGTGCCGTCCCATCCAGGCTGGAAATCGCCAGCAATCGACCGTTCGGGCTAAATCTGACGCTATAAACATCATCTCTATCTGAAAATTGGGCGATTTCTTTGCCGCTATTAACTTCCGTTACTCTGGCCGTATTATCATCGCTACCGGTTACCAGCCACCGGCCATCAGGGCTAAACGCCAAACTCGACACCATGTCACGGTGTTGAATTTGTGCTAACTCCTTGCCTGTTACAACATCGAATAAATGTGCCGTATTGTCGATGCTAGCCGTCGCCAATAATCGACCATCGAAATTGAAAGCAACATGGGTCACCTCAGCGCCATGATCCATTCGGTGCAGTTCTTTGCCTGTCGCGGTATCTACCAATCTTGCCATGTGATCCTTGCTAGCAGTGGCCAGGATGCTGCTATTCGGACTGAAGGCAATATTAAAAACTTCATCGCCATGTTTAATCTGTCTCAGTTCCTTTCCCGTAATCACGTCAATAAGACGCGCAGTATGATCCTTGCCAGCAGTTGCCAACAAGCGGCCATCAGGGCTAAAACTAACTGCAGTCACCTCATCGTCCTGAACTAGACTAAAAACTTCTTTACTGCTGGCTATGTCAATCAGCCGGACTTTTTTGTCTTTACAGCCAGTGGCAATAAACCGCCCATCAGAACCAAAGGCAACACTATTAACCCAATCGCCATGTTTTATTTGAAATAACTCCTTACCGTTTTCAGTTTTGAACACTCGCAGCATGTTGTCTTTGCTGCCAGTAGCCAGCAATCGACCATCCGGGCTTAAGGCGATACCCTGGACCGGTTCATTATGCTGTATGCGATATTTAGGGAGCATTCTCAACAATTTATTGGCTGCGGTAGATGCTTCTGCATTGTGTTGCAGATGCCATGATTCAATAGCAAGCGCCGCTGCACGTTCAATCTTGTCGTCGTCAGGCGCAGTATCGGCAAGCTGCGCTGCTTGAACCGCAAGCTTTCCAGATAAGGTAATATTGCGGGCTTTTTTAGCATCCCACCAACTCCACCAACCCCAAATTGAAGATGCCAACGCTATAGCTGCCAATATCAGATAAACCAAAGCCCTGCGTTTGGCCGTGCGTTCGCGCTGTTCCGCCTCAAGACGCGCCTGTTCCTGCCGTTTTTGTTTCTCCAACATCTGCCGCTGATCACGGCTTTTGCCAACCACAGAAGTCAGTACATCATGAATCAGCTCAATACGTTTGATGCCGTCCCGCTCCTGCAACCTTAATACCAACAACCGACGCTGTACCAAACTGGCCAAGGCCTCCGCTGTAATACCTGGAGTTTCCAAGGCGTTATCATAAGCCTCGCTGTTGCGATAGCCGGAAACGGTGAGCAACTTATCCTCAATGAACCGGCGTAACTCAGGGGGTTGATCTTCCAGGCTGCGTTCGTAAAAGTCTTCCAGAATCTGTTCCTGGTTGCTGGCAACTGCCTGCGCGTCAATCATGCTGGCCTGGCTTTTGATTCTGAGTTCGTTAAGCTCACGGCAAACCAGACTCAACAATGCCGGCTCGATACGCAAATCCGCCAATTCTCGGCGTTGTTCTCCGTGTTTACCTGCCACCAGACGGACAACGCTTTCGGCGACACTGCGCTCCATCAATCGGCCATCAGTCTGATCAGCCACTGCCAGCGCTTGGTTGCCATTCATAGCAAGAAGACGCATGCGATTGTGACTAATGGCGGGCATTAGTTCACGCAGTCCTTCCAAATTAGCTAAATAATCTTCACGCAAGCTGAACAGCAACTTATAAGGATGACGGCTGAATCTGAAGTTTTTTGACTCATCAGGATTTGCGTCCAAACGGGCTTTCACGCTTTCAGGGCAACGTCCTTCCACTAAATCGGCAAGCTCTAAAATAAAACTATCAGTATCTGAGGCTCGCTTCCGATTTTCACGCCCCAACGTAAAAACTTCTTCAAACTGATCGAAACACAATAACGGAACCGTCATTCGGTTTCGAGCATCCCAAAATTCAGAGTCTTTGCGGTGAAAATATTCCCACAGTGTTTCGTTTGCATTATGCGACGGCGCTTCAATGGCATTTTCCTGAGCTTGCCGGGCTATAGCAGCAAACACCTGATGACTAAGACTCACTGAAGCATCTGTAAAGTCCAGACGAATCAAAATCGGGAGTCTATTGTTCTGACGCAAGCGGGGGAAAAGACCGGCTTGTAATAAGGAACTTTTGCCCAGACCGGAAACACCGAACAGAACGGTGAGACGCTCACGATTGACGAGGCAATGTAGTTCTTCTATGTCGGGTTTTCGACCTTTGAAAAACTGTGCTTCCTGTTCTCTGAATGAGGCCAGACCCGGCCAAGGATGCTGGTCATCGACGATAGCGAGAGTTGATAGCGGCTGAACCGAAGACGCATTCATATCGACTAACCGTTATCTCGCCGGTACACGCGCTGGAGCTCTTTAATCTCAGTCAAAAACGCTGAACTACATTGGCCGTCTTGTATTCTCTCCCAGTGCAATTTACGAATTTGTTCATCCATATTGGGGGCGTCAGGCGGGGTGTCGTCAATCACCAGGGGAATAATGAAACGTATGCTGTCAGGGTAACGCAGGGCCAGCTGCTCGGCATGTTTCCATTCGGCACGAAAAAACCGCGGCTTCCGGGTCAGGGTATTCCCGGAAATAATAGGCACGAACAGCGAACATTGTTCGATATTGGTTTTGATCTTGTTTTCAAAGTTATCGCCGACGCGCAAGGCATTAGGATTTCTATCGAACCAAACTTCAATTCCAGCCTTTTCGAAAGCATCTCTAATTAACAGTACAGTAGACTGATCTTCATGCGCATAACTCAGAAAAACTGCGCCACTCTGCATGGGATCATCTTCACCTAGTCCAGCTTCGGTTTCATTTTCGTCAGGTTGAGATTCATCTTCGTCTTCATCAGATTCAGCGTCAGGTGGAATTGGATGGATTGCTATCCAGCGCCGGTGTAGTTCGTTGACAAATTCAATCGATGCCATTGGACATACTTTGGTTCGGCTACTGAAATGCTGAAGAAATTCCGCCAGGTTGGTTTCTTTCTGCAACTGGTCCCCGACCAGAAAATCGGTTTTATCTCTGGAAATAATCAAGCGATATTTGTTACCGATACGCACGAAAAATCGCCCCAGCCAATCAACTAATGGACAACCAATAATCATTAAATCCTGCATAACCAGCGCATCGAACAGCCGTTTCGGCCGGGAATCATGGGCTTGCAGGTCATGCATAAATTCCAATACATCTTCATCAGTGACAGCATATTCCGGCGCAGCAGCCAGTTTGCCGAACAAATGAAATACCGTTGTTCGTTGCAAATTTTTCAGCGCTACCGGTAGATCGTTTTTAGATCCCGGATAGAACTCCAGTACCCGAGTTTTGTCCAGACCACCATAACGAACTTGGTTAAGCACCTGAGTAAGATATGGATCGAAACTTGTGGTCACAAATAGCTTCAGCGGCCGAATTTCGGCGAGTTTGACCAGTGCTTCGGGAAGTTTAACTTGCGACAATTCTGATATTGCGCGTTTAAGCTCAGGATAAATATCCTCGCGTTGGCCGCCTTGGGAGAGATAGCGGCAAACGACGGCGTTTAAGGTATCGGCTGGTTCAGAAGCAATTTCCAAGCGCTGTGCAAGTTGCTCTGCAAGATAGGAGTAAAGCAGCGTTGTTTTACCGTCGATATCGAGCATGAGTAATTCCGGACCGATTACCGGAATAACACGGCCCTCTTCGATAAAA
>Ga0207968_100196_pt1 | contig 25837 bp, 28 predicted proteins | sample LakWasMet21_HOW5_2_FD_183867 | JGI IMG/M metagenome (GOLD analysis project Ga0207968, IMG submission 183867) | Freshwater sediment methanotrophic microbial communities from Lake Washington under simulated oxygen tension - Sediment Metagenome... | ecosystem: Environmental > Aquatic > Freshwater >...
ACACATTTATGATAGCAACACCCGAAAAAAATTCACCCGGAATATCCATTAATAAAGTTAGACTACCAAGATGAAACAATTATTAAAGAAATCTTTACTGCCGATAATTATTATTGCACTTTTAGCGCTACTAGGGCTGCAACTAACCAAAAAGCCACAGGCGCCTGATGTGACATTTAACACCATTGATGGCAAACAAATCACAATGGCATCTTTGAAAGACAAGGTCGTCATCGTTAACTTCTGGGCTACAGACTGCCCGGGCTGCATTAAAGAAATGCCTGAGTTAATTAAAACATATAACACCTATCAATCCAAGGGGCTTGAAATCATCGCTGTCGCCATGCCGCACGATGAAATCTCGCAAATCAAAAACTATAGCAAATCTAAACAACTGCCATTCCCTGTGACTTACGACCAAAGCGCGGCTATCACTGAGTTGTTTGGCAAAGTCCGCCTAACACCCACCGCATTTATCTATAACAAGCAAGGTGATTTATTGCAAAGAACCATGGGCGAGTTGGATTTTGTAGCATTACAGCAACTATTAAATAAAGAACTGGGCGTTTAAATGCTGTGGATTAAAGCGCTACACATTATTTTTATCACTAGCTGGTTTGCGGGCTTATTTTACCTACCTAGATTATTTGTGAACCACGCGATGGTGCTAGATAGCGCAACGCCAGACAGCAACACATCTGAGCGCCTAAAGCTGATGGAAAGCAAACTATACCGCTTCATGTTACCGCTCGCTTTATTGGCACTTGGGTTTGGGCTTTGGCTGTGGCTTGGCTATGGTGTTTCCGGCGCGTGGATGCATGCCAAGCTAACACTGGTTGCCATACTGATTGGCTACCATGTTTACTGCGGCAAACTCGTAAACGACTTCAGGCAGGATAAAAACCAACATAGCCATATTTGGTATCGCTGGTTTAATGAGTTACCGGTGCTTATCCTGATTGCCGTTGTTATACTGGTTGTGGTTAAACCTTTTTAATAGAAAGATTAAGCATGCATGAGGATTCCGACCTGCTAGATTCGTCTTGGCTCATTTACATGCTGGCCAAATCAAGCAATACACCTGAGGGACGTTTATTAAGCCTGTTTGACATTCTTAATGACTGGCTCAAAGCCCCCAACGTGCTACAGCACTGCCATTTAAGCAGCGCAAATCATGCGTTGCTACTGAACTACTGCATAGCGCAAGCACAAGCATTAGGCGCAGAAAATCCTGAAATCTTAGCCGAGCATATCGTATTGATTGCTCACAATGCTGCCCAACAAAATATCGCACATCCACTAAGCAACAGCTTGATGCATGCCAAAAAAGCAGCCAACGCCCTTATCTTGGCACAAACCCAACCCGCAATAGCTGTAACGGTTAAACGTGCAAACACTAAGCCCATAGCCTACGGCATCGCAGCAACGCTGGTACTAGCTATTGGTGCGTCGCTCATCTGGGCGCCCTTCATGCACGAGCAGCAATCAGCACCACAGATGCACGCTGAGGCAAGCAACACGCACAGCAGCAAGCACGCCGTTACGCCAGCACAAGCCCTGACCGCTCAAGATGCAACGCAGATGTACGCTAAATTTGAGCTGATGCGTCAAGGCTCATGTCAGTTTCCTGAAGTATTACAAATGCCAGATAAGCACAAAGCTATTTACCTGGAAAATGTAGTGGGCGGCAAGCTGCCGGCCAACCTTGAAGACCTTGCCATTGCCAATCAGTACTTAGCAAAAATACGCTGCAATTACACACCTATGCTGATGGCAGCATCCAAGTAAAAAGACACTCAATAATAACAGTTGCAATCACGCTATACAGATTAGTATAATGGTGACATATGACTGGCTTACGTGAAAAAATACTCACTACTGCGAGCAATCTATTCCAAACGCAGGGCATTAACTCGACCGGAGTTGATACTATTGTGGCTGTCGCCGGCACCACCAAAATGACGCTGTATAAATACTTTGGCAGCAAAGAGGTACTGATTCTAGAAGTACTGAAACAAGGTCATCTGGATTTTCAAAACTGGCTCAACGACAAACTAAGCAACAACACCAAGCAACCCAGCGAAAAACTGCAAAAGCTGTTCGACTACATTGAAGAATGGGTCACCTCACCCGATTTTCATGGCGTAGGTTTTATTAAAGCCTCGGCAGAGTTCCCTCAGGAAGATAATCCAGTGCATCAATTATCTTCACAGCAATCGCAGCAATTTAAGCAATACATTCACCACTTGGCAACCGAAGCTAATATTAAAGATGCCGAAGGCTTATCGCTACAGCTATCCTTGATATTTGAGGGTGCGGTGCAGGCTGAGCAAATGAAGCGCGGGTCTGGTGCGATTAAATACGCAAAAACAGCGGCAAAAATCCTTATAGACGGCGCGTCTAAGCAATAAAACCATCAAATACCTCACGCACAACAGATATCGACATCTGATTAAACGTGCTTATCTATTAAACTTGCTTATCTAGGCTAATACCTAAGATAATGATTCTTTTTTCATTTCTGCGTTAATTCCATGCGTACACTTATTTGCGGCTCACTCGCCTTTGACACCATCATGGTGTTTCAAGATAAATTCAAAAACCATATCTTGCCAGACAAAATTCACGCGTTAAGCGTTGCGTTTTACGTGCCTGAAATGCGCCGCGAATTTGGCGGTACAGCAGGTAATATTGCCTACAACCTGCAACTGCTAGATGGCAACCCGCTTATCATGGCAACTGCTGGTGAGGATTTTGGCACTTACACGCAATGGCTGGATAAAAATAAAATCAACACAGCCCATATCAAAATCATTCCTAACAGCTTTACCGCCCAAGCCTTTATTACAACGGATACTGATGACAACCAGATCACGGCATTCCATCCTGGTGCGATGATAGAGTCACACCAAAACAGTGTGAACGATGCTAAAGATATCACCTTGGCAGTGATTGCACCTGATGGCCGCGATGGCATGTTCCAACATGCACACGAATGCCACGAAGCTGGCATTCCATTCTTATTTGATCCGGGACAAGGCTTACCTATGTTCAACGGTGAAGAACTGCTGCAGTTTATTGAAATGGCAGACTATCTGGCGGTTAATGATTATGAGTCACAAATTATTCAAGATAAAACCGGCTTATCACTCGACGAACTGGCACTAAAAGTTAAAGCGCTGGTCGTAACACTAGGCGGTCAGGGCTCACAAATTTATGCTGATGGTCAACGCTTTGATATCCCATGCGTTGTGGCAGATGAGATTGTCGACCCAACCGGCTGCGGTGATGCTTACCGCGCAGGCTTGCTGTATGGTATTGCTAAAGGTTGGGACTGGCCAACTTGTGGCAGACTTGCTTCAACCATGGGCGCAATTAAGATTGCGCACCGTGGCGGACAAAACCACGCGCCAACACGTGCAGAAATTGAGATCATTTACACTCAAGCACTTGTTAATGAAACGGCGTTAACAGAAGGCCTAGCCAACTAAGTACTGGCTGCTTTAGTATGTACGTAGAGGTAAAACTTTTAAAATTTACATTCACTGATTAAAGGAAAAATAAAATGCATATCAGTCGACTTATCGCAATAGGCTTGCTCAGTGTATTTTTAGCTGCTTGCGCCAGTTCTAACTCTGGCTCTGTGTATAGCAGAGAAGATGCCAGAAAAACACAAACTGTAAGAACAGGTACTGTGGAAAGCGTGCGCCAAGTAAAACTTGAAGGCACCAAATCACCAATTGGCACCATAGCTGGCGGCGCAGTTGGCGGCATCGCAGGTAGCTCAGTGGGCGGCGGCAAAGGCAGCACAATTGCTGCAGTGCTTGGCGCTGTAGTTGGCGGCATTGCAGGCTCTGCTGCTGAAGAAGTAGCCACCAGAAAAGATGCTTTGGAAATCACCGTCAAATTGGATGGCGGCGGCCTGCTTGCAGTTGTGCAAGAAGCTGATGAAGCATTTTCTGCAGGGCAAAGAGTACGCCTGATTGAAAACGGCGGCACCACTCGCGTATCTCACTAAACAGCGCCTAGCGCTGACCACCACCATGATGCCTTAGCTATAGATGCAGCTTAGGCATCATGAGCACAGTTTATCCCCTAACACTCACCATTCGCTTAACAACTTAGCAAACCAAAACTAAGCACTTACGCCTGCCATATCAAACCTAAATGCAGATTTACTGCATACCAAACCGCTGTCAACAAAGCATCATCTGCACGTCATTAATTCTTCATATTCCATCTTTAAAGTGCTGTTCAAGCATAAAAGATAAATTTCATGGAGAGTAGCCAGATCATGCGTAAAGATTTAACCTTAATTGGAAGCATCAATGCACGTAACCAAGAGTCAGCATCACAAAGAAGACTGTATGTGAATCTAGCACACACGCAGGCTGAAATTGAAGAGGCACAACGCTTGCGCTACAAAGTATTTGCTGAAGAAATGGGTGCGCAACTCTCAGGCACCGGGGGTTTAGATATTGATGGCTTTGATCAATTTTGCGACCATTTGATTGTACGCGATAGCGGCACCAATCAAGTGATTGGTACTTATAGAATATTAAGCCCATCCAAGGCTAACGAAGCTGGTGGCTACTACTCTGCCGGTGAGTTTGATTTAAGCCGCCTCTCTCACCTGTTTGACCGTACTGTTGAAGTTGGCAGAGCCTGCGTACACCAGAACTACCGCAACGGCGGAACCATTACCATGTTATGGGCGGGTCTTGCAAAGTATATGCAGATTCATAACTACGAGTACATGATTGGCTGCGGCAGCATGAGCATGTCAGATGGCGGCCACAGCGCAGCCAGCCTTTACAACAAATTACGTGACGAATATTTATCACCTTTAGAGTACCGTGTATTTGCGCGTAACCCATTGCCAATCCAGGCATTGCATGACAACTTACAAGTCGCATGCCCGCCTCTAATTAAAGGCTATTTGCGTCTAGGTGCTTATATTTGCGGCGAGCCAGCTTGGGATCCGTATTTCAATACGGCAGATATGCTGGTGATGTTGCCACTATCAAGAATCAACCCAAGATACGCAGCGCACTTCTTAAAGTAAATTGAGTGTTGATACGCTTTTTCTTAGCTACATTGCCGTGCGGTAAGCCACTTATCGCACGTTAAGACTGTAAGCACCACAGTTGCGGCATATTGCCAGATGCAACGCCATATAACTCATGTAAAATAAAAGCCCGGCCCTTGATTAGCTCTGTTACTTTGCAAACCACACAACCTACCCTACATCCAACCAATACCCTCACCCGTTATTTCCGAGTGGCGCGTATTGTGACCCACACATGCGTGGGCTTGGTTGTGGCATCAATTTTATTTCCATTTGCCGGCAATCAAATAAAAGCCAGGCTGATTCAATGGTGGTGCACTGGCCTACTGGCCGCATTTAATATTGAAGTAAAAAAGACCGGTTTACCGCCTAACGAAAACACGGTGCTCACCAACACCATGTTTGTGGCTAACCATGTTTCATGGTCTGACATCCATGCACTCAACAGCGTGATTCCGTTACGCTTCATTGCTAAATCTGAGATTAAGAACTGGCCAATCTTTGGCTATCTCGTCAGCAAAGCTAATACATTATTTATAGACCGCAGTAAGCGACAGGATGCTAAACGCACGATTGATATCGCCTATACCAGCCTGCAGAGCGGCGATAATTTGTGTTTATTTCCTGAAGGCACCACCACGGACGGCACAGAAATGAAGCCATTTAAGAGTAGCTTAATTCAGGCTGCCATTTTGGCAAAGTCACCGATTTGGCCAGTTGCCCTACACTACCCCAATGCTGATGGCAGCATCAATACCCAGATTGCTTACGCAGGAGAAACCACCTTGGTTGAATCCATGCGCAATATGCTGTTGCAAAAGAAACCCGTCATTGTGCTGCATTTTTTAGCGCCAATCACGCCTGCAGAATACGAGGCAATGGACAGGCGCACCCTCACCTTGCATATTGAAGGTTTAATTCGCAAGCAATTAATGCTCTGATTTTTGTATCACTATCGGCCGATCTAAAGGGTGCGCATCCACCTGCACAATTTCTTTAGTAGTTAAATTCATGGCAGTTAATTTGCCACCCCACAAGCAACCGGTATCTAACGCAAATAGATTCTTACGCTGTTGCAGCCCTAACGCAGACCAATGCCCAAAAATTACCTGAGTATCTTGGCTTGCGCGTGAAGGCACATCAAACCAAGGCATATAACCGTGAGGGATATCTTGCAGTTCGCCCTTAAACTTAAACTCCATTTCACCGTCTGCCGTACATATACGCAAGCGTGTTGCCGCGTTAGTAATCACGCGTAGGCGATCAACCCCAGTTAAATCTGGCGTCCAGCAATTAGGTAAATTGCCATACATATGGGTTAGAAAGTGTAGGTAATTCTCACCGCGCAATGCTGACTCAACCTCTGCCGCATAGGCTAGGGTTTGATCTACAGTCCATTGCGGCAGCAAACCTGCGTGCACCATTAAGTAATCAGCATCTTGATACACCAAAGGCTGGTGACGCAGCCAATCTAGCAGCACATCTCGGTCATCAGCAGCCAGCAACGATTGCAAAGTGTCGCCCCTATGCGCAGCAACAATACCAGCAGCCACCACGATGGCATGCAAATCATGATTCCCCAACACAATACGCAAGCTGTTTCGGTGTGCATAGCACCAACGCAGCACCTCCAGTGTACCGCTGCCGCGATTGATTAAATCGCCCACTAGCCAAAGCTGGTCTTTATCCTGATCAAATTTAAGGCGTGTTAATAATGCCTGAAAAGCATGATAACAACCTTGTATATCGCCTATCGCATAAGTAGCCACGAACCCATACCGCCCTAATAATTAAAATATACCGCCAATAAAAAAGCCACTTAATGTATCAAGTGGCTTTAGTGTACTACCTTGCAAAAATCTCTACTTAGAACCCGGCACCTGCAGCGTTTGCCATATGTTTTACTGCCGCAGCAACTTCTGCATCAGATAACCCTGGGTTTCCACCTTTAGCCGGCATAGTACGCACGCCATTAATTGCGTGGCTCACTAATGTATCGTAGCCTTGTTTAACGCGCGGCTCCCACTGTGCCTTATCACCAAATTTCGGTGCATTCATCAAGCCTGCAGCGTGACACATAGAACAAACAGCTTTATACACGTCTTCACCACTTTTACCAGCTACAACTGGCGCAGAGGCTGCAGCTGCGGCAACAAGGTCAGCTCCTTTTGCCGCCTTTGCTGGCTCAGCCGCTTTAGCAGGCTCAGTCGTTGCAGGCTCAGTCGTTGCAGGCGCAGCTTCAGCTGTTTTTGCAGCAGGTGCTGCGTCAGCCGCTTTTGGTTTAGGTGCAGTAAATTTAGCGCCTGATGCATTTGCCATTTCAGCCACGGCAGCCGCAATTTCATCATCAGTTAACGCTGGATTACCACCGCGAGCCGGCATGCTACGAATACCCTCAAGCGCATGTTTTACCAATGTTTGGTAGCCCTGAGCAATACGTGGGGCCCATTGTGAGTTATCACCAATTTTTGGCGCATTCATCAAGCCAGCAGCGTGACACATAGAACAGACCGCTTTAACCACTTCAGCGCCGCTCTTACCAGCTGTCGCACCAGTAGTTTCTTCTGCAACCTCTACAACCGCAACAGGTTTAATGTTTTCTTCAAGCTTAGCTGCTACCGCTGCCACAGGCTCATCAACTTCTACTGCATCTGTTACACCAAAAACTTTAGCGACAATCACTATAAATGCAACAATACCAACGACACCAGCAAAAGTCGCGAGCAGAATCTGCCCTAGAGAGTAGCCTTTAGCTTCATTATCTACATTGCTCATTACGTTTGTTCCTGAAAATATATGGATAAAAACCTTATTATACCTACACTTTAGCTTATGACAAAAAGCACAACCACAAAAAATATGACTTAGCCGCTCGACTCCATCGCGTATTAAGACAACATACAGCACTTCAGTTTGCTATAATGCAACGCTACTTTGCGCCCGTAGCTCATTTGGATAGAGTATCGGTTTCCGAAGCCGAGGGTAGTGGGTTCGAATCCCGCCGGGCGCGCCATCAGACTTTAAGTTGTTGTTATAAAATAACTTAAACAAAAATCAATAAGTTAGATTCTCAAACTGTTACACATGACTGTTACACAAAGCGGTTTAAACACTGCTTATGCGACAGCTAAAACGGGCTTGAGAATAATTGAAAACACAACTCAATGTAGTAAAACGTAAAGGGTCGGATGTCTATTACTTCCGAGCAAGAATTCCGGCAGACCTTCAGCAACACTATGGCAAGTCTGAGGCGTGGGTGTCTTTGCATACTAAAGACATTCGACAAGCTAATAACAATGCCACCATTGAGCGACTCAAGTTAGACCAGCAACTTGCAGATATACGTGCTTTAGCGACTGGTAACACTTATCTTAGAGCTACTCAAACAGAGCTAGAGCGCATCGTTTTGTTGTGGTTTCTGGGATTAGAAGATACGGACAACCTGCCGACAGACACGCATCTATTGGTCGATACTGAACTGGCAAAACATGGCATAAATCTCAATAGAGACAGTAAAGAATTCAAGACCGTCTACAACCTATTTAGTAAGGCTTTAGAGCGCATCAACGTACAGCTAAAGGCAATGCCTTCCAGCACGTCACAAGACTCACCTAAAGCGTCCTGTAACGTTTCTCAGCCCATCCTTGATGGCAATTTACAGCACTTACTTAGCTACTGGAAGACACAAAGCAAACCATCACCTAGAAGTATTGAGGCCGCCACATTTGCGATTAACCAACTTGAAAGGCTGACAAACAATAAACCAGTCTCCAAGCTGACCTTGTGAATTACAAAGACAAACGACTTGAGAAGGTTTCTCCTGCCACAGTAGAAAAAGACCTGAGCCTCCTGAACGCTATATTCAACACGGCAGTTAATAATGCAAAGCTTACTGCCAACCCTGCCGAGGGGGTCAAGGCTCCGATGGTTAAAGCAGCAAGGAAGCCCCGAGTGTCATTTAACATTGAAGACCTTAAGAGCATCTTTTCATCACCTATCTACACCAAAGAATTCAGACCGCTAGGGGGTGCGGGTGAAGCCTCTTACTGGCTCCCACTCATGGCATTGTTCACAGGTGCCAGACTCAGCGAACTATCCCAACTCCTGATTGAAGACATCAAAGAGGAGCAAGGGATTAAATATATCCTGATTTCAACAGACTCAGAATCCACCCGCACAGACAAACGACTAAAGACAGCATCATCTCACAGACGAGTTCCCATCCATCCAGAGTTAATCCGTTGCGGCCTCTTGGAGTATGTCTCAAGCATGAAGCTAATGGGACACAATAGACTGTTCCCTGCTATCCAGTCCGAATCTAAGCAAGCCTCAGCCCCTTATTCTAAGTGGTTTAACGGAACATGGCTAAGACGAACTTTAGGCATCACAGACACACGAAAAGTCTTTCATTCATTCCGTCATACATTCAAGGATGGCTGTCGAGTAGCAGAGCTTCTATCAGAGCATCATGACCGCCTTACAGGACACTCTAGAGGTTCTATAGGTGACAGCTATGGAGCAGAGTTTTATCCGCTTAAACCGCTTGCAAATGCAATCCACAGCCTTTCTTTTGAGGGGCTGGATTTATCCAACTTATACATTAACCAACCAACCGAAAGGAAATAAATGCAATCTTTAGCAAACACTCTGAACTACCTGACAACACCTTGGAGCCATCTTGTTGCCTTCGAGGCCGTATACACCTCTAGTCTGTTTGAGAAGTGGAATGATGGACAGACACTTAATCTGATACTTGGAGGGAAGCTCAAGGTAATCATTGTCTAAGTAAGACAAACATAGATATAGACATGATAGAGATTATCCAACAGCAGAGCCTACGATACACTTAAAGACTAACTCTAGGTGTATATGTAGGGCGTACTGTTGGGTACTCTATCAAGTTAGACAAGTCTGAAGACACTAAGACTAGAATGACATAAGACATACATACCCAAAGTACTTATTGGTTATTGTCTATTTTATATATCTATATCTGTCTTTCTATCTGTCTATCTCTCTTTAGGCTAAGCGAGTGTTCAGCGGTGGCTAAAACTCTTCATAGTCATGACTGCGACTGGATGTGAAAGTGTCAGTATGCACCTGTACTTTTTCTGTAGGCTTTTGAGTACTGTGCCTTAGCTTCCCTCGTTCCGATTGCTGTCTACTGAAGTTTACAGTCTCATCAAGTTGACGGTCTAGTTCAGCATGAGAGCGTTTGCCGTTTTCATCTTTAGGGAAAAACTCTTCAAGTATGTCTGTCATAGCCTCCTCATCTTCCTGACATGACACTCCCAACCTCCGCTTCAATTTGACCTCATCTTCAGGCAAAGTACAAACTGATGCCCAGTAAATTGATATCAAGCGAATATAAATACCAACATGTCTCATGCTCAAGCCTGTAGTGTCACTGATAAAGCTGCCGACATCAAACTTGAACCATGCCATTCTGTCGTTCTTCTTTTTAGTTACCTGCACCATGTTCTACACTATCTCCATTGATTACTTTATGTTCTGCCAGCATTACCACTAGCAACTGATTGTTATTGAGCCTAACACCATGCTTACGCTCATAGCCCCTCTGATAATCTTTAAGATAGTCAAAGGTTGCTACAGGCAAGGCAATCTGGCGAAAGACCACATTGGTGTTTTCCATTACCGTTCCTCTCGTTTCTGTAAGTTGATTTAAGGTGAAAGAAAGGGCTTGTAATTACCAACATTTGTATAAGGTGTTTTCTTATCTTCCTGTTACTAACTTTTTGCTTCTCTTTCCATAGTGGGGGGAATTAGAACGTCTGCGAAAGAGCAGTTAAAATGCTTTTAACGTGTTTGGGATTTAACTGTATTGCAAATACTGAACGCCAATCTCTCCTATAGTGAAGTTAATTGACTCTTCCTACCTATATGGAAGCTAATTGCACCCCCTATCACTATGGATGGGTAAATTGAAATTACAGTTTAAGAGGAGGCTTTAGGGGTCTCCTTCTATAGTAAGGTGTTCCTTTTCGTGCATAATGGATTGGATTATTTACCTTTGGAGAGGATGGTGCAATGAAGGGTACATGCAAGTTATGTGGAGAAGCGGCCTTATTAAAAGAAAGCCACATCATTCCAAGATTCGTTGGGAAATGGGTTAAGAAAACATCCATCACAGGGTATCTACGGATGAATACCCAAATGGACAAACGCGCCCAAGATACTGCAAAAGAGTTTTGGCTCTGCGATGCTTGCGAGCAGTTATTTTCCAATTGGGAAAGAGAGTTTGCTAACAAGGTCTTTTATCCATATGTCGACAAGAACATATCTACCGTTAATTACGATAGTTGGCTATCCAAATTCTGCGCCTCTTTGAGCTGGAGAAGCCTTGTTTATATTAGAAGTTTAAATCCAAAAGATGATGAGTCGCCCAACAAAGAAGTTCTTGATGAAACTCAAGAGCATTTGAGAAAGTATTTGCTTGGAGAGGTCGATAACTTGAACCATTATGAGCAACACATTTTCCCACTAGATGCTATTGAAACTACAACAATGGGAGATATGCCTACAAGCATTAATCGTTATCTTTTAAGAGCGTTTGGCTTAGATATTGTCGGCAATAGTTCAGAGAAATTTATCTATACAAAACTACCTTCCTTCATACTGTTAGGAGTGGTAAAAGTAGAAGGTCTTAGTAAAATGAGAGCAAGCAGAATTGCATTAAAGACAGGACAACTATCACCCAGAAAGTACTTACTCCCAGCAGGCTTCCGAGACTATTTATTTAACAAAGCCAACCAAATAATGGCGTTACATAAAGAGATACCCGAGCAACATCTGGCAAGCTTTGAACAGCATGTAAGAGAGAATCCTGACAAGGTTGTAAATTCAAAACAATTCCAAGCTTTTCTGCATGACTATAACCGCTTTGGAAATGATGTTTTCAAGTAGGCCTAAAGCACACAGCCAGCCCATAAGCACCACTTTAAGCTTGCTTATGAGGCAATAAAAGACAGCCTACATCGCACAGGACAGCCTGAGATAACGCCTTGGAGCGTGTTTATGCGGGTTTAGTAGAGCAAGTTATGCCAAAACCAACCACACAAATGCGAGAAAATGACACCACCACTCACCATAATTATGAATGTGGCTATGAGCTGTAGATTATGCTTAATGTCTTTCATGATTAAACCTCCTGTGCGAGTGCTGTAGCCTCACCAGCTCTAAGGTACTGATAGAGGGTCTCCCTTGATATACCAAGCTCCCTAGCCAACCCTGCACGGTTCTTATGACCATTCGCTTTATCTTTAGCTATCAACTCAGCCACCTTATCAGCATCAAGGCTAGGTTTACGCCCCGCATAGACACCCTTAGTCTTAGCTATGGCGATGCCCTCACGCTGACGTTCTCTAATCAATGACCGCTCAAACTCAGCAAAGGCACCCATGACTGACAGCATGAGCTTAGACATGGGAGAGTCTTCACCTGTGAATGTCATAGCCTCCTTAACGAACTGGACAGCCACACCCGCATCAGTGAGCTGCTTAACGATAGCTCTAAGGTCATCAAGGTTACGTGCAAGCCTGTCCATTGAGTGAACCACCAAAGTGTCGCCCTTGCGAAGATGCTTGAGTGCGGCCTGTAGCTGAGGTCTATCTGTGTCCTTGCCACTAGCCTTATCAATGAATACCTCATCAAGGTTAAAGCCCTGAAGCTGCTCTTCTTGTCTGCTAGTGTTCTGGTCTACTGTAGATACACGGATGTAACCTACTTGCTGCCCTGTGCGCTTGGTTGCCATGTTGTTATTATCCTGAGTTAATGTGTCAGGATAGAGTCTAAGACATTGGGAATTAAGTGTCAATTATTTAAATAATAACTCTAAACTGACACAATTCAACACATGACCTGACATCAGGTTAGAGTACACCCCAAGCTGACACATGACACCTAACCTTGATAAAGACTAGGTTAAGTATGGATATGCTGACAGGACTGTAAGGGATAGCTTAGGTGTGTTGCTAGTGGTGTGCTTAGTGCGTGGCTCTAAGTGTCTCTAAGCTGTAGCCAATGAGTTGACCACAGTCATGACACCACACAAGTGAACATATCAAAAGGAAAACCTTAGAGGGTATGCTTACAGACTGCCTTGAGAGGGGCTAAGGGGGGAAGCTCAACCACCTCAAAGTGTTAATGACCTCACGAAAATTTGTTACTAAATATCTAACGCACATAAGATTTTTATTGAATAGCTGCATCTACTTGTAGAATAATGAGGATAAAACTAAGAAGAAAGAAAGCAGATGAGAGAAGACTTTAGTAGCTACGTTCAATTCCATAATCGCTCATGCGTGGATAAAACACTCAATACCCTGCTAGGCATCGTTCTTGGTATTGGGCTAGACGGGAAAATCAAACCCGTAGAAAGAGCCTTGTTTAACGCTTGGCTTCGTGAGAATGAAGCGTTATGCGACAAACACCCATACTCCGAACTAATCCCCCTAATCAATCGCTGTCTTGAAGACGACATACTGGACGAGGAAGAGCGAGAGGACATTAAGTGGTTTTGCAGCAAGCTAACTTCTCAAGATTATTACGACAACATTACTGCTGATATTCAGGTGCTTCATGGCATACTCGGTGGCGCTGCTGCTGACGGTAAAGTTACAAAAGAAGAGCTAGATGCTCTAAGTGACTGGCTGAATGACCATGACCACCTAAAGACCTGCTACCCTTATGATGAAGTGGAGGCATTGCTTACATCAGTACTCAAGGATGGACAGGTTGATGAAGCTGAGAGTAAGTTTTTACAGGCTTTCTTTTCAGAGTTTCTATCCGTGCTAGATGACAAGACAATAACCGCACCAGTTGCAAAGATTGATAGTGATATTGTGGGTGTCTGTGCTGTTTGTCCTGAGATTGTGTTTGAGGGCTCCTCATTCTGTTTCACTGGGGAGTCGAGTAAGTTCAAACGCTCTGAGCTAGCGGAGCTTGTAACAACCCTTGGAGGGAAAGCTTCGGCTGGTGTCACGAAGACTGTTGACTATTTAGTCATAGGTGCTGAGGGTAACCCTTGCTGGGCTTATGCTTGCTATGGTCGCAAAGTAGAGAAAGCAGTCGAACTAAGAAAAGCTGGCTCTAAGCTGCTTATCATCCATGAAAATGATTTTCATGATGCTGTTGCAGACTTTAGCTAACCCCACCAATCACACAAGCATAAATTTATTGTCCATCTATAGAATATAATTTAAACTGCCGCTCATCGCTGTTACACAGCAGCAACTTCATGAGAATCTAAGTATTTGATTTTAATATCGGTTTCCGAAGCCGAGGGTAGTGGGTTCGAATCCCGCCGGGCGCGCCATAAAATGAAAAGGCTGATTCCAAAAAAGGTTTCAGCCTTATTATTTAATTACAAAAGTGAAAAATCTGGGCACTTGCCAATTCAGAAGCCCGTTTTTGAAAAATAGACATTAACTGCTAACTTGTGTCCCATTGTGGGCCGTCAACTACACAGACTCACCTATCGCATTAATTCCCAACAACAAAAACCGTACCACCGTAGGCCCCTTGAAATTTACTAATAGGTTTACCGGTCCACATCATGGCATCATTATTTAGGGCAGCATAGCCAGACCCACCTTGTTGGTAAGCATAGTTTCCATGCTTAATTACAGTTTTGGTCGCACCAGCGCCAGTAACCTGAGGTAAGTTATATCCGGTTGCAATAACCGCAGCTAAATTGGCACCTGATTCTTTAATTAAATTCCAGCGGACTGGCTCATAAGCACTCAACATCAACACAATCGGCCTATCTGACTTTTTTACAATTACACTGACACCAGCTGGAGAGCGGTCTTTTGTTTCATACACACCAACAGCCTCTACCCTCGCGTTACTAGGTATATTGCCCACCATCCGATTTGTAGTATTTAATATCGCCTGTCTTCTTGCCTCGTTTGCTGACGCACTATACACATTGGCTGATGGTGCCATCGGTGCAGGTTCCGCAGCCGGAGCCTCGGCTGCTGCACTAGTATATCGACTTTGCTCGGCCTGTCTTAGCAACGACTCTCTCAACTGAGTTGGATTTATGTTTGTTCTACCATTAGCATTCATTTGTCGCTGCATGCGGCTAATATCTTCAGCCGCTTTTATGGCATCTTCTCTGGCTTTAGCTATTCTTTCTTCTTGTTCTAATGCTTGCAGTTGTTTTTCAAGTTTGCGTCCAGCAATCATAGCGTCTAGGGACTCACTCTTGCCGGCTTGAAGCTCATCTCCAATCCAGACTTTCTGGTAGCCCCTACGCATAAAGCCAGTTCGTCCGTTTAGTTCATAGATAATACCTTGGTTACCCTCTGCAGTTTCAACAGGCGACAATGTTGAGTTTTTTATATTAAAAACAAATGGCTTAGTACCTCCTGTACCTGAGATACCATATGCATCCACTAAGACCGAGTCCTCACTCAACTTGGCATAGTTGTTTCCAATAATTTCGCCAGATTCCCAAATCTTTTCAGCTCTAGTTTCTAGATTGAACAACATAAAATCACGGCCTGTCACAAACACAATTGCCTCACCATCAAGCATTAAAGTTGGTGTGAGAGAGCTAACATTTCCTGACGGAGACTTTATTTTATAATCTTTAACAACTGTTGAATCAACTCCCTCAGAGGAGCGAGTGTTTTCGATCAAGGAAAAGTCTTTGTAAGATCCAATTAGTAGGCGAGATGGTGATTCGCTTAAATGTAATGCCCAGGATTGATTCTTTAGAGGTACTGAATAAGGTTTGATAGTGCCGATTTTGAAATCGATTAGAGATACCCCACCATTTTCATTCCCACTTTTATTGTCTCGCACTAATGCAGCCTGCACTTCAGGGAGCCAGGCGTAAATCTGATTAAGGTCTTTAGCTAATAAAAGCTCCTGTCCTGTTTCGTTATCTACAAAGCGAAGGTCTTTATTGTTTACGGGAATCGCAAAAACTCGTCCATTGGGAGAAATTGAATAATTTGTTTGAGAGGCCTCCGGCATTGTAGGTAGACTGGTAATTTTCTTACCACTTGGGATCTCTACAGAAATAAACTCACTTCGAGTCCCCCTTAGGACGGCCACACCGGCTTTAGATGCTGACTTCCCCGTGTAAATTTCAACACCATCAGCACCATGCATTACAGTTGGCGAACCTAACTTGACCAAAGGCCTTAATGGGGGCTGTACAAGCCGAAAACCAACCAACTTCAACCCGATTAGCTCCTGTAATTGATCATCCTGCCCTTTCAAACAGTCGCGATCTATGGCTAATTCTTTTATACTTTTGATTGAGTCAAAACGACTTATAGAATGTCCTTGAGTGCAAGTAAGTGCTCTTAGAGTAAGCTTGGACTGATAAGTACTTTTAAATAATTTCAAAGATGGATCATCAGAAGGAATCAATGATTCTATGGTTTCAAGCTGAATCCTAACTTCAGCCCTCGGTGGAAAAGCTTTATTAATCTTATCCGCTACACTTAATTGAATATCTAGCTGCCACCCTATGGCAATTAATATTAAGAATAGACAAGCACCTATTAATTTTTTCATATTATTTTTCTTTTTTAAAAGTTAAGACAAGATGACAGCTAATCTGATAGTAATTAATAGCATAAGTTGACGCAAATTATTTATCAGTAAATTTAAATGAGAATGCAATACTTGTTGAACCGATAAATTTCAATCTGTCCACAAAGACTTGTATTCTGGTAATTTATTCTTATGCGGCAGCGTTTAAGGAAGGAAAGCATCGATGTATTACACGGCATCGGCGTTGTGAGGGATAATAGCGCCCTCAGCATTTTTTGCAGCACTCTTGGAATAAACTCCCATGGAAATTAAAGTCAACTTTCTCGATAAGCTACGTCTGGAAGCCAAGTTCGATGACTTCACGGTGATTGCCGACCAGCCTATCCGCTATAAAGGCGATGGCTCTGCCCCCGGCCCCTTTGATTACTTTTTGGCCTCATCCGCCTTGTGTGCGGCTTATTTTGTGAAGTTGTACTGCGATACACGCAATATTCCTACCGAGAATATCCGTCTGTCGCACAACAATATTGTTGATCCAGAAAACCGTTACCAGCAGATTTTCAAGATTCAGGTCGAGTTGCCAGCAGACGTTTCAGATAAAGACCGCCAAGGTATCTTACGCTCCATAGACCGTTGTACGGTGAAAAAAGTAGTGCAAGCCGGGCCCGAATTCGTGATTGAAGAAGTCGCGAATCTGGACGAAGATGCGCAGGCCTTGCTAATGGTAAATCCATCTGCAGATACGCGCACCTACATTACTGGCAAAGACTTACCCTTAGAGCAAACCATTGCCAATATGTCTGGGCTGCTGGCGAGCCTAGGCATCAAGATTGAAATCGCTTCGTGGCGCAATATCATTCCGAATGTGTGGTCACTGCATATCCGTGATGCGCATTCGCCTATGTGTTTTACCAACGGCAAGGGCGCCACCAAGGAAAGCGCGTTGGCGTCGGCTTTGGGCGAGTATCTTGAGCGACTAAGCAATAACCACTTCTATGCCGGCTCGTATTGGGGCGAAGACATCGCCAACGCAGCTTTTGTGCATTACCCGAACGAGCGCTGGTTCAAGCCGGGCCGTAAAGATGCGTTGCCAAAAGAGATTCTGGATGAGTACTGCCTAGAAATCTACAACCCAGATGGCGAATTACGCGCTTCGCACCTGATCGACACCAACTCTGGCAATGCCGAGCGCGGCATCTGTGCGCTGCCCTATGTACGCCAGTCGGATGGCGAGACTGTCTATTTCCCATCCAACCTGATTGAAAACCTTTATGTGAGCAATGGCATGAGTGCTGGCAATACGCTGGCTGAAGCGCAAGTGCAATGCCTGTCGGAGATTTTTGAACGGGCAGTGAAACGCGAAATTCTGGAAGGTGAAATCGCCTTGCCGGATGTGCCGCAGGAAGTGCTGGCGAAGTATCCGAGCATAGTCGCCGGTATTCAAGGCTTGGAAGACCAAGGCTTTCCGGTGCTGGTCAAAGATGCGTCGATAGGTGGTGAATACCCGGTAATGTGCGTCACTTTAATGAACCCACGCACCGGCGGCGTGTTTGCCTCGTTCGGCGCGCACCCAAGCCTAGAGGTGGCGCTGGAACGCAGCCTGACCGAATTACTGCAAGGCCGCAGTTTAGAAGGCCTGAACGATTTACCGCAGCCTACTTTTGCCAGTGAAGCCGTGACTGAGCCAAATAACTTTGTTGAACACTTTATTGATTCCAGCGGCATCGTGTCATGGCGCTTTTTCAGCGCTAAATCGGACTACGAGTTTGTGGAGTGGGATTTTACTAGCCAAGGTGAAAACTCTAATGCCGAAGAAGCGGCGACCTTGTTTGGCATACTAGAGGCCATGGGCAAAGAAGCTTATGTGGCGGTGTATGACCAGCTAGGCGCCACTGCCTGCCGCATCTTGGTGCCGGGCTATTCTGAAGTGTACCCAGTCGAAGATCTGGTGTGGGATAACACCAACAAAGCGCTGTTGTTCCGCACGGATATTTTGAATTTGCATCAATTGGACGATGCCAGCCTGGAAGCACTACTTGAGCGTTTAGAGAATAACGAGCTGGATGATTACGGCGACATCGCTACCTTGATCGGCATCCAATTTGATGAGAATACGGACTGGGGTCAGCTCACCGTGCTAGAGCTGAAGTTGCTGATTAACCTTGCCTTGCAGCAGTTTGAGGAGGCGCATGAGCTGGTGGGTGCCTTCCTGCAGTATAACGACAACACAGTCGAGCGCGGGCTGTTCTATCAGGCCTTGAATGTGGTGCTGGAAGTGCTACTGGATGACGAGTTGGAGCTAGACGATTACGAAACCAACTTCCGTCGCATGTTTGGCAATGCCAGAATGGACGCCGTCATGGGCTCAGTGGAAGGCAACGTACGCTTCTTTGGTTTGACGCCAACCAGTACAAAACTAGAAGGTCTCGACAGACACCACCGTCTGATCGACAGCTACAGGAAATTGCATACGGCCCGTGCCAATGCGGCGGCTAAAATCAGTTAAGGACTATTAAGATTACGAGTCATGGCGTTTGATAGAGGCAAATGATACTTGGGATGCAGTTGTACTGATTTACAACTGCATCTCCAACGCGCATATGCAGCCTATTTGATTGATAGTTAAGTCATGCAACTCTGCACTTAATTACTCGATTTATTTTTATTCGGCCAATTCTTAAGCGCTAATTCAGCAACTTCTAAAAGCTCATCTTTTGTAGTACCGCTGGTTGCCTGTACTGACATGCCCTGATGTAATGTAGCCAGATACTTGGCTAGAGTTTTAGGGTTTGCATCGCTAGGTAAATCTCCATCGGCTTGAGCCTTTTCAAAGCGCACTGCTAACTGATGCTCATAAGCATATCTATATTGAATCAATAAATCCTTAACCATATCTGAGCTTTCTCCGCTAGATAATGCAGCCTGAACAATCATGCAACCCTTGGGATGATCAGTGGAGGTAAGAAACTCTGCTGCATTAAATAAAAAACGCTCAGCCACCTTGAAAGCTGTCGGCTCATTAATCACGTCTTTCACAAAGGCAACTGGCCCCGACGTATATCTTGATAGCGACTTTTTGAATAAGTCCTCTTTGTTACCAAACGCAGCATATAAGCTAGGCTTATTTATCCCCAGCGTTTCAGTTAGCTCAGCCAGTGATGCGCCTTCGTAGCCTCTTGCCCAAAAAATAGCTAACGCTTTATCAAGCGCTTCATCCATATCAAAAACTCTAGGTCGACCACGTAATTTTTTAACATCAATAGACATCGCTAAACTCTTCAAATTTAATAATATACCAATTGTTACAAAAAAGTGTTGACAAAGCAAGTTGTGCTGAATTATATTTATTTACCGATTGGTATTTAAATGTTAATTTTCATTATTTTTTAATAGACGAGGTGGTTATGAGTTCAATAGTAAATCAAGGTAAAGCATTAATTACTGGGGCATCAACTGGCATGGGCGCAGTGTATGCAGATAGGCTCGCTAAGCGAGGATATGATCTTATTTTAGTTGCTCGTGATGAGAAAAAGCTAAATGCTGTTGCCAGTAAAATAAGGTCTGACTACAACGTTAACGTGACAGTAGCACCTGCTGACCTGACCATAAAATCAGAGTTAGCTCAGATAGAAAATCTGCTAAAGTCTGATAAAAGCATTACCCTGCTGGTCAATAATGCAGGCTTGGGTGCAGTGACCAAACTTGCTGAATCCAACATGGATGATATTGAAACAATGATTTCATTAAACGTAATCGCACTGACAAGACTTTCTGCAGCAATTGTGCCGGGCTTGATTGCAAATGCTCGTGGTGCAATCATCAATATTGCTTCTATAGTTGCACTTGCCCCAGAGCTTTTAAATGGTGCATACAGCGGCTCTAAGTCATACGTCGTTAACTTCACACAGTCAATGCATCACGAGCTTGCAGATAAAGGCGTCAGGGTTCAGGCAGTATTACCTGGTGCTATTGACACCCCGTTCTGGGACAAAAGTGGATTGCCAGTGAATAATCTACCTACTCAGATCGTGATGAGCCCAGAGAATTTGGTTGATGCTGCGCTGGCTGGCTTTGATTTAGGCGAAGTGGTGACTATCCCATCATTACCGAACATCGAAGAATGGCACGCATTAGATAATGCGCGTAAAGCACTTGGGCCAAACTTATCACACACACAAGCAGCTAGTCGTTACCAGGGTTAGATCATGCAACCTAAGCAGCACCGCTACTACATCAACGGTGCTGCTTACTTAGACACTAAGCTGGCGTCATGGATAGCTTGGGATGTTCTTCGCGAATGGGTAGATTAACTAACGCAGCAATGCCTGCAAGCGCAATATCTGCGTACCACATCCATTGGTAACTACCGCTTTGCACAAAGGTGATTCCGCCCAGCCATGCACCAAAAAAACCGCCAATCTGGTGGCTAAGTAGCGCAAATCCAAATAGAGTAGCTAAATAACGCGGGCCAAATAACTTTCCAATAAGCCCAGCCGTTGGCGGCACGGTTGCCAGCCAAGTTAGCCCAAGGATAGCCGCAAAGATATAAAAAGTGAATTCTGTTTTAGGTGCAATCAGGTAGATGGCGATTGCTACAGCGCGTGAGGCATACATCCAAAACAGAATCATTTTCATACGTTTGACCTGTCCTAACAAGCCAGCGCCAATGCTGCCAACTACGTTCGATAGGCCAATAATGGCAAGTGACACAGCCCCTACAGATGCTGGCAAGCCACATAGACTTACTTCCCCAGGTAGGTGAGTAACTAAAAAAGCAATATGAAAGCCACAGGTGAAGAACCCTGCATTCAGGCATAGATAACTTCTATCTTTAAAAGCAATGCGCAGTTGCTCACGCAAAGTTATTCCATCTACCGGTGCGGCTACACGCTTATCAGTAATGTCTTGCTTTTCGCGTAATGGCAGTGCTAAAAGAATGGTAGTCAATGAAGTGGCAGCTAGTGCAAATAAGGCAATCACCCAGTTAAATGAGCTGATTAAAGCCTGTGTGATGGGGGCAAATATAAACTGCCCTAATGAGCCGCCAGCATTGATAAACCCTGCAGCCTTAGAGCGACCTTCTGCAGGCAATCTTTGGGCCGCAGCACCAATTAGAATCGAGAAACTACCCGCACCAGCACCTACTGCGGTGAGGATGCCGATTGCAAACATCAAACCGAAGCCGGAACTCATGAATGGCGTGATTGCCAAGCCTATAGCCAGCAACAAAGTACCCAGCACAATAACCTTGTAAGAGCCCACTTTATCGGCAAGCATTCCAAACAGCGGTTGCGCTAAGCCCCATGTAAACTGGGCAACAGCCATGGCAAAGCTCACCGTCACAATCCCTAGGCCCGTGGCCGTATTTAATGGTGATAAGAATAACCCCAATGATTGGCGTATCCCCATAGTCACAGCCAAAATTGCGGCGGCAGAAATTACTAGCGTCCAGAATGTACGTTGTGCGGTCATAAAAACATCATTGATTGAATTAATTAAGAGTTTACATAATTACCTTAGATTCAGCCTATTTTAATAGGGTCACAACGACCTATGACCGACATTAGATAGCGTCAAACAACTTAACTTATTAGGAATAAGTTTATTTTACTTGCAATATATGATGATCATCATATAACATAATCGTCATGATGAAAGACACTACAAAACGAAATACTTCTAGTCGTAAAGAAATTACACATGCGCGGATTGTGGAAACCGCTGCTAGAGCAATCCGTAGAAGCGGTTATGATGGAACAGGTGTAGCCGATATTATGAAAGAGGCAGGCCTTACACATGGAGGTTTTTACGCGCACTTCTCATCACGAGATGCAATGCTTGCCGAGGCAGCAGATCGAGCTGGGGAAGAGACTGCGGCTATTGCGAAGAATATATTCGCTAAAGCACCTCAAGATCAGGCATTACAGGCTTTGATGAATGCTTATTTATCAAATGAGCATATAGCGAACATAGAATCAGGCTGCTCTTTAGCAGCGCTAGGTTCGGAAATGCCGCGCCAAGCACCTGAAGTGAGGAATGCCTCAACTTGCCGCATCAAGGAAATGGTAGCACTTATTGAAGGCCGCTTATCAGAGCAGCCCAATGCGCGTGAAGAGGCACTTGTTTTGGTATCAACTATGGTAGGAACACTGTTGTTAGCCCGTGCGGTTGACGATCCTGAACTTAGCGAAGCTTTTCGCCAAGCAGCTTTAAAACACTACGATGCCAAAGCGTGATTAATGCCTTAGCTAACTACTTTGGCTTTTTTTTGACCAAACATATGACGACCATCATATTAATATGAAGTATTTTTACTAATTTTGAATGAAATAGGAGACGCAACATGAAAAGTAAGATTGCAATTGTGACCGGTGCATCATCTGGTATCGGTGAGGCCACAGCAGAGCTACTCGCAAACTCTGGTTATAAAGTCTACGGAACGAGCCGCAAGGGAGCGCAAGCCACACCGCGTTCGTACAAGATGATTGCATTGGACGTGAATAGCGAGGAATCTATCCAAACGGCATTAAAAGAAATAATCCAAATTGAAGGCCGGATTGATCTTGTGGTTAACAACGCCGGCTTTGGTGTGGCACCCGGCGGCGCCGAAGAAAGCTCAATTGAACAAACCAAGATGATTTTTGATACCAACTTTTTTGGGATTGTACGCATGACGCGTGCTGTGGTGCCTTATATGAGAAAACAAGGTGGAGGACGTATCATTAACATCGGCTCCATCCTTGGCTTGATACCAGCGCCATACATGGCAACCTATGCCGCTACTAAGCATGCAGTAGAAGGCTTTTCAGAGTCCCTAGACCATGAGTTACGCACTAGAGGCATCCGTGTTTCTGTCATTGAACCAGGCTACACCAACACGCATTTTGAAGCCAACACCCTAGAAGTAGACGCCAAAATAGATGAGTACACCATCGCACGGAAAGCACTCACAAAATTAATGAAAGTAGCTATTGCAGGCGGCGATGACCCTAAAGTCGTTGCCAATGTAGTATTGAAAGCTGCCAATGCCAAACATCCTAAGCTGCGTTACGCCGCTGGAAAATTAGCATGCCGCTTGAGCTTGCTTAGAAGGTTTGCGCCAGCTGCGTTAGTTGACATGGGTATCCGTAAAGAGATGCAGCTTGACTCACTCGACAAAATAGCTAGTCAACCATAAGAGACCGTTATGAAATTATCATTTCATCGATTAGCCGTATTCACCTCAATTTTATTTTTAATACTGGCCATGACTTGGATGTTTTCACCCCTTTACTTCCTGTCAGAGTGGGGAGTGGAACTATCAACTGCGGCAGGGTTAGTTGGCCGGCGAGCAGCAGCACTTTATGCAGGCATTGCAGTGATGTTTTTCATGGCTAGAAATGCGGCACCATCGACAACCCGAACTGCGCTCATCTACGGAATGATAACGTCCTGTACGATGCTAGCGCTGCTCGGTGTGTATGAGTTTGCTACAGGCCACGCAACTAGCGGCATTCTGGCAGCCACTTTTATCGAAGTCGCTCTTGTTCTAGCGTTTTTGTATGTCAGCTGGCGCAGGAAATAAACAGCATCATTAACAAAAAATCAGGAGTGAAATGATGAAAGCATTAATATTAAAACGTTATGGCAAGTCTGATCAACTCGATTTTGCAGACATTCCACGACCCACGATAAACCCTGACGAAATACTCGTACAGGTACACGCTGCAGGTCTGAATCCTATCGATTACATGATTCCCAAAGGCATGTTCAAGGCCATACTAAAATTTAAACTGCCAGCTACGATAGGCAGCGATTTGGCAGGCGTCGTGGTTGACGTTGGGAGTCGCGTAACACGCTTCAAGCCGGGCGATGCCGTTTTCGCCAGTATCTTCGACCTAGGCACAGGAGCACTTGCTGAGTATGCTGTTGTGCCAGAAAGTGCTGCCGCGATAAAACCAGTAAATATAGATTTCGTACAGGCGGCTTCGATCCCAATGGTCGGTCTCACGTCATGGCAAGCACTTAAAGAGCGAGCACACATCAAGCCTGGACAAAAGGTATTCATCCCAGCTGGCTCTGGGGGCATCGGCACGTTCGCGATCCAGCTCGCAAAACATCTAGGAGCAAAGGTGGGGACCACCACCAGTACAGGTAACGTGGGTCTGGTTCAGCGCCTTGGAGCCGATGAGGTGGTTGATTACAAGAAACAGGAATTCGAGAATGTGTTGCAGGACTATGATGTGGTGCTGGGTACTATCAGAGGCGATGGGATTGAGAAGTCTATTCAGATTTTAAAACCAAAGAGTAGCGTCGTTTCACTCATAGGCCCACCGGACGCTGCGTTCGCCCGCACTAGGGGCATGAACTTTCTCATGAAGTTCATATTCGGGTTGATTAGCAGCGAGATAATTCGTCAAGCTAAGAAACGCGGTGCCGAGTATTCCTTCCTGTTCATGCATCCTGATGGCCGCCAACTCGCAGAGATCGGCAAGCTTCTCGACGCTGGGCACATCGTTCCGGTGATCGACAAAATTTTCCCATTCGAGCAAACAAAAGAGGCGCTTCTTTACCTCGAGGAAGGTCGAGCTAAGGGGAAGGTCGTAGTGAAGTTCATTTAATTGTTACGATTGAAAGTCTCTTGTGTTTAAGGTAACTTAAGAATAAGCAGTCATACCTTCTGTACGTGATCGGACTTTGAGTAAAGCAAGACACATCATGACACTTTCGTACCCCAGTGCTCCCGGATGTGGGGTTACGCGGATTTGATTGCTTCTCTTTTCTGTAGTTGATTAATTGTTTTGGCATTTTTAGTGAAACAACCAATTATTTTTACTGAAGTGATAAAGTGTAAAAATGCGAACTTTAACTTGCAAGACATGCCACCAATTGGCTCACTCATTGTTTTAACGAATGTGTATTTAAATGAAGATGGCCAAAAATTAAGGAAAAAATTAATCGAAAGCTTTATTTATTTTGTTATATCTATGTTTTTTGGGTAGGAATGACTTACATAGTTAAGTGGTTCATTAAATAAACATTAAGACCGTATTGCCTGCGCATGTGCCAATGTTTCAGGCGCCCCTATCTTTATGACCAAATCAATACAGAAAACTTAACACAAGGACACAGCATGAAAAAACTATTAGTAACAATCCAATTAGAGCTAGACATTCCTGACACATGGGACTTGGTAGAGCATCCCGACCAAGTACAAGCAATTAAGATGGATAATGGGCAGTATATGCACATGAGCTT
>Ga0207968_100197_pt1 | contig 25780 bp, 22 predicted proteins | sample LakWasMet21_HOW5_2_FD_183867 | JGI IMG/M metagenome (GOLD analysis project Ga0207968, IMG submission 183867) | Freshwater sediment methanotrophic microbial communities from Lake Washington under simulated oxygen tension - Sediment Metagenome... | ecosystem: Environmental > Aquatic > Freshwater >...
GGGACATGAGCTACAGTCCACTGTTCCAGGCTATGCTGGTGCTCCAGAACGCACCGGCGCGGGACCTCGAAATCGCCGGATTGCATATCGGCGGCGTGGAGGCCGAAACCCAAACCGCCAAGTTCGACCTGACCTTATCGGTCACCGAACGGGAAGGAGGGTTGAATGCAAGCTTGGAATATGCCACCGACTTGTTCGACCGCGCCACGATAGCGAGGCTGGAGGAACATTTCCAGGTGCTGTTGGCCGGCATCGTCGTCCGCCCCGAGGCCCGCCTGGGTGAATTGCCGATCCTAACGGATAAAGAGCGCCGTAAAATTCTGCTGGAATGGAACGCCACCCAGGCCGATTACTCCGAAGATGGCCTCCATCGGCTGTTCGAAGAGCAGGTTGCGCGCACCCCCGAAATGGTGGCCGTGCAGCATGGAGAGCGGACAGTCAGCTACCGGGACCTCAACGCCCGAGCCAATCAGCTTGCCCATTTCCTGAAGGAATTGGGCGTCGGTCCCGACACACTGGTGGGTATCTGCGTGGAGCGGTCGGTGGAGATGGTGGTGGGCCTGCTCGGCATACTCAAGGCCGGCGGAGCCTATCTGCCCTTGGACTCTGGTTACCCCAGGGAACGGCTGGCATTCATGCTGGCCGATGCCCGGCCCCAAGTGTTGCTCAGCCAGAGCAGCTTGAGCGAATGTCTGCCCGAGCATTCCCGGCTGATCTGCCTGGACCGCGACTGGCCGATGATCGCCGGCGAGCGAGACTTCGACCCGGTCCCGTGCCAGCACCCCGATCACCTTGCCTACGTGATCCATACCTCCGGTTCTACGGGTAGGCCCAAAGGCGTGGGGATTACCCATGCCAACGCCGTCGGGCTGGTGACTTGGGCCCAGTCGGTTTTTTCTCCCGAAGACACGGCCGTCGTACTGGCCTCGACTTCTCTGTGTTTTGACCTGTCGGTTTTTGAGTTGTTCGTCCCTCTTTGCCGGGGCGGCAGGGTGGTCATCGTAAGGGACGCTCTGGAATGGCCGTCCCCGGCCCGAGCCTCTGGTGTCAGTCTGGTGAATACGGTACCGTCCGTCATGAAGGCTTTAATCCGAACCGGAGAATTACCCGCTTCGGTGCGCGTCGTGAACCTGGCGGGGGAAGCACTGCCTGGCGAGCTGGTACGGCAAATCTATGGTCATGGTGGCGTCGCCGGCGTTTTCAATCTTTACGGGCCTACGGAAACAACGACCTATTCGAGCTTTGCCCGGATCGATCCAGAGGAAAAAACCCAGCCCGCAATAGGCCGCCCCATTGCCAATACCCGGATTTATCTGCTGGACCGGATGCTGGAGCCGGTGCCGATGGGTGTCACGGGCGAGCTTTATATCGGCGGTGCCGGGTTGGCGCGGGGTTATCTCAACCGTCCGGATTTGACGGCGGAACGGTTCGTGCCCGACCCGTTCGGCGCCCGGGCTGGCGAGCGCCTCTACTGGACCGGCGACTTGGCCCGCTACCGACCGGACGGAAATCTGGAGTATCTGGGCCGCATCGACCATCAGGTCAAGATTCACGGCTTTCGCATCGAATTGGGCGAAATCGAAACGCGCCTGCGGGAACAGCCCGAAATCAAGGACGCCGTAGTCATGGCGCGGGAAGACCGCGCCGATGACAAGCGTCTGGTGGCCTACGTCGTGGCAGTCGGGGAGGCCGGCCTGGAGATGGAAAGCTTGCGTCGCCGCTTGCGGGACTTTCTGCCCGAATACATGGTGCCGGCGCTGTTCGTCGCGCTCGCCGGCCTTCCGCTGATGCCCAACGGTAAGGTGGACCGTAAAGCCTTGCCCGAGCCGGAACCCGGCGAACGGGTGGAAGCCCAGCGCGTCGCTCCCCGTAATCCGACCGAAGCGATGCTTGCCGAACTGTGGGCCGAGTTGCTCGACCTTGAGCGAATCGGCATCCACGACAACTTTTTTACGCTGGGCGGACATTCCCTGTCGGCTTATCGGCTCATCAGCCTGATCCGTCAACGGGGGTACGGTGAACTGCCGTACAGTGCCATTTTTCAGGCTCCCACCATTGCCGGATTGGCCGCGCGCCTGCTGGAAAGCCGTGAAGCCGGGAATGATTCCACCCTGGTCCTGATGGGCAAAGGTCATGGCGGAACGCTCCTGTACTGTTTTCATCCCGCCGGCGGGTTGGTCCATGCTTACCAACCCCTCGCCGACGCTTTGCTTCCGGCGCACTCCGTCTACGGCATCCAGGCGCACTATTGTTTCGGCGAGGCCGAACGAAACGCCTCCATAGACGGTCTGGCTGACGAGTATGCCGACTTGATTCGTCGCGACTCCATCGGCCCCTATCGGCTGCTGGGCTGGTCGATGGGCGGATTGATCGCACTGGCGGTCGCCGAACGTCTGGAGCGGAGATTCGACGAACGGGTCGTCTTTGTCGGCTTATTGGACACCTTGCTGCGGGTGCCGCTGCTACCGGAGCGTTTGACCCTGGATCATTTCGCCCGCTTTCTGGAACGGCCCGCGGATCGGATGGCCTTCGCCCGGCTTAAACAGACGGAGCGCCAAGCCCTGGAAGCCATTCTGGCCGAATCTTCCCGCGGTGAGGGTCTGGCCCGTATCGCCGAGTGGGGGCAAGCACGGAACTATTGGTTGCGCGACGCCCTGATAGAACCGCTGGTGGCGGAGTACCTCGAATGGGAAAAAGGGACCCTCATGACCAACGCCTTTCAGCCGCCGATCATCCGGGCGCCGATCCATATCTGGTGGGCGGAGGCTTCCCTGGACATCCGGGGGCAAGGGCCGGTCGACTGGGGGCGCTACACCCGCTCCGGGGTGAACACGGCGGTAGTGCCGGGAACACACCACGAAAACATTATCAGGTCCGCCGAAGTCCACCGCTCGCTCCTGCGCCGGCTCGACGAATTCTTAAGAACTGGGTGCGACGGCGGCACAAGGGAATGCTGACAATGGGGAAAATCCGCCTTTTGGCGATGGCCGCTGGTGTTATGCTCCTTGGACTGGCCCTGGGCCTATACGGGATAGTGCGAGCATCGTTGCCGGACAACGACGGCAGACTGAGCCTGCCGGGTCTGTCCGCCCCCGCCGAGGTGACGCTGGACGAAAGGGGCATTCCGCGGATCTCGGCCCGTACTCGGGAGGACGCCTTCCACGCACTGGGATTCGTGACGGCCCGCGACCGCTTATTTCAGATGGACCTGCTGCGCCGTCATGCCGCCGGACGTTTGGCCGAGGTGTTGGGCGCGGGACTTGCTGAATCTGACCGCCGCCACAGGATCATGGGATTCGAATCGCTGGCGCAAGAGGTGCTGGCGCGCCTCCCGGAAGACCAGAAAGCGGTGCTGAGGGCTTACGCGGAGGGGGTCAACCAAGCCGTAGACCTGATGCCGGTACGTCCTCCCGAATTTCTGCTGCTCGGTTACCGGCCGGCTGTCTGGTGCCCGGAGGACAGCCTGCTGGTCGTACTCGGCATGGAAGAAAACCTGAGCTGGCCCAGCGACCTGGAGCGCATGTTAACCGTTATGAAAGCGTCACTCCCATCGTCAGTATACGCATTCCTGACACCGCCTATGGATCATTATACCAACCGGATATTGAATGGCGACAGTTCTCAGTATAAGCCGCGAGCTATTCCCAAGAACGAATTAGCGGCCATATTGGAAAACGTTGACGACAACGAACGACATATCGCTTTGCTGGAGGATGTTGCAGTGCCGGGAGGTTCTAACGCCTTTGTAGTTGGGCCTACGAAAACCCACGATGGTCGGGCAATTTTGGCGAATGATATGCACTTGGCGCTTACGGTACCAAATATCTGGTATCGTGCCGAACTGCATTATGCAAACAGCAATCTTTCCGGTTTCACTTTACCGGGCGTTCCCCTGCTGATTTCGGGTTCGAATGGGCATATCTCTTGGGGTTTTACCAGCATCAGCGGCGATCTTTCCGATCTGGTATTGTTGGATATTGATCCGGCCGATCGCGAACGGTATTACACAGCCAAAGGATTTACCCGCTTCGGTAAACGGAAGGAAACGATAAAGATACGCGGAAAACCCGATCTAACGGTTGAAATACGTACGACAATTTGGGGGCCTGTATTACCTGATTCTCTTGTAGGGCGGTTAGTGGCTCTGCGCTGGACAGCTTTGGACCCTGCCGCCACCGACCTGAAGTTTCTCGACTTAGATAGCGTTAGCGATGTAAACGAGGCGCTGACTTTGTTTAATCAAGCTGGAGGGCCACCTTTAAATGCCTTGGTGGTCGATGTTCTCGGTAATATCGGTTGGACTTATTCTGGAAAAATTCCCAAGCGTTTCGGTCTAAACGGTTCAGTCGCGCAATCTTGGGCGAACGGCATTCGGGGTTGGCGCGGCTATATCGCTCCACAAGAACTGCCACGCATAATCAATCCAACATCCGGCTTTATCGTAAACGCCAATCAACGTATGGTGGGCGAACAAACACTACCCTACGCCATCGGCAATAATTTTGGCGGCGGGTATCGAGCCTACCGGATTAGCCAACTTCTTGAAGGTATGGAAGACCTAACTGAGAACGATCTCCTGAAAGTACAATTGGATTCAAGGACCGACTTTTTTCGATATTATCAGCAACTAGCCTTGTCTCTTCTGAAAAAAGACAGCAATCCAGCGGAGCAGCGTCTTAAACGTAACTTAGCAAGCTGGGACGGTTACGCCGAGCCTGAATCGAGCGGATTGACGATTCTTATTGAATTTCGACGGCTTTTACTCGATACGGTAATTGGACCTTACTTGGTTGGCTGTCGTCGCATGGAGCCAGCATTCCGGTTTGATTGGTTGGTTTTAGACGAACCGTTACAGCAGATTCTGGAAGCAGAGCTACCCGAACTACTGCCGGACAAGAAGACATACCAAAGCTGGGACGCTTTTCTTCATGAACTTCTAATCCTATCCGAACGCAATGTTCTGGATTATTATAAAGCAAATTCGCCAGAAAGCGTGACTTGGGGGATGGCCAATACAGCGTCCATCGCACATCCGTTTTCTTCCTCTTTTCCCTTATTCCAGTACCTACTTAATATGCCGGCGGAACCACTGGCCGGTTGTATCGAGTGCGTACGTTGGAACGCAAAAGGCGGCGGTGCTAGTGAACGCTTGGTGGTATCGCCGAACCATGAAGTCGAGGGGATTTTGCATATGCCCACCGGACAGTCCGGTCATCTTCTCTCCCCCCATTACCGCGACCAGCACATAGCCTGGGTAGAAGGGCAATCTTTACCTTTTTTGACTGGTTTACCTCGTCATCGACTTGAATTCGTTCCAACTGAAAGTGGAGAAAGTCAGTGATCCGCTTTTTGTTACGAAACCCACCAGGTTTAGCTAGTGGTTGTTTAGTTTCATTTTGACCAAAGATATATTCTGGAGAATGTGATGCAAGATAAATATCCGATTTTTGTTCTTACCTGCGAACGTTCAGGCTCGACATTGTTGCGCTGTATCCTCGACGCCAATCCCGAAATATATAGCCCAGGCGAGATAGGTTTGGGGGATTTATGCCAAAGTTTATATATCACGATTTTGTATACGAAAGGCCAATCAAAGGATATAACATCAGAGTTCGAGAGAGAGCAGATTGTCACGGATGAGGTAAGGAAAATCGTTGCCAACCAAATGGATGGTTATGCGAAGGACTATGGTAAACAAATATGGTGCGATAAATCACCTGCGAATGTGCATCACATTGATATTCTTAGCAAGGTTTTCCCTTCAGCTAAATGTATCTGTTTGTATCGCAATTGTTTAGACGTGGTAAGTTCATGCATTAATTTGAGCAAGATGGGATTTATGTCAGAGCTATGCTCATACGTTAGAAAGCATCCAGACAATCTTGTTTTAGCAATGATAGAGAATTGGATCGAGAAGACTACAAAAATTTTGGAGTTTGAGCATAAAAACTCTGCACGCTGTTTTAGGGTGACGTATGAATCTATGGTGCTAAATCCCGAAAAGACGTTATCGGAATTATTCGCGTTTCTTGGTGTAGCGAGTTACGGTTATGCACTTGAGTCTGTTTTCTCTGGGACTCATGATATTGGGCAAGTGAACGGAGACTTACGGATGTTGTTTTCCGATGGGATATTTACCAGTTCAATAGGGAAAGGGTCGGAAATCCCACTTACATACATACCTGATTGGCATGTTGAAAAGATGAACGACATGTTAGCCGAAATTGGATATCCATGTGGTTGGCATAGACATTCCTTGATTGCTGACGCTGAGCAGCCAGTATTTTATAACTCACAACTGAGTGATATGAAGCAGAAAGTGAGTGAGATATTCGAGGTTTTTTTTCCGAAGATGTTGGAAGGGGCTTGCAATGATTTTTCAACAGTTACCGGAGTATGTAGATTTGTTATTTCCGACAATGGCGGTAACGACTGGCTAATGGACTTTAATAGTAGACCTGTACAAATCCACTCAGGAACTGGAGATTCTGATTGTATTATTGCTGTTTCGGCTAGAAATTTTCTCAATATAGTCAATGGTAGGCTAGGTGTAGTTGACGCCTATGAAAAAGGATATATAGGAGCCTCTGGCAATGTAAACGCGGCAATTAAGATAGGTAAGGTGTTGTTTGGGGGTCTGCAGAATATTTAGCTGTTGTTGTGGAAAATAAGCACAAGAGAGTTAGGGAGGCTTCAAAAGTGATGTGTAAATATCGTTAAGTTAAGAGATTTGATCAATCTTTGCTATTGGAAAAAGCCCTTTTTGGTGAGAGAGTTTTTTAGTACATGTGAAATGTTTGCATAGATTGGCTTTTAAAGGGCTTAAATCCCTTTAACTTGTTGACAGTGTGGATAGGTAGCTAGAAGTTCAAGTGCAACTGGCGAAATATGGACGAACCACTCCGAGTTTTGCTTGAGATCAAAGCACCGGAATTGTAGCCTGAGAAATCTAGTTACCTTGACTGAAATGCATTTTTGTTGAGAAAACTGAAAGATGTTGCGGATGTTGCATTAACCGCTTGTTGGATCAGATGGCTTAGGGAGAGTAAACAAAGCGCGGATCTCCCTTTAGTTAACCCTTTGTTGGGTGCATGACTCAAAAGGTCCGCCGAGTCTATACATGAGTGTACTCACTGTGTATGCCGCGACTGACCGAGGCTGAGCGTGCGATTGATGGTGGATAGAGCGCGATTTTTTGCCGACGGAGCAGTCCGGGAATCCGATGGTATTTTATCGGGATTAGCTAAGCAGAATGAAGGAGGTAATATGAATAATTTAACAGCCGGTAAAATTATACTGGTTCTAAAGCTCAAGCTTGGGAACTAGTGCACGATTAGGTAGAAATATGATCCGCTTTTTACTGTTCAACTCGGGTTGGCTTCTGGTTTTGTCGGTGTTCGCCGGTTTGCTCGGAGGTTTGACCAGTGTCGGCTTAATAGCTGTCATTAACATGGCTTTGACTAATGAACGAGATGCTTTAATTCAACTGGGTTGGATTTTTGTTGGGCTGTGCGCATTTTTATTACTGGCGCGGATGACCTCGGCTTTTTTGTTGATGCGCCTTGGCCAGGATGTCATTTTCGATTTACGTCTCAAGCTGAGCCATCAGATTTTACGGGCGTCTTTTTCGCGTTTGCAGGCCGTTGGACCAGCACGAATATTGGCCTGTCTGACGCAGGATATCGCCACCCTGTCGGAGGCGTTCCGATGGTTGCCGATGCTCTATGTAAATACTGCAATTGTTGCGGGCTGTCTTCTCTATTTGGGCTGGTTGTCTTGTACTTTGTTGGTTCTTGTTTTACTCGTGATAGTCGTAGGCGTCGGTAGTTTTCGGCTAATCCAGAACCGGGCGCTGCATGAATTAAGAATGGTGCGTGAGTTCGACGATATCTTGTATGAGCACTTTCGCAGCCTGACGCAAGGGATGAAAGAGCTGAAACTGCATGAGCCGCGGCGCGACGCTTTTCTATCCGAATGTCTAGAAGCTTCTGCAAAAGATTATCGGCAATATTATCTAAAAGGTACCGGTTTCTACATTCTGGCCGGTAATTGGGGCAACAGCTTGTTTTATTTGTTGATCGGTGCCGTACTCTTTTTGTTACCGAACGTTCCGGAAGCCACTGCTGGATTGGCGAAGACTGTCGGGCTGGAAGTTTCCGAACTACCTATTGAGTTGGAGATGGGGTCTGAGATTGCGCGCGGCTATTGTTTGACCATTCTGTACATGATGTCTCCTTTATCCGCTTTAATGGAAGAACTGCCACTCCTGGCCAGAGGTAATATCGCATTGAAAAAGATTGAGGCTTTGGGTTGGGATTCCAGGGAGCCTGAATCCGAAAAATCGGAGTCTTCATTGACGTTTTCTCGATCGGCTGTTTTGCAGTTAACCGGTGTGACTCATCGTTACAGACGGGAAGGAGAGGATCTTCCTTTTATTTTAGGGCCTCTCGATTTGACTTTTCATCCCGGCGAGGTGACTTTTCTTACCGGTGGCAATGGCAGTGGAAAGACTACGCTGGCGCTGTTATTGGTTGGCCTTTATGTGCCGGAGCAAGGGGAAATTCGATTGGGAGAGCAATGTATTACCGACGCTAGTCGGGAAGGTTACCGTCAGCAATTCTCGGCCGTTTTTTCCGATTTCTACCTGTTCGATAGCCTGCTCGGTTTTCATGGGAAAGAGCTGGATGTCGAAGCTCGTGCTTATTTGGCGAGTTTACAGTTGGATCACAAAGTTCGGGTCGAAAATGGAGAGTTTTCGACATTGGACTTGTCGCAAGGACAGCGCAAACGACTGGCGCTATTAGTTGCTTATCTGGAAGATCGGCCTTTTTATCTGTTCGATGAATGGGCCGCCGACCAGGATCCGCTATTCAAGAAGATTTTTTACACGGAGATTTTGCCGTCCATTAAAACCAGAGGTAAGACGGTAGTAGTTATCACTCACGATGATAACTATTTTCATATGGCTGATCGTTGTATGCGCTTGGAGGATGGCAAGATTACGGAAATATCCGCAACGAAAAAAAACGGTACAAATTCTGCTGATGGCACCGAAGTAGAAATAGAAAAATACTTATGATTCATATGGGTTTGTGCGTCGGGAGGCTTGCTGAAATCTTGGGTGTGCTGTTGTTGAAAAGCGACTTTTGACATAGAACTATGGGCATTCGAACAGAATGATTAGACTGTTTTAGTTTATTTGCCGGATGCCTAGAACCAAATATTCGCGTAAACAAAGATTTTTTGCTATTTGAATTTTTGGTATTGGGTTATCAGCCAGAACTCTGGTACGAATAGGATAGCCTTCTAGTGGCTGTTAGGATGTTTTTTGAGGAAATGATGTGGGGGATAAAAAGAACGCATGACTACAGAATAGACTAAGTTTTGGGATCGGAATTCCGGTTTCTTTGAAGTACGACGCTGACAACATCATCGGCAATCCCAAAACACATAGACCGCCACAATCTTTGCCCAGGAAAGACTCGTCCGCATTGTTGGCGAAGGCAAGGAATATTAGATGCCGACAAGGCCGTCAGGCAATCCAATGTCGGAATTTTACCGGCACCAGCATAAGTGCTGGATGCATGCCACTGCATCGTGGTTCTTTTAGAGTGTAAGCGCAAGTATTTACTGAAGTTCATTCCTACTCAATCAAAATGAGGGAAAAAATATGAATAGTTTTACATTCAGTGAGTTTGATAAGTCACCTCCAACACAGAGAGAACTGAGGTGGCATCATTCAAGTGTTACGCGAAGCGATAGGGAGCGGCAGAATGCCCATAGCGGGTTGATAGTGTGGTTTACCGGTTTATCCGGAGCAGGAAAGTCTACGTTGGCCAGCCGCGTGGAGGAGGTTATTTTTCATGGAGGATACCGAACCTATTTACTTGATGGCGACAATGTGCGGTACGGATTGTGTTCGGATCTCGGATTCAGCGAGGCGGATAGAAAGGAAAATATTCGGCGTATCGGTGAGACCTCCAAACTGTTTATGGATGCCGGCATCATTGTCCTTACTGCCTTTATTTCTCCGTTTCTAGCAGACCGGGAACTGGTTCGCGCCTTGGTGCAGCCGGGGGACTTTATCGAAGTCTATTGCAATGCGGCGCTGCATGTCTGTGAGAGTCGAGATCCCAAGGGTCTTTATAAAAAAGCAAGAAGAGGGGAGATCACTGAGTTTACTGGTGTCTCATCGCCCTACGAGGCTCCACTCAAACCTGAAGTGGAAGTTTTTACGGGACAGGAAAGTTTGGATGTATGCGTGACGGCTGTAATCGATCATCTTGATTTATGTGGGAAGCTGACAAAGAAAACGGCTTTAGGGGCGAAAGTGTGAAAAAGTGTGGTGAAAATCAAGTGTTTTTTTACTGCTGCCTAATCCGTTGTCCCGTTTGAAGATTAGTGATTCCGAGATTCTGAGCGTAGTCGGAGGATTTGCTGTGCAAAGCCAGCTTTGCAACTCCTCGGGGCTAAACTTGACGGTATTGAGTGTATAAGAGCATGGGTTTAACCTTCATCGTTATACATATGGATCTCCTGCTCCAATAAATGGACCGGCAGGAGTTCAAAGCTCGCTTTGGATCGCTTTTCTATAGCGTTCAAAGCAAGCTTTGGACTCCAATGCTTGAGCTTTGCAGAACTTGTCGACGAGGGTTTAATCTTAAACCGTCCTGTGTGGTTGAAAACTCGAATTAAAAAATTAAATTGCTTAATCGGCGCGGGTAGCGTAGGTATGGAGCCCAGCAGTTCAAAAGGACCCTAATTAAAAAATAATGCGGAGACATCGTTATGGCGCAAGAAGTTATTCAACCTGAAATGGATTACGTTTTGGACGGAGGGCCGTTATTGCAGCCAGTTATTACTGAAGAAATGGCCGCTATTGAAACGCAGAGCGATCGTTATTATCTGGATCGGCAGGCGGGGTTCGAATCTAATGCTCGAAGCTACCCTCGTCGTATTCCTATCGCCATTCGCCGAGCGGGCGGTATGTTTGTGGAAGATATGGATGGCCGTCGTTATATGGATTGCTTGGCCGGAGCGGGGGCATTGGCGTTAGGGCATCATCATCCGGTAGTCGTGGAGGCGATTCGAGGCGCCTTGGCGGATGGCGTGCCTTTTCAGACCCTGGATCTGACGACACCCGTTAAAGACCGGTTTGTCGAGGTATTATTTTCCGGCTTGCCAAAGGCGTTTGCCGATCAGGCTCGCATTCAGTTTTGCGGCCCGTCCGGCGCCGATGCGATTGAAGCCGCCATTAAACTGGTGAAGACGGCTACCGGACGGCGATCGATCCTGGCTTTTCACGGTGCTTACCACGGTATGACGCACGGAGCGTTAGGATTAACCGGCGAAATAGGTCCGAAGCTGTACATATCCGGGTTGATGCCGGATGTGCATTTTCTGCCTTTTCCGTATGATTACCGATGCCCTTTTAGTTTGGGCGGAGAAGTCGGCTGGCGTTCGTCTCTAGCCTATATCGAACGGCTCCTGGATGACACTAATAGCGGTATTACGCCGCCGGCCGCCATGATTTTGGAAGTTGTTCAAGGGGAGGGCGGTGTGATTCCGGCGCCGGACGAATGGCTGCGGGAAATCCGCCGGATGACCCGAGAGCGGGCGATTCCGTTGATTGTCGATGAAGTACAGACCTGTATCGGGCGGACAGGGTGTATGTATGCTTTTGAACGTGTCGGTATTCAACCCGATGTATTGGTGCTGTCCAAGGCTATCGGCGGCGGATTGCCGTTAAGCGTGGTCGTCTATCATCAGGATTTAGACCGCTGGCAGCCCGGCGCCCATGCCGGTACTTTCCGGGGCAATCAATTGGCGATGGCAGCCGGCATCGCTACCTTACGGTTCATCATGGAGGAACAACTCGATCGTCATGCGGAAGCCATGGGCGATCGTTTATTGGGTCGTCTAAGGGAAATAGCGAAAATCTATCCGCATTTGGGCGATGTGCGTGGCCGCGGTTTGATGATAGGAGTCGAAGTTGTCGATATGGAGGCGGCACCGGACCGTCTCGGCGCGCGTCCGCCTTGCCGTGAATTGGCTCGTAAAATTCAGGGGCAATGTCTCCGTCGGGGGCTGATTGTCGAATTGGGCGGCCGCCAGGGCGGGGTGGTGCGCTTTTTGCCGCCGCTCATCGTAACAGCGGACGATGTCGACCGCATCGCGCTTATTTTTTCCGACGCGGTGGCAGCGGCGGTTTCTGGCTGAGCCTATGGCTTTAGGTGGGCCGGGCACGATAAGAATGGATACACACTGTCGTTGATTGACAGAGCGGCAAAATCTCAAGGTAAAACCCGCTCAGAATTTATGATCGATGCCGCGCGCCGGGCTGCGGAAGAATCGTTGCTCGGCCAAACATTGGTGCGGGTTGATTCAAAAACTTTTGACTATTTTCTTGAGATTCTCGATCGGCCTCCCGGCGGCGATGGCTTTGAGCGGCTCATGTCGGCGACGAAGCCTTGGCTGATGACATGGACTCCTCCTCACCCCTAACGGTGTCACAATGCACCAAGCTAAATTAAACAGGGCAAAGAGGAGTCCGAGATGAATCGTAACGTAGTGGGTTTGGATATTGCAAAACAAGTGTTTCACCTATTCACAATGCAAGACGGCAAAGCGGTGAAAAAGAAGTTGAAGCTATCGGAACTGTCGGCGTTTGTGGCACAGTTGCCGGTGTGCTTGATTGCGATGGAAGCTTGCGGCGGCGCGCATCACTGGGCTAGACAGTTCCAGTCATCGAACGGTCTCCTCTTCGCCGTCCAAATGTCGGGCAACGGTGGAGTTGTTGTCCAGACCTGCTGGTTTTTTATTGCCATTCATTGGACGTGCTGCACAGGGCCTGGGTATTCGGCCAAATAGGCGTCGGACGTCAATAGTGTGATGCCTTCGACAATGGCTTGGGCGATCAGTAAGCGGTCAAAGGGATTTTTATGGATTGGCGGCAACGCGCCGATGGCTACTGCATGCTCGCTCAGGATCGGTAGTTCACTGTAGCCATTGTCCATCAGACCGCGCCGCAATAGGCGCGGATCGACCTGGAAGTCTTTACGGCCCAAGCCGCATTTGATAACGATTTCCCAAAGACTGGCGACGCTGAATAACAGTTCGTTTTCAGGGTCGCTCATCAGCGTCTGGGCAGCTGCTGGCAAGTACTCAAATCCTTCTGCCGCCCACAGCAGCAGATGGGTGTCCAGCAGCAGCTTCATGCGCCATCCTCAAATAGCTGCACGATTTCCTGTTCGCCCATCCGGTCAAAATCATCCGGCACTTGGATTTGTCCCGCCATAAAACCGAAGCGTTTGATTTGAGAAGGCTCCGGCGCATTCAGCGCAATCACCTTGACCATCGGCTTACCGGCCTTGGCAATGACAAACGGCTCACCGTTGGCAGCTTGCTCTACCAGTCGGGATAGCTGAGTTTTGGCATCGTGAATGTTGTATGTCTGCATGATGTTCCTCTGATTAAACTTAGTTTAATAGATTTAGTTTATCACGGCTCGATACGCTATTCTAGTGCTTAATTGTATTAATTAGAGATAAGCCTGGTAGGTCGGGCACGTTTTTATGCCCGACATTTTCGATGCGGCGATAGGAGGTAACGGTTACGGATCACCGAAGGCATCTTCGTCGCCCAAATGTCGGGCAACGGCGGAGCTGTTGCCCGGTCTACTGGGCTGTAAATTGAAGTGCAGGGTAATAAAGCAGTATTAAATTATCGGCTAGCGCCAGCGAGGTTAAGTCCAGCGTTTTTTCTATGGCTTTCAAAGCTTCTTGCGGGCGAGCCAAATCAAAGGCGCCGCTGACGATGCGCTGTCTGATTCTGGGATCGGCGATCATGATTCGGCCGGGAAAATAACGATTCAATTCATCGACCACCTCGGCGAGAGGCCGTATGGTAAACACCAACAGGCCCTCGCGCCAAGCTGATGATTGCCGGGCGTCGGTCCCGATAATGCGGCCGATGCCGTCATCGTTGCCGACGACTTGTTGTCCGTCCGTTAGTTCGACCGCATGGTTTTGCGCGTTGACCGAAGCCACTCGCACCCTGCCTTCGGCGACGGTAACCGTCATCCGTTTGTCCTGCGCGTAAACATTAAAGGCGGTGCCCGTTACGGTGACGACACCGTACGCCGTTTCGACGATGAAGGGACGGTTGCGGTCGCGAACGACTTTGAAATACGCTTCTCCCTCCATCAGCGATACTTTGCGCTGTTCCGGAGAGAAATCGACTGAAATGGCCGAATGGGTATTGAGTGTGATGAGCGAATGATCTGCGAGTACGATTTCCTTGGTTTCTCCCCAGCGTGTGCGGTAATCGGCGGACCAAAAATGCAGAACGCCCGGCAGCCAAAATATTATGGTCCATGTCGTCGCCAAAGCAAGTCCCCCTAGCAGCCACTGTCCCCGCCTATTGTGGCGAGAGGTTGCGGAGCCGGTATATTTTGAGTCAGGCAAAGGCTTTTTTTGCTGAGAAACCCTGAAGGCAGGCTCATCCAACGCTATCCAAAACTTTTCGACATCCGCGTAAGCTTTCGCATGGATGGCGCTTTGTCGGCGCCAGGCTTCGAATCTCTTGTAGTCCTCGGACGAAGCCAGTCCTGAACTGAGTTTGGAAAACCAATCGATGGCTTCGTCGGAGATCTTCGTATCCACTGGATTCGGGTGCATATCACTCTTATTTATTTCACTGCGAAAGAGTGCAGCAGGCACCCCCCGATCGCTAATTTACAGAGCTTATTGTGATTGTCAATCGATTTTTAGTGACGTTTCACAAAAGCGTATGCCGTATTAAGCGTTCATGCGGTCCCGTAAAATCTTGAGTGCTTTGCCGATTTGTTTTTCCACTGTACGGGGAGAAATGTTCAGTTGTTCGGCGATCTCGGCATGGCTAAGGTGCTGGATTTTACACAACAAAAAGATACGGTGACATTGTGGCGGGAGTTCGGAAATCAGTTGCTCCAATATGGCCAGTTCTTGTTGCGCCTGCATGAAAGTGTCCGGTGTCGGCTGAGTACACGCCAATTGATCGTCCAGCAAGCTGGAACTGTCTGGCTCGATAAACGAGCTTCTGCGTGCATGATCTTTGGCTAGATTAATGCACACCCTAAACAAATAACCGGGAAGATTAGTGATTTCGTTCATGGTGTCCAACTGCATGACCCGCAAATAAGCTTCCTGCACCACTTCTTCGGCGGTATCGCTACAACCTATATATCTTTTGAGTAACTGCAGCAAAGTGCTATGGTTTTCAATAAAAGTCGTTTCGAGAAGAGTTGCATCGATTTTCATAATAACTACCTGGAATAGGGTTTACCGTTAGCAACGAATGCAATTGTCACGCCATAATTAATTTCCTAGTTTTTCAGTAAGATAGGGCGGATCAAAAGGCCGACTGTGGCAAATAACACATCGACATGAGGCATATCACACGCTTTTTCGCCTGTTGAACAATAGCAGTCGTCATCTACGTCAACGAGGCCGTACCACATTTGCAAATGAACCGCTTTATGGTTTATTGGGAGCTTTATTTTTTGAAAGGATGGGGTGAAGAATAGATTGCGGCCAAGTAGATACCGTTTTGCCGTCCATTATGCAAGCGAAAAATTTGGGTCGAACGGCTTGCCGGATTTTAGGACACTAAATCAAAAAAACTCAAATAGAGCGGCAATTTGGCTTGAGAAATACCGCGATGCGGACGCAGCCAGGAGCGCAGTAGCGACCAGAAGCCCACGATGGTGTTCGAATGGACCTCGCAAAAGCCATCGCGAGCATACTCCCCGGCCGAACGGTTAACCGTCTTGTGTTGGAAGCCCCAGGTTTCTAGGCGGCCATAAATATTGTATTCATCGGTGTATATCAACGTTCCTGGTGCCACGCTATGTAAGATCAAGGGGTTGATCGCGGCTTGCCGGACATTGTCGAGCAACCGGATAGCGACCTCGCGTAAATCATCCTTGTTCAGATCCAATTCTTGGGCAATCTGGGCGTTGGACAGGTTCAAACCGATGAAGTACAGGCACAACAGCCAAACGGACAACGGCTGGTGGTGACCTGCCAGTACGGTGCCGGTCAGGTCGTCAAAGCGCTTGTTGCATGCCTTGCACTGATAGCGTTGGCCGTGGCGTTGCGGCCCAGCAAAGCCGCGTCGGACCGTTTGACCGTCGCCGCAATGGGGACAAGTGATGCCTTCTTGCCAGCGCAGTTGGCGGATAGCCGCGTAGCATTGGGCTTCGCTGACTAAGTGTTTAATTGTTATGATTGCAGGTTCCATTGAGGCATCTTATCAAAAGACCCGAAAATCCATAAAGAGCCTAAACTTTAAACGCCCAACCTGGAGTCCAAAGCGTGCTTTGGATCTTTAACCGACCCCTCCCTCCAAAGCCAACTTTGAAGGTCAGGCAAAACTTGCATCCCGGCATTCAAAGCTGGCTTTGAACGAGATTAAGACAGGCATCGAATTCAACCCCATTGCCAACCTACCGGGGGCTGGCTTCATGGTTTAGGCGATGCCGCAGCCATTGTACGGCGTTGCCGATGTCCTGCAATACTGCGTAGCAGGCCGGGATCAAAATCAGCGTCGCGGCCATGCCGAACAGCAGGCCGAAGGTCAGCGACAAGGTCATCGGCACCAGAAATATCGCCTGCTCGCTGGTTTCGAACAGCATCGGAAAAAAACCGGCCAGGTTGGTCAGCGCAACCAGCACGATCGGCCGGAAACGGCTTGCACACGCTTCGACGATCAACGCGCCCGGGGACGATTCGCCGGGGCGGCGCTGACGGATATAGTCGAGCAGCACGATGCTGTCGTTGATGACCACGCCGCTGGCGGCGACCGCGCCGATCACCGATTGAAAAGTCATGGTCATGCCGAGCGCCCAGTGGATCAGCAGCGCGCCGAACCAGGCCACCGGCACCGCCAGCATGAACACCAAGGGTTGCAGATACGAGCGGAAGCTGACCGCAATGAGTGCATAGATCGCGATCAACGAAATCAGCGTATTGTGCTTCAGCCCTTCCATGACCTGATCGGCTTCTTCCCGGGCTTCGCTGCCGGAAATTTCAAGGCCCGGATAACGGTTTTCCAGCGTTTCGAAAAAGCCGCTCCGCAATTCGTTGAAAATCCGTTCGCCGTCGGCCGCATTCCGGTTGTCCAGGCGCGCCTGGATCGTTACGATACCGCGCCGGTCTTCGCGAGTCAATTCGCCGAAACCGGGTGAGAAGTCGATCGCCGCCAGCTCGCCGAGCGGCGCCTGGCCGCCGTCGGGCAGCGTAATTGCCAACGCGCGCAGGCTTTGCAAATCCTGCCGTTCCGCGCGCGGCGTGCGGATCATGATTTTGACCTGGTCGCGGCCGCGAATGAAACGTTGCGCCTCGTCGCCGAAATAGGCGTGGCGCACCTGTTCAGCCAGATCGCGCAGGCGCAGGCCCAGGCGTTCGGCGGACGGCGTCAGTTCGAGGCGCAGCTCGGGTTTGCCGGGGCGGCGCGAGTCTTCGATTTCGGTCACGCCGGGATAAGACGTGATTTTGCTTTTTAGTTCCTCGACTGCCGCGGCCAGGGCAACGGCGTCGGGTCCGGTGACTTCGAGTTCGAGGTCGATCACGTCCTGTTCGGTCGGGGTATGGAAATCGGGGCGAAAGTCGCCGACGTCGCCGACATGGTCGTACCTGCGCTTGATCAAGTCGCGGATGTGGAAAGTTTTGCGCGCCTCGCTCGAAAATTCGACGTAAATGGTCGGATCGACTTCTTCGATGTTCACATCGAGCCCTTCGACGACGCTGGGCGTTCCGGGCGGCTGGGTTCGGTTCAGTTCTTCTTCGGCCTGTTTCAGCGCCGCGACGAAATGTTCGACCCGCGCGCGCGTTTCTTCATAAGGCGTGCCCAGCGGCGGGCGCAGATGGATATGGAAATTGTCGTAGCCGACGTCTTCTTTCAGCGAAATCTTGACGTAGTCGTGTTCGACCAGGGTCAGGCCGGTTAGCACTGCGCCGGCGAACAGCGCCACCGTCGCGTAGCGCCAGTCCAGCATGCGGCGCAGAAACGGTTGATAACCGCGCTCGTTGCAAACCCTGAGGCCGTCGTTCAATACCGCGCGCAGGCGTGCGATGCGCGGCCAATCCGCGGCTTTGCGCGGTTCGTGCGCCAGATGCGCGGGCAGAATCAGCAATGCTTCGACCAGCGAAAACGCCAGTGACAGGATCATCACCACCGCGACCGGCTTCATGAACCGGGTCGCCCAGCTCGGCGGCACGAACAGGCCCGGCAGAAACGTGATCAGTCCGATCAGGACGCCGAGCGTCACCGGCACCGCGACTTCGCGGACGCCTTTGATGGCGGCCTGCAGCGCGTCCATGCTCCGGGATTGCAGTTCGTGGATCCGTTCGCTGACGATGATCGCATCGTCGACCAAGACGCCCATGGACAGTACGAAACCGAACAGCGACAGCATGTTCAGCGTGACGCCGCAAACCGGCATCCACCACAGCGCGCCGAATACCGAAATCATCACGCCGGCCGCGGCCCAGACAGCGACTTGCGTGGTCATGAACAACCAGAGCACGAGCAGCACCAGAAAAAAGCCGCTGACGCCCTCGAACGCCAGCGTGTCGAGCAGTTCGGTGAACGAACGCGCGTTGTCGCGCCGGGTTTTGATCTGGATGCCTTCGGGCAGGGTGGGACGCAGCGTTTCGACATAGCGGGTAACTTCTTCGGCGGCGCCGACCAGATTGTGGCGGGCGATTACGCCGACCGTTTCGGAGGGTTTGCCGTCGCTGTAGTTTTCGAAGCTATACTCGGCGTAGCCGTCCGTTACCGTGGCGATGTCGCCCAGCGTCAGGCGGGTGCCGTCGGGATAGGTGCGCAAGGTCAAAGCCAGCAGTTTGTCGCGCGTGTCCGCGGTGCTTTTGGCGCGCAACTGGAATTCGCCGGTCGGCGCTTTCACCACGCCGCCGGCCAGATCGAGGGATGCCCGGCGCACCGCTTCGGCCACGTCGTCGAACGTCAGTTGCTGTTGCCTGAGGCGCTCGGACGGAACTTCGACGGCGACCTCGAATTCGACCCGGTTCGATAAGACGGCCTTGCGCACTTCGTCCAGTTGCGCAAGCTGGTCGCGCACGGATTCGGCCAGGCGGCGCAACGTCAGGTTGTCGGCGTCGCCGTATAAAATCACCGAAATCGCCGGCGCTTCCCAGCCGGTATCGTCGATGTCAATGCGTTCGAGGTCTTTCGGCAAATTTTTGATTGCCTGCACTCTGGCGCGCATCGCATTCGACAGGTCGCGCAGCGGAAAGTCTTGCAGAACCTGGACGACGACGGTGCATTTGCCGCTGGTCGCGGTGCTGCCGAGTTTTTTGATGCCCTGGAGGTCGTGAATCGCTTCCTCGATGGGGATGCACACGCTCTGCTGAATTTCGGCCGGTCCCGCGCCCGGATACAGCGCTTCGACCACGATCCGCTCCGGCGCGAAGCGCGGATACGATTCGCGGTCGCTTTGCTGCAAGGTGTTGATGCCGCCGATGAAGGTCAGCAGCATCAACAGATTGGCCGCGACCGGGTTGCCGGCAAACCAGCCGAGCAGCGAACGGCCGCCTTGGATCCGCTTCATGGCCGGCCTCCGGCCAGAGTTGGCACGGCCGTTTCGATCGCGACCTGCATGCCTTCGATCGGCAGTTCGACGCCTGCTACCAGTACTCGTTCGCCTGCTTGTAGCCCTTTGCCGAGCACGATCCGGTCGTGGTCGGCGCGCAACACTTCGACGCGGCGTTGGCGCAGGCGGTTTTCCTCGTCGACGATATAGATTTGATAGCCGCCACGCAGCGCCGCGCGCGGAATGTCGATGAGGTCGCGGCGTTCGCTGCCGGCGATTTCCGCCTGCACGAACAGGCCCGCCGCGAGCGGCGGCCGGCCCGGACGGTAGGCGTAGGGGGCGCGGATTTCGGCGACCGCGTACAGCATGCCGGTCTTGTCGTCGAGCACGCCTTCGGTGCGTACGATCCGGCCTTGCCAAGTGTGCGTTTTACCGGCGAATTGCGCGCTGAGTTTGACGGCGGGTCCTGTCGCGGGCTGGTCCGCATCCGGGTAAGTCAGCGGCAGATCGAGAAATACAAGCTCCGCCCGCGCTCGGCACCGGCAAACGCACTTCCACGGTGTCGGTGGCGTAAATGCGGGCGGCAATCTGGCCGCTTTTGAGATATTGGCCGATGTCGGCCTGTTTGTTGCGTACCCGGCCGTCGAACGGCGCGGTCAGGCCGCAGCGGCCGCGGTTGAGGCGCGCCGCCGCCAGATCCGCTTCGGCGGCGGCCAGTTTGGCGCGGCGTTCGGCCAGATGCGGCTTGTGCAGCACGAAATCGTTGGCCTCGCCGCCGCCCAGTGTTTGCCATTCGTTTTGCGCCTGTTCCGATTCGGCCTCTTCCCGCATTAGTTCTTTGCGCGCTTCGGCAACCTGCGCCTCCGCCCTTTTGATGGCGTAATCGTAATCGCGCGGATCGATGCTGATCAGATGCGCGCCTTTTTTGAAAAAGCCGCCGTTCGCGAAAGACGGATGAATCGCGATGATTTTGCCGGCCACCTCGCTGACCAGGTCGATTTCGGTGCGCGGCTTGACGACGCCTTGCGAGACCACGTTCATGCGCAAGGTTTGCGGGCGCGCCGCGGCGACGGTCACTTGCGGCAACGCCCGGTCATTCAAAGGGGAGGGCGGGGCCGGTTTGTTGGCGATCAACGCCCAGGAAACGGCCGCCGAGGCCGACAAAATTAAAATGGGAATTGCTATTTTGATGGGTTTCATTGCATGATGGCCGTTTAAAATCCGCCGCCCAGCGCCAGATGCAAGTCGATCCGGTTGTTCAGCAACTGCTGGCGCGCGGTCAGGTGCGCGCTTTGCGCGCTCAATGTGCTGCGGTAACCGTTCAGCGCTTCCTCGACGCGGGCTCGCTGCAAGTGGATTTCGCCGTGCAGCCGCCCGCCAGTGAAAAGTGGCTGCACGAGGCCGAGCGCCAAATGCCAGGCCGCCGCGCACGGGTCGACCAATTCGCTCAACGCGGCGCCGCCGCTTGCGGTCAGCGCAAAGCGGGGCAGTAAAGCTTTGCGGGCTCTTTCCAGGCGTTTATCGACTGCGCACAGGCGCTCGAAGGCGGCACTCAGGTCGGGCCGCCGCTCAATGAGCGCGGAAGGAATGCCGGCCGGCACCGTCTTCGGCAGCGCCGGCAGCGTGTCGGCGACGGCAAAGTGTCCGCTCAGCCAGCCGCGCACCGCCTGCCGAGCCGATTACGCCAGCTCGCTTATCTTGACGAAGTGGCCTTGTTTCTTGTCTTGCGGGGTCAAAGAAACTAGGCGGTTGTCCTTCAACGCGGCCACAAAATGCTTACCTGCCGCCTGCACTGCCTCGAAGTTCTCTGTCGACGCGAACCAGATGTCGAACAGCACAGAACGGATTTTCCTGGAGAAAGGTGATTACACTACAAGACGTTTGAGTATTGAAAAACCCCACCTTCGAAGTAAAAAAAATCGGGGCTGTTTCTCTGTCGGTGGTAATTCTGTAAAGAGAATTGCGTAATCGTTTAGCAGGCTGTTGAAATTTGCCGCTATACCTTCGGATTCGACGCCCTTTCTTTGAGGCTTTGAGGGCTTCAGAAGCCTGATTAGACCTCAAAAAACCGGTTTTAGCGGGTTATATTCTCCCCGGAGGGGATTTCAATTCCGACTTTTGGCGGATTTCAGGCGCACGAGCGCCTAGTCGCTGCCGGCATTTATACTGATTAACTCAACGGCATGCTTTTTTTATGTACCCACAACCAGGAACAGAGGTGCAACATGAAATCTAATAAAATTATTTTGGCTTCTGCGTTGGCGGTGGCCATTTCAGCCGTATTGACGACTACGCCGGCATTGGCCGAGATGCAGCCGACGACCAACAGCTTCTGGTGGCCGGAACAACTGGATCTGAAACCGCTGCGACAGAACTCGGCTGAGTCCAACCCGCTGGGCAAGGCGTTCAACTATGCCGAACAATTCAAAACCCTGGACCTGAAAGCGGTAAAAAAAGACATCGCCAACGTGCTGCATGCCTCCCAGTCCTGGTGGCCGGCGGACTACGGCAATTACGGGCCGTTTTTCATTCGCATGGCCTGGCACAGTGCCGGCGTATACCGCATCTTCGACGGACGCGGCGGTGCCTCCGGCGGCCAGCAACGCTTCGAGCCGCTCAATAGCTGGCCGGATAACGTCAATCTGGACAAAGCTCGGCGTTTGTTGTGGCCAGTCAAACAAAATACGGCGCCAAGCTGTCCTGGGCCTATTTGATGGCATTGGCCGGCAATGTGGCCTTGGAAGACATGGGTTTCAAAACCATCGGCTTTGCCGGCGGTCGGGCTGACGACTGGGAAGCCGAGGCCGTCAATTGGGGCTCGGAAAAGAAATTTCTCGGCGACGAGCGCCACGATGAAAAAGGGGGCTGGCCAAGCCCTTGGCCGCGGTACAAATGGGGCTGATCTACGTCAACCCGGAAGGGCCGGGCGGCAACCCCGACCCGTTGGCGGCGGCCAAGCATATCCGCGAAGCCTTCGGCCGCATGGCGATGAACGACGAGGAAACAGTGGCGTTGATCGCCGGCGGCCACACCTTCGGCAAGGCCCACGGCGCGCATAAGCCGGACGAATGCGTCGGCAAGGAACCGGCCGCCGCCGGCATTGAAGAGCAAGGCCTGGGCTGGGCCAACAAATGCGGCAGCGGCCATGGCGTGGATACGGTCAGTAGTGGCCTGGAGGGGGCATGGACGACCAATCCGGCCCGCTGGACCCATGAATATCTGACCTGGTTGTATGCGTTCGACTGGGAAACCACCAAGAGCCCGGCCGGCGCGACGCAATGGGTTCCCAAAAACGGCCAAGGCGCAAACTTCGTCCCGGATGCGCACGACTCCAATAAGCGCCATGTGCCGATCATGTTTACGACCGATATCGCTTTGAAAATGGATCCCGAGTATCAAAAAATCTCCAAGCGCTTTCTCGATAATCCCAAGGAATTCGAGCTGGCGTTTGCCAAGGCGTGGTTCAAGCTGACCCACCGCGATATGGGACCCAAAGCTCGCTACGTCGGCGCCGAAGTGCCGGCCGAAGACTTTATCTGGCAGGATCCGGTTCCCAAGGCTGACCACAAGCTGATTGACGCCAAGGATGTCGCCAAGCTGAAGTCGGCCATTTTGGCCCCGGGTTTGACAATACCTGAATTGGTCAGAACGGCCTGGGCTTCCGCAGCGACCTTCCGTGGTACCGACTGCGCGGCGGTGCTAACGGCGCGCGGATTCGCCTGGCTCCGCAAAAAGATTGGGAGGTCAACGATCCCGCCGAACTGTCCAAAGTGCTGGCTCGTCTAGAATCCATCCGGAACGACTTTAACCGCTCATTGAAAGGCGGCAAGAAAGTATCGCTCGCCGACGTGATCGTGCTGGGTGGTTCCGCCGCAGTGGAAGAAGCAGCCAAGAAGGCTGGCGTCAAGGTACAGGTGCCGTTCAAGCCGGGGGGGATGGATGCCTCGCAGGAACAAACCGATGCCAAGTCTTTCGAGGTTTTGGAACCCAAAGTCGACGGTTTCCGCAATTACTTCGGCAAGGGTAATGCTCACTCGCCTGCGGAAATGCTGGTCGGGCGGGCGGATTTCCTGACCTTGAGCGTGCCCGAAATGACGGTGTTGGTCGGTGGCATGCGGGCGCTGGATGCGAACGCCGGCCATTCGAAACACGGCGTATTCACCAGCCAGCCTGGCACTTTAACCAATGACTTCTTTGCGAACCTACTCGATATGTCGACCCAATGGACCAAGTCGGCAACCGAAGGCATTTACGAAGGCCGAGACCGCGCTACCGACCAGCTCAAATGGACGGCGACGCCGGTCGACCTGATCTTCGGCTCGAATTCCGAGTTGCGTGCGGTGGCGGAAGTCTATGCCTCGGACGACGCCAAAGACAAGTTCGTGCAGGACTTTGCCCATGCTTGGGCCAAAGTGATGGATTTGGATCGCTTTGACACACGCTGACCTCAGTTAGGGTGCAGTCCAACCATATAATGTAAAAGGAAAAAGCTAAAGAGGCCACCGGTGAAATCCTTTAAGGTTATTTCTGTTTGATCGATCCTCATCCAGGCACAAATTGTTGAGCTCTTCCTGTCTGCTGAATGATACCGATCTCAAAAATTGGATATGAAGCTATTTTTTCCAAAAAACATTTTATTGCTAACTATACATGACAATAATATCGTAAAAATGCTAATATCTGCGGATGAAGGTGTCAAAAGAAGAGCTGATTGCGGTATTGGCCCAATTCAACCCTTGGTGGCGCGGTGAGCCTATAGCCGATTTGCCGGGATGGCAGCGTGCGGCTTGGCGACAGTTAAACCGTTGGGTGACTCATCCGCCCGTACATCGCGCCATCCTGTTGTCCGGGGCGCGCCAAGTCGGTAAAACGACATTGCTGCAGCAGCAGATCGATGCGCTGCTGAAACAAGGCATCGTTGCCGCCAATATTCTCTACGCTACCTTCGATCACCCCGTCCTGAAGCTCGCCGGCATTGAAGCGGTGCTGGAGGCCTGGCGTGAGCGTGAGCCGCGTGTCGATGGACCTGAATATCTGTTTCTCGACGAAGCCCAGTTTATCCGAGATTGGGGCACTTGGGTCAAGCACCAGATCGATTTCAACAAACAGCGCCGCATTGTCTTTACCGGTTCGGCGATGCCTTTGGTCGAAGCGGATCAGGAATCCGGCGTCGGTCGTTGGCATACTATCCGGCTGACCACGCTATCGTTTTACGAATACCTGCAAATCAAACAGGTCCAACTGCCGGCATTGCCTCCGTTAAAAAGCCTGACAGAGCTGTTCGACTGGACACCGCCGCAGTTTTACCGGGCGCAAGAAATTGCCGCGTCCTATGTCGGGCATTTCCACGAGTATCTGATTCGCGGCGGTTTTCCGCAAACCGCGCAGGTGGACAGCATCACCCAGGCCCAGCGCCTGCTGCGCGAAGACATCATCGACAAGGCACTCAAACGCGATATGACCGCGCTGTTTGGGGTGCGCCGGGTTCTCGACCTCGAGCACACCTTCCTCTACCTCTGCATGCACGACGGCGGTTTACTGAATATCACCGATCTGTCAAAAAACCTGGAGGTCAAGCGCCCCACCGCCCAGCATTTCATCGAATTGCTGGAAGCCTGCCATCTGATTTACCGGTTACCCCCATTCGGTTACGGCAAGGATGTGCTCAAAGGGCGTTTCAAAATTTACCTGGCCGATGCAGCGATCGCGCCCGCCGTATTACTCAAAGGCAAAAGCATCATCGACGATCCTTCCGCACTGGGTGTGGCGACCGAAACGGCCGTGTTCAAACACCTGTTCGCGCGCTATTATGCCCAGAATGTACGCTTTACCTACTGGCGAGGCAAACAAGAGCGCGAGGTTGACTTGGTTGCCGAAATCGGTGGGCAATTTATTCCCTTCGAAGTCAAATACCGCGCCCAGCACACCGGTTTGCGGGAATTGAAAGGCTTGCTCGAACTATGCGGCCAAAAGAAAATTGCCCGCGGTTATGTCGTGACTAAATCGCTTGACGACTTCGGCTTGATGACCGGCTTGCCGCAGACCGGCGAAACCGTCACCCAAATCATGCGCTTGCCTGCACCGTTGCTGTGCTACTGGATGGGAGCGTCGGAATTGAATCAACCTGAACTGAACGACTAATCAGGTAAACACCTCGGAACAACAATTATATGGATCAAAGCCAAC
>Ga0207968_100199_pt1 | contig 25549 bp, 19 predicted proteins | sample LakWasMet21_HOW5_2_FD_183867 | JGI IMG/M metagenome (GOLD analysis project Ga0207968, IMG submission 183867) | Freshwater sediment methanotrophic microbial communities from Lake Washington under simulated oxygen tension - Sediment Metagenome... | ecosystem: Environmental > Aquatic > Freshwater >...
TACAGGGATGTAGGCAAGGAGCGAGAGCAGGAGCGGAAGCTTTGCCATATGCCACGTTCGCCGGCCGCTTTACGTACGCTCGACCGACGTTCCGTTTTGGGTAACGCACGCGAAAAAGCACTTTTGATCAACCGCCATCGCATACTGAAATCGGCATCGCCGGGCGGCAGGGTCCACTCAGAGTGCAGGTCTGGTAAAACCACCCAGGCGTCGATTCGAAAAGGATGGCGTTCGCGCCCTCGTTTTACCGTTTCGCGTAACGAGTCAATTTCGCGAATAAGCAAATCGTTGTTATGCCGTTGCAGTAGATTCACGGTAAAGAACCAAGTGCCCCCAGGTATGAATGCGCGTCGATAGGGCACTTCGAAAAACCTCATTTTCAAAAACTCAGACTCGAGCGAAACAATGGGTTAGCTCACGGATTTCGCCGAATTACAGGGTTTTTCGAGGTGCCCGATAGTTGGGCATATCTTTTCCTGTTTTGGAAATTAGCATTGGGTCGCAATAAAATGCGTCCGATTACGCTGCGCTAATCGGACCTACGGGCTGCGCGACTTCTCGCGCAGGTCCGGTGGAATGATCGGTTGGGCATAAGCGCGGTAGGATGCGGTGAGGAACGAACCGCATCGTTCGCGATTGATGCGGTTCCTATCGTCACCGCATCCTACGGCCCTGGTTCCCACGTGCCATGTGGAAACGAGCATTCCTTATCAGCCATAACCAGACATTCATGATTTAAGGTACAATTTCATGCCTACTTAGCTTTTGATGACGTAGGATTCAATGACAATGGATATTGATCAAGTACGCGAGTATAAAAAAGAAATTGCTGGTTTCTATTCGATGCGCAGCCAAGCTTACGACAGTAGTATCTGGCATGATCAAATGGCACATAAGCTTGTTGACTATTCAAATATTACTATAGACTCTCAGGTATTGGATATTGCAACTGGAACAGGAATGGTGGCACTCTATGCGGCGTCAAAAGTTGGTCCACTAGGATCAGTGATCGGAATAGATATTTCAGAAGGTATGATCAAAAAGGCAAAGACGAAAGTAGATGCTTCTGAAATTCTTAATGTTCAGTTTGAGCTAGGAGACGGAGAAGCTCTAAGGTTTGCGCCAAACAGTTTTGATTATATTTTTTGTAGTTCCGCATTTATTTGGATGACAGACCTGCACGCCACATTAGTTCATTGGAAAACTCGACTTAGACCCAAAGGCAAATTAGGACTCCACGCATTTTCAGAAAATGCATTTGTAACTGGCGTCGTAGCGCAATCAGTACTCGCAAAGTATGGGGTTTCCTATCTGATGAATAAACCAACTGGTTCTGTCGAAAAATGTCAAGAACTATTAAAACAGTCAGGATTTAGAAATATTGATGTAGTTGTAGATGCTGATGGAGATTTTATCAGTCTAGAACAGGCTAAGAACTCGTGGGTTAGCTCATCATATCCTGCGCCTGGTCAGTTCCCTCATCCGCTTTCAGGCATGACATTTGAGCAGTTGGCTTGCGCCCAGGTGGACTATGGGCATGAGCTAGAAAAACTAAACACCCAAAAAGGTATTTGGAATGACATGACCACTTTTTACGTATTCGGTGAGAAGTAACCAAGTGTCCGCTGTTGGAAATAGTGAACGTCAGTAAGAGGTCGAACTCGAACATTCTATGTAAGATTCCGCCGAGACTTATTTTGGAAGCTGTCAGACCAAGTTCAGATTTTTACAGATAAATTCATTTCCGTAAATCACCTCTATTGCTGTCTCTACAGAAGCAACCGCCCAACAGCTTCTGCTGACAATTCACCAATGGTTCTCTGCTACCGACTTATCGCTTACAGCTTCCACGGCCAGCACATAAGACTACCCGGCTTCTGGTATGCCTCTTGCTAAAGAAGTGTTTTCATTTTCGATTTTTTCTTCTTTAGATCCCCACAGGAGATTCCATGTCCAAATCATTTCACGCGGTCGCCGCCCTGACGGCGGCAATGGCCGCGGCCGGCTGCGGCACGCAGCAGACTCAACACCTCGATCTGGCCAGCGCGGCCGCCGGCTCCGATTCGATCAAATCGATCGAATTTTCCGGCACGGGCCGCTGGTACCAATTCGGCCAGGCGCCGAATCCCGGCTTGCCGTGGCCGCCGTTCGAGGTCCAGCACTACAGCGCCGACATCGATTATACGACCGCCAGCGCGAAGGTAGAGATCAGCCGCAAGCAAATCATCGAGCCCGGCCGCCAGCGTCCGGCGCCGACCCTGCAAAAGGTCGATCAATACGTCAGCGGCGCGACCGCCTGGAATGTGACGCCACCCGCTGCGAACGCGCCCAATCCGGCGCCGACCGCCACTGCGCAACCGGCCGCCGTCGAAGAGCGCGCGGCCGAAATCTGGGCCAGCCCGCAAGGCTTTTTCAAGGCGGCGCTGCAAAACCGCGCCCAGCAGCAGGCCGTCAACGGCGGCACCGAGGTCGCATTCATTGCCGGCGGCAAATACCGCTATGTCGGTTTCATCAACGGCCAGCACCAACTGGAGAAAGTGCAAACCTGGATCGACAATCCGGTGCTCGGCGATACCCTGGTCGAGACCCGTTACAGCCATTACAGGGATTTTGGCGGCATCCAGTTCCCTGGCCATATCTCACGTAGCCAGGGCGGCTACCCCGTGCTGGACATCGACGTGGCGGACGTCAAGGTCAATCCGGCCGTCACTATCGCAATCCCTCAGGAAGCCGACAAGGCGCCTGCCGTCAAGGTCGCCGTGAACAAGCTCGCGGACGGCGTGTACTACCTGACCGGAGGCACCCACCACAGCGTCGCGATCGATCAGAAAGACCACATCGTGCTGGTCGAAGCGCCGCAGAACGAGGCACGCTCGCTGGCGCTGATCGCCAAATTGCAGGAAGTGATTCCGAACAAGCCGATCAAATACCTGGTCAATACCCATGCCCATTTCGACCACTCCGGGGGCCTGCGCACCTTCGTGGATGCGGGCGCGACGATCGTGACGCCCGAGCCGAATCAGGCTTATTACGAGACGGTCTGGGCGGCGCCGCATACAATCAATCCCGACCGCCTGGCGAGATCGAACAAGCCGGCCCGATTCGAAAGCTTTAACGGCAAGCACATCCTTTCGGACGGGAAACGCACCATCGAGATTCATGCCCTGGCCGGCAACAGCCATAACGATGCTTTCGCGGCGGTCTATCTGCCCAAGGAAAAAATCCTGATCGAGGCCGACGCCTATACACCGACCGCGGCGAATGCCCCCTTGCCGTCATCGCCGAATCCGTACTCGGTCAACCTGTTCGACAACATCCGCAAATTGAAACTGGATGTCGGACGAATCGCCGCCCTGCACGGGCCGCGCATCGCCACACTGGCCAATTTGCGCGCAGCGATCGGCTTGCAGACCAGCTCCAGATAGGCGACTCCTCGGCCGTCGTTCCGGGCGCTTAACGCTTTCGGCGCGACGGCCTTTTTTTAGTTTGACGGAGAGCGTGACGGGGTTTGTAAAACCCGACCGGCGGGCAAACTGTTGCCCAGACAACACCCCTCCGGCAGACGCTGCTGCCCCGACAGCAGATTTCCGCATGAAATTAGGAAAAATATCAATCAAAAACAAAAACTTAATAGATGGCACGAAGCCTGCTTAGTCAAAAGCATATTTGAATTTTAAATTTCAATTATCTGCCTCAAGCTTTATGACTCTATTCAACCCGCATGACTGATCTGAAAAAAAAATCGGAGCGCACGCGCAACCGACTGTTGACCGCCGCCTGCCGCATCTTTGCGGAGAAAGGCTTCCAGGAAGCGACCATCGCGGAAATCTGCGAACAGGCTCAAACCAACATCGCTTCGGTCAATTACCACTTCCGCGACAAGGAGACCCTGTATCTCGAATCCTGGCGTTTCTCCTTCAACCACGAACTGACCCGGCATCCGCCCGACGGCGGCGTCGCCGGGGATGCCGCGCCGGAACAGCGTCTGGCAGGACGGATACATTCGCTGATTCAGCGCGTCGCCGACCGCGACGGCTACTCGTTCGCGATCATGCACAAGGAAATGGCCCGCCCGACGCGCTTGCTGGCGGACATACTCGAAAAAGAAATCGATCCGCAGCGCCGGCAGTTGTTCGGCCTGCTGCGGGAGTGTCTGGGCCATGCCGCCGACGACCGTCACTTGCAGTATTGCCATGACAGCATCATGGGCCAGTGCTTTCAATTGTTGCGCTGGAAGCAGATACAGCATGTTCGCCCTCAGCCCAGCGTCCCCGATTTGAGCGATGTCAAAGCTTATGCCGAGCATGTCGTGCAATTTTCATTGGCCGGCATCCAGGCCGTTCGCACCCACACTCACACCTGACCGACGCCTATGAACACCCTCGTTGAACCGCTGTTATCGCCGCCCGGCAGCCGGTTGCGGCATGCTATTTTACCGGTCGTCCTGTTGACGACCGCACTGACAGCCATCGGCTTCCGTGCCGGGTACAGCGCGGAAAGTAAGGCGGCCGCGCCCGAAAACGCCGGCAAGTCCAAGGGCGGCACGCCGGCGGTGGCGGTCGAAACGGTCACGCAAGCCGATTTTCCTTTATATCTGAACGGTTTGGGTACGGTGACGGCCTTGCGCACGGTCACAGTCAGGCCCAGGGTCGACGGCGAACTGGTGCGCGTCGTGTTCAGCGAAGGCCAGATGGTCGAGCAAGGCGATCTGTTGGCCGAAATCGATCCGCGTCCATTCCAGGTGCAGTTGCAGCAGGCCGAAGGCCAGCTGCTGCGCGATGAAGCCTTGCTCAAAAACGCCGAACTCGATCACGCGCGTTACCAGACGCTCTTGGCTCAGGACTCAATTGCCGCCCAGCAAGTGATGGGCCAGGAAACCCAGGTCAAGCAATACCGGGGCAGCGTCGAGATGGACAAGGCGCAGGTCAACAATGCGAAGTTGCAGCTCGGTTACGCCAGGCTGACCGCGCCGATCGCAGGCCGCGTGGGCCTTAGGCAGATCGATCAGGGCAATCTGGTCAGGGCCGGCGATGCCAACGGCTTGGTCGTGATTACGCAACTGCAGCCGATCAACGTGGTCTTCACCCTGCCGGAAGACAAGGTGCAGCCCTTGGTCAAGCGGCTGCGGTCGAAGCAGACCATCCCGGTCGAGGCCTATGACCGGGCCGGCAAGGACAAACTGGCCGTCGGCAAATTGCTGGCGATCGATAATCAGATCGATCCTGGCACCGGCACGCTGAAATTGAAGGCGCAATTCGACAACAGCGAAGGCGCGCTGTTCGCGAACCAGTTCGTGAACGTCAAAATGCTGCTGGATACCCTGCATGACGCGGCGCAGGTATCCAGCGCGGCGGTGCAATACGACAGCCAGGGTGCTTTCGTCTATGTGGTCGGCCCGGATGCCGGCGTACAACAACGCCGCGTGATCTTGGGCCCGAGCGCCGCCGACAAGGTGGCGGTATTAAGCAATCTGAAAGCCGACGAAGCTGTCGTGGTGCAAGGTTTCGACCGCCTTCGCGACGGCGGCAAGGCCGACATCGCCGAACGGGACGGCCAAGCGGTCGCCGCTATTCAAGCCTCGCCATCGAGGCCGCAAGAGCAACCCGGCAAACGCGAGCAACGCAGTTGACCATGAATCATTCAGGCCAGGCCTCGCCCGCCTTCAACCCTTCGCGGCCCTTCATCCTGCGCCCGGTGGCGACCTCGCTGCTGATGGTCGCGCTGCTGCTGCTCGGCATCCTCGCCTACCGGCTGTTGCCGGTTTCGGCCTTGCCGCAAGTCGATTATCCGACCATGCAGGTCGTGACCCTGTATCCCGGCGCCAGCCCGGACGTGATGACATCGATCGTCACCGCGCCGCTGGAGCGCCAGTTCGGGCAGATGCCGGGCCTGACCCAAATGTCCTCGACCAGCTCCGGCGGTGCCTCGGTGATTACCTTGCAGTTTGCGCTCGAACTGGACCTCGACATCGCCGAACAGACCGTGCAGGCGGCGATCAACGCGGCCGCGACCTTCCTGCCGGACGACTTGCCGCAGCCGCCGATCTACAGCAAGGTCAATCCGGCCGATACGCCGATCGTGACTTTGGCTGTCAGCTCGAAGACCCTGCCCTTGTTCAAGGTTCAGGACTTGGTCGATACCCGGATCGCGCAGAAGCTATCGCAGTTGCCCGGCGTCGGCATGGTCAGCCTCAGCGGCGGCCAGCGCCCGGCCGTGCGCATCCAGGCCAACCATCAGGCGCTCGCCGCTTACGGCATCAGCCTCGAAGACCTGCGCCGCGCAATCGCGACGACCAACGTGAATCAGCCGAAAGGCATGTTCAACGGCCCGCTGCGCTCGGCGATCATCGACAGCAACGATCAATTGCGCTCGGCCGCCGAATACCGCGAACTGGTGGTGGCCTACCGTAACGGCGCGCCTTTACATCTGGCCGAGGTCACCGATGTGATCGACGATGCCGAGAATACACGGCTGGCAGCCTGGGCCAATACCACCTCGGCGGTGATCGTGAACATCCAGCGCCAGCCGGGCGCCAACGTGATCGAAGTCGTCGAACGCATCAAGGCATTGCTGCCGCAATTGCAGGCGGCGTTGCCGCTGAACGTCGAAGTATTGCCGCTCACCGACCGCACGGTCACGATCCGCGCCTCGGTACATGACGTGCAGTTCGAGTTGCTGATGGCGATTGCCTTGGTCGTGATGGTGATCTTCCTGTTCCTGCGCAACGTGCCGGCCACGATCATTCCGGGCATTGCGGTGCCGCTGTCATTGGTGGGCACCTTCGCCATCATGTATCTGGCCGATTTCAGCATCAACAACCTGACCCTGATGGCGCTGACGATAGCAACCGGCTTCGTGGTCGACGACGCGATCGTCGTGATAGAGAACATCTCCCGCCATATCGAGCGCGGCGAATCGCCGATGCTGGCCGCGCTGAAAGGCTCGGAGCAGATCGGCTTCACGATCATCTCGCTGACCTTTTCGCTGGTTGCGGTATTGATACCGCTCCTGTTCATGGGCGACGTGGTCGGCCGGCTGTTTCGGGAGTTTGCGATCACCCTGGCGGTCGCTATCCTGCTGTCGGCGGTCGTCTCTCTGACCCTGACGCCGATGATGTGCGCGCGCCTGTTGCGCCAGGGCATCGACCACGACAAGAGCCACGGCGACGGCTGGTTCGATCGCCTGATCGCCGCTTACGGACGCAGCCTGACCTGGGTGATGCGGCATCAGGCCCTGACCATGACCGTATTCGCCGCGACCGTGGCGTTGACCGTGGCCTTGTATGTCTGCATTCCGAAAGGCTTTTTCCCGGCGCAGGATACCGGCCTGATCCAGGGATTTTCGGAGGCGCCGCAAAACGTCTCGTTCGCGGCGATGAGCGAATACCAGCAGGCGCTCGGCAAGCGGATCCTAGAGGACCCGGCGGTCGATAGCCTGTCGTCGTTCATCGGCGTCGACGGCATCAACACGACCCCGAATGCCGGACGCTTCCTGATCAACCTGAAGCCCCGGGACGAACGCGGGGTAAACGCCGCCGAGGTGATTGCCCGACTCAAGCCGAAGCTGGCCGAAGTCAGCGATGTAAAGCTGTATCTGCAAGCGGTGCAGGACTTGACGATGGAAAACCGGGTCAGCCGCACGCAATACCAGTTCACATTGGAAAGTCCGAACATCGACGAACTGAACCAATGGTCCCATGAATTGGTCGCGAAACTGTCCGACCGGCCCGAATTCGCCGAGGTCGCCGGCGACGTGCAGGACCAGGGCCGGCAAGTCTATGTGAACATCGACCGCAGCAGCGCGAGCCGCCTCGGCATCACCCCCGCCGCGATCGACGACACGCTCTACAGCGCTTACGGGCAACGCCAGGTATCGACCATTTTCACCCAGTCGAACCAGTACCGGGTGGTGCTGGAAGTCGATCCCGCCGCCCAGCAAGGCCCGGCTTCTCTGAACGATCTGCGCATCCCCTCCGGCAACGGCGGCCAGGTGCCGCTGTCGGCGATTGCCGAAATATCCGAACGGCCGACGCCCTTGGCTATCAACCATCTCGATCAGTTCCCGGTCGCAACTTTATCGTTCAATCTGGCGCCGGGCGCGGCGCTCGGCGACGCGGTGCGCGTGATCGATCAGGTCAAGCAGAACATCGGCTTGCCGCTCAGTATCCGTACCCGCTACCAGGGCGCGGCAGAGGCTTTCAACGCCTCGCTCGGCAATACCTTGTGGCTGATTTTGGCCGCCATCGTGACCGTCTACATCGTGCTCGGCGTCTTGTACGAAAGCTATATCCATCCGTTGACGATCCTGTCGACCCTGCCTTCCGCCGGCGTCGGCGCATTGCTGGCATTGATCCTGGCCGGCGGCGACCTCGGCATCATCGGCATCATTGGCATCATTTTGCTGATCGGCATCGTCAAGAAAAACGCGATCATGATGATCGACTTCGCGCTGGAGGCGGAGCGCAAGCACAAGATGCCGCCACAGGATGCGATTTTTCAGGCCTGCCTGCTGCGCTTTCGGCCGATTTTGATGACCACCTTGGCGGCGCTGCTTGGCGCGTTGCCGTTGATGCTGGGCAGCGGCGTGGGTTCGGAACTGCGTCACCCCCTCGGCATTACGATGGTCGGCGGCTTGCTGGTCAGCCAGCTTTTAACCCTGTACACCACGCCGGTGATCTATTTGTGGATGGACAATCTCGCCCGGCGGGTGAATGCCATGTTGCGTCCGAACCCTGTCGAGGCGCTTGAAAGCGACGGGGGGCTGGGATGACTTTTTCGGCCCTGTTCATTCGCCGGCCGGTCGCGACCACGCTGTTGACCCTCGCGGTCGCCCTGGCCGGCGTGTTGGCGTTTCTGCATCTTCCGGTCGCGTCCTTGCCGGAAGTCGATTTCCCGACGCTCAGCGTCAGCGCCGAGATCCCCGGCGCCAGCGCCGAAACGATGGCCGCGACGGTCGCGACGCCGCTGGAGCGAGCACTCGGCCGGATCGCCGGCATCACCGAGATGACCTCCGAAAGCGGCATGGGCAGCACCCAGATCACCCTGCAATTCGACCTGAGCCGCGACATCAACGGCGCGGCCCGCGACGTGCAGGCCGCCATCAACGCGGCCGGCAATCTGCTGCCGAGCAACATGCCGAGCCTGCCCAGCTATCGCCGCGACAATCCGGCCGACTCCCCGATCATCGTGCTGACCCTGACGTCCGACACGCTAAATCTCGGCCAAATCTACGACGTGGCCGCCACGCTGATGGCGCAAAAAATCGCGCAGACGCCGGGTGTCGGCGGGGTGGACATCCGGGGCGCATCAATGCCGGCGGTGCGCGTCGAGCTGAATCCCCATGCGCTGAACCAGTACGGCATCGGCCTGGAGGATGTCAGGAACACGATCACTCAGAGCAATACGACCCGCCCGAAAGGCGAGATCGAACAGGCGGGCCGGCGCTGGCAGGTCCAGGCCAACGACCAGGCGCGCAAGGCCGCCGATTATGCGCCTTTGATCGTCAGTTACCGTAACGGCGCGCCGGTCACGATCGCCGATCTCGGCAGGGTCGAGGATGCGGTCGAGAACCTCAGCAACACCGGCGTCAAGGACGGCAAGCCGGCCGTGCTGCTGGTGGTCAAGAAACAGCCCCAGGCCAACGTGATCGAGGCGGTCGACCGGATCAAGGCGATGGTGCCGCAGCTGAGGGCGTCGATTCCGAGCACGATCGACCTACAAGTCGCCTCCGACCGTTCCTTGACGATCCGGGCCTCGCTCGCCGAAGTCGAACACACGATGGGGTTCGCGATCATATTAGTGATCCTGGTCGTGTTAGTGTTTTTGCGCGATTGGCGCTCGACCCTGATACCGATCATCGCGGTCCCTGTGTCGCTGCTCGGCGCCTGCTCGGTGATGTATCTCTGCGATTACAGTCTGAACAATCTGTCCTTGATGGCGCTGACGATCGCGACCGGCTTCGTGGTCGACGATGCGATCGTGGTGCTGGAGAATGCCAGCCGTCACATCGAGAAGGGCATGGCGCCGTTCAAGGCGGCGCTGTTGGCCGCCAAGGAAGTCGGTTTTACCGTGCTTGCGATGAATGTCGCGCTGATCGCGGTGTTCCTGCCGATCTTGCTGATGGGCGGCTTGGTCGGAAGACTGTTCAGGGAGTTTGCAGTCACCTTGTCGGCCGCGGTGTTGGTGTCGATGCTGGTGTCGTTGACCGTGACGCCGATGCTGTGCGCGCGCTGGCTGGGTAAGGAAAGCCCGAGGCACGGCTTAATCTATCGGGGCATCGAACGCGCCTTCGTTGGCCTTCAACGTTTTTACGAGCGTAGTTTGAGCTGGACGCTGCGCCATAGACGGGTGATGCTGGCGGTCTTCGTCGCGACCATTGGGCTGAACGTGTATTTGTATAAAACCATCGACAAGGGCTTTTTCCCGACCCAGGACGGCGGCAGGCTGATGGGCGTCATACAGGCCGACCAAGGCGTGTCGTTTTGGGCCATGCAGGACAAGTTTTTTCAGTTCGCGAAGTTGGTGCGAGCGGATCCGGCCGTCACCAATATCAACGGCTTTTTCAGCAGCCAGCGCAGCCTGAATAACGCGATCGTGTTCATCGACCTGAAGGACCATGACCGGCGCGATTCGATCGACAGCATCATGCGCCGTTTCAGGACTCAATTCAGCCGGATTCCGGGCGCTGTCTTGCAGGTTTTTCCGGCGCAGGAATTGCGCATCGGCGGGCGTTCATCCCCGTCTCTGTTCCAGTTCAGTTTGCAGTCCGACGACCTGGATTTATTGCGCGCATGGACCCCGAAGGTGCAGAACGCGCTGTCCGAGTTGCCCGAGCTGAACGATGTCAGCAGCAACCAGCAGGAAAAGGGCGAGCAGATCGGCTTGGTCGTCGACCGCGAACTGGCGGCCCGTTACGGGGTCGATCCGGCGCTGATCGACGCCAGCCTGAACGATGCCTTCGGCCAGCGCCAGGTGTCGGTGATTTACGAGCCACTGAATCAGTACCGGGTGGTGATGGAGCTGGCGCCGGAATACTGGCAAAGCCCGGAAGCGCTGAAACATCTGTATGTCAGCGTGCCGGAATCTGCGTCGGTGGGCCGGCCCCGGCAGGTGCCGGTAGCGAGTTTTGCGCATTTCGCGCCGGGCAATACGCCGCTCACGGTCAGCCATCAGGGCCAGTTTGCCGCGACCACTCTTTCCTTCAATTTGCAACCCGGCGTCTCGCTGTCCGCCGCGACGCGGGCGGTCAATCAGGCGATGCGCGACATCGGCGTGCCCGATGCGATTCAGGGCAGCTTTCAAGGCGCGGCCAAATTTTTTCAACAATCGCTGGAAAACCAGCCTTTACTGATTCTGGCCGCCTTGGTCAGCATCTATCTGGTGCTCGGCGTGCTCTACGAAAGCTTGATGCACCCGTTGACGATCCTGTCCACCCTGCCCTCGGCCGGCGTCGGCGCGCTGTTGACCTTGATGGCCAGCGGTACCGAATTCAGCATCATCGCGCTGGTCGGGGTGATTTTGCTGATCGGCATCGTGATGAAAAACGCGATCATGATGATCGATTTTGCGTTGCTGGCCGAACGCGAACGCCATCTGGATTCCTTCGCCGCGATTTTCGAGGCCTGCATGCTGCGCTTTCGGCCGATCATGATGACCTCGATGGCCGCGCTGTTCGGCGCGTTGCCTCTGGCGCTGGGCAGCGGCTACGGGGCAGAATTGCGCCAGCCGCTCGGCATCACGATCATCGGCGGGCTGATCTTCAGCCAGTTGCTGACCCTCTACACCACACCGGTGGTCTATCTCTACCTCGACCGCCTCCGCTTCGGTTTCCTCGCCCGATTTTTTAACCGTCCCGCCGAAAAGGCGGGCGAACCTGCTTGAGTTTGAGATTTGCATGAATTTGCGCATTAGCCCTACGCTCGTTTTAACCCTGATCAGCCTCCCGCTTGCCGGCTGCATGGTCGGTCCAGACCATGTCCGCCCGGAGGCGGCCGTTACCGACGCGTTCAAGGAGGCGAAGGGCTGGAAGCCCGTGCAGCCGCGCGACACCGCGCTGCCGCAAACATGGTGGCAGCTTTTCAACGACCCTAAGCTGAACGAGCTGGAGGAACAGGTCGCCGCCGCCAATCAATCGGTCGCGCAGGCCGAGGCGCAGTACCGTCAGGCCCAGCATCTGGTGCAGTCGTCGCAATCGTCCCTGCTGCCGGTCGCGACCTTGACCGGCCAAGTCAGCCGCTTCCAGGCCGCCTCGGGCCAGAGCGTCGCGGTTGCCGGGGTCAGGAACCTGTTCGGCCTCGGCGCCGGCGCGGTCTGGGAGCCTGACCTGTGGGGCAGAATCCGCCGCCAGGTGGAGGCCAACACCGGCAGCGCCCAGGCCAGCGCCGCGACCTTGCACGGGTTGATTCTGTCCAGCCAGGCCACACTGGCGCAAAATTATTTCCAGCTCAAAACGCTGGACGCGCAGAAGGCATTGTTCGACGAAACGGTAGCCGCCTTCGCGAAGACGCTCGAAATCACCAAAAACCGTTATGCGGTCGGCGTCGCCGGCAAGGCCGATGTGGTGCAGGCCGAGGCGCAGCTCGAATCGGCCCGCGCCCAGGCCGTCAATCTCGGCGTGCAGCGCGCCCGGCTCGAACACGCGATCGCGGTGCTGATCGGCAAGACGCCGGCGGCGTTATCCTTGCCGGCGTCGCCGGTATTGGCAAAGCCGCCCGAGATTCCGCTCAGCCTGCCGTCCGAACTGCTCGAACGCCGCCCGGACATCGCGGCCGCCGAACGTCAGGTCGCCGCCGCGAACGCCCGCATCGGCGTCGCCAAGGCCGCCTATTTTCCAACCTTGAATCTGGCTGTCAGCGGCGGCTTTCAATCCGGCGACACCGACACGTTGTTTACGATGGCGCGCCGCTACTGGGCCTTGGGACCGGCCGGCGCGGCGCTGACAATTTTCGACGGCGGCGTCAAGAACGCTCAGTACCAACAGGCCATCGCCGCGCACGACGCCACCGTCGCCGCCTATCGGCAGACCGTGCTGACCGGCTTTCAGGAAGTCGAGGACAACTTGGCCGCCTTGCGGATTCTTGCCGAGGAAATCGAGGTGCAAAATAAAGCCGTCGCAGCCGCTGAACATGCGCTGGCATTGACGATCAATCAATACAAAGCCGGCACGGTCAGTTATCTGAACGTGATGACCGCGCAAACCGTCGCGTTGTCGAACCAACAAACCGCCGCGCAGTTGAAAGACCAACAATTGAACGCCTCGGTGTTGCTGGTCAAGGCCCTGGGCGGCGGCTGGAACGCGCGTTTGCTGCCGACGAAGGATGAGGCCGACGGCGGCCGCGAATGGACCGATTATTTGATCTTGCCGATAGATTTATTGGGATTCGGTCAAAAATAAACGCCTTGCATCCGCGCGAATCACGCCCGCCAGCTCCGAGCAAAGTCGATAGCGGAAAATGCTTCGAGGACAAATTTAGAAGCTCATTTCCGGTAAATCTGGTAAATTTTCCACTCCGGTTTACGCACAACCCTCGTTACTTCATCTGGAAAGGCATCATGCGAGCATTAAAAAAACAATTCACACACAATTTGGCTTTGTTGTTCCTTGGCGGTCTGCTGGCTGCGGGCCCCGCGTCGGCCGTATCGGACCTCGAAGCGCAAGAAGGTTTCGCCAGAGCGCGTGCAAAGACCCAACAGAAGGACATCGATCATTCGGCCCATCAAAACCCTGTCGATCAAAGCATGGAATTTCATGGCGTCTTTTACGGCTATCTCCCCTGCAACGATTGCGCGGGAGTTAAAACGACCTTGTCCTTGCAACAAAAGAACAATTATCTGATGGTGACCCAGCCCGCCAGAGAATCCTCGCGGGAGTATTATGAAAGAGGGAAATACCGCTGGGATGATCAAAATCGTACCGTGGTGCTGACACCGAAAAAAGGCGGGACCAGCACACGGCGCTATCATATCGAGGATGAAGGCACATTGATTCAGTTGAATGACGACGGCATACGGATGGACCGCCATGTCCTGCAAAGAAGCGATACCGTCAAGTCGCGCGAGGTGCACATTCACTGACGCATCACACGCCCGAAAAACAAGGGGAAGCCCCTCCCTCTCACGCGCTTAAAATAAACCGCCTCTTGGACAAGCAAAGGCGGTTTTATTTTGCCGAAACCTGGGCTGCCGTCAGTCGATCATCCGCATCCCCTTTCGTATCCAGCCCTTGCCGAAATGATCCTCTTGGGCCGATAGACCGGGCATCCTTCAGAGTTCCTTCGCCCCTTCGGCAGTCGCGATAAAAGTTCGTTCGACTTGATCATGTCCCGCCGAGACCGGCTGCCCGCATTCGACATTGCGCACAAGGACAAACGCGCCCAAAGGTTTGGGATTCTCGTCAAACGCCGAAATAATATTTTTCAAGCCGGCGCAAAAAAAACTCAAGCAGGTGGACGAACGCAAGGCAACCGGTAACGAGCAGCCCGTTGACGTATGGTAAATGCAGGAATCCTTGTAGGTTTTGGTAGCGATGCGGGACAAATAGCCTTCCAAGATTTGCTGCGGGCGCAATTCAGGGTTTTCGCGGAGGACCCTGATCAGATTTTCCTTGTTCAAATAGGCATGGTTGCCGCCATGGGTACAACAACCGCCGGCGCAGGCCGTGCAGCTTTGTGTGACGATGGCATCCAGCGCTGAATCGTTCACAATCGCGCTGGACTCGCCAAGTGGCGTTTGAGGGCTGCGATGCCAGTCGGCAACGGCTTCGGACAGCAGGTCGTTCAATCGATCGCGAAACCGGCGCCGCCTCTTTTCAGGCAGATTGACGATCTTTCGTCTGCACGAGTAAACCTGCGTCAGCGGGTATCTTTCGGGAGATTCGAGCGCAAGCCCGCTTAATTTGGAAATCCAGTAGGCGCGAAATTCTTCCTGTCGCTTTTTTTGTGCCTCCACTTCGTCCGCCAACCTCGTCTTGTCACGCGCGATGCTATCCCGAATGTTTTGTGCCCGGCGTTTAAAATAGGCATCGAAAACCGTAGGCGGCATGATTTTCTTCTGCGCGGAGACTTGTCGGCAATCGGCGCGGATGCAAACGGGAAAATCGGATGCAGAAGACTGAACAATAACGGTTCCACAGACAGAGCAGATTTTCTTGAAACGATGGCCGGCGTGGGGCAAGTTCACGGGATTAAACGGCATCACGGAAAGCATTCCTGTGTTGATGGGGAGAAGAGAAGCGATTCCGCTTTTATTAAACCATTAAATCCGCGGCAGGCTCAGCAAAAAATGCTTTAGAAAGTGAATCCGACCCGACACGCCGATTCTTTCACTTAATGCATTCGATCGCAATCATTGGCGGATGATCCAAAAACTTTGCCAGAATTCGAGCCCGTAGACTGCTTCACCTTGTGGAGACAGCCGAGGCCGATGCCAGCAACCGAATCTAAAAGGGGTTGGCATCTCAACGCATGAACGAGTCGGGCATAAAAAAAGCATACCCGACCTGCGCGACTGGAAAACGCTTGACAAGTCCGGCAATGGCTGGCTTAATAGCCGCTCGACGCCTTACTCAATACGTTAGGAACAGCCACAGGTTTGTGCCCGTGGTGTCCATGTCAGTGAAAGGCCGCGAAGAATTGGCGGGACTTACGCAACGTTCTTTAAGCCCCTCTCCCCGGAAGAAGGTTAAGGTAAGGTCGGGAGAAAAGGCTTGCGCATAGGTCCTGATAAATTTAGTTGAACGGAGAATGTTGATGCGTATTCATGCTTTGCTATCCCTTTGTGCGTTTGTCCTGGCGCTGGGCCTCCCCCAGCGGCAGGCACTTGCCGCGCTGGTCACCTACACGGATGCCGCGCAGTTTGCCGCGGCGACGGGCAACCCGACGATTGAAAGCTTCGAGCAACTGGCCCCTAGGACACGTTCGACCGCCCCGATTGTCGTCCCGACTTTTTCGCTCAGTTCGGCAACGCCGGTCGGCGTCCAAAACGGTTCCAACAGCCCTGAATCCGGCTTCGGCTCCTTTGCTACCGATGGCGTCCAATACCTGCTAGTCTACCAGCCCAACCAACCCGCCGGAACCCTGCGCTTTGACTTGGCCCACCCGACCACTGCGTTCGGCTTCTATATCACGGACAACGGCGAGACGGACGGTGAGCTGAGCCTCAGCAGCAATGCCGGCGAAACGCTCAATAGCCTGACCCTGGCCCAGTTCCCGCCGATTTTCGGCAACGGCAGCCAGTTGTTTTTTGGCTTTACGCAAACCACGCCGTTCACCCAAATTTTTCTGACCAGCACCGGTATTGACGATTCGTATGGCCTCGATCAAGTGTACGTCCAAACGGTTCCGCTGCCTTCGGCGTTGTGGCTGTTTTTGTCGGGGCTGCCAGTTTTGCGACGTTTGCGGCTGCGGCCCCAATAACGCCCTGGCCCGTCCCCTGCCGCGCGAATGTCATCCACATCTGTCGCGGCCAGGGGCTGCCAGTCCCAGCCGCAATCCTCAGTCAAGGTTAGGTAACGGCTTTATCGTTACCCAACATTTCCACATCCGATTTCGATGTCAGCAACCGAATAGATCTCCAACACTCGGTTTTTTTCAACGCCTGGCCGAACCCCTAGTTCTCCTTGTCCTTGACCGAACGGGCCTTGTAAAAAAAGTAGTCTGCCGTGTACGGCACAAACCTCTGATTGCCGACGTCGGTTGTCAAGACACAACCCGTCGTCGGTGCGACGCCTCCGGATGTGTTCAAGCGCTGGATAAAAGTGGTTTCCGCCAGCCTGATGCCACCGGTGGGTCCTTCTTGAACGCCAACCACCGAAAGCAGAAGCCAGGGAATCGCGCCCGGCGCGACGAAATCAGGGTCGGAGGAGGCGTCGCCGGGTTTCACCCGGGCCCAAACGGCGCTTGTGTCCCGCGAGTCCTGCCAAGCGGCGCGCACCGTACCGCCCTCATCTGGATTGCGGCTGAAGAAGTGGGTGATGACTTGCTTGTCGTTGTCATTGAGCAGGGTGGCCTGCGGGGTGAAGAGTACGAAGGCGACGCCCGCACTTGAGGGCAAGCAGATGTAGTTCTGGGTGCCGAGGGCGTGCCCCACTAGGTAGGCCGTGTTCTCCGATGGCACCTGAATGTTGGCCGGCACGGGCGGAGGTGTCACCCGGTCGGCGTGGGCCGACTGCGGCAGCGAGACCGTGAAAGCCACGGCGAGAGCAGTGGCGCACGCGGGAAGCAGATTGCAAGGCGTGGACTGAGACTTCGGTATTTTGCGGTTCATCATAGCATTCTCCGTTCGCGCTTTATGCGCGGGTTGTGGGGCTGACGTGTACGGCTACAACAACCATCATCAGCGGCTAATCCGCTGAGAACTGACTGCCGCATACCCGCCGACGCGCACCCGTTTCTGTGATCGCTAACCAGCCATTACCTAGTATGACCTAGGTCGGGCTAGCATACACCTTTTCATTTTTAGGTGTCAATAATTACCTTGGGCGCTAGATTCTATAAAAAATAACCCACAGTTTCTGGTTTAATCCGGCCTGAGCTGATGAATTTGCAGCCTCACACTCACCAGCGATCATGAACGAAGACCGAAATATCATCCGTGGCGTAAACTGATCGCCTCAGTTCGGCCATTTGCTGCCACAGAACACCCATTGACCACTGGCCGCAAACTGGCTCAATCCTGCCAATGATTTGGTTTACTTCAAAATCCAGAACGGAAAATTTTATCGGGAAGTTATTTATGACCATATCCTTAATGGCCGTGACGACGGACCATGGGAACGATGCAAGAAGCGTCTCGCGCTAAAGGCATGAGTTATAAAAACCGCTTTCTATAACTCATAAATTTTCATATTATGAGTTATAGAAAAAGAAGGTATCACTCATGACGTGGAACTGGCAACAACCCGACTGGCCCGATTTTAGCTATGACAAATCCCGCATCGAGGAAAGCGAGAAGCGTCTGCTGCTGGGTGCCGGCCTAAGATTCGGCGCCTTCAAGCACCTCGACGAAGAGGACAAGCAACAATTAACCGTCGAACTGATCAGCAATGAAGCGTTAAAGACTTCGGCGATCGAAGGCGAATCGCTTGACCGCGATAGTCTTCAATCCTCTATTCGCCGCCAATTCGGGCTGGCGACCGACCACCGCAAAATCGCCCCCGCCGAACAAGGCATCGCGGAAGTAATGGTCGATTTGTATCGGGGTTTCGAGGCGCCGCTGTCCCATGCCCTGCTGTTCGAATGGCATCGGATGCTGACCCAGGGCCGCCGTGATTTAACCGACATCGGCCGCTACCGGACTCACCCGGAGCCGATGCAAATCGTATCCGGCGCCGTCTATGCCCCGAAAGTGCATTTTGAAGCTCCGCCCTCTTCGCAAGTGATGGCGGAGATGGAGCGCTTCATCGCCTGGTTCAACGACACCGCGCCGAGTGGCAGCCAACCGTTGCCGGCATTATTGCGCGCCGGCATTGCCCACCTCTATTTTGTCAGCATCCACCCCTTCGAAGACGGCAATGGCCGGATTGGACGGGCGCTTGCCGAAAAAGCGCTGGCCCAATGCCTGGGGCAACCGACGCTCATCGCGATTGCCGCCACCATCGAACGCAATAAAAAAGCCTATTACGAGGCCCTTGAGCATGCGAACCGGCGCAACGAAATCACAGGCTGGCTGATCTATTTCGCGGACCTGGTCGTCACCGCCCAAGCCTATACGCAAACCTGGATCGAGTTTCTGATCAAAAAAGCCAAACTGCATGATCGCTTACGCGGCCAATTGAACCCGCGTCAGGAGAAAGCGCTGTCCAGGATGTTCCGCGAAGGACCGGAAGGTTTTACAGGCGGGCTCAGCGCCGAGAAATACATCGGCCTGACCGGCGCAACCCGGCCCACCGCGACACGGGATTTGCAGGACTTGGTCGGCAAGGGCGCGTTGTTACGCACGGGGGAAAGGAAGCATACCCGCTATCATCTGAATCTTGACTTCAGCGTTTGAATTTTCAGCGCGTTTGATGAATTTGCAGCTTGGTAGGTCGGGCAACAGCTTTATCGTTGCCCGACATTCTGGCAGGAGACAACATTGCCATCAACAGGTGCCGAGATGTCGGGCACAAAAAGCGTGCCCGACCTACAAGGCTTATAAGTAAATTCAAATGCGCCAATCGCCAACATCTTGTATAACTAAATTCTTATTCTGGTTGATTAGCTCTGCCGGAATAATTATATCTACGTCGCACACTCTGAACTTAAATGTACGATTTCCGCATATCCCTTTTTTGAATTTTACTTCACCGTCACCTTCTGAACTAAATTCTATGTTCTCTGATAGAACAGCGAACAATGGCTCTGAAGGAGATATTGTTTTTTTACTAAAGTCACTATAGGGCACTTCGAAAAACCTCATTTTCAAAAACTCAGACTCAAGCGAAACAATGGGTTAGCTCACGGATTTCGCCGAATTACAGGGTTTTTCGAGGTGCCCTATAGATTCGAGCACAAGTGTTCATTTGTACAAGCTTCCCGTTTTGATACAAGGATTTAACTGCATCAGGTAGCGTAATGCCAAATAACTTTTCATGAATTGAAAGGGCAGCACTTTTTTGATATAGGCTGTAACTCTTATTTTGGGAGCACATTAAAGCGATATTGAAAACCAGCCGATTAAGAAAGCTAAAATCGACTATTCTATATTTTTGCCCACTTGGCAATGAAATTTCCCCAGTACCCTCAGACATAGTCATGTTGTTATGTATTATCTTGTTACGCAGCTCGAGTGCTTTACTAAACGTTTCATTCTCAAGAAAGCCAATGACATTATCATGTCTATTTGAATTGAAGAGCATCGACTTTTTCTTTTCAAATTTCATATTGCTTACTGACAATTTTTTATCCAGAACAGCATCAAAGTAGTCGAATACAATAGGAAATAAAGCGAAATTTCCTCCAGAAGACAATTCCTTTTTAGAGAAGGGATCAGAACCTGAAAGGTTAATGTCGTGCTTGGAGAAAGAGCCGGTATCAGACACTTCATTTTTAAAGCTGTAATAAGTGAAGCCTGTAGAAAATTCGTATTGATTTAAGAGGCCATTTAATACTTTTATTTTTTCATCAGTAAAGCTCATTTAGCCAAACCTTCCTTTACTTATAACAAGTTATTACCAAGGTCGGTATATTTACGCTAAAACTCAGTCTCGTGCAAGAATAATTTAAAAACATACCTTGAAACTGTGAAACACTAGGCGGGATAACACGCATTGTCGGCATGATAAACAGACTTGGATAACTCCAAAGCCTCACTTTGAATGACCGAAATTTTGGCATGAACTGACGTTTGAAAGACAAGATTAACTAACATGTTAGGATCGAACTCAGGCATTCCGCCATGGGCGCGCGGTGCGTACCGGAACACCATTGAATCGGCCCAATTCGCGATTGTGCCTCATCACCGGCAGACTGTCCGTCACTTTCCAATGGAAATAGAGTGTAACCCAAGGGCATCGGATTTCCTAGGCCCATTGGAATGGCGTATTCAATTGAAACGCCGCACGTATCGGAAGCAGCCCGAAATCCGTATTCTCCATCCCTTCCATGCTGTTGATTTGCCAACATCCCGCCAGCAACGGCCGGGGAAAACTGATGCTAAGCAAGCAGCTTAATCTCCCCGAAAGCGAAAAGCTCCAAACCCTCCGCGATCTCACGCGGCTCAAAAGACCCCGCCACACATAAAAAAACCCTTAAACAACAAAATATTAGAGGTTTTATCAAAGCGCACTGCCCAACGCGCTGCCAAAACGTGCCCAAGCTGGCACGTCTCGTGCTCTAACTCTAATCATAACGCCCGAATCAAAACCGGCAGGCATAAAGATGAAGGGCGTTGTTAATTTTGTGTTTGCACGGCGGGATTCGCCCGAACCGACTCGCCTTTAGCCGGGAGCGGCCGACCGAAGGACATCGGGCGATCGAAACGGACGCATCCCTGTGCAACGGTTACTTAAACGAGGAACATCGCAATGAGCAGTCCTTTAGCATTCAGCAACCCATTCGTACCCAGCGCCTCGTCGCCGGGTTGGCAGCCTGTGGGCGCGGCCGCTCTGAAAGCCGCGCCGTCGGTCGCGGCTTTGCCATTGCCCTCGGCGCTGGGCGACTTCAAATATCTCGGCGACAACCGCGACCGCAAGCCGATCGACTACCTGTTGCTGGGGCTGCTGTCGGTCGCGATCCATACCGGCTTGGTGCAGCGTTTCGATGGCGCGGCGCTGGAGCAGGAGATCATCGAAACGATCAAGCCGCCGCCGAAAGTCCAAATTACTCTGACCCGGCCCAAGCCGAAGCCGATTGCACCGCCGCCGGTTGTAAAACCGAAGCCGGTCGTCAAGCCGAAACCGCCGGTGCAAAAAGGGCCGTAGGCTGGGTAGAGCAACGCGAAACCCAGCAGATGCTTTGAAATAACCAAGTTTCTTTGCATCCAAAATTGTTTTTGAATTTCAAAACTTATCAGCTTCGAAGCTGGGTTTCATTATCATTCAACCCAGTCTACCTGTGCAACCCCACCAGCGGCTTAATATCAATTTGAGGACATTAGCAAAACTAGAGCGACTGTCGCTTCTGGGTCGAACTCTGGCATTCCGCATGGGCGCGCGGCGCGCACCGGAGCGTTATTGTATCGGCTCAATTCGCGATTGCGCTTCATCACCGGCAGACTGTCCGTCACTTTCCAAATGAATCAGAGGCCATCGGGTTTCCTAGGCCCATTGGAATGGCGTATTCAATTGAATACGCTGCACGTATCGGAAGCAGCCTGAAATCCGTATTCGCCATCCCTTCCATGCTGTTGATTTGCCAACACCCCGCCAGCAACGGCCGGGGAAAAACTGATGCTAAGCAAGCAGCTTAATCTCCCCGAAAGCGAAAAACTCCAAATCCTCCGCGATCTCACGCGGCTCGACATCCCCCGTCACTCATAAAAAACCCCTTAAACAACAAAATCTTATAGGCTTGATCAAAGCGCACGACCCAACGCGATACCAAAGCGTGCCCAAGCTGGCATGTCTCGTGCTTTCACTCTAAGCATAACGCCCGAATCAAAACCGGCAGGTATGGAGATGAACGGCGTTGTTAATTTTGTGTTTGCACAGCCGACTTAGCCGAACCGACTCGTCTTTAGCCGGGAGCAACTGACTGACGGACATCGGGCGATCGAAACGGCCGAATCCCTGTGCAACGGTTACTTAAACGAGGAACATCGCAATGAGCAGTCCTTTAGCATTCAACAACCCATTCTTACCCACCGCCCCCTCGCTGGATTGGGAGCCGGCCGGCGCTGCTGCGCTGAAACCCGCCGCGCCGTCGGTCACGCATTTTTCGACGACACCGCTGGCTACGGCGCTGGCCGACTTCAAATACACCGGCGACAACCGCGACCGCAAGCCGTTCGACTTCCTGTTGCTGGGACTGCTGTCGATCGCGATCCATACCGGCGTGGTCCAGCGCTTTGACGGCGCCTCGCTTGGGCAGGAGATCGTCGAGCCGGTCAAGCCATTGCCGACCAAAGTCCAGATCACCCTGTCCCGGCCCAAGCCAAAGCCGGTAGCCCCGCCACCGCCAGTCGCAAAACCCAAGCCGCCGGTCGCTAAACCTAAAGTCGTGCCGTTAAAGCCGAAGCCGCAGAAACTGAAACCGACGCCGAAAGTGGTCGAGCAGGCCCCTATTCCTGAGCCGACGCCGGTGATCTCCAACGCGCCGCCCGCTCCGATAACGGCCCCACCCGCGCCACCGGCGCCGGTCGTACAGGAAAAGATTACCGCACCGACCGCCGGCGCCGACTATCTGCACAACCCGGCCCCGGAATATCCCGAGATCGCAATGGAACGGGGCTGGGAAGGCAAGGTGCTGATGAAGGTTCACGTCCAACCCGACGGCCGGCCGGACAAGGTCAGCGTCGTCAAGTCCAGCGGCCAGAAAGTGCTGGACGATGCGGCGGTGAAAACCGTCAACAAATGGTCTTTCGTACCGGCCAAACGCGGCGATACGCCGATCGCCGGCTGGGTCACCGTTCCCATCAATTTCAACTTATCTTGAGGAGACTTTCATGTCTGATATAGCAACCGGCTTCATCGTCGACGCCACCCTGAACACCTTGATCGGCGCATCCGTCGTGACCTGGGCCCTGATCCTGATCAAGGGCATCCAGCATGCGCGGATTTCATATCACAACCGCCGTTACAGCAAGGAGTTCTGGAGCGCGCCGAGCATTCAGGCCGCCGCCCAGCTCGATCATCAGCAAGGCCCCGCCGCGCGGGTCGCCGGCATCGGTTTTTCGACGCTGATCGAAACCGAGTCCGGCGCCTCCACCCATGACCTTGAACACACCTGGGACCGGCAGGAACTGCTGGACCGGCGCCTGCGCCAACAAATGCAGAAGGAACGCGGTTCTCTCGAAAGCGGCCTTGCGATCCTGGCCACCATCGGCAGCATCTCCCCGTTCGTCGGCCTGTTCGGCACCGTCTGGGGCATCATGGGCGCCCTGACCAGCATCAGCAAAAGCGGCTCGGCCAGTCTGGAAGTCGTCGCCGGCCCTATCGGCGAAGCCTTGATCGCGACCGCCGTCGGCATCGCGGTCGCGGTGCCTGCCGTGGTCGGCTACAACTTCTACATCCGCCGCAACAAAGTGGTATGGGCCTTCCTGGATGACTTTGCGATCGACTTCGTGCATTTGGCGTTGAAAGCCTCGTTCATCATCGAACGTGGCAGCAAACCGACGCCTGCGGCGCGCCTGACTGAAATCAGCGGCGGTAAAAAAGGAAGCGCCAAAGACCACCATGATGATCTGATCGCGGCTAAGGAGGCGCACGCCTAATGGCCTTTAAAACTCAAGAAGACGACGGCGACGTAATGGGCGAAATCAACGTCACGCCGCTGGTCGATGTGATGCTGGTATTGCTGGTTGTATTCATCGTGACCGCCCCCTTGTTGACCAATGCAGTGCATGTGAATCTGCCGAAAACCGCCGAAACCGCGCCGCCGGAGGAAAAAGACCCGGTCTATCTGAGCGTGGATGCGCAAGGCAAGGTATTCATCGACAAGCGGGAGATCCCGGTCGATGCGGTCGAGAACGAATTGAAGACCCGGCAGGCAGCCAACCCGGAACTGGCGTTGAATCTGAATGCCGATGACGGCGTGCAATACGGCGTCGTCGCGAAGGTGATGGCGGCGATCGAACGCGCCGGCGTGACCAAGCTGTCGGTGCTGACCGCGCCGAGTTGATTCGTAGGGTCACTGCCATTAAGTTAAGGATGGCCAGTCCCTTCTCCCTCCGGGAGAAGGCTAGGATGAGGGGATCAAAATAAAGTATTTTTCCTTATTTTATTCCCCTCACCCCGACCCTCTCCCGAAGGGAGAGGGAGATAACCGCCTTAACTTAATGGCAGCGACGCAGAGCGTGGGAACGATGAGTGCGAATTTCGGGAAGTTAATTTTGAGCAGATCCTAAGCCGTCATGGTGGGTTACGACGCGCGGCAAAAGTCAATGAACGATTGGGGGCCGGTCCAATGCGCGCCGTAACCCACCCTACGATGATTGCCTTTTAAGAACCATAAATTTGACATTTCACCTATTCAAGGAGATTTTTGATGGCGCGCAAAACGGCCAATGACTTCCACCCGGAAGCGCTGAAACTGTTCGACAAATATGTTCACGGCGACATCTCGCGCCGGGATTTTTTAGCTTCGGTGCCGAAGTACGCCCTTTTGGGCCTGAGCGCGGAAGCGCTGCTGGACGCGTTGAATCCGCGCTTCGCCCACGCCGAGCAAGTGCCCGGAAACGATCCGCGCATCGTGACCCGCTTCGTCGAATACCCCTCCCCGCTCGGCAACGGCAAGATCCGCGGCTATCTGGCTCAGCCGGCCAAGGCCGAAGGTAAACGGCCCCTCGTGCTGGTGATCCACGAAAACCGGGGGCTGAATCCGCATATCGAAGACATCGCCCGCCGGCTGGCGCTGGACAATTTCATCGCCTTCGCCCCGGATGCGCTGTTCACGCTCGGCGGTTATCCGGGCGATGAAGACAAGGCCAGGGAGTTGTTCAAAAACCTGGACAAGGCCAAGATCCAGGCCGATTTCCTGGCGGCGGCCGAGGCGCTGAAAAAACTGCCGGAAGGCAACGGCAAGGTCGGCGCGGTCGGTTTCTGCTACGGCGGCGGCATCGTCAACTACCTGGCCACGCAATTGCCCGACCTGGCGGCCGGCGTGCCCTTCTACGGCGCGCAGCCGTCGGCGGAAGACAGCGCCAAGATCAAGGCGCCGCTGCTGCTGCATTATGCCGGCGCCGACGACCGCATCAATGCCGGCTGGCCGGCTTATGAAGCGGCCTTGAAGCAGGCCGGCGTCAACTACGAAGCCTTCGTTTATCCGGGCGTGCAGCACGGCTTCAATAACGATACCACCCCGCGCTTCGACGCGGCGGCCGCGAAGCTGGCCTGGGACAGGACGATTACTTTCTTCAACAAACATTTACGCGGCTAGTCCGGCACGGGAGGATGTCATGAAAATCGAAGCGCAAAT
>Ga0207968_100203_pt1 | contig 25281 bp, 20 predicted proteins | sample LakWasMet21_HOW5_2_FD_183867 | JGI IMG/M metagenome (GOLD analysis project Ga0207968, IMG submission 183867) | Freshwater sediment methanotrophic microbial communities from Lake Washington under simulated oxygen tension - Sediment Metagenome... | ecosystem: Environmental > Aquatic > Freshwater >...
CAGCCAATACTTTCCAGCGACACAGAAGCGTCAAGCCCTTCAGCTTCTGACAATATCCAAACATCTCCTTGTCGCTGGTAACGTTCGATAATTGGTTGATCCTGCGTCACTAACAGATATTCGTTTAAAGAGGCAATTTTTCGATAATGGGCAAACTTGCCACCCCGATCATAAGCTTCAGTGGAAGGCGACAGCACTTCAATCAGTACCGTAGGATTGAGTAATGTATCTACGTAGGCGTCTTCAAATTGCGGCGACCCACAAACAACCGCAATGTCAGGATAATGATAACTGCGGGCTTCAACTGCTTTAACACGCATGTCGCTAATATAAGCTTCACAAGGGCGTTTTTTGAGTTGATCTCGTAATTCACCCGCAATATTCACAGTTACTAAATTATGCTTTCGACTGGCACCGGTCATTGCATAAACTTGGCCATCGTGAAATTCGCTTTTATAAGGTGCACTTCGTTCTAAAGCTAAATACTCTTCGGCACTGTAATGAATTTGGTTAGCTACGGCTGGCATGAATTACCTCGTTAGAGAATCATTTGTAAAAATCATTCGACAGCCTTTACAACACCGTCAAATGCTCGCTACTTTCGGTATGAACCAGATCACCGCTGCGCTGCAACACAAAATAACCGCGTCTTAATGCTTCTTCTTTAGCCTCATCATTAATATGGAATGCAGCTATGGCGCCATATTGCTTAAATGACTGATAAATTGGAAACAACTGTTTAAAGTGCTTCATTTTCCTATCCAATTTATCCAGATCATGTTCATGGGCTTTGTATTTAACTTCAACAATGGCAATAGCATCACCATTAGTCATGACTAAATCGTATTCCTCCTGAATATTACCTCGATGCTTTTCCATATTTTTAACCACATCATCAAAATGAATTTTGCCCAGATGATTATCTTTTATCAGACTTTGAAAAAAAAATTCTTCGGCAACATCGCCTTGGTTTTTACCGATATTACCCAACGTAATCCCCATACGATCGAGTTTTTCCGTTAACATTTTATCGTTGCGCTTCATTTGCTCATCAGTTGCCTTTTGCGCCTCATGCAAGTTTTTACTATCAACAGCAAGACTTGCAACCAATTCTTTTAATTCATCATCAGTCATTTTAGTCCCCCGGTATTTAATGCACCGGTTTTAGCATGGCAAGCCGTAGGTGCACTTACAAAGACTATGGCATCTAAACAAGTGCTAACTCCACCCTAAATAAGCCGTGTATGGGTGAACTTATTCGCCCATACAAAAAAGCACAAGTCGGCTTAATATTTTCCCACGCTCAATCGCCACAATACTCCGCAAAAATACTGCTAATTCTCATTATGCAACGCTCTTAGCGTGACCTTTTTGCCAATAACGATCAACAAGTTCTCGCGTTGAGCGAATATTTCCCCTGCTAGAAGCGCCGAAAACAATCGATTCGATATTCGGCTGCTCGCAAATCCACTCAATAGCCTCTTCTGGTGGAATCGCGCCTGAAGCAAAGACCGACATTGCAATTGCACGAAACTTCTTATCTTTCAGCGAAGCCTCATAAGCCTCAAAGCCACCAGACATACGAAAACCAGCCTTATTAATATTTGCACACACGATTGGATTTTCTATACCCAGTTCTTCTAAAACATCCAGCAACTTCGGCATATTCATAGTAATAAACCCTGGTTCCGCACCATATCTGGCCTTTACATGGTTGGCAAATATACGAAAAGCTTCGTTAAATCCCAGACCAAGAAGAAAATCCACGACCACGTTTTGAAGGAAAATCACTGGTGTTTGCAGGCCCGCAAACATCTTCATTTCTGCATCAATCAACAGCGTGGTTATACCCTCGATGTCTTTCTTAGCTAGAGACATGCCTCCGCGCATTGCAGAATCAATAAAGCCCTCTTCAGGCAGAAAATTCTTGATCGCGCCCAGCAGACCATGATCAGTCATTGCATTCGCATATTTGTGAGCATAAGGCATACAAGGATAGAACTTGTAATCAGCATAGCGTTCAGGATTGGCGCGCATATGATCACAAACCAATGCTATGCGCTCATGTGTTGTACACATAAAAGTCTTTATACCTTCATCATAGGCATTATCTAAAACTTCGATCACAGTTTTAATGTCCTGAAATCGCATCGCTTGGCTACGAGCTTTTTCTTCTGACATATGATTAACGCCGAAGAATTGATTGTCGCCAAAAAGTAGTTTATCCATGCAAAGAGCTCCAAACCCAACTGGGTATTCAAATATTTATTAATGTCGTAGAAGCGGAGATAGATAATCCGCTAACTCTGTAAATTATTTAGAGAAAAGAGAGGAAAAAATCCCGCTCTTTTTAATAGATTGTGTCGGTAAAACAGTGTCATTACTAACTGACGGGCCTTTTTCAGCATCCGCAATCATCATCGCAATTACCTTATCTGTCTCTGCTGCACTCGAAAATGAATTGACGTTGTCCTGGCGCTTCTCAGCAATGCATTTAACGAAATAATCTAACTGCGCTGAATATTCTTCGCCCCGCACATAAAATCCAACCTCATCAGTCAATTCTGTAGTGTTACGAAGATTCCAGCCTAACTGATAGCCATCAGGGATTTTTGCCGTATCTCTTAAGTAAACCTGTATTTCCTGCCGATCCGCAATGATCCGACCTGCCGTCCCCCAAATGCTGATCTTCGTGCTCATCTTACGATAAGACTCATCACTCCAATTCACAGAGATTTGCGCGTTTTTGCCACCATCAAAATACAAAGTGCCAAATACTTCGTCATCGGTCTCTTTTGAAAAAACGCTGTTTAAAACACTACCGCCGACTCCGTGCGGCATGCCTAAATACCAATTCAACAAATTGAGCGGATGTGCAGCATAATCATAAAGACAGCCGCCGCCAGCGGTTCGTTGTGTACGCCAAGTACTGCCTTTAGTACGCATTACAACCGGACCATAAGCCTCTGCAAGTACATGAGATACCTCGCCAATAGCCCCTAACTCAAGGAGACGCTTTACTTCTTGAAAAGCACCAACAAAACGATAGTGATAGCCGACTTGATTTACCGCACCCTTCTCGAGAGCTAACGCGGCTAACTCATCCGACTCCTTGGTGTCCAAACTGAACGGCTTTTCGCAAAACACATGCAAGCCCTTGTCAAGTGCTGCGCGCACCATAGCCCCATGCATGCTTGACGGCGTGGCGATAATTACCGCATCCAGCTCAGCCTCTCGCAACATTTCATCAAAGTCAGTAAACGTTCTTACCCCAGTATATTTATTGAGTACGTCAAGAACATAGCCTGTGGCATCACAGACAGCGGCAAGTGTTACATCAGGATGTGCGTTAATAATGGAATGGTGCGACAAACCCATTTTTCCAAGTCCTACAACAGCTATACGAATCACAATTGGAGCTCCTTAATAATTTAAATTTTAATACTACGAAAACGCTGCATTAACCCAGCCAATGCAGCCTCAGCAACAAACACAAAAGACCACCAATAGCGCTTTGCGCGCAGTTTTGGCTGGATAATCAATCGAAATACCCACTCAAGTCCAAGAGCACGAATCCATTCGGGAGCCCAAGGTATAGCTCCCGAGTGATAATCAAAAGACGCACCAACACCAACCATCCAGGGCGCTTTCACCCGATTAAGATGTTTTGCAATCCAGGCTTCTTGTTTGACCAGTCCAAGCCCAACCCAAACAATATCCGGCTGAGTCTCATTAATCATCCTAACAACTTCCTCATCTTCTTCAGTCGTCAGATCCCGAAATGGCGGACAATAGGTACCTACCACTTGCAACTGCGGAAACTGTTCTTTCAGCTTTTCAGCCATCAAGTCAGCAACCCCCTCTTTACCGCCATAGAAAAAGTGACGCCATCCTCTCGACTCACCAAATTCACTGCAATCCAGTTGCAGGATCGGGCCATTGTAGCGATTAATCTTTAGTCCCCAGAAATAACCGGCGGCAATCACCCCAACTCCATCACATAAAGAAAAATCTGACCCCTGAATAAATTTCATGTGCTCGGGACGCCGAAGCGCGTGATACATAGATTCAGTATTAGTAATTGAAATATACCCACCCATCTTACGCGCCGAGATACCTTTATCCATCTCATCCAACACGTAAGCAGGTTTCCCGATATAAATCGGAATATCCATAATTTGTTCAACTGCCATCTTCACTTTTATTTCTCCACTGGTTATTGATGCCTTTTAACTCTTTATAAAAAAGACGACGGGGATTAACACTTGATACTATTGAGAACCTCGAAAAACCCTGCACTTCAATAAACTCAGTGCAAACTGTGTCTTATAAATCAATGTCCCATTCGTGATCGACTGCACGGATGCAGGAGGTAGGGCACCAACAGTAGGCGCTTTAGGCGACGCCTGGAGCAGTTGCCGAGAGCTTGTCGAACCATGATTGGAGTAGGTTTTTCGAGGTACCCTATGTGCAACCAATGCTATCCAGGAGTTGAATAACTCCAAACTACTTTCGAAATCTATGTTGATAAACTTAAAGCCCAGACTGTTAAATGTATCCGGGTATTGTCCGGAGTTTTGGTTCAAGATTAATCGCTGCATCCATCGCCCTTGCGGCTATTTGTTTTAAAGGTAAATATTTATGAAAAAAATGTATTGGTTTGCGATTATAGCAAGCTTATGTGTCAGTAATGCAGCCATGTCCACAGATTTCTATGTAAACCCCAAAGGCAATGATTCATGGTCGGGCACCTTAAAAAAAGCTAACAAACAAAATACTGATGGTCCATTTGTAAGTATTGAAAAGGCCAAACAAGCCATAAGAACACTAAAGCAAACCAATACCTTTAATGACAAAGTCACCGTTAACATTGCCACCGGCCGCTATTACTTAAGCCAACCATTAAATTTTAACTTAATGGATTCGGGATTAGCCGGTAAAGAAGTACTCTGGCAAGGCGAGTCAGGCGCGCAAGTGACCATTAGTGCAGGCATGCCTATTACATGTAAAAAACGCGATGCCACTTTTTGGGATTGCCCGTTAACAAAAATGCCTGCCAGCACAACTTACTTTGATACAGCGCGTATAAAAGGTAACACTCCAAAATTCGAGTTATATGTCAATGATCAAAAGATGGAATTGGCGCGTTGGCCCGATCACGACTGGGCACACATAAAATTGCCGTTAGATCAAAAAACGCAATTTTCAGTAATGGAGACAATGCCCATCTTAAGCGGCGACATTACAGCTGCCCAGGTTCATATATTCCCAGGTTATGACTGGTATGACCAATACCTTGGCGTTGACTCCGTTGATAAAACAACTAACTCGATCAAATTATCATCACCAACAACCTATGCTTTGGACAGCGGTAGACGCTTTTATATACAAAATCATCCATCATTATTAAATGCACCGGGCGAATGGCTATTTGATGCAGCTACAAAAAACATTAGTTTTGTGCCTCCCGTCGACACGTCACCCAATAAATTTATGCTGTCATCATTGCCTAATTTGATTAACGTCGATGCAGCCAATCACCTAACCTTTAAAAACTTAAGCTTTGAACTCAGTACCGGCAATGCAATAACAATAAAAAATAGTAATGACGTTGTATTGGATCAGTTGGATGTTAACAACATCGGCGGCAAAGGGGTGCTAGTAACAAACGGTCAAAATGTGCAGATAAATAGCAGCAAAGTACATCATACTGGAGGAGATGGGGTAGATGTTTCAGGCGGCGATAGAAAAACCCTGCAAGCAAGTAATCATATTATTTATAACAATCATATACATCATACTGGAACTGAATTATTAACTACTTCGCCGGGTATTCGTCTATCAGGTGTGGGCAGTAAAGCGTTACATAACTTGTTGGAACAAGGGGCAGCACAAGGAATTATTCTTCATGGAAACGAGCATCTTATAGAAAAAAATGAACTACACCATTTCTGCCTTCAATCTGCAGACTGTGGAGCGGTTTACACTGGGCAAGATTGGTCAGAACGAGGAAATATAATTCGATACAACTACATTCATGACATTATTGGCTACGGCATGAAAAGTGTTAACGTTGAAAAAAATCAAGTTTTCTATGAGACACCTAGTCGTGGTGTTGGTGTATACCTTGATGATGGCGCTAGTGGTTTCGATGTCAGAGGCAATATATTTGAAAATGTAGGATGGGGGATTCAAGTAGGTGGTGGGAGGGACAACAATATAGTTAATAACTACTTCAGAATCGGCAGTAATGGTGATAATTTAGCAATTGTAGTAGAGGACAGGTCCCCAAATAATCCTTGGGAGCGTAATCAAAAATTGCTTGTTGATTCGCCATATAAAACCACAATATGGAAGCAAAAATATCCAGAATTGGCGATTCCAATGAATAACAGAGGATGGCCAGAAGGCAATAGGATAAAACATAATATTTTCGTAACATATAGGCCGGACGGCAAATTCTCTCGTTATGCAGTACCGATGGCTTCAACAGTCATTACCAATAATTTAATATGGTCTAGCACAGGTAATCTTACATTAGATTACAAAGAGTTAGAACGTGGTAAGGATGTGAGAGGAGCTCCATGGTCGCAATGGACATCAGAAGGAATCGAACGAGGCAGCATAGTCGCTGACCCTTGTATAACAATTGATAACAAAAAAATGACCATTTGCCCTGGCTCACCAACTAAAGATATTGGCTTTACACAGTTACCTACTGATATAGGCTTAAATTAGGGAACCTCGAAAACCCACTCCGTTCATGGTTCGACAAGCTCTCGGCAACGGCTCCTGCGTTGCCCTACCTCCTGCAACCGTGCAGTCGACCACGAACGGAATTTATTAATTCATAGGACACCATTCGCACTGAGTTTATTGAAGTGCAGGTTTTTTCGAGATTCTCTATAATATATATTATAAAATAATTAATATTCTTAGAGTAAAAAATATGAAAAGAGCAATATGCCTAATGGTTATTGGGGAAAAATACCAAATAATATACGAAAAACTTAGGCATCAATTTGATATATATTCAAATAAATGCAACGCTGACTTAATAATAGTCGACCGAATTTTAGACGAAACATACCATCGACCAATTTTAACTCAGAAATTACTTATACCAAATGAGCTGATCGATTTTGATGAGGTTCTATTCATGGACCTAGATATTATTATATCGAAAAATGCCCCCAATATATTTGATGAATTTCCTTGCGGGAAACATTTTGGAGCAGTTTTAGATCCAAGAGGAACAGAAGAATTTAATAAAACATGGGGATACATACCACGCACTTTAAAAGAGACAACGGAATCGTATTTTACCGATAGGGACTTTCAAAAAAACAATAAGCTCTTAGGAAGTATTAATGGAGGGGTCTTTTTATTTCGCCCAAAAATGATTGCCCCTATTTTTAAAGAATATTATTTCTCAAGCCATAATCAAGGAAGCTTAAATAGTTATGAAGAAGCTCCTATGGCTTATATTACACAAACCAACGACTTATTCTTTGCCATAAACCCACTTTTTAATGTCCAGGTTTTATATAAAATAAAAGGTACAGAAGAAGGAAATAAAGCTTCATTTTATGGCAGAGGAATTCCTGAAATAGCATTTAAAACATATAAAAAAATATCTGGCAACGCTACCTTTCCAACAAAAAAATATTTTAATTTCATAGATAAATTAATTGAAAATAGTTATTTTGTTCACTTCGCAGGTGGATACCCTTTTTTAAAAAACTAGCAATTGTGAATACTCCACCGGCTAAAAGCCGGTGGCTTCGGGTTACGGCTTAAAGCCGGATTTCATCGACCCGTTGGGTCGATTACAGTACCCTGAAATCATCGTCGGGCTCATCCGGTTTCTGCTCTTCGATGTATTTCTTCCATACCTCATCCGTTACATTTCCACTCGACGCAACCCAGTAGCCACGAGCCCACAAATGTTGTCCCCAGTAACGCTTTCTCAATACCGGAAACTCCGACAGCATCTTATGCGAGCTTTTACCCTTCAGAAATTGCACAGCTCTTGATACCGATAGCTGCGGTGGTATTCCAATCAGTAGATGCACATGATCCCGGTTGATTGACCCAGCGTAGATCGTCATTTCTTGGCTGCGCGCAATTTCTCGCAATAATTCGCAACAACGTAGGCCGACATCTCCTACCAAAACCGCATAACGGTATTTCGTTACCCATACCAAGTGGTACTTACAATCCCAAATCGTATGGCTTCCGCGCTTGTAATCTTTCATGCATCCATTCTAAGCTTATCCACTTACCCTTGTCGCCTAAAGGCGAGGGATTTACTGATCCCCTATCGGGGACTTTAAATATAAATTTATTCAGGTGATTTAATTACTCTTAAGATACCTGCTGCACATGAACTCCAAGTATATTCATTGATTATTTTCATTCTTTCTTCTTTACTACCAAACGGAGATTCTTGTGAAAGCAATTCAGCTATTTTTTTACCTACCACCTCGGATGATGTTGGTACAACATAACTAGCTAATCCTTTAGTTATTTCACGTAAAGAAGGAATATCACTACAAATAACAGGTGTGCCATGTACCAAGGCTTCAACTGGTGGAAAACCGAATCCTTCAATTAATGATAGAAATACAAACAAATCTGCGTAGGCATAATAGGCATGGAGAGTGGAGTCATCTAAACCCTTTAGAGTTGTAACTCCAGGCTGATTCGATACAGTAGCACCGCAAATTATCAACGGGAGAGGTGTATCTACAATTGCACGATAAGCTTGATAAGCAGAGAGAAGGCCATCTAGGTTTTTATGTGGTAAATGGGAAGCCATAGCAAAAATATATGGTTTCTCAAATGGCCTTGGCCCTGCCTTAGTAATTGGAATACCATTATAAACAACAGAAACCCCTTTTGTACGTCGCAACCTTAAAGCAATATCATCAGCAGTAGCTTGTGATATTGCTATTAAATTATCTGAATATTTAACACTTGATATTTGCAAATTATTAATGAATATTTCCTCCATCCAACCAAAATATCCAGGAAAATATTTAGCATACCAAAGAGGTATCAAGTCATGAATTACAACTACTGTTTTAGTTTTAGGCGAAAGGAAACTAATTCCCTTAGGAAGAAAGCCTTTAGGTGAAAAGTAAACATCTGCATTAAGTTTTTTAGTTATTATTGCTGCCCGCCCATATATCCAAGCTAGGCGAGCAATTTTACCAGGTGAATTATTTGAAATAATAATATTGGTAACAGAGCCATGCTCATAAGAAAAATCTGAAATATTTGAAATATTTGAAATTACAAATATTTCAGTATTCTCATCGATTTCTTTTACTAATGACTTAAGCAGGTTTTTCGCATAATTATAAATCCCAATACTTTTGCCCGGCCCGGGAAAAAGTTCATATGCATCAAAAACTATTCGCAAATTACCCCCTAATTTTCAATAAAAAAATACAAATTTTATAATTACACTTTAGCTGCAAAAACAGCATCAACAATACCTTTAGCTGCCGCATCATAATTATAAGCTTGGACATTTAATAAACTGTTTTTAGAGAATTCCTCTAATGTGCTCTCGTTACCTAAAATTGCAGAGGCATGTTTGATCCATAAAGCTAGATCAAGTTCTAATACATAGCCATTTTTGCCATCACAAACCAGTTCATGTGCAACTCCAGCATAAGGAGTGACAATAACTGCCTGCCCAGCCGCGCAAGCTTCATTAGCTACGACACCCCACGTATCTATGGATGAGGGAAACAAAAACAGCTTTGCTGAACAATACAGCGATGGCAATTCTGCTTGTTGCACAAAGCCCGGAAATATAGCTTCGATTTGAGGGGCTAAGCTATTTGCATACTCACGGACATTTTCCAATATAGGCCCTGATCCCAGCATCAAAATTGAAACTTTACGATTTAATGTTTTCGCTACACCCAAGGCAACATCCAGTGCAAATAACGGATTTTTCTCAGTCACAAATCGACCCGAGAACATTAAATCAAAGGTGCGTTTACTATTATCAGGTGGATTAAATGCTGAATTATTAGCGCAAAGATGCGATTGGAAAAAACGCTCTCTGTTTATCCCATAGCTATCATAGAGCCGCAACGAACCGTGGCTTGCCCCCAGAAATACTTTTGAATACCTGTAAACGAGCCGGCGAACAATACGATGTAACCCGGAGAGTGTTTGCTCCGTATCAAAAGTTCCGTCTGTCATAGGTATATGTATTTTGTTATAAAAAAGTGCATAACCGAAAGCGAATAGATGCGTAGGATTAAATCCAGTAGTAATGATTACATCGGGATTAAAGTGCCTCAAAGCTTTTAAAATATCAGGGTTATAGTGAATATAACGTCCCTTGTAGGTTAAGCAGTTTTCCTTAAGGAAGGTAAACGAAAAATCTTTTTGTTCAACTATCCAATCCCGGTTGTCTTCTTTTTTAGAGCAAAAAAATGCGTGAAAGTGACTATGCCCAAGTGTCGTCGCTAAACGTTGGTAAATTGGCATCCTGTAGGGTGCCGGAATATTGGTCACCATAGCAACACGAGGCGAATAATTGGGTTCGATAGATGACATGAAAAATCTCGGAGATTGTTGGTTTAGAGTTGTTATAGCGGTTTTACAATGGCTACTGCTAGAGCAGTGTTAATGCTTTAATGGCTTGCTAATCCGCGACTCCATCTTGCAGGATTATTAAGAAATTTCAATAACGGTCTTTCCACTGCACTGTAAAAACAGCAACTAATAATTATGGTACCTATAAATAAAATAGTTGCTCCAGCAAAATTATCAAAGAAGTCGCCAAGGTTTAACTTAATAACAACTTTTATTAAGCCAGACAGTACCGTGCCGTGGATAAGATAGAGTGAGTAAGAGGCATCGCCTAAATAAACCAGCAATTGAGGCACAGCACTAGGTAGATACAGCGCTCCAAATATCAGAATAGCTGAAGGAATACCAAACAAATAAACCCTAGCCATATCTCCGGAAAAGACACTGGCATCCGAAGTTTTAAGTTGATAAAAAATCACCCACATGAGGAAAAACAATATAAGCCCCCCCAAAAAAAACAATTTGAAAAATTCAAACTAGAATAACGCTTATATGAATAAGCTACTAGACAACCAAGAGAAAAATTTAAAATAATTGGGTTTGTAAGCACATGGATTAAAAAAATATCTGTTTTAATATTAAAAATATGAAATATGAAAATTATAGTTATCCAACCTATAAATGCATAAAATAAAAAGATAGGCCTTCTAAAATAAGTAACTGCAAATACAAGATAAAAAATTACTTCATATGTCAATGTCCAGGCAACTCCCACAATATATTTACTTTGTGGAAATAACGCGAATGAACCTAGAATAGTAATAAGGTCGCCTTTATACGATTGCTCAGCGGAGGGAGAGACAAAAAACGCAGCCATCAACAATGCAGTAACAATCCAATATATAGGATATATCCTTATGAATCGTTTTTTTAAAAAAGTAGTAATATTATTTTTTCCAGAACCTGAGGTATATAAAATAATAAAACCACTCAAAACAAAAAACACATCTACACCGGAAAATCCCGCAATAAATATATTGTCCAAGAAAAGATAATCAATTCTTTCATTTATAATTTGAGTACCATGAAATAACATTACAGCAATAGCTGCAAAAGCACGTATAGCTTGAAGAGAATCAATTTTGGATGATGCCTTTTTTATATTCATAATATGGTGGTGACTTATTTATCTTTGATAGATAAAGTGTTTAAAGTAACCACCTAAAATACGCACTAAATCAATCACCATGTAGATCGGGAAAATTATTTTGGGACAATTATTCCACCCATACCAAAACCGTGCCTTCAAATTTGCCGGCGAACGTATGCTAGTTAAGTAGTCTAGAAAAGTTTTTATTGAAAAATTAGATCGCACACTGGTCAAACCAGTGGCTTCAACATAGGAAAGCACGCGGCAATTTTTGCTCACATAAATCTTAAATCCAGCACGAGCCGCCTTAAAAGCAAAATCAGCATCCGCTCCATAATGCGGTAAATGTTTTTCATCATATAAGCCAACTTTATTAAATACCGCAATAGGAAACAATGTGCCTCTACCTGAAGCTATAGTTACCTCAATAACATCGTTGTCGTTATCGACATGATATTTTTCAAAGTTTACCGGCAATTCTTTTGCCACTAGCCAATTTTGTCTATAACCAATACCGGCCAACTCACCGTTTTTAATATCATGAATTACTGAGGTAATAATAGTATTCTGATATTTTTGACTACAGCTAACTAGCTGCTGTAAATAATCAGTTGGCAATTCGGTATCGTTATTCAATGTTAAGAGCATATCGTTTTCTTTGGCATGCTCAAGCACATATCGCACACAAATATTAATAGCCCCCGTCCACCAAAGCGACTTATCTCCGGTCAGCAATATTACATCAGGGTATTCATTTTTAATTCGCTCGGCCGTGCCATCGGTAGATCCATGATCGCAAATAATTATTTTAAAGTTTTTATAGCTTTGATTGGTTAAAGTAGCAATGCATTGAATGGTAAAATCAACACGATTAAAAACAGGTATGCAAATCCAAATGGTCATAATGTTAAATGCTTAGTAAATAGATATCGACTTTTATATGTTATATTTTTTTATTTATAGAGTCATAATAAACAATACTAGTAGAAACAAGAATAAAATTTAAAAGTAAATTTAAGCTATTAAGACCCTTGAACAAAGAAGACTCAGCCATATTATGTACTAGTATGGATAACAGTCCTGATGTTAATAACAAATAATTCGGTTTTTTTATTTTTTGTAAAGTACGTTGTTTAAAAAATGCCGCTAAAAATATAAATATAAATAATACTCCAGCAATTCCCCCCCCCTTAACTAGCAGCTCAATAATACCATTATGTAAATGTGACATTTGCATATGATATTTTTTAGTCAAATTTTCAAGATTATCAAAACCAGAGCCTAGTAACAGATTATCAGAAAACGCATCAAAGCCATTTTCCCATAATGCTGTTCGGCCCGATAAAGTGGTGCTTCTGCCACTAGAAGCCAACGTTTGGTTGGCAATATCTGCGGTGCTCATATAAAAAGTTGTAATTATTACACTGACTAATATTGCAATAGTAAAAAAAATAGCTTTTACAGCAGTACCTTTCGTTGCAATTATACGTAGGTAGGATGTATAAAAAATGGCAAACAAACTGGCAACAATACTTGTCATACTATCGGCTTTAAATACAACAAAGAAAGCCGATATAATCGCGAAAATTGATATAAGCTTTTCAAATTTACTAAAACTTAAGTAATATAAATTAATGGCCAGCAATATAGATAAAAATGATAAAGCTCCAAGTTTATTTGGGTGTTCCGTAATACCTATCCAGCGAATCGCACCAAAATCTTTTACATTTACACCATATTGTGGAAATTTTAAAGCAGTAATTATACTTGCAATTACCATTAAAAAGCACAACCAAAAAAGTCCGCGCAATAGTTTTATTTGATTATCTCTAAATGCTAATGCCAACATTATTGAGATAGAAAGAGATGAAAATAAAAAAACAAATCCTTTAATGGTATCGAGAGGCTTACTCGACCATGCGGAAGATAATAAAATAAAAAAAACTAGTGCAACTAATAAGATGTTTTTTTTAAGACCAAAAACAACTTCCCTTATATTAAAAACAAAAATAAATAGCGTTAAGAACATAAAAACTCTGTGTAAAGGCAATCTGTCGGCACCATCGCCACCACTGATAGTTAAATCAATTCCAAAAAAACCCCAGAACAGGTAAAAACAAAATACCATTAATGTTAAGTTTTTAAATCTAAAACTGTTGATCATAAATGAAGAGAGCTCGTCAAAATATCCCGATAAACTGCAATGGTATTATTTGCGTTTATCTCAGAATTATAGGTGTGCTGGGTGTTGTTAAACATTAATTCAATTTTGTCATGATTATCGGAAGACAATGCCAAATCCAATTGCTGTGCCCAGTCTTGTTTGTCTCCCGGTTTTGCCAAATAACCGGCTTTACCATGCAGAACCATTTCTCGTGTTCCATCAATGTCACTTGTTATTACCAGTGTCTTCATTGCCCCAGCTTCTAATATAGGGCGGGCAAAATGCGGCTGAGTAAAAGGGGCCGCAATAATATCAACTTCAGCAATATAACTAGCTATATCAAAAACAGTACCTGGAAAAAATACCCGGTTTTGTAACGAATATTTATCAATTATTTTTTGCAGCTCAATTCTAAGATTCTTTTTACCGGTGAGAAATCGCAAAATATTTTTAATCTTGCTTTTGGTTGCTTGCCGCTGTCCTTCACCAAAAAAAACCAACATAGTATTTGGATGTTTGGCGCTAACTTCAGCAAAAGCTTGCATTAATGTTTGTGCACCTTTAGCAGGTGTATTCCAACCTAAAATGGCAATTATTTTAGTGCCTGGGGCTACCCCCAGTTGGCCTCGTAAATTCACTTTATCAACTTTTTGATAATCAAATTTATCAAAATTAACAAAGTTAGGGATCACCACGCCTTTATCTCCAGCTGAAACTCGGCTAATTTCCGATTCGCATAATCCAATAACGGCATTACTACATCGCGAGATAATTCTTCTTAAGAAGTTATAACGTAGCCTGTAATTTCCATAGTCCAGAAAATCACGCATATGCCACACCAACGGGACTCCTGTTGATTTAACGGCCAAGCCTTCGGCAATCAATACCGAGGAATTCAAATGTACAATATCAGGCTTTTCATTAGCTATTATTTGCCGCATTCTAAAATAAGTTGGCAATAAGCTTAGATAATTCTTTGAGTAGGATTTAATGTCATGATAAAACTTGAAACCAAAAGGATTTAATGATTGATTTTCGATTGTGCAATGCGGTAGTTTTCCCAATGCTATATCAACAACGCAATTAATCCCATTTTTTTTATAGAAATCGACTGCCGGTCCATTTTCAGTAAAATAAACTAATAATTCATAATCTTTTTTGACATATTCCAATAAATAAAACAAACTCATCGGAGCTCCACCATTAGCACCTGAATGCTGGATATAAAGTATTTTTGGTTTATTAGACATTGCCTATTTCTCTTGCAGGATTTCCAGCATATATTTTTGATGCACTTATATCTTTCAACACAATGGAACCAGCACCAATAATACTGTTTTCACCTATGGTTACACCTTTACAAATTACTGCATTGGTGCCAATAAATACATTGCGATTTATATAAACAGCTCTGGTGGCAATTTTATTGGGGTCGTTGCAATGCCTTCTATTTATGGGTTCTTTTGTATGAAAATCAGTATCAAAAATGGCTACATTTGCACCAATTAAAGTTTCTTTACCTATATATATATGTCTAGCAGCACAAATCGTTGAACCACTTAATCCAGCATCTGAGTCTATATAAATTTCAGCGTTTTTTCTCAATGTTCTTAAAATAACGGGATGACTTACACCTAAGGCGGTATATTTAGAATGTGAACATAAAACTACGCGATCCCCCAATGTTATTTTTGATTCAGGAAACCGAGCAATAATAGGTAAACCGTAAAAAGTACATTTTTTTCCGAATTTGACACCATGCATTTCAAGTAAAATATGCCCGGCAATTTGCCAATAATAAAATCGTAATTTATTTAAAGCTTTAAATACAAACATCGTATTGATTAGGCAAAAAAAGTCGTTATTGGTTGTGGAAATTCTGTCTTTAAGTGTTTATGGGCCCAAATACCCTCAAGTATTGAAATAAGTATTTCCATTCTATGGCGTTGTGTATGGTGACTTCTAACATACTCTGCTGCTTTTCTGCCCATCTCTGTTCGCTCTTGATCAGGCAACGATAAAAGCCATTTGACTTTATCAACGGCTTCTTGAGGCGTTTTAAAGTAATGGCAATGCTCGCCTTCTTTTAAAACCTGTTCGAATTTAGGCGAATACCCAGATACGTAGGGTACACCAGTGGCAATGCTGTTAAAGGGGCGATTGGATTCGTAATACTCAATATCATTAAATTGCGGCATACCAATTGCGACTCTGGATGAATTATAGGCGTTGGTCTGCTCGAAAAAATCAATTGGGCCTCTCGAGCACTTAAATTCGTCCCAACCTTTGCCGTAAAGTGCAAATCTGTCCCCAAACTCTTCTTGCAAAGCTTTAACCAACTGCGGCCTGGATTTAGCTCCAGGTGCCGATGCAAATGGTCTTCTGGATTTCCATTGATTTGCAATCATTACAAGGTCATTTTTATAGTCTTTATTTTCTGAGATTGGATTGCCAAAAGTTACATTGTCATAACCATGCGGTAAAAAATATACCTGCTTTGCGCCATGCTTCTTAAAGTATTCCGCAGCTCGACCTAAACCTGCATTAAAGCAAACATCTGTATATTTCACTAAAGATAGAAGAGACTTAGGGTAAGGTGAGACCCAAAAATTACCAAATGGATCACCGTTTTCATTACAAAAAGCGGGTTTAGATGGCAAGTCTTTTATTTGCGCTAATATTTTTTCATCCGTAGGCATCACGTGACATATTCCATGCCAATATATAGCGTCTGCTTGAAAGTCTCGGGCTAATTCATATATCTTTTGGTACATTGATTTCCAGCCATTTTTACGACCAAAAATCAGATACGGAAATATTTCAAGTGCTTCAAGGCGTTCTTCTTGAAGCATATCGGAAAAGATTTTTCGCCTAGCCCGCTGATCGCCCTCTACATCTTCGAAGGGTAAAAATAAAAGCCGAAGTTTTTTCATAATTAATACTCTTTTTTTAAAAAAAATTTACTTAGTTTAATTAGTTTGCTACTGGAGTTTCGTAGATATAAAAAATCGCGAATGACTCGCCTACATTGTTTTGCCGGTCCAAATATAATGAAGGTAAATAAACCAAATCCACCAACTGCAACTTGTATAGGTAATAATTGAAAAGCTGTTAATTGGGATAGATGATGCGATGCTATAAAAATTAAAACACCTATCCAAAAGCTAGCCAGCCATTGTGAAAATATTATATTTAACTGAATAAGTAGTTTTATTTTTAGTTTTATACTGAGAATCAATATATACATAAAAAACCTTAGCCAATAATAAGCCGCTAAAGCCATTAAAATGTATAGCAGCTGATGTTGAAAAGAAAAATACAGCATAATTGGTATTAATAACGACAATAAAAATGTTTGCAATCGAATTTGCATTGATATTGCGCCAAGTGCGCTACAGGCAGTCGCTGCAACACTGGCTAACATTTCTACCGGTACAAATATGGCGGACAATTGAACATAGATCACTGCACTTTGCCAATTTGAACCCAGCAACACATCAACCAATTGAGGGGCAGCGGCAAACATTCCACCCGCTACTGGTATCAGGATAAATCCGGCAATAGTGAGGCTTTTAATATAAAGTTCTTTGAAATTCTGTGCATCATGCTGATGTTTAGAGTAAGCCGGTAATAAGACCCCGGTTATGGATACGAGTAAATTGTAAGAAGGCATGGAAATGATATTTCGACTTCTATTCCATAATCCCAATTCAGCAGCGGGAAAAAACCTGCCAATAAGAATGTGATCGATGTTTGAACCTATAAAAGTCATGAAACTGGCTACAGAATAACCACCGCCAAAGGTCAGTACATGTTTGTAATCTGATCGATTTAGATTAATTCGGATTGAATGGCGTGTTTTTGCATAGGCTGCCAAAAAAAGCATAAACAATTGACTTAAGTAGGCAATAGCCAAGCTATATACCCCAAATCCATAATAGGCCAGCAAGATACCTATAACACCGTTACTAATTAAATACGTTGTCGTGTCTGCAATCGATAAATATTTAAATTGCATATTGCGTTTTAATAAGCCAACTGAGGTAGCAGATGCTCCAATTAATAAAAAGCTGATTGCAACCAGATTAATGACGGGGGCTAATTTAGGTGCGTCAAAAAAATTGGCCAGCGGTTCTGCTGATAGAACAGTAATTAAAGAAAACAGTAAGCCTGCAAAGACTGAGAACCAAAATGATGCTTGAATATCTGAATCGTTTATGTTTTTTTTCTGCTGAATCGCCGCAGCAAGACCAAAGTCTGCAAAATAACTGCCGAATTTTATGGTAACTAACGCTAGTGCCATTAAACCAAATTCCTCCGGCGCTAATAGCCTCGCCATCGCAGCAAGAACGGTTAATTGCAAAACACCCTTGAGAACTGCGCCCAAATAGTTCCATTTTATGCTGTGCAGTATCGAGGATTTACTCATGTTTTCTTAAAATAATTTTGAAAAAAATCGTTATAAAGCATTAACGGCATAAGTGCTGATACCCTTTCAAAACCGTTAAAACCTAGGGAAGCGTTGAACAAATTGATTTCGCTCGTGCCCTTCGACTAGGCCATTCGACAAGCTCTCGCAATGCACCATGCGTCGCCTAAAGCGCCTACTGTTGGTGCCCTACCTCCTGCATGCCCGATACAGCGGGGCAGGCTCTCCATGCAATCGACCACGAACGAAATCAATAAATTATCGTTCATCTGTCCTTAGCCCCCCTTGTGGTGGAGCCTGTCGAAGGACTTAATCAGTACTTCCCTGGGGAATCTGGAAAAACCCATTCCGTTCACACCCTTCGACTGGGTTAAGGAGAGCTTGTAGAAATACTTAATTTTTCAAGTTTTCTAATAGTGCTAACAATTCTGCGCTGGTGGTTTTGAGCGGGACTAAGTCCATATAAGGTGGTTATCCTAAGCTTTTAAATTGATAGCCATGTGAATTAGCGGGCAATGATACATGCCTTAAGAGTAAATCATATTACAGCTAGTCATAAATGTGAAAGCAGTCACCTGTTTCTTATGGAAGCGCTGGTTAAGTCCTTAGACATATTCTAGTTGAACAATAAACAAGTAATTTCCAGCCATCTGCGTTTATAACCCAGGGTTACAAGTGCACTGTGGATGCTAAGTTTTTCGAAGGTCCCGTTAGTTATATAGAACACGACTCATTTTAACCTATCATTTATGCCAAACTTCTATGACTATAGTTCTTCGTCTTTCATTAAATAATGTGACAAAGCCACAAGTTTATGAATATTTCAGTCGCTATATTGTAACGTGTAATAAAATTGTATTGTTTGTATTCTTTAATGATCTCGTTTAACTGCCATAATCAGGTGCAGCGTCTTTAAGATTATGGTCTTAGCAAAGTCGATTTTTTCAGTTTGAAACACTAGACTGAAGTAAAAACACAAAAGAGAACCTCGATAAACTCTCGGCAACTGCTCCAGGCGTTGCCGAGAGCTTGTCTTACGCTCTCCTGAGAGTAGTCGAAGGACACATGTACGGAGTGGGTTTTTCGAGGTTCCCAACAACTTATTTTTTCAGTTTTAGTAGTTCTAAATTTTTGGAGTTATCAATGTTTTTCAAAAAAATCGCTTTTATTGGGGTGATATGCGCATTCTGTTCAAGCTCATTTGCTACTACTTTTTACATCGATGCTGAAAACGGCAACGATTCATGGTCAGGACAATCGCAAATAGCATCCGGCTCTGACGGCCCCTGGCAAAGTTTAGCTAAGATTGCTGCGATGAAGCTATTACCTGGTGATACCGTGCTGCTAAGTTGTAATCAGACTTGGCATGAAACACTGAAAATCAATCAGTCAGGAACAATAGATGCACCGATTAATATTGGCGCTTATGGTGATTCGTGTGATAGCCCACCGTTAATAAGCGGCTTGCAGCAAATCCCAGATTACGCATGGGAACCATACAAAAATGGTATTTGGAAAACACAATTGCCGGCAACTTTGATAAAGAATGGTTACTTAAGCAACGGTAAAAGTAACTGGGGTATTTGGTCCGCAACAAATGATGCCTCAATAAGCCCCAGCGTAGACAATTGTATTGCCAGCAAAACGCCCCCTTGTTTGACTGTTAATGGTGGTAACAGCTCTGGGTTACTTAGTTCGGCACCTTTTCCGTTGATAAAAGGAGTCTCTTATAAGGTAAGTTTTTCTTCTTTGCTTAGCGCAAAGCAATTTATCCCTAACGGAAATCTGGAAAACGGTACATCCAGATGGGGTGCCTGGTCACCGACCAATGATCTGCAACTTATGCCCGGCACCACTGGCTGCCTAGATGGACAAGCAGCTCCTTGCCTGTCAGTTAAAAGCAACACTAGCCTCGGACTACTGACTTCAGGTGCTTTTCCTGTAATCAAAGATGTAACTTACACCTTGACTTTCTCTGCATACGTTCCTATTGGTAAGGTTATTAAAACAGTAGTGCGTCAATCAGCTCCTCCCTATGCATATCTGAGCTTGGTTAACCCTGTTATTAGTGGCAGCAGTACTTGGAAAAACTATAGTTTTTCTTTTACTGCCAAGGCAACAGAAAGTGCTGCCCGTGTTGATTTTGAAATCCCTGCAGCTAGTATGATTCAAATTCAAAAGATCAATTTAAAATTACCCACTACACCAATTAAAGCGACAGTTAGACAAGCAAGTAACTCATTCCAAATTTTAGGTTTGGATGCAAGCGCGAACAGTTTAGACGCAGAGTGGAAAGACTCTACTTTTACCTTTACCGCTACTAATTCAGTGCCCAATGCCAGGCTGGATTTCGAAATCCCAACTAACAGCAAGGTGCAATTGCAAAAAATTGTGCTCAGCAAAGCAGAAGAGTCTGGATCTGTATCTCAGCTATTGAATAACAACATTCCTCAGGCTATTGCGCACCACCCTAACAAGGGCTTCGACAACGCATTACCAGATTCCATGTATTTTAAAATTGCCTCCACATCGCCAACAGTAATAGATGTTAATGGCAAGCAAGGCAGTAATTACTTTGTTACAGGCAGTGATTTTTTTCTGCCTGATGGCGGTTCAATCGGCCCAGGAACCCAAGTCACAATTCGGGATCATGGTTGGGATTTGGCTCACGTCAAGGTTTCTTCGGTTACAGGTAATAAGGTTGAAGTAGCGCCAAACACAAATTACGCTCTTAAATGGACGGGATTAGGTTATTTCTTTACTGATGAGCTCTGGATGCTTGATTCAGCCAACGAGTGGCAATTTGACACGTCAACGAAAACTTTATATTTCTATTCTGATAATACGGCTCCAGGCAGCAATATTAAATTGGCAAATAGCCTTACCGGTGCAGATCTAAAAGGTAAAAATAATATTCAATTGGATGGTATTAATTTTGATGGTGTAGATATTGGTGTTGATGTCGGTTTTTGCGAAAACATTTTGCTAAATAATTTAGACATCAGAAACGTCAAAACCATCGGCGTTTTAGGACAATCTGTTAAAGCGTTAACACTACAAAATAGTAATTTGACTCGCATCGGTCAAGAGGGAATTATTGCTAGGGATTCTAGCAATGTTACTGTTAGCAACAACTCTTTTGATCAAATTGGTGTCATTCTCGACCCAAGTTCAAACATCACAAATATACCAGAACGTAATGTTGCTGTTGTTGCGTTACGAAAAAATGCCACCGTTGTTGGTAACCGGATCAGTAACTTCGCTTATCTTGGCATTAATACACATACAAACTCGACTATTGAGAATAACTATTTAGCCAATGGCTGTCTGGTTCTCACAGATTGTGGGGGCATCTATGTGGATAGTAATTCAGCGGGCACCAAAATTATAGGTAATATTATTAATGGACTGGTTGGTGATACCAATGGCCTACCTGTACCACCATTTTACAAACATTCAGTTGGAATATATATCGACAATGGAGCCTACGATAACATCATTGAAGGTAATACTATTACCAATGCCGAGTACGGAATCCAGTTGCATGATTCTTATAACCAACAAATACGGAACAATCTTCTGTTTGGCGCCAAAAGAACTGAATTTTGGATACAGGAAACCTCTAAGTCCGTAACATCTACCGGAAACATTCACGATTTGGTTGTTAGCGGAAATACATTTTTTCCAACTGTTTCAAGTAGCCAACTGCAATTAAGCTCGACAGTGTCCAGCCTTAATGATTTCGGTAGTTTCGACGGTAATATTTTTTCAAACTATTACTCAAATAATGTCGCTACTGATATTTATGGCACCACTACAAATTACACACTCGGACAATGGCAGGCAGCTACTTTTAACGGCACGTCAAGAAATCTCGAACCCAATGGCAAAATTGCTGCTCCTCTAAGCAACTATGCGCACGGATTGCTAAAGTCCAATATAGTTCCTAATGCCAATTTTCAAAATGGGATTGCAGGTTGGTCTCTGTATGGTACAAATGGAACTGGCCCATCAAGGACCTTAACTACTTGTAACCCTGAACAAGTTGCCGTCGCATGTATCAAAATAGATGCCAGTACCGTAGCTGGTAATGCCCTAACCCCAATATTTAATATCAACAAAGACTTTTATTACCTTTTAAGTTTTGATGCATTGACTTCTGATGCCACGCAAATTGTTACTGCAATTGTCATGCAAGCAGGACCTACTTACTGGAACAGTGTAATGCCAAGTCCACTGTCAGGTACACAAGGCACAAATGGCTGGAAGCGTTATTCCTTGATATTTAAAGCTACGAACAATGCCCTTACTAATGGAAGTGTCAGTGGTGTTTCCGGTGCCCGGATTGGTTTTACCGGTATTAAAGCTAATCAGTCTCTTACGTTAGCTAATCTGGAACTGATTCCTTTAGAACAAACACCATTAACAAAATCTGCGAAAATCATTACCAACCCTTTGTTTACGGCACAATCATTCAACTGCCCTAGTTCAGATGAATTGTTGTGTAGTAACTATATAAGTTTTATTGATCGCACCAGAGTCCAGTGGCCTATTACTTTACCTGCCTTAGGCAGTAAGGTGATTTTCTCGCAAAGTTTAGATTTTCCTGATGCCGATCAGGATGGAATCGCAGACTCACAAGATACATGCCCCAACACTGTGTTAGGCGCTGGGGTTAATTCTAAAGGCTGCGCATTACAACAATAATCGTTTTAACAATTGAAATGAGGTGCCTCGATTTTCGGGGCATTTTTAAAGTTTAAATGAAGCTAAATCAGGGGAGCGATCGAGGCTACGTTTGAAATACGCCTGCGAACTGAATATCGATTCAGTTAAGGGAACCTCTAAAAATTGCACTTCGACAAGCTCAGTGCGAACGGTTATCTTATTAAATCAATTACTTATCCGTTCGTGCTGAGCCTGTCGAAGCATGAATGGATAATTTTTAGAGGTTCCCTTAAGCAATTCCACACCCTGCCCCGGCACCGATTTCCATCATGAGCTTGCGGCTAAAGGCAGTATTCGTCCCGCCACGTGAGAGACTATGACGGCAGTAACATTAGTGTTATCAATTTTTCATTGTAAATGTCGTATCGGGTCTTCATCTGGCCCCAATATCCGTAAAATAAATATCCCGTTATCATCCACACGACAGTAAATGGCGTGGGATTCATACACTTGCCTGCGAACATTTATCTAAATTGGCTTTGGTCGCTACCAATCAAGGGAAAATCCGAAATCATTTCAAATGTTTTGAATAATCCATCTCTATACAGCCTTGCCTGATTGATGCCAAAACGTTGAATTGAATAAGTAGCAATATTGCCAAGATCCTCATCAGCCAGGTTAGATAAATGATAACTAGCCATTAGTTGGCGCAGACCGCTTTTCTGCTTCTGCCCATATTTCTTCTGCAGTCCGGTTATTTGTTCCGCTGGCTTCAGCTTCATCAAGCATTGACCGTAATTGAGTTGCAGCAACTCGTCTTTCTTGGTCACGGCGAATTAAATCGCGTAAGTATTCACTGTCATTTCCGTATTGTCCTGAATCAACTTGTGCTTTTACCCAGCTCTCCATCTGGTCAGTGATGGTAATTGTTTTGCGTTGCATAGTCATAGAAGGTCTCTCATTTCAGGGTATGAAAATAAGTATGACATTATCATACCTCAAGCATATTTGTGTGACGATTCGGTTTCCAATCTCTCATCCAAATAGTCACTATTTTGAAAATAGAACCCTGCAAACCCACTAAGGAACCGTAGAACAAAGGAGTTGATAAGTCACAAATCGCCGAAGTAATGTTCGCAGCAGAGTAAATCTGATAATCCTCAAGACCGTGTTGGGATAGTGCTCCCAATTGATCATGTATGTTCATATTGAAAAATCACAAGATTGACGCTTAGGACTAGCCCCCAAAATAGTTAATCGCGCCAATCAATGGCGTGCGGGGGTTTAATGACACTTTCACCGAAATTTTATCGAGCAATGGCAAAAAGCGGCCTTTGGCTTTAAACGCCTCGATAAAGCCACCTTTTTGTATTGCAGATAAGATTTTGGGCGCAATGCCTCCGCCTATAAAAACTCCGCCTGTCGCCAGTGACTTTAACGCCAAGTTGCCTGTTTCTGCTCCGTAAAGTTCCACAAACAACCTAATTACTTCTGCACATAAAGCGTCCTCACCCATCAGACCCAGTTGAGAAATAACGGCATTTCTATCAATCTCGCTATTTAGCTCCGGCACCTCAAGGCAATGCGGGGCAAAACCATGGTCGCAGAGGAAATCGTACAAATGACTAAAACCAATGCCCGATAAGATGCGTTCGTAACTGACATGATCAGGGTAAGTTTTTCTAAGATACTCTAACAACTGATCTTGCTGGACATTTTGCGCGGCAAAATCACTGTGACCGCCTTCGGTTGCGATAGGATGATGTTTATTACCATCCCAATACAGAATAGCTTCGCCTAAACCTGTTCCGGCGGCAATAACTGCGATATTGCCTGGTTGAATTTGTGCATTTGGATTTAACTCTATCAGCTCTTGTGCCGGTAAATGCAACATGCCTAAAGCCATGGCTTCCAGATCATTAAGCAGTTTGACTTTGTCAGTGCCCAGTTTTAATTTCAGGGTTTCTGCGTCTAACAACCAGGGCAGATTAGTGGTTTGGCATCGTTGATTAACCACGGGTCCGGCAATACCAAAGCACGCAGAACTAATAGTCACATCAGCAGGTAAAAAGGCCGTCAGAATATCATCAAATTCTGGAAATTGTTGGCTTGGGTAGGTTTCTTCTTTTATGCACGTTTGTGAGCCGTTGGCATCGTTAGTCAACAGCGTTAATACCGTTTTGGTTCCGCCTATATCGCCAGCTAATATCACGATCCACCCCTCGTTAATTATTAAGTAAATGGTTTAAAGCATCGAGGATGCCGTTGGCAACTTGGTGCGGCGGTAATCGGTAAAAAGCCTGCCAAGCT
>Ga0207968_100205_pt1 | contig 25260 bp, 17 predicted proteins | sample LakWasMet21_HOW5_2_FD_183867 | JGI IMG/M metagenome (GOLD analysis project Ga0207968, IMG submission 183867) | Freshwater sediment methanotrophic microbial communities from Lake Washington under simulated oxygen tension - Sediment Metagenome... | ecosystem: Environmental > Aquatic > Freshwater >...
CAGTTGGCCAAGCTCGATAAGATGACCGTGCGTTCGCAGACCGCCGAAGCCGACATCATGCGCATCAAGACCGGCATGCCGGTCTATTTTACGACGCTCGGCTCGGAGCAGCGCCGCTGGCAGGGCATCGTGCGGCAGATCTTGCCGACCCCGGAAGTGCTGAATAATGTGGTCTTGTACAACGTGCTGATCGATGTGGATAATACCGACGGACAACTGATGAGCGGCATGAGCGCGCAGGTTTTCTTCGTCCTCGGCGAGGCCAAACATGTGCCGGTGATCCCGGTCAATGCACTGGGCAAGCGCCTGCACGATCAGGACAATCAACAGGGCAGGGCGTATCAGATCAAGGTGATAGCGTCCGACAACCAGGCACGCGAAAAGGTGATTCATGTCGGTTTGCAGAGCCGCCGTTTCGCCGAGATCCGCGAAGGTTTGGCGGTTGGCGACCGGGTCAAGCTGACCTTGGCCGCCGCCAAGAAGAATGGGAGCCGGGACGCCTACCGGCCACCGAGCATGCCGCGTCTATGAGCACAAGTCTTGCCAAAACGGAGCCGTTGCTGAACCTCGAGCATATCTGCCGGACCTTCAAAAGCGGCGACAATGTGATTCGGGCGCTGGATGACGTGTCGCTGAAGATTTGGGCCGGCGAGTTCGTCGCGATCATCGGTCAGTCAGGCTCCGGCAAATCGACATTGATGAACCTGCTGGGCTGTCTCGACCGGCCGACAGCGGGCAGCTATCGGGTCGCGGGGCGGGATGTCTCCCTGTTCGATCCCGACGAACTGGCCGCGTTGCGCCGGGCCACCTTCGGCTTCGTGTTTCAGCGCTACAACCTGCTCGGATCGGCCAGCGCGGAAGAAAATGTCGAAATTCCGGCGCTTTATGCGGGCGAACATAAGATTGAGCGCATGGACAGGGCGCGGAAGCTGCTGGCCGATCTGGGCCTTGGCGACCGCTGCGACCATCGCCCTTCGCAGTTGTCCGGCGGCCAGCAACAGCGGGTTGCAATCGCCAGGGCCTTGATGAACAATCCGCCGGTGCTGCTCGCGGACGAGCCGACCGGCGCTCTGGACAGTCGCAGCGGCGAGGAGGTGATGACCTTGCTCGGCGAATTGCACAAATCGGGACGCACGATTCTGTTGATCACGCACGATGCCGGCGTCGCCGCGCATGCCGACCGGATCATCAATATCAGCGACGGCAAGATCAGCGATGATTCCGCGCCCGAAGGCGGTAACACGCCGCATCCGGAAGTGAAGATCGATACCGGCGGCAAGGCCGGCATCCTCGCGGACATCGGCGAAGCGGTCAAGACCGCCTTGCGTGCGCTGCGGGTCAACCTGTTCCGTACCGCCTTGACCCTGCTCGGCATCATCATCGGCGTCGCGGCGGTCGTCACGATGCTGGCGGTCGGCGAGGGCAGCCAACAGGACGTGCTCGATCAGATCCGCTCGATGGGCACCAATCTGTTGTCGATCCGCCCCGGCGCGCCGGGGCTGCGTGGGGCCAGCGACGTGATTACCCTGACTCCCGACGATGCGGATGCGATCCAGGAACTGCCGAATATCGAGGTCGCCCTGGCCGAACGCAGCAGCCGGCAAACGGTCCGTTTCGGCAATATCGATTATGCGACCAGCATTCAGGGCGTCGGCGCGGCCCTGTCCAGGGTCCGCGACTGGCCGGTCGCGGAGGGTGATTTTTTCACCGAACGCGACATTCGCCGCTATGCGCCGGTCGTCGTGCTCGGCCAGACCGTCGCGCAGATTCTGTTTCCCGAGGGCCTCGATCCACTGGGGCGTTATATCCTGATCGGCAATATTCCCTTCGAAGTGATCGGCATCATGTCGCCGAAAGGCGCGTCCGGCTTCGGCGGCGATCAGGACGACACGGTGTTCGTGCCGATCACTACCGGCCTGATCCGCCTGTTCGGGCAAAATTACCTGAACGGCGTCACCGTGCGCGTGACCGATGTTTCCACGATCGAAGACACCGAGGACGCGATTAACGATTTATTGCTGTCGCGCCATCAGACCGAGGATTTTCGGATACGCAACATGGCCTCGATCCTGGAAACCGCGACCGCGACGCAGAATACATTGACCACCTTGCTCGGCACGGTCGCGGCGATTTCGCTGCTGGTCGGCGGTATCGGCGTGATGAATATCATGCTGGTTAGCGTGACCGAACGCACTCGTGAAATTGGGATAAGGATGGCGGTCGGCGCGCGCCGCCGCGACATTTTGCTGCAATTCAACACCGAGGCGGCGGTGGTCTGCACCTTGGGAGGCATTTTGGGGGTCCTGGTCGGTTACGGTGCCGGCAAGGCGATTTCGTTGTTCGAGATGAGCGTGATTTTTTCGCCGCTGCCGGCGGTGCTGGCGTTTTCCTGCGCGTTCGGCACTGGGGTGTTATTCGGTTTTTTGCCGGCGCGCAAGGCGGCGCTGCTCGATCCGGTCGTGGCGTTGGCGGCGGAATGATGCGGATCAAACAGGGAATTTTTGGCGTATTGTTGCTGCTTGCCGGCTGCTCTTTAGTGCCCGATTACCAGCGTCCGGCCGATGCCGCGCCCGGAGCCTGGAAGAATCAAACGCCGAAGCCGACCCACGGAGCAACGATTTCCCCGGACTGGTGGAAACTGTTCGGCAGCGCCGAGCTCGACCGTCTGATGACCGAAGCCTTGGTCAATAACCGCGACTTGACCGCGGCGATGCAGCGCATCGACCAATTCCGGGCGCTCGCCAAAATCGCCGGCGCGCCGCTGCTGCCGGCCGTCGGCGCCATTGGCCGTCATCTCTACACCGACAGCACCCGTTCCGGTCCCGGTCAGAACACCTTGGAAGGCCAGTGGAACCTGTCCTATGAGGTCGATTTGTGGGGGAGGCTCCGGGCCGGCCGCGACAGCGCCCGCGCATTACTCGACAACTCCCGTTTTTCCTATGACGCCTTGCGCCTGACCGTGATGGGCGATGTCGCGCAATCCTATTTTACGCTGCTCGGCCTCAGGGAGCGCAGACGCATCGCGCTGGATAATCTGAAAAACATCCGCGACGTGCTGGACATCATCGCATCGCGATTCGAGGCCGGCGCCGCGACCGCGCTCGATGTCGCGCAGCAGCAGACCGAGCGCGCGAACGCCGCGGCCGCGGTGGCCCGGCTCGATCAGGACATCGCGCAAAGCGAAAACGCGCTGGCGGTGCTGCTCGGCCGCCCGCCGCAACAGTTCGAACCGCGCAGCCAAAGCCTGCAAGGCATTCAAATTCCCGGCGCCGATCCCGCCCGCCCGGCCGCCTTGTTCGAACAGCGACCCGACATCCGGAGCGCCGAGGCCGAACTGATCGCCGCGCATGCGGACATCGGCGTCGCGCGCGCGGCCTTCTATCCGAAACTGGAGCTCAACGCGGACAACATCTTCACCGTCGCGCTGATGTCGCAGCCGGCCGGCATCGGGGTCGCGCTGGCATCATCCCTGACCCAGCCGATCTTCCAGGGCGGCCGCCTCGAAGGCGAACTCGAACGCACGAAGGCCCGGCGCGACGAACTGGTCGAGATCTACCGGCAAACAATTTTAACGGCATACCGCGAGGTCGAAGACGCGCTCGCGCTCGGCAGCCAGGCCGCGCGCCGCCGCGAGGATTTGCTGCTGTCGGTCGACAGCGCAAGGCAGGCTTATGAACTGGGCCGGGAGCGCTATCTGGCCGGGGCGACCGATTATCAGACTTTGCTGAATGTGCAGCGCAGTTTGTTGACCGCGCAGGATAGCGAGGTGCAGGCGCATACGGATGTGCTGACTGCGTCGGTACTGCTGTACAAGGCCTTGGGCGGCGGTTGGCGGCGTTTGTAGTACGCTGCGCGTACCTTTCGCATGTTCAGAACATCCGAAAACTTCTGAAAATGGTATGTACAACTACCCTACGCACTATCGGTGGTGTTTGGCTAAATTTTATCTAGCCGGCAAGAGTGTCGTCGATCCAGCCGTTTTCTGTGCTATAATGCAGCCTTCAAGCAGGAGAGGTGGCAGAGCGGCTGAATGCGCCAGACTCGAAATCTGGTATACGGTTTACCGTATCGAGGGTTCAAATCCCTCCCTCTCCGCCAGAAATTAACTTATTGAGAAATAAGTAAAAAGATAACATAACCCTATTGTAAAAACGGTTTTTGCTACAAAAACCTGCTACAAAAAGGGCTGTTGTCATGGCTAAAATCCCCTACTTGGTAAGGCGAAAAAACGTCTTTTATTTTCGCCTTGTTGTTCCCCCTGAGCTTCGCAAATCGCTCAATGCCCGCGAAATCATCCGAAGCCTTAAAACCGAAAACCGGCATGAGGCCACTCATCAAGCGCTAAAGCTGGCCGCACATTACAAAGCCGCTTTGCACGATCTGAAGGCCGGCAAGGCGCAGCAAGTCAGTCATTTGATTCAGCCTGAACCCCAAAGCGCTCCATCTGTAGCGCCGCCTGCTGATCTAACTGTTCAAGTCAAATCGTCTGCCCCGCTGTTGTCGGCCGTCATTGCGGACTTCCTAAGCCGCTACGACCAAAACAATAAGGTCACGTTGGCGAAGCTAAATACCACTATGCCTATTTTTCTTGAGCTTGTTGGTGATCGGCAGGTTGGTGGCATTTTGCAGGCGCACATCAATACCTTTTTCGATGAAGTGCAACGGCTACCGCCTCATGCGGGGAACTCCAAAAAATATGAGGGTATGACGTTGCGCGAAATCATCGCGGCCAATACTGGGGAGTGTATTTCGGCAGGGACGTTTAAAACCACTTACCGGGCATTGGTAAGTATATTTTTGAATTGGGCGGCCATTCACTACCAGGATCAGGGATTTCCCACTCTGAGCGTTCAGGGGGCCGTATATCGTGGCGAACGTTCCAGAGGTATCAACAAGCAACGCGCCGCGTTGCCGGGAGAGCTTCAAAAGCTATTCCGGCATCCCAAAATGCAGAAGTATGCCGGCAATCCTGAAACCGCCCATTATTGTTGGTTGCCGCTGATTGGCTTGCATACAGGCGCAAGAATTAATGAAGTTACCCAGCTCAACCCGCAAACCGACATCGCGCAGGATGAAAAAACGGGTATTTGGTTTTTCGCTTTCACTGATGAGGGGGAGGCTGCCGAGGGCGTCGAGAAGAGTATTAAAACCGAATCATCACGCCGGGTTGTGCCGGTCCATACTCGCTTGATCGAGCTGGGCTTTTTGAATTATGTTGAGCGCATAAAGACCGGCGGTCACAAGCAAATTTTCCCGCAATGGAAGCCCCGATACGGCAAAGCTTCGATCGATGCAAAGATATGGTTTACCAACTACATCGACAGCATTGGCTTGAAAGACGAAACGCCGGGCGCACGATTGAGCGGGTATCACGCTTTTCGGCATACGTTCATCACTCACGGGCTCAACAATAAAATCGCGGGAGTTTTCGCGATTACCGGTCATGAAGTCGGAGAGGTCGAAGGCTTCGGCAAACTCAGCAAAGTTGCCGCCGGATATTGGTCGCGAAATCGAACCGACAACCTCGTCGAATTGAAAGAGACGATCGAACGTTTTGATTTTGGCATTGAGTTTTTTAAACCGGCATGAGGCATGATGATTTTAATCAGCAAGGTTGATAAAAAAATAGTAACCATCAACCGATCCGAGGTTGCTATTCATGCTGGACGACTCTGTTCATAGGGACGTGATGCTCATGCGACGGCGCTGGGATGATCTCGCGTTTTTGAATGTTCGAGACCGAAACGCGCATTGCAGGCGCTAAAACTCCGTGTTAGAGTGCGCCTCCCTTCGGCCGAGGGCTTTTTTCAACCAAATGAGGAATCTGAATGACAGTGGCAAATTTTGAAGCGCGGCATGAAACAATCGAATCTTTGCTGCAATCTCTTGATGAAGAGACGCAATCTCAAATTTTATTGAGAAACCGGCAAAATCTTATCGGTATGTTCACAAGTGCGGAAGACATAGAGCCAGAAATAGCAGCGGTCCGTGCTTTTTTGGATGACACGATGGATCCGGACTATCGATGTAGTGGAGATGGGATTTTATATCAAATTTTAATCGATGCCCTCGAACTGGCCACCAATTTTAAAATGTCTATTTATGTGTGGGAGGTTTTTCTGGAACGTGCGATTTTTGAAGAAGTCATTGATTTATATGATCCCATAGAGCAAGCAAGTTTTTTACAAGCCTTTCCCGAATTATTTGAAGGGAATGACATCATAAAGGGGTATGCCCAAAAAATAGGGGTGCTTGAGGCGGCGTAATACAACTGCCCCCTAAGCGGCCTCCAGTCGAGGTCGCTTAGTTCTTTTGTTAATTTTTCGCATGAGTGGGGAGACATCCACATGCCCAGATTAAACCCACCATGTCTTCCCTGGAAATCGCGAAACTGACTGGCAAACGCCACGATAATGTGACGAGAGACATCCGGAAAATGCTGAAAGAACTCAATTTGGAAGCCACTCATTTTTCAGGAGCTTTAAAAACGTCTTCAGGGCAAAACGCAACCGTCTTTAATCTACCCAAAGACCTCACACTCGTCACCGGCTACAGCATTCCACTTCGGTATAGAATCAGGAGAACGTCGTTAATGTGTCATTTAGCCTCACCGGAGCATCGCCACAATACCACCACACCGCGAACTTTAAAAAGCAATGGTAGGGTTGCGGGTCGGAAAACGCGGCTAAAAACGGCTTAGGATGCGCCTCAAACAAACATCTATAATGAGGCGGCGCGGGTAAAATAAATGCCTTTCCGATCAGTAAGGCCGCAGGCCGAACGCTTCGCTACACAGGCAGTTTCTCAGAATTGTGGGGCCGCATTTCTGCTTCCCGGCAGTTTTTCGCTTCCGCAGCTCTTCTCTCAACTTCCGGAAATTTTAAAACCCACCGGAAGGCAAAAACAAAGCTGAGCGAAGCGAAGCGTTTTTGCCTTCCGTTAAATTAATAAACATTAAACTATATTAAATAACATTGTCCGACAAAAATTAAGGGTAAAAATGGCTAAAAACCCAGTAAACACAAGGATTTTGACCCCGCCACTTAACCCCAACTGACCCCACCAGTAAACGGTCATTGACCCCGCCACTTAACCAGTGTTGACCCCGCCAGTATTGATTCCAGCTTGTCTATTTTGTCTCTGAATGTTTTCCGGCTTTTGACCCCGCCAGTTAAATTTTCATATTCCCTCATAGCACCGGCAACGTAATTTTTTTCCCCCTCGCACATTGCCAAACATCGCCAAATCAGAACATGCTCATCAATGTTGAGCCGTGCGCGTGGTGTTCGCGCTTCGTATTCTGTCAGTCGACATCTAACTTCGGCAACCTCTTTTCCGATCTGTAGCAAACGCTCTCGATCGGCCCGCGCTTGCCTTAACTCTCCCTGCCGGATTGCATGCCGGCGTTTATTCTCGTCATCACCGCGTAAGACGACCAATTCCCTTTGTTGTGATTCCGACAAATTCAGGCATTTTACTTTTTCGGCCAGCCCGCCACGACCGAAACGGGAAATTTTCATTGCCCGATCCCGATCGAAGGGGCTGGGGGCGAAAATATCGGCAAATATGCCCTTCCATGCCGAACAATCTGTTAGGTGTCCGGGGTGGCGGCCATGTATCCACTGTTGATCATGCACCTGCAAAAGATTTGATTTAAATTTGGCGGTTTTATTGCTCCTGCATGTCGGTGGATCGAATGCGCTAACACCGCGTTCGATGGGAGGCTTGCGTCGCTTCGTCAATTCTTCGGCGATTTTGTCAGCAAGTGTTACCTCATCCGGGGACAGCGGACGGTCGTCGGAAAACAGTCCTTTATAGCGCTTGAGTAGCGTCTCTTCGGATTGTAAATCGATACGCACCTCGGACAAAGCCTCGTCCAATTCGCCACTTTCTGCACATTCCCGGACACTGTTTGAATCGGCTTCGGCCACTGGCTCAGGTTCAGTCAATGTGGGAACCAGGGTGACTTCCGCTTTCTTTGGCTCAGGTGCGGTATCAAGGCATGAGGAGACTGCCGGAATATCGTCTAATTCGGCAAGTATGGCGTCGATTTCCTCTTGTTCGGTTTGTGAGATAACCAACTGCTTGAAGGGTGCGGACTGGTCATTGTCCTTATCATGCAGTCCTTCATGAGAGGCGGCGGTTTGTGCGCGTTCCCTCATGCGTCGATCTTCTTCCCTTCTTTTTTCGCGCATAACTTGGGAAAGTCGGTAATTTAGGTCCGATTCTTCTTGCCCAAATCCGAAGAAACCACAAGATGATTGGAAATTAATTTTATCCTTCGAAGTCATTCGAGTAATAGCTCCCTATATTTATGGTTCGAACATCTTAAAACGCACGGCCGCTGATAAACGCCGAGCTTTTCAAGTTCTTGTGTTGAACGGTTTCTGTATCAGACATTCAGACGTGTCTCGCCGCCCGATAGCGGTTTGCATTTGTCATATAACTCCACGCTAAAAGCGTTACTCAATCAGTAAAAAATCATTATACTCATCAGCACGCTAATTTTAGGGAATCGCGAAAAAAATTTTTTAAAAAACCACAAGTTATTGAAAAACAATTCGTGTCTGACTAATTTTCAATGGCGGATTAACCCATATATGGCTGAAAGCAAGCTTAGGGCACCTCGAAAAACCCTGTAATTCGGCGAAATCCGTGAGCTAACCCATTGTTTCGCTTGAGTCTGAGTTTTTGAAAATGAGGTTTTTCGAAGTGCCCCTTACTCACCGCAGCCTAAGGCTTCCTCGATCAGTTCAGCCATCCGCGGAGCGCCGGATCGACTCGCGCAGCTTTGCGGCTGCCACTCGAAAGGAGGAATCCCTCAAGACGCTTTCGACCAGGGGACGCAGCTTCTGGTGAGTCAGTTAGGGTTGAGTGAACACTTCACCTGCACCCATCCAGGCAATCCGGCTGAGGAGGCACGGCCCGTCAACGACGTGTTTCCAAGTTGCCAATGGGTAATGAAGGGAGGCACGATGGGGCTGAGAGATGTATCTGCATGATAATGCCTGACGCCCGGATTAATTTGGAACCACTCGCGAGAAAAGTCTCCAAAGTCTCCGTCGAATCGGCGCTCAACGAAAAGGCGCCTATAGCCGCAGTCCACCTCTTTAGAGCCCCATTACGATAAATCTTGGCTTGAAATTCACCCGCAGGATAAATGCCGCCGCTTTAAATACCTGCCGCTTGACAAATAATGTCCGAAATAAGCTGCATCGGGGTTCTCAGACGATCAATCGGCATTTCAATCGGGTCTGTCAGGAAATCGCCGGAATAACGCATTTCATGTTCGATCAGTGATTTTATCTCAAGCTGAGAAACGTCCAATGATGACGCCACCTTGATAAAAGTCGTCTGCAAATCCAGCGCTGTGAAAGGGCGTCCGATCTTTCTGCCCAACGCACTGAAGTTTTTCACTTCCCCTTCAAGATGACCGCTCGCTGTCTTGCGAGAAGGAAAAACAAATTCATTGATTTTATTGTTGAGCCGTCTCTCCATAATCGTGATCAACTGCGTGCTCAGCGGAAGCTCAACGGGATGCCGGTGGTGCTTGCGGTCTCGAACGAAGTAACTCGCCGTCGACATCGATACGTCTTTCCATCGGAGCGAGGCTGTCTCTTTTTCACGGCGGCCGGTAAAGAGAACGAACTTGATGAAGTCGCCCAAACAGTCGTCTTGCAAAATCTCGAATAGCCTCTTCAGTTGAGTGGGCCTAAGATAATTGGTTTGGGGTAAGCTGGAATGAGAAATTTCACCCTCTGGCGAGCGATAAATCGCGTTGATATTAATCAAGGGAGTCTTGTCGATCCTGTATTTCACTTTGAGAAAATTGAACAGCGACATCAACGTAACGCTAAATTGATTGGCTTGAGCGTCACCTAGCTCGGTAATGAATTTACGGTGACGTTGTTCGATCATTTCTTCAGTGATCGAGAGAACAGGCAAGTCGAGCCAATCCTTGTATCCGCCATAGATGGCGGTATGGCATTGCTTCAGCGCCTCCTCGTTCAACTGACTGGATTTTGCTTTCACATACTCGCTGTAAAGCCACTCTAAAGTGATCCGCTCGGCGCGCTTGACTCTTTTTTCAAGATTGATATCCACACCATCTTCCAGGGAAGACAAGGCTCTGAGGGCGCGTTTTCTCGCTTCAGCAACGTCCATCAAAGGATAGGTTCCAATTGTGACCCTGGAGGACTTTCCTTCTATCTTTTTTTCACAAACGAAGGTTTTTGTTTCGAGACCGACCCGGAGTCCGAACCTTTTCAACTGTGTATCCCAGTAGATGACCTGCCCCTTTGCCACGAAATCTAAATTATCGACGGTTTTATTGGTGAGATTAATCTTCGGCATGGCGCTGTCTCTGTTGAAATTGTGTTTGATATTAGGATTTTGGAAGACATCAGAGTTGACTATAAACCAGCAATGGCGCAGCACCTTCTTGACTAAGAACTTCTCAGGCAAGCTCTAATTTTTTCGCAATAGTGAGTGGTATTAACTTGCAGTTCGGTCATGTTTACCTCTTCTCTGATGACTTGAAGAAGCCGCCTTTCGTAAGCGGTGATCGGCTCACCCAAGATCTCGACAATCGCTTTGTATTTATCCGGCTCGTATTCTTCCATCGCCATTTTCAAAAGCTCGACGGCATCGACGTGAAAAAGCTGGGCGATTTTTGGAATTCTGTATATCGGAATTTTCACCAATCCCTGCTTCAGCATCGTAATGATATTGGGTCTACCGTAACCCAAACGCTCGGCAATCTCTCTCTGAGTCATATCGCTTGAATCAACTAACGACTCGAATATCATCGCAGTTCTGGATTGAGTTTTATCTACATTGACTTGTTTGCCTTTCATATTATCCTCACGCTTTTAAAAAATCTTGGTCTTTAAAATATATGTCGCAAATCTATGTGCATATATTAAATTATAATGACCGCTGACTTATTTTCGCTCCTGATCTTTAATTGCCATTATTCTTCCATAATAACTTTAGAAAACACAAGTCCTAGAAAAAAATGTCCTATCGGCAATGTTTATTATTAATCAATCCATCTTTCATGCCAGCTGATCCTCCTTAACGCTTCAGAACATTTTCTACTGTCTGAAAACACAGAAGATTGCATACGCCTTCGATCATATAAATAAGCGAGCACAATCGACCATAATTCTCTAAACCTCCTTTTAATATCAATTGGTCACTTAAGAGTGGTTAATAACTAAGCGCTGTTATTAAGTTTCTTCTTGCCTTCACACGCCGTATTTGGGCTCCTCGAAAAACCTCATTTTCAAAAACTCAGACTCCAGCTAATCAATGGGTTAGCTCACGGATTTCGCTGAAATACAGGGTTTTTCGAGGTGCCCATTTGTCTTCGTGAAAGTTTCGCCTCGGTGGCAATTCTCGGCGATATGACTTAGAATTCTGAAAAATTCACCCGCACGCTCCGCTTTATCAGCAGAGCGCGCCGTTGCACGATATTGACGAACCCAGCAAACCCTACATGAACCATCAATCTCTCTCCGCATTCATCTGGTCGGTCGCCGACCTTTTGCGCGGCGACTACAAACAATCCGAATACGGCAAAGTGATTCTGCCCTTCACCGTGCTGCGCCGCTTGGACTGCGTGTTGGAAAGCACCAAGGATGCGGTGCTGGCCGAATTCGCTGACAAGCAGAAAGCCGGCATCACGCCCGAGCCGTTTCTGCTGCGCAAGGCTGGCCAGAGCTTCTACAACACCTCGCCCTTGGATATGAAAAAGCTGATGGGCGATCAGGATCATATCCGTGAAAACCTGTATGCCTACCTGCAAAGCTTTTCGGCGGCGGTGCGGGATATTTTCGAGCGCTTCGAGTTCTATGCCCAGATCGACCGTCTCGCCAAAGCCAATCTGCTGTATCAAGTCACTGAGCGTTTCGCGCAGGTCGATCTGCATCCGGATAAGGTCAGCAACAGTCAGATGGGACTGGTGTTCGAAGAGCTGATCCGGAAGTTTGCCGAAATCTCGAACGAAACCGCCGGCGAGCATTTCACCCCGCGCGAGGTGATCAAATTGATGGTCAATCTGTTGTTCATCGAGGACGACGAGGTGCTGGCCAAGCCCGGCGTCGTGCGGACCATTTACGACCCGACTGCCGGCACTGGCGGGATGCTGTCGGTCGCCGGCGAATATCTGGAAGAACACAATCCGGGCGCCCGCCTGACCATGTTCGGGCAGGAACTCAATCCCGAATCCTACGCGATATGCAAGGCCGACATGCTAATCAAGGGACAGGATGTAGCGAACATCGTGTTCGGCAATACCTTTTCCGACGACGGCCACCCGCATAAGAAATTCGACTACATGCTCTCCAACCCGCCGTTCGGTGTCGAATGGAAGAAAGTCGAGAAGGACATCCGCAAGGAACACGAGCAGCAAGGCTACAACGGCCGCTTCGGACCCGGTTTGCCGCGCGTATCGGACGGATCGCTCTTGTTCCTGCTGCATCTGATTTCGAAAATGCGATCTGCTGCCGATGGCGGCAGCCGCTTCGGTATCGTGCTCAACGGCTCGCCTTTGTTCACCGGCGGAGCCGGTTCCGGCGAATCCGAAATACGCCGCTATGTGCTTGAAAACGATCTGCTCGAAGCAATCATCGGCTTGCCGACCGACATGTTCTATAACACCGGCATTTCGACCTATGTCTGGATCATATCGAACCGCAAGCCCGAGCAACGCAAGGGCAAATTGCAACTGATCGATGCCTCGGGCTTCTGGCAAAAAATGCGGAAAAGTCTCGGAAGCAAGCGCAAGGAGTTGTCCGACGCGCATATCGCCGAAATCACCCGGCTGTTCGGGCAATTCATCGAAGCGAAGGACGGCAAAAAACCGATCTCGCGCATTTTCAAGAACAGCGACTTCGGCTACCGCACGATCACGGTTGAACGCCCACTGCGCGATGAGCATGGAAAAATCCTTCTGGGCGAAAAAGGTAAGTTGAAAGGCAAACCGCAACCGGATTCGAGTCTGCGTGATACTGAAAACGTGCCGCTCGCGGAAGACGTGGACAACTATTTCCAGCGCGAGGTGCTGCCGCATGCGCCCGATGCCTGGATCGATCACGATAAGACCAAGATCGGCTATGAAATCCCGTTCAACCGGCATTTCTATGTGTTCGAACCGCCGCGCCCGCTCGCCGAAATCGATGCCGACTTGAAGCTCTGCACCGATCGAATCATGACGATGATTCAGGAATTAAGTGTGTAATTTGCCTAAAAATGCTTAATTTGCAAAAATAGGTAAAACATATTTTATCTATTCAGTCTATTTAGCGATGGATATACCTAAATCAGAACTTTTTTCGGTCTTGCAGGAGTTCAACCCTTGGTGGTCCGGTCAACCGTTGGCCGATTTGCCAGAGTGGGAGCGTTTCGCGGTCGAGCAAGTCTGGAATTGGACGCAAAATACTGAAACCAAGCGGGCCTTGTTGCTGGCCGGCGCGCGACAGGTTGGCAAAACAACCGTGTTTCGGCAGACTATCCGTCGTTTGATTGCCGCCGGCGTTCCGGCCACGCAGATTCTTTACGCCACTTTCGATCACCCGCTGCTGAAACTCGCCGGTCTGGAAAAAACTTTGCGCAGTTGGGAGGAGCTGTTTCCACCAACGCCGGGAGATCGTGTGCGCTTTCTTTTTCTGGATGAAATTCAATATGTGCCCGATTGGCAAACCTGGGTAAAGCTTCAAGTGGATTTTCATCCCGACACGCGCGTGGCCATGACGGGTTCGGCCGATCCACTGCATCAGGGCAGCAAAGAATCCGGCGTGGGTCGGTGGGAAACCTTGCCGCTGCCAACGCTCTCCTTCGCTGAATATCTTCGCTTGCGCAAAGCCGAGATCCCCGATTTGCCCCCCTTGAAATCCTTACGGCTGTTGTTCGACTGGCGCGAAGCCGATTTCGCCCGCATCGCGGCTCTCGCCAGACCTTTGACCGCGCATTTTCATGAATACTTGCTGCGCGGCGGGTTTCCGGAACCTGCGCTGGTTCAAGACTTGACGCGCTGTCAGCGTCTGCTGCGCGAAGACATCGTAGACAAGGTGCTTAAACGCGATATGACCGCTTTTTACGGTGTGCGTCGGGTATTGGAAGTGGAAAAAATCTTTCTTTATCTTTGTTATCACGATGGCGGTATTCTCGACATTCCGACGTTGACGCAGCAACTGGAAGGCGTCAATCGGCAGACCGCGCTGAACTTTCTCGATCTGTTCGAAGCGAGTCATTTGATTTATCGTCTGAAGCCACACGGTTACGGCAAGGAAGTGCTGCGCGGCCGCGATAAGGTTTATCTGGCCGATGCTGCGCTGCCGGGCTCGGTATTGCTGCTGGGGCGCAAACTTCTGGAACAACCCGAACGTTTGGGTGCCGCCGTCGAGACAGCTTTCTTCAAGCATGTTTTCACCCGCTATTACAGTCAGACCCCGCAGTTCGCCTATTGGCAGGACAAGAAGAACCGGGATCACGAAGTCGATCTGATCGCGCAAATGGGCGAACGCATCGTTCCTTTCGAAGTGAAATATCAGGACACCGAAATCACCGCCAAGCGGCTTAAGGGACTCCGGCTGTTTATGGAGGCGTGCGGTGTGAACGAAGGGTATGTCATTACGCAACGCTGGAACGATTTCAAGGTGCTGCAATTGGAATCGGCCCGCCGAGGCGAAACTTCGAGGGAATCCATAGGACATGTCGCGGCCATACCCGCGCCGCTGGCCTGCTACTGGCTGTCGTCATGACCAATCGAGAGGATAGACGATATGCAATGCTCCATTCGAAGACTTCCACACTAGGAAATACGGCATGACTTTTCCGCGTTATCCCCAATATAAAGACAGTGGTGTTGAATGGCTCGGAGAGGTGCCGGCGCATTGGACTTTGCCCAAATTAAAACACTTTACAAAGTTCTTTGGAGGTGGCACGCCAAGCCGTGAAAACCTGTCCTTCTGGAACGGCGATATTCCTTGGGTATCGCCGAAAGATATGAAAGCAGAGAGGATTCAGGGCGCGGAAGAATGCATTACGGAAACTGGGCTCATGAACAGCACCTCATCATTATTGCCTGCCGGAATGATTTTGTTGGTAGTTCGGTCAGGCATCCTTAAACACACGATTCCCGTTGCCATTAACGAAGTGCCTGTGGCCTTGAATCAGGATATGAAAGCGCTCAGTTTCGATGAGGGCTCATGCTTAAATGCGTTTTTCTTGAGGTGGGTCCAGGGGCTTAATGCCCCATTGCTCTTAGCATGGGCAAAGCAAGGCGCTACGGTAGAAAGTATTGAACAAGCCTATTTGGCAGAAAGCATTGTTCCTTTGCCGCCTTTTACTGAACAACAAACCATCGCCGCCTTCCTAGACCGCGAAACCGCCAAAATCGACGCGCTGATTGCCGAACAGCAACGACTGATCGAACTACTGAAGGAAAAGCGGCAGGCGGTCATTTCTCATGCGGTCACAAAGGGGCTGAATCCTGATGCGCCGATGAAGGATTCCGGCATTGAATGGCTGGTCGAGGTGCCGGCGCATTGGGAAATAAAACGGCTCAAATTTATAGCGGATGTTCAAAGTGGAGTTGCGAAAGGAAAAGATAATTCTAGGCAAGAAACAATCGAAGTGCCATACCTGCGAGTAGCAAATGTGCAAGACGGTTTCCTGGACTTAGAAACTGTCACAACAATTGAAATTCCTGCAAGCAGCCTTGAGCGCTACCTTCTGCGCGTTGGTGATGTATTGATGAATGAGGGCGGTGATTATGACAAGCTCGGGCGCGGCCATATCTGGAACGGTGAAATTGAGCCTTGCATTCACCAGAATCACGTTTTTGCCATACGCCCAAGGGGGTTAAGTTCTGAATGGCTAAATGAAATTACCGGTTCAGACTACGCTCAGTTTTACTTTATGACTCGCTCTAAGCAGAGCACCAATTTGGCTTCTATTTCATCAACAAATATTATGGAACTTCCTGTAGTCATACCGTCGATCACAGAGCAACAGCAAATTTTGATGTCTTTAAGTGACCAGCGAAATAGATTCGATACCCTCACCGCCGAAGCCCAACGCGCGATCGCACTGCTTCAAGAGCGCCGCACCGCGCTGATTTCCGCCGCCGTGACCGGTAAAATTGATGTGCGATCATTCTCCCTTAAAGAGACAGCATGAGCTTTACGCCGAAAACGATTCAAATATTCTTACCAAGTGGAGATCCTCAAGGCATCCGTATTAGCGAAATTACCACACGCATTGTGCAGGTAATTGAAATTCCACGCAGCCTGTTGCCCGACTTCTTGAAAATGCCAGAAAGCGATCAGGTCGCGTTATATTTTTTGTTTAGCGAGGAAGAGGATGGTTCAGAACGAAAAGTATACATCGGTCAGACCGGTGACCTTCGGGCACGGCTTGTCGATCACAACAAGAAAAAAGAATTCTGGGAAAGAGCAGTGGCGCTCATTTCCCGCACCAACAGTTTGACTCAAACTCACGCGCTATTTCTTGAGTGGCATTCTATCCAGGAAGCTAAAAAAGCAGGGCGTTACACCACCGAAAACGGAAATGATGGAAGCAAACCACACACACCAGCACCCCTAGCGGCCGACTGTCTGGAAATATTCGAAACAGGTCATACGTTACTGGCAACCCTGGGTTATCCTATTTTTGATCCTGTTGCAAAATTGGCTGCATCTGGAAAACCTGATGAATTTTTCTACTGCAAATCATCGGGGACAAATGGCCGGGGCATATATACAGAAGAAGGGTTCGTTGTATTGAAGGATTCTGTGGGTCGCAAGGAAAACGTGCCTTCTATTATCGGAACAGCAGGAGAAAAGGTGCGTGACAGATTACTTGAGACTGGCGTCATGCGGGTTGAGGGCAATACGGTGGTCTTTGAAAAAGATCATTTGTTCAGGTCGCCTAGTATGGCAGCTTTGTCATTAACCGGAAGAACTTGTAACGGCTGGATAGACTGGAAAAATAAAGACGGCCAAACTTTAGATGCTGTGAAGCGGCAATCGAACGACTAAACATAAGCAGGTGAAATGAGATCAATCCACAAAGAGATCTATTTCGAAACCCAAATCTGCAAATATATAACCGCTCAGGGTAAGTTCTACCACGAGAATGAGAGTCTTACTCTGACCGGGCTCGGGCTTTTTTATCGATCACCGCCAGCAATATAGATTTACGCTTGCAGGTATAGAATCGCCGAAGGTGTGCGACTCTAGGTTGCAGTAGGTGAATAGTCCGATTTCAAATTGGAATATATGCACTTAGGGACTTTACTTTTAAAACTGGCGCGACTATTTATTGTGCCCATAAGATCGATAATGAACTATTGATTCTCGTTGGCAATACCACGGGAAAAATTGACAGCCAAGCATTTATATAGATTATCAAAGCCGGTATAAAAGCCAGCACTGGATTGCCATAATTTCCGCCATCGCTAATATTGATATAAGGACACAACCATGAATCTAGACGAAAGATCTTTACCTCCGCTTATCCTTTCGCGCATTGATCCAGTTGGAAATGAAGCATTTTCCGGCGATTTGCTCCGCAGAAAAGAATTAGCCGAACGCCTAACTCGCTATCTTGATCGCCTTCGTGCAGGTGCAGTATTGGCAATTGACGCACCTTGGGGTGAAGGTAAGACATGGTTTGGGCGGAATTGGGCGAAGACTCTTGAAAATCAAGATCACAAAGTTGTTTTCATTAATGCCTTTGAACAGGATTATATTGAAGACCCTTTTCTTTTGATCGCTGCTGAGATTGCAAATATTTTGGATGACGGTCAAGGAACTGCATCTGAGTTAAGAGAGAAAGCTGCCTGTGTTATAAAGGCAATTCTTCCGCTTGGCGCTAAAGCGCTCATTAACTTGGTTGGGCGTTTTGCACTAGGATCAGCAGATCTGTCCGAAGAGATAAAAGAGATTAGCGAAACAGCTCAACAAGGGGCTGCTGATGCAGCGGCAAAATGGATCGAAAATAAGCTTGAAAACTACGAGCAAGACAAAGCCTCTTTAAATAACTTTCGGGAATCATTAACAAAGTTTGCTGCCGAGCAGAATAAACCGGTTGTTATATTTGTCGATGAATTGGATCGATGCAAACCGCCGTTTGCTGTAAAACTAATTGAACGGCTTAAGCATTTCTTTGATGTGCCCAATCTCGTCTTCGTGCTCTTGGTAAATAAGGATCAGCTGGAAAAGGCGGTTAAGGGCGTATATGGAAGCGAAACCGATGCAACTACCTATTTGGGGAAATTTGTTAATTTCTTTTTTCGGCTGCCGAAGCGCACTTCGATGGGGAGAATTAATAATGACCAAATCAAGGCTTATGTATCATTTGTGTTCACTCGATACAACTTTGAAAATGGAGACGAAATCGGGGGGTTTAAAGAGGTATTTTCAACCTTAGCGGCAGGTTTCAAATTGTCATTAAGAGATGTTGAAAAAGCCATCGCCCTTTATTCAATGGCTCAACCTGCGAGTGTAGGAAGGCATTTGCTTGCCTATGTGATTATTCTTAAAGTTATAAATGAGTCTCTCTTTAGGCGATTAGTGAATGGTGAGATCGAGGCCCATAAAGAAGCCCAAAAGATTGTCGATGAGTTGCAAGATAAGGATAATCAAGACGGAAATGGTCCTTGGCAATATCTTCTAACAATTTCAGAGTGGCACTCGGCGCACATTAGTGGTTTCCAAGGCGTTGGAGACAACTTTAAACAATTAGAGCAGGGTCTTTGGCAGTTTAATCTTGCATCTAAAGACTTGTTTTCATACTTTGCTGGTCTCATCGATTTGCCGATGGAAGGATGATGCAATGACAGATCTGCATAAGGAAATCCACTTCGAAAATGAAATCAGTGAGCATTTAGACGCTCATGGTTGGCTTTATGCAGAAAATGACGCAGCGAACTATGATCGTGCTCGGGCGTTATTTCCAGTGGACGTAATAGCTTGGGTGCAAGAAACCCAATCGAAGGCTTGGGAAACACTGAGCAAAAATCATGGCACCCAAACCACTGATGTGCTGATGACCCGCTTACGCGATTCGATCAATCAGCGCGGCACACTGGACGTCTTGCGGCATGGAATCGAACTACTCGGCCTGCGCCACCCCCTTGCCATGGCTCAGTTCAAACCGGCTTTGGCGATGAATCGGGACATTCTGGCTAATTACGCCGCGAACCGGCTGCGTGTAGTCCGGCAACTACGTTATTCGCTGCATAACGAGAATACGATAGATCTGGTGTTGTTTCTCAACGGCATACCGGTCGCCACCGTCGAACTGAAAAGCGATTTCACGCAGTCAGTAGACGATGCTGTGGATCAATACCGCTTCGACCGGGAGCCGCGCCCGAAAGGTCAAAGCGCTGCCGAGCCATTGTTGTCTTTTCCGAACGGCGCCCTGGTGCATTTTGCGGTCAGTCACAGCGAAGTGCGGATGACGACGCGATTGGAAGGGGCGGCGACCGCGTTCTTGCCGTTCAATCGTGGCGATAACGGGGCGTCCGGCAATCCGCCGAACGAGAACGGCGGCCACCGCACCGCCTATCTCTGGGAACAAATCTGGGCACGGGACAACTGGTTGGAGATTCTCGGCCGCTATGTGGTCGCGCAAAAGGACAGTAAAAAGCAGCTCAAGAAAATCCTGTTTCCGCGCTTTCATCAATGGCACGGCACCCGGAAGCTTCTGGCCGCGGTGCGTGAGGAAGGCCCGGGCGGCAAATATCTGATCCAGCATTCGGCGGGCTCGGGCAAAACCAATTCGATTGCCTGGTCGGCGCATTTTCTGGCCGATTTGCATAATGATTCCCATCAGAAAGTGTTCGACACGGTGCTGGTGGTGTCCGACCGAACCGTGCTCGATACGCAACTCCAGGAAGCTATCTTCGATTTCGAGCGCACCGCTGGCGTGGTGGCGACGATCAAGGGCGAGTCGAGCAGCAAAAGCGGCGAATTGGCGCAAGCGTTGTCTGGCGGCAAGAAGATCGTGGTCTGCACGATTCAGACCTTTCCGAAAGCGCTGGAGAAGGTGCGCGAGTTATCTGCAACACAGGGCAAGCGCTTCGCCGTGATCGCCGACGAGGCGCACTCGTCGCAAACCGGCGAGGCGGCGGCCAAGCTGAAAGCAGTGCTGTCCCCGGAAGAATTGCAGGAGCTCAGCGACGGCGGCGAAATCAGCACCGAAGACCTACTGGCCGCGCAAATGGCGAACCGCGCCGCCGACAGCGGCATTACCTATGTCGCTTTCACTGCGACTCCGAAAGCCAAAACCCTGGAGTTATTCGGCTGCCGTCCGAAGCCGGAGCAGCCGGCCGGCCCGGACAACCTGCCCGCGCCCTTTCACATCTATTCAATGCGGCAGGCGATCGAGGAAGGCTTCATTCTCGATGTGTTGAAAAACTACACTCCTTACAGCCTGGCCTTCAAGCTCGCCCATGAGGGTAAGGAACTGGACGACAAGGAAGTCGAGCGTAGCGAAGCCTTAAAAGGCATCATGCGCTGGGTTAAGCTGCATCCTTACAACATTAGCCAGAAGGTGCAGGTGGTGGTCGAGCATTTCCGCGCGAACGTCGCCACGCTGTTGAACGGCCAGGCCAAGGCGATGGTGGTGGTTTCCAGCCGGCTGGAGGCAGTGCGATGGCGCCTGGCGATCGACCAGTATATCCAATCGCAGGGGTATAAAATCGGCACCTTGGTCGCTTTTTCTGGTGAAGTGAATGACCCCGATTTCGGGACAGAGCCGTTCACCGAGGCCACCAAGACGATGAACCCGAACCTGAAGGGCCGGAATATCCGTGAGGCGTTCAACACGGACGAGTATCAAATCCTCTTGGTCGCGAACAAATTCCAGACCGGCTTCGACCAGCCGCTCCTGTGTGGGATGTATGTCGACAAGCGCCTGGCCGGTATCGCGGCGGTGCAGACTCTATCCCGGCTAAACCGATCTTATCGTGGGCCTTTCGGCATAAAGGATACGACTTATGTGGTCGACTTCGTAAATGATCCGGAAGAGGTTCTGAAGGCGTTTAAAACCTATTACGACACGGCAGAGTTGGCCGATGTGACCGATCCGCACCGGGTGTTCGACCTTCGAATGAAACTGGATGCGGCCGGCTTCTATGACGACTATGAAGTCGATCGCGTGGTCAAAGTCGAGATGAACCCGCATGCCAAGCAAAGCGAGCTGACCGCCGCGCTGGAACCAGTCGTCTCTCGACTGTTGCACCGCTACAAAACGACTCAGGGCCAATTGAGAAGCGCGCAGGCCAAAAATGATGATCAAGCCGCGAAGGATGCGAAAAACGAGCTCGACGCGCTCTTGCTGTTCAAACACGATATGGGCGCCTTCCAACGCCTCTACGCCTTCCTGTCGCAGATTTTCGATTATGGGAACACCGCCATCGAGAAACGCTATATCTTCTACAAACGGTTGCTGCCCTTATTGGAATTCGGCCGGGAACGCGAAGGAATCGATCTCTCGAAAGTGATCCTGACGCACCATAACCTGAAAAACCAGGGTAAACGCACGCTAAGCCTGGATGGCGGCGAGTATCCAAAACTGACGCCGATCACTGAAACCGGGGCCGGCTCCGTGCAGGAAAAAGAAAAGGCCTACCTGACCGAAATCATCGCGAAAGTGAACGACCTGTTCGAGGGCGAGCTGACCGAGGATGACCGGCTGATCTACGTGAACCACGTGCTGAAAGGCAAGCTGCTCGAATCGGACATTCTGATCCAGCAGGCGGCGAACAACACGAAAGAGCAGTTCAGCAACTCACCCGACCTGTCACATGAACTGATGAATGCGATCATCGATGCGTTCGAAGCGCACAGCACGATGAGCAAGCAGGCGTTGGATTCGGAAAAGGTCAGGAGCGGGCTCCGAGAGATTCTACTGGGGCCGGCGCGGCTTTATGAGGCGCTGCGTGAAAGGTCTGGAGTAGATGTGTCTTGATTATTAATAGAAAAAGCGACTCCCGCTAACCTCGCGCCCACCTTAAACTGAAAAGCCCCGCTTACTCCATCTAATTTTTGTCAGGATCGCGAAGCTGTTGCCGCGCTTCCTTGATTAGTTTATTCAGTTCTCCTGACTGTCTAGGCTGCAATAGTAGAGGGGCAACGGTTTCTTGCTTAAAAGGGACAGAAAATTCTTCGAGACCTGATAATAGGCGGCATATCATGGCTCGATCAATTTCGTATGACACTTTTTCTCTGGGGAATACATCTACTTTCCAAAAGTTTTCTTCGCCATTCAGTGCATGAGGATTTGGCTTTTTTATCATCATTCCAGCCTTGAAAAACAAGCTCATCACCTTTTTCACATCGGCGACCGTGAGGTTTGTCGAGCTAGCACTGGAAACAATTGACTCCGCCATTTCCGATCGAGCCATCGCCTCTATTGGGGCCAATTGCCGATAGCATTCCTCAACTATGGGTAGCGGCATGGATCGCCAGCCCTTCTTTCTTAAAATCGTGCGGTAATGATCAACCAAATTTTGGGCATCCGGATCATGGGGCAACTCCGTTTTCCCATCCTGAGAGGCTCTGTCACAGACTTTGTTATTGGCAAATGACACAAACCAGGATTTTCCGATATGAGTCAGTTCGACTGAATCCACTTGACTTACAAAGTCGTTAAATCCCTTAAAACCCAATTGTCTTTCATCGAAAGCGCTGTCAATATTCAACATGCGCGTTTTCAATACGGAACAATTGGCTGGTTCGTCGAACGTTTTAAGCGCCTTTTCTAATAGATCCACGGCATCGTCAAATGCGGAAGCACGCACAGCCTCGTCAGTCTTCTCGATGCTGTCCTCGCGCTCCAAATAGATAAAACGAGAGCATGAGCTTTTGACGGACTCGCTCAGCGCTGATCTCGGCCCAGCGCCAATCACTTGCCGCCCCATTTCGCGAAGACGTCTAAATAACGGGCTGAAATCGGAGTCGCCAGTAGCCAGAGCAATCCAACGCAAATTTGGATCGCGCCACGCATATTCCATCACGTCAACCACGATTTGAATGTCCGCAGAGTTCTTACCACTGATCGGGTGAAACGTATGGATTAATTCGAAACCAAGGCGATTCAGAATATTCTGATGAGGTATCAGGCTCGGCAGGGTCCATTTTGCATAGGCTCTCCGGACGATAATCGCGCCCATGGACGTCAATTCTTCAATCAACTGCTCCAAGCCATCTTGCTTGACCCACTGCGTTAGATTTTCAACATCGACAAAAATCCCAACCCTATCCACCGTCTGCATTGCCATTCCTTGCGGAGTTAACGATTAAATATGGTCGTTAGTATAGGCGAGAAAAGAAGATCAGGTTGGGCCAGGCCTCAAGTATAAGCGTTAACAATCCGCCGGATTATGTGTAGAGCCTCACGTATTCAGAAGCCGATAGATAGTCGCTTTGCTCAAATTGTATTCGTGCATCAGGTCTTTGATTAAAAACCCGGCAGAACGCTTTTGCTTAAGCTCCGCCACCTGTTCATCTGATAGCTTAGATTTGGCACCAAACCGGACGCCGTTATCTTTCGCTTTGGCGATGCCATCCGTTTGACGCTCTTTACGCAAAGCTGTCTCAAACTCTGCAATTGATGCCAACATGTTAAATAACAATCTGCCGGTGGGTGTCGAGGTATCGATGGCTTGATCGGTTACAATCAACTCAATGCCGCGTTTTTGCAAATCATCGGCGATCTGAGTCAAGTGAAGAGTAGAGCGGGCGAGGCGATCTAGTTTTGTTACAACCAGAGCATCCCCTTTCCGCAGGTGTCGCAGGCAGGCCTGTAGTTCTGGACGGTTGTCCGTCGTTCCCGACCGTTTCTCCTGAAAAATCATACTGTCCGCATCAGTGCAATAGGCTCTTAATTTTTCGAGTTGAACATCGAGTGATTGGCCGGTTGATGATACTCTGGTGTAGCCAATTTTTGCCATGGGTTATCCTCTTATGTCTCGCAATATCTAAAACTTTATTAGAATCAATAATGAGACATAATTAGAGACACGTCAAGGCTGAAGCCAGAACAGTCTCATAATGTATATATTATGAGACAGGCGCCAGCATGAATGAAGGTTTGCTTTAGACTTTGAATCTGATTATTCGCTATAATACAGAGCGGGTCCCGCAAATAGCCTCATTAACAACAAATAATAACCATGAAATATAAAGGGATATTTTCTATAGTTTTGGGCACAGTTTTCTTATCCGGGTGCGCCGGCCAGGCAGAGTCTATCAATATGATTCCAAAGGACATAGAGGCGTCAACGCATCATCTTCAGAATGTCAGCATTACTGTTAATGGTGGCGAGATTACAAATCCTTTATCTCATTCAGTAATTTCTGATGAGGAATTTCAAAAGGCGCTAGAGTCTAGCATTAAAAACTCAGGTGTTTTTTCGTCTGTAGTAAAGCGTGGAAATTCTGATTTTCTACTAGATGTAGTCATCGCCAATCTTGGACAGCCTTTTGCCGGTATTGATATGACGGTAACTTTTACGACGCATTGGAAGCTCTCTCAGCTTAATAAGCCAAATGTTATATGGGAAGATTTTGTCTCTACAAAATACACTGCGACACCTGGAGACTCTCTTATAGGGATTAAGCGACTGCGAATGGCTAATGAGGGGGCGGCGCGTGAAAATATTAAGGAAGGAATTAGACGGCTGTCGCTAGTCAAACTCTAGAATTATCTCAAGGGCTCTATTGTTTATAAAAAACAAGCTTGCCTCCCGATCTCACGCAGAAGCTGTTTTTGGTATGCATTTCGATATGAATGATTAGTGGGAACCTCTAAAAATACCCCATAAAAGGTAAAATATGGCAAGCCAACCCAGCTTCGGAAACAAGCCATGACCACCCAGCAAGACGACCTTTTCAGCTCCCTGTTTGAACATCGCGACCAGCACATCGACCGGTTGGGGAACCCGCTTGTGGAGTTGGATGCGAATGTCGACTGGAAAGCCTTCCGGCCGCTGTTAGATCGAACTCGAACCAAGGCGCGCAAATCGCCAGCGGGACGTAAGCCCCTTGATGTTGTGCTCATGTTCAAATCACTGTTGCTGGCCAGCCTCTACAATCTCAGCGACGAACAGTTGGAATTCCAGATCGAGGACCGCCGCAGCTTCCAGCGCTTCATTGGCCTGTCGGATGCCAAGCATGCCCCGGATCGCAACAGCTTCTGGCTGTTCCGGGAGTCGCTGAAAGACCTCAAGTTAACCGAAACGCT
>Ga0207968_100208_pt1 | contig 24881 bp, 18 predicted proteins | sample LakWasMet21_HOW5_2_FD_183867 | JGI IMG/M metagenome (GOLD analysis project Ga0207968, IMG submission 183867) | Freshwater sediment methanotrophic microbial communities from Lake Washington under simulated oxygen tension - Sediment Metagenome... | ecosystem: Environmental > Aquatic > Freshwater >...
ATAACGAACTTTCAATGACTTACATGTGCCAGCCCTGTAAGAATTGTGTATTTTCGGCCTAAAGTGGAAAGTAATTTTATTTTTCAACAGCCTGTTAGACCATGCCGTTATACATAAATGCCGTCATACCCGCCGGGATACCCAAAGGGCACAAGAGCGGGTATCCAGTGCCAAGGATGGTAACCTCTAACATCCATGTAACCTGGATTCCGGCAATCCCTGCCGGAATGACGGACTTGTGTATAAGGGCATGGATTTAGACGAGATAGAATAGAACGATTACTCGAATATTAGATGCGGCGGTCATTTCTATGGCGTGGCGCCTGAGGCGCCACCTGTCAGCAAGAGGCTTCAGACGAGCGAAGCCACGCCTCTGGGCGAGGTCAGATGGTGACCTTTTCAAAGGCTGCTGGGTGTCGAATTCCGCCCATCACCGTGCATGCTTTGATGCTGATTTTTGAAGCCGTCAGATCAAGCCTAAGGCTTTACAAATCCTTCATAGGCGTATGCAAAAGTGTAGCGGCTTGCTACGCTCCTCAGGCGGCAAAGCCTCAAGTCCGTAAATCGTCCTCGTCGACATGAAACTTATGCAGCATGCGATGGATTGCGGGCGCAAGCAGAATCCCCATGATCGCGATAAATAGCAAGCCGCTGAACAGTGCGTATCCGGCCGCAAAAATTTTCGCCGCCGCCGTCGCCAGCGGATTGATTGGCCCCATGCCGCCCAGGATCATCGACGCCTCCAGCAGCGAATCGACCCAGCCAAACCCCGCGATGTAACGATACCCCAAGACGCCGGCGCACAGCGTCGCCGAAATCAGGCCGCCCGCCATTAACACGGACGCGGCCACCCTTCTGAGAAAAATCGCCTTTGAGGCGAGTTTGTCATGTTTTCGTTCGAACATCATGGCTTCCGCGTGGCTGGTTGGAAGATCCGGACGGAGGTCCGGGATCAACGGGTAGCAACTTGCTACACTTCGTCGAAAGGGATGCTGCAAATGCCATCCCGATTGGGCAGGAGCTTTGCAAGGGTATGGCATTCTTTCATAGCGCATCGTCAATTTGTTGTCATCAATGCGTCATGCCGCCCATAAGCCCCATAAATAGAGAAGCAATGAGCCCCAGAATAAAAAACGCGGGGATCGAGGCAATGACCCACTTCACCATAAAGAAAACCATCGAAAAGAATGGCATTTGGATGTCGGTAACTATTACATGCTGACGTTCTTCGCTCATCGCGCACTCCTCGCTTGCGGGTTGTAAATAATCGGTTGTTATCGATGCGCATATTAATTGTCCGCGCTGACTTTGTCATTTTTATCGGATTTTAAGTCTTATAATGAAATAAACGATTTTCGTCGCGCAGTCTTCAGGAACCGGGGACCGGTTTCGATTGCCTATAATTTCATGACCCGCGATTCGGCGCAATCCGACGAAGTGCTGTTCCGGGGCGGACTGACCAAAACCGAAGTGGTTCATCAGCCGGGCGACAATGGCTAGCCGCTGGCATCGGTCGCGCCGATCAGCACCAAGTTGGGGCGACTTTACTCCGGACGTCAATGATAACGCTCCGGATGGCTCCTCGCAGCGCGATTCTCAAGAGCGGCTGCACATCCACTACCCCAGGGGCGGCTGCTGGCGCCTTGCGAGTCCCTCAATTGGGTAAGGCAGCCATGCTACACCATTATCAAAAGCTTTGTTTGGAAAGCCGAGCGGAGTTTTCCTGAATTGGACGGGTATTTTTCCTGTTGTGCCGGCGGGGTGAATACGGTTGACAAGCGCTGCACATTCGGGAAAACTCCCAGTTTTTTTGAAAAAAATCATCTCTTCGCGTGCATGGAACCATGAGCCTACGCTATCAAATCAATATCAGAATCCTGTTTTCCTCACTCTGCATTTTGCTGTTCGGCGGCAGCATCGCGGTCTGGCAGGCGCGTCAGGCGGTCAACGAGGAAATCGATGCTTCGGTCAATTTGGCGGCGCAACTGATCCTTTTCGGGTTTTCGCAGTCGCTGTCTAACGAAGCCGACTGGCTCAGCCGGATCAATTCGTTGAAAGAAACGCGCCACCTGCATATTCAACTGCAATCACCGTCCGGACAGATTCTGAACATACCGAACAAGGAAAGGGGGAATTCCGACGGGGAATTGCCGCCGCAATGGTTTATCGCCTTGGTCGGCGGCAAAAACAGCCAAACCGAACAGCCGCTCGTAACCGCGGACGGCAAGCAGTTTAACCTGCTGATACAGGCCAATCCGCTTGATGAGATTACCGAAGTCTGGGGGGAAAGCCTCACGTTTTTCATCTCGCTGTCGGCGCTGACACTGTTGACTTTTCTGGCGGTGCATCTGGCTTTCAACAAGGCGCTGAACTCGATCGCGATCATCGTGAATGCGCTTGAAAACATCGAAAAGGGCCGCTACCTCGAAAAACTGCCGGCGTTTTCGACCTTGGAATACGACAGCATCGCGAAGGCGATCAATCACATGACCGATCAACTCAACAAGGCGCAGCAGGAAAATCGGGCCTTGACCCAGCATTCGCTCGAAATACAGGAAGACGAGAGGAAACGTCTGGCGCAGGAACTGCATGACGAACTGGGGCAGTCGCTGACCGCGATCAAGGTGATGGCGGTCACTGCGGCGCACCAAAAAGCCGACATCCGGCAAACCACCGAGGCGATCGTGAGCATCTCCGATCATCTGATGACCGTGGTGCGTTCGATGATGCGCCAGTTGCATCCCCTGGTCTTGACCGAACTCGGTCTGAAGGCCGCGATCGAGGACTTGATGGGGCATTGGGCTTCCAGGCATCCGGAATTGCACCTGAGCCTCGACTGCTCGGATCGCGTGGATGAACTCAATCAGAAAATCACCATTCAGATTTTCCGGGTCGTGCAGGAATGCCTGACCAATATCGTGCGCCATGCGCAAGCTACTCAAGCCTCGATCGCGCTGCAAATCGAGCAGGTGCCGGAGGAACGGCTCAAGCTGGAGGTGCGCGACAATGGCCAGGGCTGCGCCGACGGCAATATCAAAAGCGGTTTCGGCCTGTTGGGGATGAAGGAGCGTATCCAAAGTCTGGGCGGGGATTTCAGTATGGACGCCCGACCGCAATATGGGATGAATATTGTCGCGAGCATCCCGCTGGCGCGATAATCAGCAGGTGAAAAAAGAAGGCTATGAACAAACACCCTACCGTGCCCGCCGCCGAGGCTTTTAGACGGCTTAGCACAACTCCGCAAGCGGCTGCCATTGATGTACGGTCGGAAGGGGAGTATCAAAAGGCGCATTTTGAACACACGCTAAATAGGCCGATCCTTTCGGACGCCCATCGTCATGATGTGGGGCTGACCTATAAAACCGAAGGCTCCGAAGCGGCAAAGGCGCTGGGACACCAACTGGTCAGCGGCGCTTACAAGGAACAGATGATTCGGCAATGGTGCGAGGCGATAAAGAGTCATCCCCGGCAGCCGGCCTTGATTTTTTGCTGGCGCGGCGGATTGAGGTCCCGCCTGGCGCAAGAGTGGGTTTATCAAAATGGATGCGAGGTGATTCGCGTCGAATCCGGCTACAAAGGTTTGAGGCATGAGGCGCTGAAGGTGATAGAAAATCCCGCGCCTTTCATCGTGCTTTCCGGCATGACCGGGGCCGGCAAAACCCGCCTGCTGCACCGCCTCCGGAGCGTTGTCGATCTGGAAGCGCTGGCCCGTCATCGCGGCAGCGCTTTCGGCTCTCATTTCGGCGAAAGCCAGCCCGAGCAGGCGACGTTTGAAAACAAGCTGGCGCAAGCGCTGTATCGGGTTGCCGATCGCTTTGTGCTGGAGGATGAAAGCCCGAATATCGGCCGCTGCCATGTGCCGGATTCGTTTTATGCCCGCATGGCCTCGGCGCCGATGGTGATGATCGATGCGCCCGCAAGGATGCGGGCATGGGAAATCTTTCAGGAATACATCCAGGCGCCTGCCGCGCAGGGAATGCCCTTATCTGATCTGGAGAACAGTTTCGCCAACAATGTCGAACGGATCAGAAACAAGCTGGGCGGCCTGGAGTGCGAGCACATCAAGCATCGGCTCAGCCAGTCGTTTCAAGGCGATGCGCTGGATGCAAGCAGCACCGGCGCCTATCTGGACTGGATCGAACGCCTGCTGACGCACTATTACGACAAGCTGTATGTTCATGCGTTGTCCTTGAAAGCACGGCAGACCTTGTTCAGAGGCTCATGGCAGGATTGTTTGGACTTTTTGACAGAGATGCAAGTTGAATCATAACGCGGCGCCGACCGTTTCGGACCTGGTTTTGCTGGGCGGCGGGCATGCCAATATCCAGGTCTTGAAAATGCTGGCGATGAAGCCGATAGGGGGGCTTAGAATCACGCTGATCTCCGAGCAAACCCATTCGCCTTACTCCGGGATGATACCCGGCTATCTGGCGGGCTATTATGCGTATGAAGACTGTCATTTCGATTTAAGACGCCTCTGCGAAGAACTCGGCCAGCGCTTCATCAAAGCCAAGATCATCGGCATCGATCCGCAAAGAAAAAAAATCCAGCTGGAGGGCAGGGCGGAGATCGCTTACGACTGCGCGTCGATCAACGTCGGCATCGAACCCAAAAGCCTCGATCATGCCTTGCCCGAAGCAGCCTCAAAGCTGATCCCGCTGAAACCGATTTCCAGATTTATCAGGCATTGGGAGCGCCTGCTCGCCGACCTGAAGGCATATCGAGGCGGCGAGGCGCTACCGATCGCGGTCGTCGGCGCCGGCGCCGCGGGCGTTGAAATTGCGATCATCCTGAAAATGCTGATCGTGCGAAACGGCTGGAATGCCCAGGTGAGCCTGATTCACCGGCACGAATTCCTGGTTTCGGCAAACGACCGTTGCGCCCAAAAGCAACTCGCAACAGCACTCCAAGACCTGGACATCAAGGTCTTTTACCACACCGAAGCGCTTAAAGCCGAAGAGAACGGCCTGCTGCTCAAGGATGCTCAAGGGATTATCTATACTCAGGATTTTTTCCGGGTGCTGACCGCGACCCAGGCCGCGGCGCCGCTTTGGTTTGAACGCTCGGGGCTGCCGGTTGACGCGGACGGATTCGTCAGAGTCGCAGGTAATCTGCTGGTTCAAAACGAACACGATCTGTTTGCCGCCGGCGATTGCATCCACTTCTCGCCGTCGCCTTTGAAAAAGGCGGGCGTTTATGCGGTCCGCCAAGGGCGGGTGCTCGAACACAATATCCGCGCTTTTTTCACTGGAAAATCCGCGCTGAAGACCTTCCAGCCGAAGAAAAACGTGCTGTCCTTGATCACGATCGGCGAGCGCAAGGCCCTGGTGCATCAGGACAGTCCGTCTATCCTCCGTTGGATGGGGCCCTCCCTGCTGTGGACGGTCAAGGACGGGATCGACAGGCGCTTCATGAAGCGTTTTCAGGCCAGGACTTTTAGCACCAAGCCGCATGATTTCAAAAAAGTCATGCCGAAGCCTCTCAGCACGCTGGTGCCCGAAGATTGGGAAAGCAACACCTGCGGCGGCTGCGGCAGCAAGCTGGCCGCTTCCACCTTGACCTTGAGCCTGAATAAACTGGACATTCCCCAAGATGATTCGGTTCTGCTGGGCGTGAAGGATGGCGAAGACTGCGCGTTGACCCGGTTTTCCGAGTATACCCTGTGCTTGCAAAGCATCGATCAATTCCGCGCGTTCATTTCAGATCCTTATTTACTGGGCCAAATTGCGACCCAGCATGCCTTGAGCGACATCTACGCGATGGGCGGCGTCGCCAGGACCGCGCAAGTCGGCCTGACCCTCAGCCCGGCGAACCGGAAAATTCAGCAGGAAGATATTTTTCAGGTGATGTCCGGCGTGCTGGACATTTTAACGCAAAGCGCCGTTTCGCTCGTCGGCGGCCACACCGGCGAAGGCGCGGAACTCGCCATTGCCATTGCGGTTCAGGGCGAAGTCGCGCCGGAGCGGGTGCTCAGGAAGCAGCTGACTCAACCCGGAAACCGCTTGATCCTGACCAAACCGATCGGCACCGGCGTGATCTTTTCCGCCAATATGCTGGCCCAGGCGAACGGCAAACGGGTGGATGAGGCGCTTTCCAGCATGCTGCAACCCAACAAAACAGCGATGGAAATCATCAAACGCTTTGCCGTTTCCGGCTGCACCGATATTACGGGATTTGGCTTGTTAGGCCATGCGTTTGAAATGATGGGGAAAAACAACGGCAACGGCTTGGGTGTCAAAATTGACTATCAGTCCATTCCTTTATTGGACGGCGTTTGCGCGTTGTTTGAAAGAGGCTATCACGCATCGATTGCGCAAGAAAACTATGCGTCTTTGAGCAGCGTACTCGGCGCCGAGGTGAATAATCGACGCTTTCCCGCGCTTTTCGATCCCCAAACGAGTGGCGGCCTATTGTTTTCTGTCCCGTCTGATCAGACAGAAGACTGTCTGCAGGCCTTGGACCAACACGGCGTTTCCAGGGCGCGGGTCATCGGCGAAGTGATCGAGCAGAATAAAATAATAATTCTTTGACTTAACCCAAGTATGAGGCTTGTAACGATTTTTAAAAACTTGATGTCATGAAGGTCGGTTTTGCTTGCTGATAGGCAAAATCCGGCCATTTTGAGCTCGTAGCTCGGGCGGGTTAGACGCGCACACGCGTTGACTTGGAATTTACCCGGAGATTTCCGCGCGTCGTAACCCGCCTTCGGGAAAGCCCTTACTCCAAATTTCGTTCCTGTGTATCCACTGGAGCCGTCCATTCCAATGGATATTGCCCCAGGCGGACAAAATTGTGGAAACTCGAATAAGGCCTTTATGCCCTATAGGGTAAATCGGCGACACGTTTAACCAAGCCGTGTTTGACCGGATTGTAGTGGATATCATCGAGATGATTGTCAAAAATTCTGAGGCAAAGTCCATATACTCGGCAACTGCTCCATCCATGCGTTGCTCTACCTCCTGCATTCATGCAGTCGAATGCAGGTGATCGGGAAGTATGACAATGGCTTCGATTTTGAACCGACGCTGTGTTTTGATGGAACGAAACACTTCGCGTAAAGTGTCGATATTTTCGGTCAGCAAGCAACGGCGTCGTTCCAGCAGGGCGACGGTAAAAAAGTAAGAGCCGTCGGGAACATAGGCACGAATATAGTTTAGCATGGATAAAGTTTAATCCAATGTTTGAATATCCGGATGAGGGTTCCCGGAAGGCGGGTTACGACGCGCGGAAATCTCCGGGTAAATTCAAAGTCAATGCGTGTGCGCGTCTAACCCGCCCTACGGGCTAACCTGCGAGCGGTGCGCCAGCACCGCGAGTCAGCACGATAGGATGGGCTGAGGTACGAAGCCCATCAATCGCGAACGATGGGCTTCCTTTGTCAGCCCATCCTATGGCTCTGGTTAGGGCGGCAGCTTGCAAGCCGCTCGCCACCCGGCGCACCGCCATGCCCGATGCCAGCTAGCCAAAAAACCGACGATAAAGGCAAGCAGCACCGAAAGCCCGCCGCCGGTTTACCACGCTGGGTAACGGCCCGCGACCCACGCCCGGTTGACCGAACGGCTCGGAAAAACCGAAACCGCACAAACCGAAATGTTGAGTTGCCAAAAAGCAGGAAACTCAATCTGCCCGCTGACACAGGCTTCGCATGCTCAAGGGCATTCCCCCAACCACGGAAACCCATATGTTGCTATCCACCCAAAAAGCATAATATGGAACACTTGGGACCCAAAGAAAGACGGCGATTGGAGATTCAGGACGTCCAAAGCCAAGAGTGCCAATCCGATCAACATGCTCGCCGCGAAACAACGGAATGTGTAAGTTCGTCCTTGATACGTCAATCCATAGTTCCAACCACCTACAAACCAAATTGCAGAACCAATGGCCACAAGAATGGCGAGCCATTCAGACCGCGCAGGAATGTTTATTTCCCCAGCAAAAAGTTGAGCACACCATAACCAAAAAAAACCGGCGAACGTAGCAGCAATAAACAAGAGTGGAGCTCGACAAAGTGCTGGAATTGCTAAAATCACCGGATATGGAGATCTGAATGTTGGATATCCATCACCATAGAAACCGATCGAATGGGCAGCAATAAAGGCTAAGGCCACACCGGAAACAAAAGTTACTACAATAGTCATCATTTCGCTAGAGCCTAACGCAAAGGTAAGGGGCGCGCCGCCTCAAGGACACCCAGCGAAGCCACCGAACCCGATTAAAAAGCAAACCTTCAAAACCACCAACGAACGGCGCGTCCCTTTGACCGTTTAGTTAGGCTCAGTCGTAAACGGTAGAAAGTAACTTGGGTTTTGTTCCGTGTATTTGAGACATAATTTTTGCGAGTTAACGACTTGCTGACCACGTCACATTTATGTCTTTACCTGCCGCTGGTCCTGTTGCTTGTCCTTCCACACGGTCAAATGATGAATTCAGCTTTCCGTCGTATGTACCCTCATCACCGCTATCATATCGAGCTAAAAAACGCATACGATTTCCTGAAATCTCGCCGGAAACAACTTTTGCAGGCTGAATAGTGTCCCACACTAGCTTTCCGCTGAATGCAGTACCATTTTGCCTCAAGTCGAGAGAGCCATCAAATTTCTGCTTGCCATGTTGAGTTATTCTCCATATGCCTGCAACTTTAGGGATTTGTTTCGCATCCACAGGTGACACTTGCTCAATGGGAGGTAATACAAATGGTGATGTAATAAGTATCAATCCAAATAGACCTAATAAAAGCTGTCTCTTTATCGAGTTAAATAATGGAATTTCCATTCCAAAAGCTTTGAGACCACCACCAATGATAGCCGCGATAATGCAACCAGCTCCTACACCAAAGAAAGTATTTTCCACAGCTTAAATTCCTCCAATGCAAAAATTGCCTAACGTTAAGTAGACGCCTATCCAGGTGTATATTAAATCTCTATTATCGGTGTATAACACCACTCTAACAATCTGCACAAACTAAGTGCTGTGCTATTCAATAATGGATAGCGACCGATTTATGCTAACGAAAAACACACCACTAAAACGTCTCGATCAAGCCCGCGCCAGGATTCGCATCCATCACCATTGACACATTGTAACATTCATGCCGAGTAGACTCATTTAACCCGGATTAAGCGCTCTTTGGTCACCAAGGGTTTCAGCTGTTTCGGCAGCGAAAAGGCGCGCGATGCGCCCCGGGCTTTTAATAAAACACCCTGAACGCCCGCTGCATTTCATCGAATTCATACAGATACGGCCCGGCCACCTCGCGGTTATTCGTGATCACGACCAGATCGTGCGAGAACACCGAGGTGTTGTACCAGTTGAAGCTGCCTTCGATTACGATCGCATCGTCGATCACGCAGTATTTCGAATGGATCGGCGAGTAGGGAACCTTGTGATCGTCCTGGCCGTAAACCAGGCCGACCGGAATGCCGGCGTTCTTCAAGCGTTGTACCGACGGCAACAGCGGCCGGCTGAGTTCCTCGGCCATGCTGCGTTCGACGCCGATGCGGCCTTCGCGCGCCAGATGGCCGTTGAACAGGATATGCACGTACACGCCGCGGTGCTGCGCGTTGATCAGCGCATCGACCACGCTGTCGTGATGGTCGCCCACCAGGTCGCCGATCAGGAACAGGCTGCATTTGATCGCATGGCGGGCGCGGTTGATTTCGGCCAGGATCGCATGATGCGGCTTGTAATAGCGGCCGTTCAGCATCGTGTGGCGGCCGAAGGTGTAGAGTAGATTGAACTGGCTGAGCGGGTCGATGCCGTAGCGTTGAATTACGCCGCCGCGCTGGCTCTGGAACACGTTGTCGAGCAATCGGCAGACGCCGCGCGAATGGAAGGTCATGCCCGATTCCCAGTTCGCCCACCAACGGTCGAAGGTGATGTTGAACGAGCCGATGATGCAGTCCTCGTCGTTGAAGATCACGAACTTGGTGTGCATGTCCGGTTCGACTTCGATCAGGTGATGCTTGGTCGTGCAGAACACGCCGACCAGTTCGATGCCGGAACGCTTTAGCCGGGCATAGTTCTGGCTGTTGGTCAATGTCATCTTGCGCCAGTCCACGATGCATTGCACGCAGACGCCCTGGTGATGCGCATGGATCAGGTGGGTCACGAAGTCGCTGTCGTCGATGCAGTCGACGCTGACCTTGATCGTGCACAGGCGGCCCGGATTCTCGTACTTGCCGCGGATCACCTTGTCGATGTGATCGTGGATGAAGCGCTTCGGATGGTACGGGTGATAGAGCAGGCCCTTGGTGAACTTCGGCGTCAGGTGCAACGACTCGAAATGGTGATTGTACCAGTCGACATCGCTTTGCAATTCGCCCGCGTTCAGTTCGTGGGTGCGGTAGCTATTCTGCGTTGCCCATTCCGAGGTGATCTGCCGGTGCTTCGGCTGATCGTCCTGCAATTGATGGCCGTCCATGAAGATGTAATCGTTCTGCGAGGCGATCGAGTGTTCGTCCAGATGCACGATGAACGAAAATTTGATGCAGTTGATGCGGCCGAAATTGCTCGATTGCGGATGGATGTAAAAATCGCGCGTCCGCCGTTTGTGCCGGTCCCAGTGAATGTCGTAAGGGTCGGTGTCGACGATATAGGTCTCGCGCACATTGTGTTCGCGATAGACCTTCAGGATCACCTTGACATTGGCCTGCACGCCGTAATGCACATCGAATTCGATCTTGCCCCAGCGAATGTAAAATTTGTCGCCGAAGTCGTTCACGCGCGCAAAAAAACCTCCGAGGTCTCCATGGGCGGGCATGGCGTAATGCTCAGCGATTTGCATCAAAGTTCTCCATCAATCTATCAAGCCGGTGAATGCGTGGGTTGGGCATGGGGTATTTTACAGTAACCTTATTCGGGTTCGAAAGTCATCAGATAGCCGCAATGGTCGGACACCTGGCCGTAATCCTCGGGCGTGAACAGCACGCGGCCCGAGGTCACGAACAAGCCGCTGTCTTTGTTCATGAAGATATAATCGATCCGGTAGTCGTCGGCCAGGTAGTTGCGCCAGTAAGGATCGTCGACCCGGAAGATTTTTTCGAAGGCGCCGTGCGCATTCGCGGCCAGAAACTGGTCCTCGTATTCTTTCGTGTCGATCACATGGCGGTAGCCCTGGGAGCCGGCGGCGATGTTGAAGTCGCCGCAGAGCAGGGTGCCAATCACCGGCGGCGTCTGTTTGCCGGCGGCCCATGCGCGCAGCCGGTTGAATTGATGTTGAAAGCCGTCTTCCCACCAGCTCAGATGCGCGGAGAAAACGTTCAGCCGCCCGATGTGCGGCGCTTCGATCTGCGCCATCACCACCTTGCGCGCATGGATGTCGTAAGGATCCTGGCTGTCCGATACATAGCGCGCGTCCTGCTGCAACAACGGAAAGCGGCTCAGGATCGCGACGCCTTCGCGGTATTTGTTAAAACCCAGATGCGACCAGTCGGTAGTTAAATGATAGGGCTTCCTGAGCCGCTGGTTGATGATGTTCGCTGAATTGCTCGGCCAGTCGCCGCGGCCGTCGCTCCAGAGTTCCGCGACTTCCTGGAAGCAGACTACGTCGATGTCGAGGGTGTCGATCGCCTCGGCGATCCTCGAAAATTTCGCATCCTGGTCGTCTTCCTGATAACAGTGTAGATTCAGGATCAGAATCTTCAGCGGCTTGCGGCTTGCCTGATAATTGTTGCCGTGGTTGTTGTCCCAGTAAACCTTGCCTCGGCTTTCGGCGGCGACGGTATATTGCAGACGGAAGGCGTCGCCGGTCTTCAGCCAGCCTTTCCAGAGCTCCCTGCCGTATTGATTCGGGTTTCTGGCGTTGCTCTGCAACTCCTTGTCCCAATAGGTGCGTTTGAAATGGCAGGCGGTTTGATGGGTGCGGCGCCAATTGTCGGTCGTCCAGTGCACGGTGACTTTTTCGGCCGCCAGCGCTTGGTCGATCGCGACCGTGACCGGCGTGTATTTGCGGCTCTCGGGCAGCGCGCTGTTGAAGCCGACGACTTGTACCGGCTGGCGGCTGGGTACGTCGATGCCGGAGTCGGCCTGACTGGTATGATTCCAGCCCTGGTTGTTGTCCCAGTAGTCGACTTCGTCGGCGCGGTAGCGCAGGCTGAAGCTGATATTGCCCGGCAGCGACTGCTGGGCGCTCAGCTGGAACTGGATGTGCGCCTGCCAGTATTCCCGGTTCGGCGCGAGCAGGCTGTGAAAGCGGGCGGGCAGGCTATGCCAGACACCGTCCTCGCCCGCCCAGAGCACGTCGACCTGCTTGTGGTAGCTCAGGTTTTCGACGCTGATCAAAAACGTCAAATGCTGCTGTACGCCGCGCTTTTTGCGCGTGATCACATTTTCGACGTATTGCAGTTGGATTTCATTCATGCGCTGGGAGCGGGTCTGGATGCCCGTGACGGGAGAAGGGTAAGGGATGCCGGGCAGGTGCGGCATACCCTGGAACAGAGTCCCGCAATGCCGGGGCATTGCGGACGCTGGTCTCACCCGAACGTGGAGGCGGTTTGATTATGTTACAGGCTCTGATACAGGTCCAGATATTGCCTGGCGCTTTGCTCCCAGGAAAAATCCTTGCGCATGCCGCTGATCTGCATTTGTTTCCAGGCCTTGCCGTTGCCGTACAGGATCGCCGCGCGCTTGACCGCTTCGAGCAGCGATCCTGCCGTGGCGTCGTTGAACACGATGCCGGTCGCGGAGCCGTCGGCGAGCGTCTGCGGCACCGCATCGACGACCGTATCGGCCAAGCCGCCGGTGCGCCGGACCAGGGGCAGGGTGCCGTAACGCTGGCTGTACATCTGATTCAAGCCGCAGGGCTCGAAGCGCGAAGGCATCAGGAACACGTCCGAACCCGCCTCGATCAGATGCGCGAGGGCTTCGTCATAGCCGATCGTGACCGCGATCTTCTCGGGATATAGCTGCGCATAATTCGCCAGTTTCCTTTCCATGCTTTTCTCGCCGCTGCCGAGCAGCACGATCTGCAACGGCATCTCCAATATCTCGGGCAGCGAATCCATGATCATGTCGATGCCTTTTTGTTCGACCAGGCGCCCGATCAGGCCGAACAACGGAATCTGATCGGTGACCGGCAGCGAGAAGCGTGCTTGCAATTCGCTCTTGTTCGTTTTCTTTGCGCTCAGCGTCTCCGCCGTATAGTTGCGCGCGATCAAGGGGTCGATCTCCGGATTCCATTGTTCCATGTCGATGCCGTTGATGATACCGCTGAGTACGGCATTTCGGTACATCAGCAGGCCTTCGAGGCCGTAGCCGAAGTCCGGGGTCTGGATTTCGAGCGCATAGGTCGGACTGACGGTCGTGATCCGGTCGCTATAGACCAAACCGCCCTTGATGAACGACAGCAGGCTATGGAATTCGAGGCCATCCGGGTGCAGCAACTGGCCGGGCAGATTCAGCGTCGTCGCGGTGTCGGCCGGGAACAGGCCCTGATAAGCCAGGTTGTGGATCGTGAACACGGTTTTCGGGCGATCGTGCTCGAGCGAGAGCAACGCCGGCACCAGCGCGCTTTGCCAGTCGTTGCAATGCACCACGTCGGGTTTCCAGTCCTGATACACCCGGTCCATCGCGACCTCGACCGCGACCCGGCAGAACAACGCGAAACGTTCGGCATTGTTCGGCCAGGCGTCGCCTTGCTCGTCGACGTAAGGATTGCCCGGATAATTGAAAAAGGTCGGATAATCGATCAGCCAAACCAGAATATTGCTTTCCGGCATCCGCGTTTCGAGGATGTTCACATTGCGGTTGTCGACCCGCAAGGAACAGACGAAACGCACATTGTTGTAGGTTTTCAGCGCCTGGTAGTAAGGGATCAAAATACGGATGTCCTGCGACAATTCCGCCAACGCCTTGGGCAAGCTGCCCGATACATCCGCGAGTCCGCCCGTTTTGATCAGCGGGTGGGCTTCGCTGGTGACAAAAAGTATCTTTTTCATGGGCCGATTATTGCTTCAGAATCAATGCGCCTAACGGAGGTAGGGTTAAGGTAACCGAGTGCGGCAGATTCATCCACGGAATCGGCTCCGACATCACCGCAGCATTGCCCGTATTGCTGCCGTCGTAATATTGCGAATCGGAATTGAAGATTTCACTGTAGAGGCCCTCGGTCGGCACGCCGATCCGGTAATGCTCGCGCGGCACCGGCGTAAAGTTCAGCACGATCACCAGGTCTTCCATCTCGCTCTTGCGGCGATAGCTGATGATCGATTGCTGGATGTCATGGCAGTCGATCCACTCGAAGCCCTGATGGTCGAAGTCGTGCTTGAACAGCGCCGGATGGGTCTTGTACAAATGATTCAGGTCCTTGACCAGGGTTTGCATGCCGCGGTGATGCGCATAGTCGAGCACGTACCAGTCCAGCGCCCGGCTGACGCTCCATTCGGTGCCCTGGCCGAATTCGCAGCCCATGAACAACAGCTTCTTGCCCGGATAGGTGAACATGAAGGTGAACAGCAAGCGCAGGTTCGCGAAGCGCTGCCATTCGTCGCCCGGCATCTTGTTGATCAGCGCGCCCTTGCCGTGCACGACCTCGTCATGCGAGAACGGCAGCACGAAGTTTTCGGTGAACGCGTACAGCAGGCCGAAAGTCAATTGATCATGGTGATGCATCCGGTGGATCGGATCCTTGCTGATGTACGACAGTACGTCGTGCATCCAGCCCATGTTCCATTTCATCGAGAAGCCGAGGCCGCCGGCCCAGGTCGGACGGGTCACCTGCGGCCACGCGGTCGATTCCTCGGCCATCATCACCGTGCCGGGATGTTGCTGATGGGTCACCGCATTCAGTTCGCGCAGAAAATCGATCGCCTCCAGGTTTTCGTTGCCGCCGTACATGTTCGGGATCCAGTCGTTATGTTCGCGCGAATAATCCAGATACAGCATCGAGGCGACCGCATCGACGCGCAGGCCGTCGAGATGGTATTCCTCGAGCCAGTAGATCGCGCTCGCGAGCAGGAAGTTTTTGACTTCGTTGCGGCCGTAGTTGTAGATCAAGGTGCCCCAGTCGCGGTGCTCGCCCTTGCGCGGGTCTTCATGTTCGTACAGCGCGCTGCCGTCGAAACGGGCCAGGGCGAAACTGTCTTTCGGAAAGTGCGCGGGCACCCAGTCCAGGATCACGCCGATGTCGTTCTGATGACAGGTATCGACGAAGAAGCGGAAATCGTCCGGCGCGCCGTGCCGGCTGGTCGGCGCGAAATAGCCGGTGGTCTGATAGCCCCAGGACAGGTCGAGCGGATGCTCGGTGATCGGCAGCAGCTCGATATGGGTGAAGCCCATCTGCTTCACATAATCGACCAGTTGCACGGCCAGTTGCCGGTAGCTCAGGAAATTGCCCTGATTGTCGCGGCGCCAGGAGCCCAGATGCACCTCGTAGATCGCCATCGGCTCGTGCATCCAGTTATGGCTCGCGCGCTGCATCATCCATTGATGATCCTTCCACTGATAGGTCTTTTCCTTCAGCACGATCGACGAGGTATTTGGCCGGAACTCGAAATATTGGCCGTAAGGGTCGGTCTTGACCATAATCTCGTTGCTGTTGCGGTTCAGGATCTCAAACTTGTACAGACTGCCGGCCTTCAGGTCCGGGATGAAGAGTTCCCAGACCCCGCTGTCGCCGAGGCAGCGCATCGGATGACAACGACCGTCCCAGCGGTTGAAATCACCGACCACGCTGACCCGGCCCGCATTCGGCGCCCACACCGCGAATTGCACGCCGCTGATGCCGTCGGCCTGATGCAGATGCGCGCCGAGCTTCTGATAGACATGCCAGTGCTTGCCTTCGCCGAAGAGATGCAGGTCGAATTCGGGCGTTTGCGGGCCGAAATCGTAGGGATCGAAATTTTCGTGGCTGTAGCCGTTTTTGTCTTTCCAGGCCAGGCGGTAATGCGCGGGCAGGTCATCTTCCTTCGAGTGATAAACGAAGAAGTCGGAGCCTGGAACCCGATCGAGCGCGACGCCGTTATGGCTGAACTGCACCGCCTCGGCGTAGGGCATGAACACCTTGACTTCGACGCCGCCGTTCTTGGGATGGCGTCCCAGAATCGAGAAGGGGTCGTGATGGCGGGCGTTCGCGATCTTCAAGTGTTCGTCATCGAGGGGCGGATAGTTGTCCGCTTTGGTTGCGGGTTTCGGCGCGGCGGCTGTCTGCGTGCTTGCGGCGGCGGCGGTCGTCTGCGTGGCGGAAAAAGGCGATTTTGGCGTGGACAATGCCGGTTCGGAGATGGGCAATGCCGGCTCGGACGCGGCCGCTGTTTCTTTGATAACCTTCTGTTTTGCTACGGATTTACTTGGCTCGGCCTCGGCGCTCGAGGGCGCCGGATCGGTCAGGGACTTCAGTGCGTCGGTGTCTTGCGTTGTCTTTGAACGTTTTGTCACTGGATTTCGCCTCATTCATAGTAAAATAAATTTGCAGTGAATGTTACCAAACACGACAATAGATGTGAATCTATATCTATCGAGGAGAATGTAATGCCAGACCATTTAGTGAGTCATTTAACACGTAATACAATCGCTTTGATTTTGGCGGGAGGTCGGGGTTCGCGCTTGATGAACATGACGGACTGGCGTGCGAAACCGGCAGTGCCTTTCGGAGGCAAGTTTAGAATCATCGACTTTCCGTTATCCAATTGCGTCAATTCGGGCATTCGCAAGATCGGGATTCTGACGCAATACAAGGCCGACTCACTGATCCGGCATTTGCAATTGGGCTGGGGCTTTTTGTCCGGCGAATTCGGCGAATATGTGCACATCATGCCGGCGCAGCAGCGCCATAGCGAAGACGACTGGTACAAGGGAACCGCCGATGCGGTGTTCCAGAACATCGACATCCTGCGCGCGCGCAATCCCGATTATATCCTGGTGCTGGCCGGCGATCACATTTACAAGATGGATTACGCGGCGATGATCGCGGATCACGTGCGGCGTAATGCCGACCTGACGATCGGCTGTCTCGAAGTGTCGCTGCAGGAAGCGACCGCGTTCGGCGTGATGGGCGTCGATGAAAACCGCAGGGTACGCGCTTTCGTCGAGAAACCGACCAATCCGCCGGTGATGCCGGGACGGACCGACACCGCGCTGGCCTCGATGGGCATCTATGTATTCAACGCACGCTTCCTGTTCGAGCAACTGATCAAGGATGCGGACACCCCGGGCACCAGTCACGATTTCGGCAAGGACATCATTCCGTCGGTGATCGACAAATACCTGGTCAATGCATATCCTTTCCTGGACATGCAGAGCGGCGTACAAAGCTACTGGCGCGATGTCGGCACGATCGACGCCTATTTCGAGGCGAACATGGAGCTGATCGGCGTGAAGCCCGACTTGAACCTGTACGATCAATCCTGGCCGATCTGGACGTATCAGGAGCAAACCCCGCCGGCCAAATTCGTCTTCGACGACGACAACCGCCGCGGTTATGCGGTCGATTCGATGGTGTCCGGCGGCTGCATCATTTCCGGCGCCTCGGTACGGCATTCGTTGCTGTTCTCGAACGTGCGCGTCAATTCTTTTTCGACGCTCGAAAACAGCATCGTGTTGCCGCAGGCGAACATCGGACGCAATTGCCGGATCACGCGCGCGATCATCGAAAAGGGTTGCGAGATTCCGGAAGGCACCGTGATCGGCGAAAACCTGGCCGAGGACGCGAAGAAATACCATGTCAGCCCGGGCGGCGTCGTACTGGTCACGCCGGACATGCTCGGTCAGAAGCTCCATTTCGTTAGATAGGCGCCCCAGAGCCGCCGTCAAATCCGCGGGCGCGTCCTGCGGCATTTGCCGGCGATGCCGGCACCGGCAGGCGCCTTCCCTGAGATCCACGCGTTGTAAAGTCAAACAGTTAATCGTGAATCGCCCAGAGTCCCGCATTGAGCGAGCAAAATTCCTTGAAATCATTACTGAATTATTGTCTAATTTGGCACTGCAACTAAGGCGCTCTCATAACGTTTTTACGCGAGGGCTCTTTAATCGCGGTTTCGTAAAAACGATTCGCGGGCTCTTTCAAACCCTCAGTGCGATCGTCAGCAAACGGCAACACAAGGCCCGTGATGGCATTCTATCCGCTTGGAATACACCATCCCGTTCAGTTTATTGCACCGCGGCAAATGGATCACGGCACTTCGACTTCGACCGTCAAACAGACTTTTTCATGCCGGCGGCCAAGCGATTCGACGTCCGCCGATTGTCGAAGCGGCGTTTTTTCCGCACGCTTTAGCCCCGCTTTGCGCGATCGTTTTATCGATCCCGTGATCGCAAAGCCCCCTTCAGATTTTTGAACATACTTGATTGAGATTGCTGCTTGAATAATGTACTGAATCAACGGCGTGCAGGCGTTCTACTGCATATCACCTCCCTGCCGGGGCATGACCACCAGGGCGATCTGGGCCAAAATGCGTATTATTTTGTTGATTTCCTGCAAAATACCGGCATCTCGGTATGGCAAACCTTGCCGCTCGGCATGACCCATGCCGATGGTTCGCCCTACCAATGCCTATCGGCTCATGCCGGCAATCCCGACCTGATCAGCCTTGATCAATTGGTGCAGTCGGGCTGGCTGAATTTTGCGGATCATGGTCCGGCGATCCGCGAATCACGCGAATTCAACAAGAGCGATCTGATCGCGCAAGCGTACTACGGCTTTCTGGACCGTGCCAGCGCGAAAGATCAGGAAGACTTCGCGCGGTTTTGCGAAGCCAAGGCATTCTGGCTCGATGATTTTGCGTTGTTCATCGTGTTCAGAAACGAATTCGGCGGTCAGGGCTGGAATCTTTGGCCCGAGCGTTACAAGGAACGGGACCCGAAAGCGTTGAAGGAAATGCGCCGGCGTCTGAAACGCGAAATCGACTGCATCAAATTCGAGCAATATGTGTTTTACCGGCAATGGATGAGCCTAAAGGCGTATGCGAATCAGAAAGGTGTCTTGTTGTTCGGCGATGTGCCGATCTTCGTCGCGTATGACAGCGCGGACGTCTGGGCCAACCGCGGCGCATTCAAATTGAATAAAGCGGGCGAGATGCTGGTCGTCGCGGGGGTGCCGCCGGATTACTTTTCCGCGAACGGACAACGCTGGGGCAATCCGCATTACGATTGGGAGGCGCTGCAAAAAAACGGGTTCGACTGGTGGATCAAGCGGATGTCGACGCAGAGGGAGCAGTTCGATATTCTGCGTATCGATCACTTCCGGGGCTTCGAGGCGGCCTGGGAAATTCCCGCGCACGAGGATACCGCGATCAACGGCGCCTGGGTAAAGGCGCCCGGCAAGGAACTCTTGCAGGCGATCAACGACGAATTCGGCGAGATCGCGCTGGTGGCCGAGGATTTGGGTGTGATCACCCATGAGGTCGAGGCGCTTCGGGACGAATTCGAATTGCCGGGCATGAAGATTCTGCATTTTGCGTTCGGCGGCAATGCCGACAATCCCTATCTGCCGATTCACTTCACCCAAAATTGCGTCGTTTATACCGGCACGCACGATAATGATACGACGATCGGCTGGGTGCACAAGTTGAGCCCTCAGCAAAAGCATTATGTTTACGACTATCTCGGTTATCCGTCGATCCCGCTGCACTGGGCGTTGATGCAGACCGCGCTGAGCTCGGTCGCAAATCTCGCGGTGATTCCGATGCAGGACATCCTGGAACTGGATACCGAACACCGGATGAATACGCCAGGCACCACGGTCGGCAACTGGAAATGGCGTTTCCAGTGGGATCAGTTGACCGACGAGAGAGCCGGAAAACTGGCGCACATGATTGCGTTGTTCGACCGCAAACGCGCGGGTTAAGATCCTCTCCGCAGAGGACCTTCCAGGTTTTTAAAACCTGGAAGGTCTGCGCTGATCAGTCATCATCCTTCGGTTTGGCCGATTTTTTGATCGCGGTCAACGGAATATGGTAACTCTCTATAATCCGTTGGATTTGATCCTTATTCTCCGCGATCAGTTTGTTGAGCGTTTCCTGCCGCGCCTTGTCGCCGTTCCTGACCCCCATCGCCATCGCGAATTCAAACGGGATGCCCGGCGACGACGGCATCGGAATCATCGTATAGCCGTTCTTCGGACCCTGCGTCACGATGTATCCCGCGATCGGCCCCCAGACGATCACCATGTTGATCTTTTTCGCTTTTAAATCCTGATCGATCTGCATCGCGACATTGTTGTCCTCGTCGCCGGACATCGATTGATACGGGATGCCCATGTCCAGGAGGCCATATTTCTGCAACCAGGCGGTGCCGGGGCCACGGTCGAACATCGCGATTTTGAATGCATCCTGTCTTTCCGCGGGCAGATCGACTAATTGCTGCGCGCTCTTGATGTCATCGAAGCCGCGGCCTTTCGCGATCAGCAGCACATAGGTCGATTGGTAATAAGGGTCGGTGGCCAGGGCCATATCGGAGTCGGCGGGGACGTTCATCACCACGTCGCATTTGAATTCCTTGCTGTCCACGGCTTTTTCATCGACCGGCGCATTCAGGGTATTGCGGATGAAGCCGATGCGCTGCGGAAACCAGGTATATTCGACGTCCTGCCCGAGTTTTTTTGCGAACAGCTCGGCAATCTTGTTTTCGAAGCCGTCTCGTTTTTGCGTCGAATAGGGCGGGTTCAACGGATCGGCGCAGACCTTGAATTTTTCTTTCGCCTGCGGCGTCGCGGCGGCGGCGGCCAGCAGGGCGCCGATCAGCAAGCGATGAAGGGTGGACGTTGTCCGCATGTAAGTTTCCTCCAATGAAAGAGTGGGTAGGGAATTGAGATATAAAATGAAAATGCCGCGAATAAAAAAGCCCTGACTGATAAATCAGCCAGGGCTTTGGTGTTCAGCCTAAAGAAACGCTGGGCTTAGTTAGGCAATGCAAACACGGTCAAGGTGCCGCCCAGCTTGGTGAACGAGCTCAGGCTCCGGTAGGCGCCGACCGCGCCCAGACCTTCGGTTTCACCTTCCAGACCGGCCGCGATACCGATACCCGCCCAGCCGCCGATACCCGACAGGACGCCGACATATTGCTTGCCGTTATAGCTCCAGGTATTCACGTTGCCGATGATGCCGGATGGGGTCTTGAATTTGTACAATTCCTGGCCGGTTTTCGCATCGACCGCTTTCAGGTAGCCTTCCAGGGTGCCGTAGAACACCACGCCGCCGGCGGTTGCGAGAGAACCCGACCAAACAGAGAATTGTTCCTTGTTCGACCAGACGATCTTGCCGGTTTTCGCGTCAAACGCAGTGAACTGACCCAGGTTGGTCGAGCCGTCCGGTTGGCCGGTGATGACGTCCGCGCCGGCGGGTTCCATCGTCAGCGTCGCGCCGACATACGGTTGGCCCGCGGTGTAAGACACTTCAAACGGTTCGTAGTTCATGCACAGGTGGTTGCCCGAGATGTAGAACAGGCCGGTTTGCGGAGAGTAAGAAACCGGTTGTTGGTTCTTCGCGCCCAATGCCGCGGGGCAAGCGCCTACGGTGTTGACGTCTTCACCGTTTTGCTCGGTGCTGTATTTGGCGACAACTTGCGGACGACCGCTGTTCATGTCGACATGCGTCGCCCAGTTGACCGACTTGTCGAACTTTTCCGCCACCAACAATTCGCCGTTTTCGCGGTCCAGGGTATAGCCGAAGCCGTTACGGTCGAAATGCACGATGGTCTTGTGCAGCTTGCCTTTGACTTCTTGGTCGACCAGAACGGTTTCGTTGATGCCGTCATAGTCCCATTCGTCGTGTGGCGTCATTTGGTAAACCCATTTGACCGCCCCGGTGTCCGCGTCGCGCGCCCACAGAGACATCGACCATTTGTTGTCGCCAGGGCGTTGCGTTGGGTTCCAGGTGGATGGATTGCCTGATCCGTAATACACCAGGTTCAATTTTGGATCGTAGCTGTACCAGCCCCAGGTGGTGCCGCCGCCGATTTTCCATTGGTCGCCTTGCCAGGTGCTGGTGCTTGAGTTGGCGCCGACTGGAGTCACTTTGCCGTCTTTCCAGGTCGTGGTTTTGTTGGCATCGATCAGCGTGTCGGCGTCCGGGCCCATGCTGTAGCCTTTCCATGCCAACTGGCCGCTCTTGATGTCGTAAGCCGCCAGGAAGCCGCGTACGCCGAATTCACCGCCGGAAATACCGGTGATGACTTTGTCTTTAACAACCAATGGCGATTGGGTGTTGGTCATACCCAGTTTCGGGTCGCCGTTTTGTACGCTCCATACGCGTTTACCGGTTTTGGCGTCCAACGCGGTCAACACGGTGTCGGATTGTTGCAGGAAAATTTTGCCGTCACCGTAAGCCAAGCCGCGGTTAACGGTGTCGCAGCACATCACGGGAACGGTGACGTCCGCATCTTGAGTTGGAGTGTATTCCCAAATGACCGATTGCGTTTTTTGGTCGATCGCGTAAACGGTGTTAGGGAATGGCGTGTGGACGTAAAGCACGTCGTTGATGACCAGTGGGCCGCCTTCATGACCCCGCAGGACGCCGGTAGAAAAAGACCAGGCTGGCTGCAGGCTCTTGACGTTGCCGGAGTTGATTTGATCCAGTTCGCTATAACGTGTGCCTGCGTAGTTGCCGCCCCACATAGACCAGTTAGCGGGGTTTTGCGAAAGTTTTTCAAGATCGCTGTTAGCCGTTGCAATTGCGGGTGCGGCCAGGATTGCGGCTACACTCGAAGCAAGCAGCCAACTTTTAAAAGGCTTCTTCATATTTTTCTCTCCTGGTATTTTGCTGTGCCACAAAATACTGATTATTTTTTGACTAATATTAGTTTTTTGGGTGAATTATTGTTTTTCTGATGGTCAAACAGGCTCACTCCAGTTGCTTAGATTCAAGGATTTTGCCCCAAAAGTCAATATCAAAAAGGCTAAATGACGCATGCTAAAAGGCGAAAGCACAAAAAAATTATATTGTTGCGGTTTCGTGACAGACTTATTTTTCGCAGACTTTTTGTAGGATTCGAGGGGGCCGGTCGCAGTCACGACCGTTCAAATCGTTTCGATTCGATATTCTAGTTGTGTCCAGCACAGGGTCTGGCCGGCGTTCCTGCTCCAGGCGGCCAGCACGAAACGCCTTGCGGCCTGGCCGTCAATCTCTAAGTCATGCACGGCCGGCCGGTGCGTGTGGCCGTGGATCAGGCGCAAACAGCCGAACTCCCGCATCACCCGAATCACCGTTTGTTGATTCACATCCATGATGTCCTGGCTTTTTTTGCGCTTGTGCCAAAAGCTGCGCAGGCGGTACCAGCGCGCGGCCAACAGACGCAGCAGCAAGGGCTTGCTCAAGACCGACCGCATCCATTCCGGCGTATGCGATTTGGCGCGAAAGGCTTGATAGGGCAGGTCATCGGTGCATAAGAGATCGCCGTGCGTGAGCAGGGTGGGGGTGCCGTACAGGTCGAGCACGTGATAATCGCCGAGCAGCGTCACGCCGGTGTCCCGGCAGAAGCGCTCGCCGAGCAGAAAATCGCGGTTGCCCAGCTGCAGATACACTTTCGTGCCCGCAGCGGTCAGCTTTTTGAGCTGGTGTCGGATCTTGCCGTTCGGCGGCGTCGGGTCGTCATCACCGATCCAGGCATCGAACAGGTCGCCAAGGATATACAGCGCCTCGGCTCCCGCCGCGCGGTTTTCCAAAAAATCCAGAAAACGGCGGGTGATTTCCGGCTTGTCGAAAGACAGATGCAGATCGGAGATGAATAGGATCATAATTCAAAATGTAGGATGGGTAGAGTGCGGCGAAACCCATCGCAATATTGCCGAATACCTCTCGTCAGCAAAAAAACGACGCTCAGAGTTGCTTGTACAACGTGGTTTTTCGATCGCCCATGATGGGTTGCGCTGCGCTCTCGGCAACAGCTCCATGCGCTGCTCTAACTTCTACGTCCTTGTAGTCGTCCCCATCCTATGGAGTCCTATTTGACGACTTCGGCTTTCTCGATCACGATGTCGGTCTTCGGCACGTTTTGATGCGGGCCGCGGTTGCCGGTCGCTTGCTCGGCCATCTTGTCGACCACGTCCATGCCTTCGACGACTTCGCCGAATACCGCATAGCCCCAGCCGCTGGGCGTCGGGCTGGTGTGGTTCAGAAACGCATTGTCCGCGTAGTTGATGAAGAATTGCGCGGTCGCCGAATTCGGATCATTCGTGCGCGCCATCGCGATGCTGCCGCGCTTGTTCGGCAGGCCGTTGTCCGCTTCGTTCTTGATCGGCGCGTCGGTCGCTTTTTGCTGAAACTGAGTGTCGAAACCGCCGCCTTGCGCCATGAAGCCCTTGATCACGCGATGAAAGATCGTGCCGTCATAAAAGCCTTTGTTCACATAAGCGAGAAAGTTTTGCGACGAAACCGGGGCTTTGACCGGATCCAGCTGGATCACGAAGGTACCAAGTGAAGTGGTCAGTTTGACTTTTGAAGATTCAGTCATTTTGTTTTCCGTTGCGAATGAAAGTGTTGAATGTAAAACGAGTATCAGACTCAGAAAGATGATGCGCATAATTTTTTCCTTGGCTAAGATACAAAACCGGTAAGTTTATGTGTTTTCGCCTTGAAAGAGAAGCAGGCGCTTGGTAAATTGTACCGTTTTGCAGACGAGCAGCTCAATTTTTTGCGCTCATAATCACGGAATCCCCGCTTCATGTTGAAAATCTACAACACCCTGACGCGTCAAAAAGAAGCCTTCACGCCGCGCAACGAAGGCAAGGTCGGCATGTATGTCTGCGGCATGACCGTGTACGACTATTGCCATATCGGCCATGCGCGGGTGATGGTCGTGTTCGATACGGTCGCGCGCTATTTTCGCCACCTGGGCTATGACCTGACCTATGTGCGCAATATCACCGACATCGACGACAAGATCATCCAGCGCGCGAACGACAACGGCGAGGACTTCAATCAACTGACCGCGCGCTTCATCGATGCGATGCACGA
>Ga0207968_100212_pt1 | contig 24522 bp, 18 predicted proteins | sample LakWasMet21_HOW5_2_FD_183867 | JGI IMG/M metagenome (GOLD analysis project Ga0207968, IMG submission 183867) | Freshwater sediment methanotrophic microbial communities from Lake Washington under simulated oxygen tension - Sediment Metagenome... | ecosystem: Environmental > Aquatic > Freshwater >...
CCTTTTAAGGAATGCTTGTTTGGTTATTGATTTAATACAATAACTAAACCCTTGGAGGCGGCTTCTAGACCCCACTCACATTACATACCAACTTTAGATTAGTTTTGAACACCATTTTCAATGGTTTAGGCAATTTAGCAAACTTAACTGGGTTTATCAATCACAGATTGCCTACTATTTGATATAAAACAAAGACTTCACTCATTGGCGATTTTCTGAGGCAACATCAATAAGCGATTTTTTAGCGAATGACTGCCAGACCCAGCAAGATTAGATAGCCATTCAACACCAAATCTGGAACAGCTGATAGTGGTTATTTTCTAACCAAATATCAATTTAGCACTTAAACCGACTACTTGAGATGCGCCCGAATAAAGGCCAACTCCTGCACTGAAGCCGCTTGTGACTTAACAATGAGTGCATGGTAATTTTCTAAAACCTTAACGCCAAACTCGGTTAGCTTGGCACCGCCACCGTGGCTACCGCCTACACTGCTTGCAACCAGCGGCTGATCAAAGCACTTGTTTACCTCATCCACCAGCTGCCAGGCACGGCGGTAAGACATTTTCATTTGCTTAGCCGCAGCCGAAATAGACCCGCATTCATTGATTAAGGCCAAAAGCTCAGCTTTCCCCGGGCCCATCGCGGTCGCGGGCCCATGAGATATTCTGATTTTGATCTGATTGTTTAGCATATGGGTCATTATTATAGTGCCTAAAAAATGAAAATCATCCCCCCAGTGACTTTAATTGTGGCTGTATAGCCATATTTAAGTACCGAAAAAATTATGCTAAGACCACCGCTATATCCATTGAAACATAGCGAAGTTTGTGATTAAATTGCGTCTTCTTAAAAAATCACAATAATCATCGTCCTATGAAAAACTCGTCTAACCTAACTTCACCTAGCCGACCAACCCGCACCAAGTCGTATACAAGTGCGTTTTGCGCGCCTATTTTATTAGCTGCAAGCATGCAGTACGCATCTGCCGCGGAAAGCACCAGCGGCACATACTACGTAGAGCGCAAAAGCTATGGCACTTCACTAGAAACCGAACCGCCAAAATACGTAAAACAGCTTAATAAAACATGGTTAAAAGATGTGAGCGGGTTGGAGGATGTAAGCTGGTTGGATATAGGCTTAGACCACAGAATTAGGTACGAGCACCGCGATAATGACTTTAGACGTGCCAAAGACGTGATTGATGACCCAATTTTACTCAGAACACGCGCTTACGTTGGCATTAAAGACATTTTGGACCCGCTACGCTTTGCAGTGGAGCTGGGCGATGCCAGACGCAACCATAGTCAATTTAGCCGTGAGTTCGACACACGCGACGTTAACCAAGGTGAAGTAGTACAGGCTTATTTGGAGCTGTTTTTTAAAGAGACGCCACTAGGTAAGGATGAGTTAGGCAACAATCGCCCGATTAGCATTAAAGTTGGCCGCCAAGCGCTGGAGCAAGGAGATAAGCGACTGGTAGCACGTAATGGCTATCGCAACACCACCAATAACTTCGAGGGCGTGCGTGCCATTATCGGCCAGCAAAGTAACGACTGGCAATTAGAAACCTTTGCATTTAAACCGGTGCAACGCTTTACGGTGCAGGCCGACGAAGATAACGATGCGCAACATTTTTATGGCGCGTTGGGCAATTGGAGGAGATGGTCTGAAGTCGTTAACCTACAGCCTTACTACTACCTGCTCAAACAAGATGGCGACAAAGTTAAATACGACCTCAATGGCCGCGATGAAACAAGTGCCACGCGCAGAATCGACCGCACCATCCATACCGCAGGCTTACGCGCATACGGTGTGTTAGGCAAAACAGGCTGGGATTACGACACAAATTACGTAAAACAATGGGGCGAGCAAGACACCAGCCTCACCAATAAAACTAAAATTGACCATGATGCTTACGCCTACAACGCAGAGGTAGGCTATACGTTTGACCAATCTTGGAAACCTAGATTAAGCGGTTTCTATGGCGTGGCAACTGGCGATAAAAGCTCAACTGACAAGAAAAACCAGCGCTTTGAACGCCTGTTTGGATTTGCACGCCCATGGTCTAACAGCGACACAATGGAAATGTCTAACATACGCGCAACCAAGCTAAGAGTAGAGTTTGACCCTAAAGTTAGCTTTATCAAAAACCTGAAAATTGACGCTGGCTACAACTGGTACCGCCTGGAAAGCGACACCGACAGCTGGGGCCCGGCCACACTGCGCGACACCAAAGGCCTAAGCGGCAGCAACATTGGCGAAGAGTTTGATATCACGGCGCGCTTCCCGATTAACAGCCAAATTTACACATCCATTGGCTATGCCCACTTTATGGCAGGCAACTTTACGAAAAACGCCACGCAAATTTCAAGCAACAAAAACGACCCTACACGCAGAGATGATTCCGACTATCTGTACGTGCAATTTGAAATCAGTGCGTTCTAAATTATTCACATAGGATTTTGGAGTTTATGATGCAATTCAATCAATACCTAAAACTAGTAATCGTCAGCATCTGCTTAGCGTTAGCTACCAACCTCAATGCTGCGGAAAACAAAGAGGCTGTGGTGGTGTTCGCGGCGGCCAGCCTCACCAACGCCATCAATGAAATCTCAACAAATTACGAGCAAGAGAAAGGCGCGCAAATTAAAACATCATTTGCAGCCTCATCTGCACTTGCAAAACAAATCGAGAATGGCGCACCCGCAGATATTTTTATCTCTGCGGACACCAAATGGATGAATTATTTAAAAGATAAACATGCATTAAAAGACAATACTGTATCTAACTTGCTGACTAACCACCTGGTGCTGATTGCACCTGTGGGCAAGCGCTTTGATGTTACTATGAATAAATCTTTCGACTTTTTTGGTGCATTTAACGGCAAACTTTGTACCGGTGAAATGGCATCAGTACCCGTAGGCATTTACGCGAAGCAAGCGCTAACTTCTCTTACTTGGCTGGATGCTGGCCAATCTAAGATAGTGGGCACGCAAGATGTACGCGCAGCGCTTACCTTGGTAGAAAGAGCGGAATGCGCAGTGGGTATAGTGTATGAAACTGATGCAAAAATATCCAACAAGGTTGAAGTTATCGCGACCTTTCCAGATAATGTGCATGAGCCAATTTTGTACCCGCTGTCGCTCACTAAAGACGCAAGCGCAAAGTCTGCAGACTTTTATGAATATTTAAAATCAGATAAGGCAAAAGCTATTTTTACTAAGTACGGTTTTACGTTCTTAGGGAAAAAATAACAAACTAATCAAATGCTGGAGTTTTTCAGTTTCACGCCTGCCGAAATCGCCATATTACTGCTATCTGTCAAGGTAGCAGTATGTTGCGTGATCTTAATCATTGCACCTGCGATAGCGGTGGCATGGTTACTTGCCAGAAAATCCTTCCCGGGCAAATCATTGTTAGACAGCCTGATTCACCTGCCGCTGGTACTGCCGCCGGTGGTGCCGGGCTATTTACTGTTACTGCTGTTCGGCAATAATGGCCTGATTGGCAAATTCCTGAATGAACACCTTGGATTTAGCATCGCATTCACTTGGTTGGGTGCAGTCGTAGCATCAGCGGTAATGGCTTTCCCCCTCATGGTGCGTTCAATCAGACTAGCAATTTCCCATGTGGATCGCCGCTTAGAGCTGACAGCCCAGTCACTGGGTGCGCGCCCGCTCAGCGTGTTTTTTACTGTCACACTGCCTTTATCTATGCCTGGCATTATTACCGGCCTCATTTTGGCGTTTAGCCGCAGTATGGGTGAGTTCGGTGCAACCATAACATTTGTGGGCAATATCGAAAATGAAACCCGCACCCTGCCGCTCGCCATTTACTCACTCACCCAAACCCCAGATGGCGATTTAGCTGCGCTGCGTTTAGTGATTATCAGCATGGTACTGGCATTAGGCGCACTCATGATTAGCGATAGGCTGGAGCGTAAAGCGAGCCAGCAGATTGGACATAGCCATGATTGAGGTCGTCGCACAACTTAAGCGCCAAGATTTTGAGCTGGACGTATCGTTACAGCTAGACCAACACGTAACAGCTATTTTTGGGCCATCAGGCTCAGGCAAGAGCACTTTGCTCAACGTGATTGCGGGCATTAGCAAACCGGACCAAGGCAGAGTGGTGGTGAACGGAGAAACTGTATTTGACCATGAACAAAGGATCAATAAACCGATTCACCAACGCAGAATAGGCCTAGTGTTTCAGGATGCGCGCTTATTTCCGCATTTAAACGTAGAGCATAACTTGCGCTACCCACTGAAGTTTATTCCCGCGCATGAACAGCAGTTTCATTTAAAAGATATCGTCAATTTACTAGAAATTGAGCCCCTGCTCAAACGCACCACGCACCAACTATCCGGCGGCGAAAAACAGCGCGTCGCGCTTGGCCGCACCCTTCTCAGTTCACCTAGATTACTTATGCTAGATGAGCCGATGGCGTCCTTGGATGAATCTTTAAAAAGCCAGATTCTGCCGTTTTTAAAGAAAGTGGCAGATGAAATTAACATCCCCATGATTTACATCAGCCACTCCAAGGATGAAATCATGCAAATCACCAATAACGTGGTTTACATCAACGCAGGAAGAGTTGTCGCTTAATTCATTGCGCCAGCCCGTGTAACCATTTTTACAGTGTTTAGTCACATTTCTAGCGCCCCTAGTAAGTGATAGTCAACACTCTAGGATCTGAGCCGTTGCAACTTGTCGTGCTGCAAGTCCCTGCTTGATTGGCTGGCATATTGCCAGAAATGGTCTGTGTCTGGCCTGGGCCTGTTCCTGAACTACTGCTAGCACTCAGCGACAACGAATAATTCAAACCTGCTACGACCCCGGTATTTGCATCTAGCGACAGCGTGTAATTCAATTGTGGCGTGCAGTTCAGCACTACATTGGCTGGCGTTGCTGCCAGTGCAGTATTTCTAAATGCCACATAAGTTCCAAAGGCAACATTACCGATGCTAGTGACCAGGCATACCGCCTGATTGGTAATGGTGACTAGAAAAGTGTTGCTGATGGTTTTGGTGGTAGTCAGCACGACAATAGGGTCGGTGTAGGTCACAGTCATGGTCGCGGTATCGTTGTAAGTGCCAACCGGTACGTGCTGATTGATAGGAATACACGCCCAGTAATTGATGGTGACAGAGTAGTTAGTGTTGGAATTAGGCATGCTTAACCGGCCGGTGATCGGGCTAGATACAGACCATGCGGTACTCGGGCAGGCGCTGCCTTGGTAGGTTTCATACTGTATGACATTGGCACCAGACTGTACCCGGTTCTGCGCCCCAGACGCATGGATACCATCGTCAACGGCTATCGAGTAATCTGTGTAGTTCACTATTTCCAACGTACCACGCATACAAGTCAGCGTGAGGCTAGACTGTGTGACATTAGGTGTGGCCGCGTTTGGTGTATGCGTAGTAGAAAGTCCGCTTGAAGTGATGCTGCAAGTCACTGCGAATGCAGAGGATGCGTGCAGGCAAAGCATGCATAACAATAATAAACCTAGCCAATGGTGCTTGATTGGTGATGTTATCATCTGGCAACTCCATTACACGTTAACGGACCTAAACGCGGAATTTCATCAGGCTTTTCAGGTGGTAGGTTCACGTCAAATTTACACTGCTGTTCATTCCAATTCAGTATGACGCTATTGCTGCTTTGCAAGCCGGTTACAAATGCTTCCCCACGGCGAGCAACATAGAACTCCTGCGCATCACCCTCAATCTTAACGATAGCGCCGGAAGGCGCCACATCATTATCGTTCAGTACAATTTTCAGCATAGCCCCGCGACCGCTACGTACCGGGAACTTAGCTTTCACGCCACTACGCCATGCTGGCACTACCTCTTTCTCCAGATTATCCACTTCAGCACTAATCGGCAGGTTTTGTGGATTCACGCGTATATAGTTATTTTGATAAGCGGCCAGGTGCGGTATCAACGCCACGCCATTTTTGTCGGTCTTACGCTGCGATGCATTACCCAAGCCTACACCTACATCGGCATAATCTTTCACTTCAACCAGAGCAAAGCTATCTGTTAAACGCTGTGCGGCGAACACGTGGCCCTCGGCAATAAGCAGTGCGCCATTGGCACCCAGACGAGCTGCATTCTGATTAGGTGTGGCGCTAAAGTCTGCAGTTAACACACCATGTTGACCATAGTAATAAGCACCGACCTCATGACGTGAATGATCTTGCTGCTGCCCAGTCAACACACGCCAACCCAGATTTTGATCGGCACTTGGGTTTTGCGAATAAGTCGCGTAAAAATCAGTTTTCGAACTATGTGTATTGGCATATAAGCTAGCTAGGCGATGATTATCCAATGGCACGATGAAGGTGGCTCCCACCGAATAGTTATTGAAGCTGGATGTACGCGCTTCACTGGCATTCAACACCAGCGTACTGGCCTTACCCACACGTACGGAGTAGTTGCCGGATAGTGTCGTCACGCTTGGGCGGTCATATTGCTCTATCTTGGCGTAACCAAAACCAAAGCTGCCGAAACGATTGGTGGCATAGCTGACATTGCCAGCCAGTTGCAATTTGGTCGGCTTAAAGCGCTCATTCTGCCCTAGCTCTCTAAAGTCCTGTGTCGCGCCTTGGGCTTCAAAAGATGCACCGAAGCGCAAGGTCTGGCGCTGTATGCCCAGCAGCCATTGAGCGCCAGCGCCATGAGATTTATCATGGCTAGCAGTGAGTGCAGCCTTACCTAATAACTGGAGCGGCAATGCTTCAACAGCACCCATTTGCAACAACGCAGAGTCTTTAGTCAGTGCGGTTCTGTTTTCTAAAGTAAGCTTATCGCTAATGCCACGACGCCACAACCCGCTGACAAAGCCAGGCCCATAATTAGCATTCTCGGTGCCCAGTTCACGCCGGACACTGCCAATTGCAACACTCCAGTCATCTAGACCAGGGGCCAATAACTGACTATCAGTGAAGAATGATTGCTGGATCACCGTTTCACGCCCCAACAAATCACGCACAACCACGCGTGCATCGCCGCTACCAGTCAATATCGGAAAATTGTTGATACTGAATGGACCAGTAGGCACATTTGAAACCTGGCGCAACACATCGTTAACATACAACTCTACGGTAGAGGGTGCTGCAGATAAGCCGGAAAGTGCCGGTAATGGCTGACTCACATAGCCTGGGGTTAAGCTAAAGTTGGTGCCGTATTTAATACCTCCGAAATAGACATTTCGCCCCAACAACCCCATACGGGTGCTGGTGTCGCCTAGTTGCAATGTCTGATTACGGTCGGGGAAGTCTTTGCTAAATGTGGTTTCTAGCCGTATTAATTGACTTTTCTGCCCCAGCGCTTCGTCACGGGTTAAATTACGTGCGCTTAAACTATTCGTCAATACGCCCCAGTTATTGGAGAGGCCTATCTCTGCGAGTGCGCTCAAGTTTTCAGTAGAAGGCGCTGCGCTTAAATCAAGCCGGTTGTAACTAACATCGTAATTGAGGAATGCGCTAGGTAATACCGGGCTAACCACCGGACTTTTAGGTACACCATTATCTAAACGGGTCGTAGCAAAAGACTGCGGTGCAAATAACAACTCTATAGACTGGTTGGCAAAGTCAATTTTGGCTTTATATCCAGGCACGGCATCCAAAGGCCAAAATGGCTGACCTCTGAAGTCGATAGGTTGTGCGGTTTTATTAACGATGACCCTCCAGTCATCCAGTGCTTCACGCTGCACGTATAAAACGCCGTCTTGCTCTACAAATAACCATGTGCCAGCCTCGCTACCATTGACGATTACCTCCATAGACAAGAGGTTCTGGCTTAGGGTTTTGGCCAACATCAATGACGGATATTGCGTGCTCTCGGTAGCCATACTAACTGTGGTTGCACCACTAGCCTTGCTTGCTACAATCAGCAATGCAAAGAAACAGATAAAGCTATGTGCAGGATAGCTCAAACCGAGACCTGATTTAGTTGGTTATGCTTACGTCATACTCATGCTTGCTTGCATCATCTAATACCACCGCGATTCTGGCCTTACCCGTAGGTAATTGGCCCGCGCTGGCCTTGGTTTTTTCGGAAGGTTTCAATTGGAAGCTACGTTTGCTACCAGGAAGCAGATAAGCACCGGAATCCTCTATTGCGATCAATGTGCCATCTTTTGTCTCTAAGTTAATTTGCGTAGGATGAACATGGGCTTTGCCGGTGTTTTCACATACTACAATGAGGCTACCGGTACCCAGTTCGCAAACCAATTGTGGCTTGACGTTGGGCGGAGTGATAAATACAGGCATAGAAAAGGCTAAAGCAATCTGCAGTTGCAAATCTTGCTTGGCAGATTTTGCCTCAGGAATCTCCCGCACGATCATGCGGTAAGTTAATTGCTCACCAGATTTAGCTGGAGCAAGTCTAGCTAAACGGACAACTTGTCGGGAGTTTGGGGCCAGTTTGATGATAGGCGGCGACAGAAACATATCTTCCGTTAAGGTCAGCTCGTCTTCGCCGTTCGCTTTCTGTTTCCATACATACAAATCGGCCTGCATCACTAGCGGCTCGTCGCCATCATTGGTAATGGTCACGGCCACCGCACGATCTTTAGGCTCCATGTAAATGCGTACCGGCGTGACAGAAAATACCCCGGCATACGCGTTTAGACCAATCAGCAATAAACCGGATATGGTGCCTAAAATAAATCTTTTTAGAATTAACCTATTAAAATGGTCGATAATTTCTGTAGAGGAGATTTTCATTATTGTTTCCCTCGATCAGTTAATAATTGATTACCAGTTGATAAGAATCTCCAGATAATCGCGGTCGGTTAAATTAACAAGACGCCAACTGGTGGCAGTACCTGTGCCAGCATGGCTAGTCATCGCCCCCAATTGATTGCTACCCCGGTTTGCTTGAAACACATAACGATAAGCACCGCCATGTATAGGGCTGAATGACCGCTCTGTGCCCCCGGACTCTATATTCACTACTGCGCCAGTTGCGCATACCACAGTGTAGGTTGCGCCAAATGCACCGGGACCATTGCTACTCTGGCAAAAAGCCGAGTTAGGTTGGTTTGCTACCGGCGGCGGTGTATCACTACCTCCTTGCAAGTTAACAGTCACATTAACCCCTCTGCTAGCCTGCGCAGCGCTGGCCAAAGTCGACCATGTGCTACACGCGGCACAAAAGACTAGCATCGTTACTGGGCTATACAACTTGCAGCAAACGCAAAGCATGCTCTGACCTGAAAGCATTAGTAATTTACGGTTAAGGTTCTAACCTGCGTTTGCGTTCCAGAGGAAGTTATTCCGGCTTGGCTGGCTGGCATGCTGCCCGTAATAGAATATGGGCGAGAGTCTGCGGTACCGATACTGGATGCGGTCGCTGCATTGCCTGAAGTGATTGAACCTGGGGTAGCCGTAATATCATACTGCAGCCCGGAAATGATGCCCGCACCTACAGCATTGGTTGCTGCAGCTGCAGCAGTCGACCCAGGAGCAGCGGTATCAAAGTTTGCGGTCACACCGGTTAAGCCGCGCGTGCAAGTCAACGTTGCCGTAGTAGGGGTAGCGGTTTGTGTGCCAGACTGAAAAGCAGTGTAGGTGCCAAACGCTAAGTCTCCAATAACCCCCATGGTGCACACGGAAGTCAAGGTAACGGTGACATTAAAATTGCCGTTCACACTGGCGGAGAGAGCAGGCTTTGCTGCAAAGATTAACGAGGTAGAAGTTAACGCTATTAATATCTTTTTCATATGCACCTTTCCAGAATGCAGTATGCGCAATAGAGTTAAAACTACCTAAGAGCCATCTCCTGTTGCGTATACATATTAATAAAACTGTTGTAAAAATTAACAAAGTTAAACAATGAAAACACAATAGTAATGACTTCTTTAATACACAAACCCTTGATAATAACTTGATAAAAACGGCAAAGGTTTGTCATTCCCTAACCTTTAAATCGGGGAAGTTGGCATCATACTAGCTCAATAAAATTAATATGTAAACAATAAAAAACTCAATTAACTCATTAGGTTAATTGTTTTGCTTACCCCGAATTCCAGATAGGCCCTAGAACGGAATATCATCCTCAAAGTCATCAAGCCCTGAGCCACTGCTGGCAGGTTTTGCTGCTGGTGCTGGTTTTGTCTGGCGTTGACTAGGAGGCACTTGATCAGAAGACGCTTCCATATAGCACTCACTATCTGCATAAAAATCATATTCAATTCGCCTGCCGTTAAGGCTGGCTATCACCGAAAAAAACCGTTTAGCAACTCCTATATGTGCAGCCTGTGGGAGTCAGCTCACCAGCACCTAACTCTATAGTCATGGAACGCCGTTAGAGCTACTCGGACCGGATAAAGTTGCAATTGCAAATGAGAACGGTTATCATTACATAAATTTACAATTCGCCAGCAAGCCAACGCAGTGTATTGCCTGTAGCCAGCTCAACTTTAACGCTCAGGGAATATCATGCAACAATTTCAACTTAAAGCTATTCATTTAGCTGTTTTAATCAGCATCACAACAGTTTCACTCAATGCAGTTGCAACAGAAGACACTGCTGCGCTACCAGAAGTGCAATCTAGCGCGGGCCGTATTTACGCAGGCTCTGGCAACGACGCTGCACGCACCGGCAGCAAAACTGATGTGCCGTTGCGTGATGTGCCTGCCAGCGTATCTGTAGTGCCAGCAAGCCTGCTAGAAGAGCAAGGCGTACAAACCATGAACGACGCTTTGCGTAACGTGAGCAGCCTGCAGCCACAACTGGCCGGCGGTTACGGCTTTGCCAACAACTACAACTCACGCGCACTTTCAATTAACTTTTTGCGTGACGACCTGCCAGATGGCACCACGCAAAATGGCTATTTTCGCACGATGTACGACATAGAACGTATTGAAGTACTCAAGGGCCCGGGTTCAGCCCTATTTGGTGCCGGCGGCCCAGGCGGCAGCATCAATGTCGTCACCAAAAAACCACAATCACAATACAACCTAGAAGTAGGCACTACTTTTGGCAGCTTTGGCACACGCAATGGCTATATTGATTTAACCGGTGCGATTACAGACAACGTGAATGGCCGCCTGATTATAGACACCGAAAAAACCAATGGTTACCGCGGCCTGGGTCGTGAGATTACCGAAATTTCGCCTAGCGTCGCCTTTAATTATGCAGAAGACAAAAGCTTGCTGATTGATGTAGACGTAAGAAAAATCAAGGTGACGCCAGATAACTACGGCATCTTGTTTGACTCAAAAAGAAAAATCGCCAACGCCAGCGATAAAGCACGTTACTACTCACCGATGAACTACACCGAGCAGAACATTAACCGCCTCGGTATCACCCATGACTGGGCGATTTCAAACGCGTTATCTATGCGCACAGCCTTATCTACACAAACCCGCGAGCTGGACTTTATCCGCAACGCCGGCGGCAATGGTGGCAATGCTGCTAACCAAAGTACAGGCCGTACCCTGCGCCAACAATCAGATGACGCTAGCTACTTCACACTGCAAAACGAATTAACTTGGAAAGTAGATACCGGTGCAGTTAAACATACGGTATTGGGTGGTTATGAATACCAATATACGGATATAGACACTATCCGCAAAGGCTACACACTACCGAATATCAGCAATATTTATGCGCCGGTCGTTGCAGAAACAAGTGTTAACGGCTTGGCGGTAAGAGCTGCAGATGCGTTTAATCGCAAAATCAACAGCGATACGCACTCGTTCTACCTGCAAGACCAATTAGCATTTGGCGAGCAATATAAACTGCGCGTGGGCTTACGTAATGACCGCATCAGCTTTGAAGACAAAGGCACCTCAAACTTTGGCGCGCCTAATACTTATCGCGTAGTGAAAGAAACCTCAGACTTAACCACAGGCTCAATTGGCGGCGTATACCAGCCGACCAAAAGTCTGGCGTTCTACACCGGTTATAACAACGGCAAGTTCGTCAATCTAGCCACCGAGGGCACTATCGTTTCAGCTAAGCCTGAATCATCTGAGCAATATGAGCTGGGTACTAAATCTAGCCTGTTTAACGGCTTGATGGATTTAAATTTGGCTGTATTCAAAACTTATCGCGACAACTACAACATCACCCTACCCGGAGCAACTTTTGCCACACCTGACGGTAAAGACCAATCTAAAGGCGTAGAGTTTGATTTAGGCTTTCACCCAATGGCTGGCTTTAACATCAACACCAATGCAGTGTTTATGGACGCGGAAACAAAATCTAAAAGCGTGGCTTCCAATACCATCTTTGGCATCACTAACCACAGCATCTATGGTACTAGACCAACTGGCGTGAGCGAGAAAATCGTTAACGTATGGGCTAGCTATGAGATTCAAACCGGTGATATCCGCGGCTTGAAGTTTGGTATTGGCGCTACGCATAAAGGCGACTCCTATGCAGACAACTTGAACTTATACAAAATCCCGGCCTACACCGTGTACGACGCAGCCATCTCTTACGCACAACCGAAATGGCAAGCCGCGCTTAACCTGAAAAACATCACGGATAAAACCTATTACGTAAGCCCATCCTTTACAGGTGCATTGCCGGGCGATCCGCGCAGCATCTACGCTACTTTACGTTTTGACTTTAAATAACAAGGCGATTAAAAATGAAAAAAATCAATCTATTACTGGCCTTAGTAACGTTTGCGGTGTCATTACCAGCCGCTGCCCACTTTATCTGGCTAGAGCAGGCCGACGGCCAAACCAAGCTTTATTTTGGCGAATACGAAGGTGGTTTGCGTGAAAAAACTGGTGGCAGGCTAGACTCTATCGCCGCGCCGCAAGCCTTTGTTTTAGACGCTAAAGCAACGCCACTTAAACTCACCCGCGGCGCAGACTTTATTGCGGTAGAAGCCGCCAATAACCAGCCTGTGACAAACAAGGCCGTAGTTGCATCAGAACTTAGCATGAAGGTAAAAGACATGACTAAGTACCACTACGGCATTGCCAAGCCTATGTACTATGCGCGCATCGGCAATGGTGGCGCCGAGGCTACTGCCAGCCACGCGCTGGATATTCAGCCGCTGGGCGACAATAAAGTACGCGTTAGCTTAAACGGCAAGCCATTGGCAAAAGCCAAGGTAACCGTGATGGCACCCAACCAATGGGTACAAGAGCTAGACACCAATGAGCAAGGCGAACTTACCTACTCTACACCATGGGCTGGTTTATATGTATTAGAAGCAATCCATCTAGAGGCGAACCCAAGCACGTATCAAGGCGACTCTTACGAGAACATCCGCCACGTAAGCACCTTATCCGTAGTTAAAAAATGAGTGCAGCAACCAATAAAAATAGCCAGCGCGGCCATACCATTAAGCTCCTGCGTAAGATTCATGGCTGGCTGGGCTTATGGGGCGCGTTGCTAGGCCTGCTGTTTGGCATCAGCGGCTTCTTACTTAACCATAGAGCAGTGATGAAGATTCCAGCTGCAAAAATGGAGCTAAGTGAGATTCAGCTCGCAGTGCCCGCACCTGGCCCTGCGGATGCAAAAACCTTTGCGCTCCTGCTGCAAAAAGAGCTCCAAATTGGGCATGAGCCAGTAAAGCCAAAAGGCGAGCATAACAGCAAGCCGCCACGTGAAGCGATGTTTATGGATAAAGCAGTTAAACTGCCTGAAACCATTAAAGTGGAGTTTCAGCTACCGCAAGCGCGCATCCAAGCTGAATATATCATCGGCAACCAGTTTGCCACGGTAAAACGCGAAGACGCCAACTTATGGGGCTTTTTAACCCGTATGCATAAAGCCGTAGGCGCTAATACCGGCTGGGTACTGCTGGCTGACTCACTGGCAGGCGCCATGCTGATCCTGTCTATCACTGGCGTACTGCTATGGACCAAAATGCGCGGCTCACGCCTAGTCATGGTAGGCATGATTGGCGGCTCAGCCATACTCACCATCTGGGCAAGCGTAGCCATGCTATAAGCTAACCGCCTGGACCGATTCGAGACTCAGTAACGACTAAGTAATACTCATGAACGTTTGCAGGCTGGTTAGCTACTTAGGAGCAAGTTTGGAAATATTGAGCGCTCTAACCTCAAAATGATGAGCGTCTAAAATTTTCCCATGTTTATCAGTTAGAAATAACGTATGACGACCCGGCAAGGGTAATGGTACCAACGTTTTAGATGTGCCACACTTTGCAATTGGATGAGAGTCCAATTGCAAACAAGTGCTACTTACACCATTAGATTGTAATAGCAAAGCTTGACGTCGCTCTGGGATATCAGGATCAGGTGCAATAACCGCAGAATCCGGCGGCGCTATCAGCATAGGCAGCGCCCCCCCAATATCAATCACTATAGACTTCTGCTCGCTACCTGAGTGCTGAATAACCCAATCGTTTCTTGAAGACTCTATCGCAGGACGATATGTCACTTGCTGTTGTACAACCCCATTAGGGGGCTGTGGCGTGACACTAGGAGTCAATTGATGGAGATATTCTACGACATCACGCCATACTGGTGCGGCCCCCGTAACCCCAGACACATCCCACATAGGAGCTCCGGAAAAGTTGCCGACCCATACCCCAATAGTATAACGACCCGTGAACCCAACCGCCCAATTATCACGCATGGCTTTGCTAGTCCCAGTTTTAACTGCTGCCCAAGTATTGGTAGACAGTGGGCTTGATAGGCCAAAGGTTAGCGAACGTGCTGTAGGGTCAGCTAAAATATCAGCAATCACAAAACTTGATTGAGCACTCAATACTTGCCTTTTCTGCAAAGGCTCTGTATCAGCTTTCGTGATTAAAGTATTTTCTTGAGGTTTGAAACTAACGGGACTCCACTGCCCACCATTCGCCAATACGCGATATGCATTGGTGAGCTGCAATAAAGTGGTTTCTGCACCCCCTAAAGCTAGACCAAAGCCATAATGGTCGGCCTCTTGAGTCAGGTTTGATAACCCTAGCTCACGCAAAGTATTCAAAAATTGATTAACGCCAACCATGGTGAGCGCTCGAACTGCCGGCACATTCAGCGATGAACCAAGCGCGTACCGCACACTCACTGCGCCATGAAAGTTACGATCATAATCTTGGGGTATATATAAACCCGATGGAGTAGTCAGTGCCAAAGGCGAGTCATCTAACACTGAGCTGGCATTCAGCCAACCTTGGTCAATCGCCAAGCCATATAAAAATGGTTTGAGCGTAGACCCTGGTTGACGCAGCGCTGCAACGCCATCTACCTCCGGCGCTCCGGACAAATCACCGCTAGAGCCTACATAGGCGAGCACTTCCCCACTTGCATTATCAAGCACCACCACAGCGCCATCTTCAACATTTTGGTTTCTCAGCTCTGCCAAATGAGTACGTAATGTTTCATGCGCAAAGCGCTGCAGGCTAGCATCTAGTGCTACAGTGATTTTCTCTCCTGGTTTCTTAAGAATACGTCTAGCCAGGTGAGGAGCTTCATCGGCTCCTCGCATCGGATATGGATATTGGGGTAGGCTAGAGGCAATAAAGAATGTCCGCTCGCAAAGACTGGAGACGTTGCGTTTGCCATCAGCTAGTGGTTTCCCTTCATTAATTGCCTTAATTGTTGCACAAGCTCTGTTAGCAATAGCGATACGAGAAGCATTTGGCGACCTAACAAGCGCAGCAAGCGCTGCCGCATCGGCATAATCCAGCCCTGCAGGGCCCTTAGCTAGCAAGCCCCGCGAGGCCGCATCAATACCAACCAACTCCCCGCGAAATGGCACTAAATTAAGATACGCCTCAAGTATTTCACGCTTATTCCAATGCAATTCAATCGCCAACGCATATTGAATCTGGCGCAATTTCGACATCCAGCCATGTTCTATTCTGGGCTTACCAGATTCATCCAAAATACTCGCAAGCTGCATGGTAATTGTACTAGCCCCCCGCCCGCGGGAGCGGCTAAAGTTATCAACCAAGGCTGAAGCGGCACCTATCGGGTCAATACCAGGATGCCAATAAAAACGTTTATCCTCAGCGGCTAAAATGGCACTCTTAAATATCGTAGACACATTATCCAAAGGCACCCAATCAAGCATGCGGCGTTTGTGATCAAGCCTGAGACGCTGAATTTCAAGGCCATGCCGATCTAGTAATATTGCCTCAGAGCTCAACGAGGTAGAACGGACAGATTCAAATGTTGGTACTGGAGTCATTAAAATAGAAATGACTAAGGCGATGAAAATAGCTATCGCCGAGAGGAAGAATAGACGTTTATTCTTTTGTAGGAACCTTGTAAGTTTCTTATACTGGACCGGCAAAGACATTACTGAGAAAAAAGGACGGGGAGCCCTTTTTTCTCTAGCTACAGTATTCGACAAACCCTGTTGTCGAGTAATCCACCACCACTTCACTGTGCTTTGATTTCCATTTTTTCTACTGGCAATTCGCCAAAGATTTCAGGTGCGTACATGGCCTCTACGCGCGTTGCAGGCATCTCGAAACGTCCAGGGTTATTCAAGCGAACAGTATATTCAATGCTGAATTTCCCCTTAGGCACATAAGAATAGTACGCACGGAAACCATCAAACGCCCGCTCTTCAAAAGCAGGGCGTTGCCACCCGGCTTTCTTTTCACCAGAGGCTAATTGTGCTGAATCTCCCCCAAGGCCACTACCAAGCACCGTCGCACCTGCTGGCACGGGGTCGTTGACTACAACCCACGTCATATCAGCTTGCGCATCTATCTCCAGTTTAACGCGGTAGGTATCCCCACGCTGCCAAATACCTGATTTCTTTTGCTCGATGGGCGTAAAAGTACGTTTAATGCTGTAACCAGCAAACAATGGTTTTTCAAGCGGCAGTGCGGCTCTTGATGTGACGAATGCCCAAGGCTTACCGCCACCCGCGTGCTGTAGAGAAAGTGGCGTTAATGCAGTAGGCCACGAGAACCGGGCATCTAAGCCACTACCAACATGGGTGCCCAATGTAGGGTCGCCATTGGCATGAGATTTAGCACTCGCCCAAGATAATGACTTTTCTTGCGCGCCCAATTTCACTACTGTAGCGCCGTTCACCGGATCTTTTTCGTAGCGTTGCTGAAAGTGGCGAAGTGCAACGACGCCCCATGCATTAGCAAGGGTTGTCTTCCAACGCCCCTCTGCTTGACGAGCCAATGCCCCGCGCGCCAGACGCCCCGCATCTGCAGCAGGAAAACTTGGATCATCTATCAGCAAACGTAAAGCTCTTACTGAGTTCAAATCGGGTGATACCATCAACCACCATAGATAATCCTGTTTCTCAGTCGAGAAACTCATCATCGTTCCTGAAAATAATAAGCGCGAACGGAGAATCTGTAAGGCTTGACTCAGCTTCTCATCACGATTTGGAATATCGTCCATATGCATCAATACTGATGCCCAATCGATTACCCCGGAGCTCGGCCAAAGGTTAGGTGCAATTTCCAAGGGCTCAATCATATTGGGTTTAGCATGGCCATAGCGTGATAATGCATCAATTGCAGCGAGTTTACGCATAACGACATCCGCTGTTTGCATTACGCCGTATCGATGAATACGTCCGGACACAAAGTCTTCCAAACCTTTTAGCATGCGCTCTTTTGATGCCTCAGGAATTTCATAATGCGCCTCATCTGCGATCGTCAAAAGATAAGCGGTCAAGGAGTCATCGCCTGCCAGCCAATCCACCGGGAAGTACTTCACGAGACCATCCCCATCCAAATGCATAGATAGGCTATTCATCACCTGATTCCAGCGCTGCTCGTCTTCAAGTGCAATTGCGACAGAAGATCGTTGTTCAATGCAAATGAATGGATAACGCGTCATCCATTCACGCAAAGCACCCATATCACCACCCAACGAATTAACCAGGCGCACATCCACGCCACCACGCCCAGCAACTGCGCCTTTTGGCTTTTGAACAGGGAAAGCCCAAGGCTTGCCTTGTTCAAGTTGTTCCATGGTTTGTTGATACACACGCACCGGATATGCGGCGCCTACATTCTGCGTAAACTTCAACGCATCATGTGCCGGTTTTATATTTTTAGGTTGGTTAACCTCCTGTGCGCTGATGAGCCAATCAAGTTTTTTCGCATCAAAAGGTACCGTCGTAGGGAATGACACGGTGACGCCTTCTCCTGCTTTCACACTGACACGCTGAGTACCCGCAGGTTTGATGCCATTACCTGCATTATGGCTAGCGATCACATCCAGCGTAAGCGCTCTGGTGCCGCCATTACGTATCGTCACCATCGCAGAGAATTTGTCTCCTTCTCGCACGAAAGGTGGCAAACCAGAAAACAGCATTATTTCCTGAGAGCTACGAATAACCGTACTAGCGGTACCGAAACGCACTGCACCTGCATGCGCAATAGCAGCAATCCGGAACGATGTTAGAGAATCATTCAGAGGTACTTGTACCAGCGCCTGACCGCGCTCATCCAGCCGGATCGTTGGCTTCCAAAGTAACAAGGTATCAAATAATTCACGTGCATTCGCACCTTGCCCCCCGCCCCCACCTGGAGCAACCGCTTTCTTGCCAAAATGGCGCTTACCTATCACTTGTGATTGCGCCGTAGACGTATGGACCTCAATCGGGCGTCGTTCCATCATGGCTTCCAGCAGATTCCAAGAGGCTGGTGACGACAGCTGCAGCAAACCTTCATCAACTGCAGCGAGTGCGATTTCTGCATGCGATGCTGGCTTGCCTGAAGGATAGGTAGCAGTTACTTTGACCATTGCTTTGTCACGTATTTTGTATACATCACGGTCGGGCTCAACTTTGACTTTGAGCTCATAAGCTTCCCAGCCAACTCTTATTGGCGTTATCCCAAGCTTGAATGCAGGCTTAGTAAGATCCACAAGCGCTGTTGGACGCGTATCAATCTCTCGGGGCATTTCTTTCACGATGCCTAAAAACATTCCCACACGGTATACCATGCGTTTCAGCCATGAGAATGACTCTGAAATTTCTGGATGTATGCGACCACGAACCACCATCACCGACACATAAGCATTGGGGCCATAATTTTCCGCAATAGGCAGTTCTATATAAGGGGATTTAGCGTTAATAGTCGTGACGAAAGATTTGAGTATGCCCTCTCTTTCTACGGTCACGAGTGCAGTCGCCTCACGGAATGGCATACGAACTTCAAAACGAGCGTTATCCCCCGGTTCATAAGCCCGCTTGTCAGCTAGGATATCGATACGGTCACTTTGCGAAGCACTGAACCAGCCGTCCTCTCCTGCTACATATAGTTCACGGCTAGCGACTGCAGCGTTACCTTGGTCGTCTTTGGACTTAGCAACAAGAATAAGCTCCCCTGACTCTGGGGCAGCGCCGTCACAAATGAGAATACCCTGGGCATTAGTGCTGCCACTACATACGGAGCCCGCACGACGAACCTCTGCTGTTTGCTCGTAGGCATAAAAACCTCCGAGTAAACGCTTGCGATATGCATAAGTTTTTCGAGAATAGGCATCAACTGCAATCTTGCGATTTTTAAGTGGTTTTCCCATAGGGTCTAATGCAATCACTTTGAAAGCCAAGCGCTCTTTGGTAGCAAAATAACCTTCAACTTTCATGCCTAACGCTGTGGCAGATGGTAAAACCAATGCACGAGTTGCTGCAGTTAATATTTGACCATTAGGGTCGGAATACTCCATCTCCACTTCAAGCGCACGTGACTCTTTTGATTTAGGCAGTTTATCGAAACTCACACGTGCACCGCCATTGGCATCCAACGTCATACTAAGCGTGCGAGTAGGATAACCAAGCACCTGCTCGGACACTCCTTCATTCGTTTCATCCACGCTCTCTTCAGGGTCGTAAGAATAAGGCTCTACCGCCTCAATCCCTTCTTTGGGAGCAACTCCTCCAAAACTAAAATCGTCAAATTGCGGAAACTGCAATGGATAACGCACAAGCCGACTGCGAAATTTAACAGGCGCGCCAGCCGCGGCACCACCCGCCAGAAGGTTAAGCTGTGCATCAACATCTAAGCGATCACCGTTGATCAAAGGATAAGCAGGTGGCTTCAACGTAGCTTTCATCAGTGGCACTCGATATTGCTCAACTCTGAATGACCCAGAAACCATCATGCCGCGACCAGTCTTAAAGCTTACCGAATATGTACCGAGCTTGGCCTCCTTAGGAATTGTCCAAGTAGAAACACCTGCACTTTCTGACCACTTGATTGAGGCATCAAAAGCTTCTCCACTACCCTCATGAGTGACTGTTGCCTTACCTGGAAAATCAGTTGCCAGATCAAAACCTTTACCGGTTCTTACACGCACAAAATGTTTCATGGAAACCGTTTCGCCAGCACGAAATAATGGCCGATCAAAAACAGTATGTGCGATGACAGGAGCAGCCGTTTCACCACCCCCTAAATTAAATTGCCATGGACTAATGCCATTATTCCAAGTTGAAAGCACAAAAGATAAATCGCCAGCTTTACGTGCGGTTACTAACAACCCAGAACAACGATGGTAATAATCATTAGGTAATTCTTCTTCTATATTTGCTATGCCTTTAGCGTCGGTTTTACCTTCCCATAACTTGTTGCCATCACATGTTGAAATGCGAATTGCGGCATTACTAACCGCTTTAGCATTATCCAGTTGTGTAACCCACACAAGCGAAGACTCGCGCCCTTTCTTAAAATGCACAGCCATATTGGTTACTAGAGCGCTAGAAGAAACGTAATATGGCTTTTTCTCTCCGTGCAGTGCGGCACCTAGCCGGTCGCTGGCAAATTCGACAACATAAAACCCAGGCTTTTGCAAAGGAATTCCAATAAGCTCTAATGACTTGTCGCCTTGGGTACGTGGAAGATTGAGAGGTGAGATTTTAAACTCACTCGCATTATCAGCATTACCCATGAGAAGTGGAATTTCCCCTTCATTTGGATAATGCTTATAGTTATTCACGAACTCTTTTATGACTTCTCGTTGATCATTTGGGTGTTGAGTTACACGATTAATCCATTCTGCCAACTGCGTATCATCGTCTGTATCTAATTTAGCCAACAAGCCTTTACTAGGGGCTATTTTGCTATTACTGGTCTGCAGGCCTGGTGACGCTTTCACTGCCTTAAGCGTTGCCTCTACGTTACGTATACTCACAGGCAACATTGGCTGGGCATTAAGTTCTAGAATGCCAAATCGAGAAGGAAACTTGATCAGCGGCGGATCGTTATCGATGCGGATTTTTAGTGGGAAGGAAGCGGCATTTACCAAACTACGTCCACCATCATCTTGAAGCTTCTTAGGAAGGTATATAGTGACATTTGTATTTGCTGGAAAAGGTCCGGCAAATGAAACCAACTCAACCGTAGGTATACGATTATCCTTCGACGGAACAGGGTGAATCTCTTTTCCATCTGCCGTGCGAATCAATATTTGTTCAGCCAACTCGCGTGCAATTGGGGCAGTGAACTGTAAAGAGATAGGCAACACCGGCACACACCCTGCCTTAGGGTTGATCCGTGTGCAGTTTGAACGAACTGAAAATGCTTCACGCACCAGAAAACTCAAAGTCTGATCTTCTGAGGTAGCTATTCCGTTTGTTGTTAATATGCCTTTACCCCAGCGTAAGCTTATTTTGCTGCCAGCTGGAAACTTACGGCCACACTGAGCTACCACGACTGTGGCGTTCTGAAGACGCTTATCTTTAACGGCCAACACTCCCCGGTGACCTCGTTTGGTCAATACATCAAAGAAGTTACGCGCTTGGCCAGATTGCTGCGTTAGTATCTCTTCGCGCTTACTACCTTCAATAATATTTAGTGGGATGCGCTCACCAATCCCTTCAACACTACAGCTTGCATGCTCTTTAATCGATGCAACGTCTGCAGGTGCATCTAAGCCCAAGAGAAATACTTGCTCTTCGTCAATATACTCAATTCCATCATCGGGCTGAGAGGCTCGAATGGCCGGGCCGCCTGTTGTGAAACTGAAACTAGCTTTACTTACTTGGCCGTTAGCCAAGCTCTTTAACCCACTTTTCGGAACGAAGCTACATTTCTTTCCTGCTGGTAAGTCACCATCAAAATCATAAATCCAATTTCGTGCATCTGCCCAATGGCCACTTCCCTTGGCATCACATTGCACATCGAAAGGTGACTCCAAACGAGGGTCTCCGAAAGCAACCATTGGCTCAGAAAACCTGGCCACTACTTGACGCACATCCTTTACCTCACCTTGTGGACTAAAGGACTCAACCTTTACTGTTTGTCCAGAAGCCTCTTGCCCCTCAACCAAACCGTAGGGAAGGGCTGCTAAAAACAAGCCACCTATCAGAACAATGCTAAGACACTTCATGAGTATTTCCCTTATTTTTATTTACTTTTCGAATGGGGACAATAACTAGAACCTACCTCGTCATGTTGTTTTACAATAAATACTCAAAACATAAAGAGCGTGGTCAAAAGGATTGTAAATGATTTATTTTGTTAGTTGTAAATCATAAAATATTAGCTAGTATATTTGATAGTTAATGTTAATTTCTCGGCCCATAGCAGTCTTTCAGAGTTAGTCGAAACCTCCTCCAAACTATCTAAAAATGTACTGGCATTTATGCTGGCTAGCTTATGTGTAATTGTTAGGCCAATCAATGCAATGGCTTCATAACAAAGTGTAAATAAAGAAAAACCCCATTAACTTATGAGGTTAATGGGGTTTGTTTACATTACTACACTTAGTAGATTCTAAAACGGAATATCGTCCTCAAAATCATCAAAACCAGAGCCACTGGTAGCAGGTTTTGCTGCTGGTGCTTGCCTTGCCTGACCTTGACTAGGAGCTTGGTTGTAATCATTGTCACCACTTTGGTCCATGCCGCCGTCATAGCTAGCGTTTGAGCCGCCACCATCACGGCCACCCAGCATTTGCATTTGGTCGGCAATAATTTCAGTCGTGTAACGATCTTGGCCTTCTTTAGTTTGCCATTTACGCGTTTGCAAACGACCTTCTACATAAACAGGACGACCCTTTTTCAGGTACTCGCCTGCAATTTCAGCCAGTTTGCGATACATCACAATATTGTGCCACTCAGTGCGCTCTTGCTTAGCGCCTGATTTATCTTTCCAGCTATCGGTTGTTGCAATGCTGAAGTTACATACGGCCTCACCATTTGGCATATAGCGCACTTCTGGGTCGCGACCAAGATTACCAACCAATATCACTTTATTTACTGATGCCATGTTTATCCTCTCAACAATTGATACACTTGGGCGTCATCCCAATCATACGATTTATCTATCTTCAATATCACAGTGCGCTCTTGCGGCAACACTGCAGCTTCTATTACGCCAGCCAGCTTAGTGAGGCTGCTTCGAACACTCGCTGCTACTTCTGCTGTCATTTGGTCAGCAGACGCTTCCATGGTGTACATTTTGGTTCTAACCGCTAACGGCGCTTGCATTGAAAACGCTAATAATAGCCATAAAAACATCATCATGCCACAAAATATAAACACGCTTGCAAAGCCGTAAACATGCGAAAGGTAGCCGCCCAATGCACCGCCCACAAAAATCCCTAAAGACTGCGCAGTATTATAAACACCCATCGCGGTACCCTTGGCTGCAGCCGGCGCAATTTTGCTGATTAACGACGGCAGTGAAGCCTCTAGCACGTTGAAAGCCACAAAATAAACGGTGAGTGAGGCAACAATTCCCCAAAAGTAATGTATCGATACCGAAAACATCAATTGCGCCACCAACATCATGGCAATCGCAATCACAAACACAAGCTTCATTTGGGATTGCTTTTCAGCATAAATAATCGCTGGCACCATGAGCACAAAGGATGCTAACACGATAGGTAAATAGATTTGCCAATGCTGGTTTTCATGCATGCCACTAGCACTTACAATCGCAAACGGCACCACAACAAACATCGCCATTTGTGCTGCATGCAGGGCAAAAATGCCATAATTCAAACGCAATAACTGCTTATTTTTAAGCACATCTTTCAATCTGGCGGGCGTAGCACTGGCATCAGAATGGTAATGGCTATGCACAGGGTCTGGCACCACAAAACGCACCACGGCAATAGCTGCCAAGGTCAACACGCCAGTCAGCGCAAAAATACCCGGCACTCCAATCCACTGATTCAGAATCGGGCCGCCAACCAATGATACAGAGAACGCAACACCTATCGTTACACCTATCGTGGCCATAGCCTTGGTGCGATGTTCGTCGCGCGTTAAATCCGCGACCAAAGCCGTAACTACGGCAGAAACGGCACCAGCCCCCTGTAAAGCACGGCCAATAATAATGCCTTCAATACTGCCGGCTAAGGCAGCAACCAAACTACCTACCGCAAAAATAGCCAAGCCCAGATAAATCATCGGTTTACGGCCATATTTATCAGAGGCCATGCCAAATGGTAATTGTAGTAAAGCTTGGGTTAGCCCATAAGCGCCTAATGCCAGCCCCACCATAAAGCTACTAGGCTTACCAGGCAAGGTAGATGCGTAAATTGCAAAAATCGGTAAAATCAAAAACATACCAAACATGCGCAAGCCATAGATAGAGGCTAAACTCAAAGTCGCACGGGTTTCTGCCGGG